>Ga0268298_10005075_pt1 | contig 12492 bp, 9 predicted proteins | sample WWTPWeurt_MetaG_FD_194462 | JGI IMG/M metagenome (GOLD analysis project Ga0268298, IMG submission 194462) | Activated sludge microbial communities from WWTP in Nijmegen, Gelderland, Netherland - WWTP Weurt | ecosystem: Engineered > WWTP > Aerobic digester > Activated sludge | place: Netherlands...
CGAGACCCTGAACACCTCGCCGGGCAGCATGGTGGTGAGCGGCATCGCCATCAAGGACGCGCATGCGCACGGCAGCCTCACGCTGCCCGAGGTGATCCAGAAGTCCAGCAACATCGGCACCGTGCGCGTCGCCATGCGCATGCAGCCGCGCGAGCTCTGGGAGCTGTTCAGCGCCGTGGGCTATGGGCAGAAGCCGCAGATCAGCTTCCCCGGCGCCGTCACCGGGCGCCTGCGGCCCTACAAGAGCTGGCGGCCGATCGAGCAGGCCACCATGGCCTATGGCTATGGCCTGTCGGCCTCGCTGCTGCAGATGGCGCGCGCCTACACCACCTTCGCGCGCGATGGCGAGGTCATCCCCGTCAGCATGCTCAAGCAGGACCAGCCCCAGCCCGGGCTGCAGGTGCTGTCGCCCAAGACCGCGCAGGACATCCGCAAGATGCTGCAGGCGGCCGCCGGCCCCGGTGGCACCGGGCCGCTGGCGCAGACCATGGGCTACTCGGTGGGTGGCAAGAGCGGCACCGCGCACAAGCAGGAGGGCAAGGGCTACGCCAGCAACAAGTACCGCTCGTGGTTCGTGGGCATGGCGCCGATCGACAAGCCGCGCATCATCGTGGCGGTGATGGTGGACGAGCCCAGCAACGGCGTGTACTTCGGTGGCTCGGTGGCCGCGCCGGTGTTCAGCCAGGTGGTGCAGCAGACCCTGCGCATGATGAACGTGCCGCCCGACCTCGAGGTCAAGCCCCAGGTGGTGGCCAAGGCCATGCCGGCCGTGCCGGAGAGCTTCTGATGCAGCGCCTGCACAACGCCAGCCAAGCCGTCGACTGGCTGCGCACCAAGCTGCATGGCGAGCTGTGCATGGACAGCCGCCAGGTGCGCCCCGGTGATGGCTTCATCGCCTGGCCCGGCCACGCCACCGACGCACGCCGCCATGTGCGCGCCGCGCTCGATGCCGGGGCCAGCGCCTGCCTGGTGGAGGCAGAGGGCATGGAGGCCTTCGACCTGCCCGGTGGTGATGCCCGCATCGCCGCCATGCCCGGCCTGAAGCCGGCCTGCGGCGAGCTGGCGGCGCTGTGGCATGGCCAGCCGGGCCGGCAACTGGCCATGGTGGCCGTCACCGGCACCAATGGCAAGAGCTCCACCGCCTGGTGGACCGCGCAGGCGCTCACCCAATTGGGCCAGCGCTGCGGCGTGGTGGGCACGCTGGGCATCGGCGAGCCGCCCGTGGCGGCCGACGTGATGGCGGGCGATGAGCTGGGCACCATCCGCGCCACCGGGCTGACCACGCCCGACCCCGTCTCGTTGCAGGCCGGCCTGCGCGCCATGGTGGACGCGGGCCTCACGGCCTGCGCCATCGAGGCCTCGTCCATCGGCATCGCCGAGCACCGCCTGGCGGGTACGCCGGTGGCCGTGGCGCAGTTCACCAACTTCACGCGCGACCACCTCGATTACCACGGCGACATGGCCGCCTACTGGGCCTGCAAGCGCCAGCTCTTTGCCTGGCCCGGGCTGCGCAGCGCGGTGGTCAACATCGACGACGCTCAAGGTGCCGCGCTGGCCGCCGAGCTGCAAGGCCAGGGCCTGGATGTGTGGACGGTGTCGCTGCACCAGTCGGCTCGTCTGTGCGCGCATGATTTGCGTTATGTGAATGGCGGCCTGGCCTTCGATCTGGTCGAGGGTGGTGCGGTGCAGCCGGTGCGCAGCAGCCTGATCGGCGACTACAACGCCAGCAACCTGCTGGTGGTGCTGGGCGCCCTGCGTGCGCTGGGCGCGCCGCTCGACCACGCCGCCGCCACCGTGCCGGGCCTCACGCCCGTGCCCGGCCGCATGCAGCGCGTGGCCGCCGCCAACCTGCAGCTGCCCGAGGTGGTGGTGGACTACGCCCACACGCCCGATGCCCTGGACAAGACCCTGGCCGCGCTGCGTCCGCTGGCCTCGGCGCGCGGTGGCAAGCTGTGGTGCGTGTTCGGCTGCGGTGGCGACCGCGACACCACCAAGCGGCCGATGATGGGCGCCATCGCCCAGCAGCTGGCCGACGTGGTGCTGGTCACCAGCGACAACCCGCGCAGCGAGCCCGCGCAGTCCATCGTCGACCAGATCCTGGCCGGCATGCGCGCGGCGCCGGCGCCCATCGTGCAGGTGGACCGCCGTCTGGCCATCGAGCAGGCGATCACGCAGGCGGCACCGCAAGACGTGCTGCTGCTGGCCGGCAAGGGCCACGAATCGACGCAGGAGATCGCCGGCGTGAAGCACCCCTTCTCCGATGTGCTGGTGGCGCGTGCCGCCTTGCGCCAGCGGGGTGCCACATGCTGATGACCCTGGCCCAGTCGCATGCGCTGCTGCCCGGCTCGGTGCTGGTGGGCGACGGTGCCACGCCGATCGCGCGCGTGCACAGCGACACGCGCACGCTGCGAGCGGGTGATCTGTTCGTCGCGCTGCGTGGCGAGCGCTTCGATGCGCACGATTTCCTGGCGCAGGCGCATGCCGCAGGCGCCGTGGCCGCGCTGGCCGAGCACGGCCTGCTCGCCGCCGGCCTGCCCGGCCTGCAGGTGAGCGACACCCTGCAGGCGCTGCAGCAGCTGGCGCAGGCCTGGCGCGCGCGCTTCAGCGTGCCGGTGATCGCGGTGGCCGGAAGCAATGGCAAGACCACGGTCACGCAGATGATCGCGGGCGTGCTGCGGCAATGGCAGGGCGATGCGTCCCTGGCCACCGCCGGCAACTACAACAACCACATCGGCGTGCCGCTGCAGGTGCTGCGCCTGCAGCCCGCGCACCGCGTCGCCGTGTTCGAGCTGGGCATGAACCACCCGGGCGAGATCGCCGAGCTGGCGCGCATCGCGCAGCCCACGGTGGCACTGGTCAACAACGCGCAGCGCGAGCACCAGGAGTTCATGGCCTCGGTGGACGCCGTGGCGCGCGAGAACGGTGCCGTGATCGCCGCGTTGCCCGAGATCGGCGTGGCCGTGTACCCGGCCGATGATGCGCAGGCCACCGTCTGGCGCGCCCAGGCCGGGTCGCGTGCGAAGGTCACGTTTGCCACGCAAGGCGGGGCCGAGGTCACCGCTGATGCGCATTGGGACGAATCGCCCGCGGGCGGCCACTGGTGGCTGCACCTGCACACGCCCGCAGGCCAGGCCGAAACCCGTCTGGCGATGGCCGGCCGGCACAACGTGCACAACGCGCTGGCGGCCGTGGCCGCCTGCATCGCCGCCGGCGTGCCGCTCAGCGCCATCGCTGCCGGGCTGCAGGCCTTCCGCCCGGTGGCCGGGCGCTCGCAATTGGGCGTGTGGCAGCGCGGCGGCCAGGCCGTCACGCTGGTGGACGACAGCTACAACGCCAACCCCGATTCGGTGCGTGCTGCCATCGGCATGCTGGCCAGCCTGCCAGGCCCGCACTGGCTGGTGCTGGGCGACATGGGAGAGGTGGGCGATCAGGGCCCGGCCTTCCACACCGAGGTGGGTGCCTTTGCGCTGGCCAGCCACATCGAGGCGGTGTGGACCGTGGGCCCGCTCAGCGCCCACGCCGCCGCGGCCTGTGCCGGCCGCGCCCGACATTTCGACAGCGTCGAGGCCCTGATCGCGGTCTTGGCGCAGGCACCGGCCTGTGGCTCGGTGCTGGTGAAAGGATCCCGATTCATGCGCATGGAACGCGTCGTCGCCGCCTTGCAGGGCAAGGCCCAGGAGGCACCGCATGCTGCTTAGCCTGTCTCAATGGTTGCTGGTGCACTTCCCCGAGTGGGGCTATCTGCGCGTGTTCCAGTACCTCACGTTCCGCGCGGTGATGTCGGCGCTCACGGCGCTGATCATCGGGCTGGCCTTCGGGCCCTATGTGATCAGGCGCCTCACCGAGATGAAGATCGGCCAGCCGATCCGCCAGTACGGTGTCGAGTCGCACCTGGCCAAGACCGGCACGCCCACCATGGGTGGCGTGCTCATCCTCATCGGCATCGGCGTGTCCACGTTGCTGTGGTTCGACTGGAGCAACCGCTTCGTCTGGGTGGTGATGCTGGTCACCTTCGGCTTCGGCGCGGTGGGCTGGGTGGACGACTACCGCAAGGTGGTGCACAAGAACCCCGAGGGCATGAGCTCGCGCGAGAAGTTCTTCTGGCAGTCGCTGGTGGGCCTGGTGGCCGCGCTGTACCTGGCCTTCAGCGTGTCCGAGACCACCAACCTGCGCGTGCTGGAGCTTTTCATTCGTTGGGTGCAGAGCGGCTTCTCCAACGAGCTGCCGCCCAAGGCCGACCTGATGCTGCCCTTCTTCAAGACGGTGAGCTACCCGCTGGGCGTATTCGGCTTCATCGGCCTCACCTACTTCGTGATCGTGGGCGCCAGCAATGCCGTGAACTTCACCGACGGGCTCGACGGCCTGGCCATCATGCCCGTGGTGCTGGTGGGCTCGGCGCTCGGCATCTTTGCCTACATCGTGGGCAGCGCGGTCTACAGCAAGTACCTGCTGTTCCCCTACATTCCCGGCGCCGGTGAGCTGCTGATCTTCTGCGGCGCCATGGCCGGCGCGGGCCTGGCCTTCTTGTGGTTCAACGCCCACCCGGCGCAGGTCTTCATGGGCGACGTGGGCGCACTCGCGCTCGGCGGCGCGCTGGGCACCATCGCGGTGATCACGCGGCAGGAGATCGTGCTGGGCATCATGGGCGCGGTCTTTGTGGCCGAGGTGCTGTCGGTGATGCTGCAGGTGAGCTGGTTCAAGTACACCAAGAAGAAGTTCGGCACCGGCCGGCGCATCTTCAAGATGGCGCCGCTGCACCACCACTTCGAGAAGAGCGGCTGGACGGAGACCCAGGTGGTCATCCGCTTCTGGATCATCACCATGCTGCTGTGCCTGGTGGGCCTGGCCAGCCTCAAGCTGCGATGAAATCTCTGGTCAACCTCCACGTGTTGGTGCTCGGTCTCGGGCACTCCGGCCTGGCCATGGCCTGCTGGTGCGCTGGCCAGGGCGCGCAGGTGCGGGTGTGGGATTCGCGCGAGCAGCCGCCCCAGGCCGATGCGCTGCGCGAGGTGCAGCCCTCGGCTGAAGTCTTCAGCGGCGCCTTGGGCGCCGAGCAACTCGCCGGTGTGCAGCTGGTGCTGAAGAGCCCCGGCCTCGCGCCGCACGACGAGCGCCTTGCGCCCCTGCTCGATGCGGCGCGCGCAAGCGGCATCGCCATCGGCAACGAGCTGACGCTGTTCATGGGTGCGCTGGCCGAATTGAAGGCCGAACGCGGCTATGCGCCCAAGCTGCTGGCCGTCACCGGCACCAATGGCAAGACCACCACCACCGCAATGACTGCGCTGCTGGTGGCCCGCTGCGGCCTGCGCGTGGCCGCGGCCGGCAACATCGGCCCCACCATGCTGGACACGCTGTCGGCCGCGCTGGCCCTGGAGCCCGAGGCGGCGGCGCCGGCCGAGGTGTCGTCGGCAGAGCTGGTGCAGCCGATCGAAGTCCCAACGCCTGAGATCACCGAGACCGTCGAGCCCGACACGGACGATGCCAGCGCCTTGCCCGACGACGACGCCCCGCTGCAACTGGCCCCGCCACCGCCCGCCGAACCTGTGTTCGAGCACCTGCCCGAGGTGTGGGTGCTCGAGCTGTCGAGCTTCCAGCTCGACGGCGTGCAGGGCTTCGAGCCGAGCGCCGCCGCCGTGCTCAATGTCACCCAGGACCACCTGGACTGGCACGGCAGCCTGGACGCCTACGCCGCAGCGAAGGCGCGCATCTTCGGCGAGCAGGCGGTGATGGTGATCAACCGCGACGACCTGCGCGTGGAGGCCATGGTGCCCGCGCCGGTGATCGTGAAAGGTGCGCGCGGCAAGCGCGCCACCAGCGTGGGCCGCCGCGTCACCCGCTTCGGGCTCGATGCACCGCAGCGCCCGGGCGATTTCGGCCTGGTCACCGAGGGTGGCATGGCCTGGCTGGTGCGCGCGCTCGAGGCCGACGAGACCATCAAGCGCAAGAAGGGTGAGGACGAAGAAATTCACCTGCAGCGCCTGATGCCCGCCGACGCGCTGCGCGTGCGTGGCCGCCACAACGCCGCCAATGCGCTGGCCGCGCTGGCCCTGGCCGTGGCCATCGGCTGCCCGCTGGCGCCCATGCTGCATGGCCTGCGTGAATATCACGGCGAGCCGCACCGCGTGCAGTTCATCGCCAGCGTGGGCGGCATCGAGGCCTTCGACGACAGCAAGGGCACCAATGTGGGCGCCACCGTGGCCGCCCTGCTGGGCCTGGGCGCCGACAAGGCGCCCGGCCGCCTGGTGGTGATCCTGGGTGGCGACGGCAAGGGCCAGGACTTCTCGCCATTGGCCGCACCTGTATCACGTCATGTGCGTTCCGTGGCCCTCATCGGCCGCGACGCCGATGCCATCGAATCTGCGCTGTCCAACAGCGGCGTGCCCATGGCACGCCACGCCAGCCTGCCCGAGGCCACACGCTGGTGCTTCGAGCAGGCACAGCCGGGTGACGCCGTGCTGCTGAGCCCGGCCTGCGCCAGCCTGGACATGTTCCGCAACTACGGCCACCGCTCCGAGGTGTTCGTCGACAGCGTGAAGTCGCTCGCGGCCGATCGAGGGGAGGCCGCATGACCACGCTGGCACAACGCTTCGGGCTGGGCGCGCTGATCGATCGCTGGAAGGCGGCCCGCGAAGCGCGCGAACTGCGCCTGCCCATCCGCGAGTGGACCGGCCCGGCCGGCAGCCAGCCGCCGCGCATCTCCGGCTTCGACCAGGGCCTGGTGCTGGTGGTGATCGCGCTGCTGGCGCTTGGCCTGGTGATGGTCTATTCGGCCAGCGTGGCCCTGCCCGACAGCCCCAAGTTTGCGCGCTACACGCCCACCTACTTTCTCAGCCGGCACGCCTTGTTCATCGGCATTTCGCTGCTCACCGCACTGGCCACCGTGCAGGTGCCGGTGAGCGTGTGGGAGCGCACGGCGCCGTGGCTGTTCGTGGTCTCGCTGCTGCTGCTGGCGGTGGTGCTGTTGCCGCACGTGGGCAAGGGCGTGAACGGCGCCAGGCGCTGGATTCCCATGGGCTTCATGAGCTTCCAGCCCAGCGAGCTGGCCAAGCTCGCCATGTGCATGTACGCGGCCAGCTACATGGTGCGCAAGATGGACGTGAAGGAGCGCTTCTTCCAGGCCGTGTGGCCGATGGCAGTGGCGCTGGCGATCATCGGCCTGCTGCTGCTGGCCGAGCCCGACATGGGCGCCTTCATGGTGATCTCGGTGGTGGCGCTCGGCATCCTGTTCCTCGGTGGCGTGAATGGGCGCATGTTCCTGCTCAGCGTGGGTGTGCTGCTCGGCGCCTTCGTGCTGATGATTGCCACCAGCCCCTTCCGCCGCGAGCGCATCCTGGCCTTCCTCAACCCCTGGGACCCGATCTACTCGCAGGGCAAGGGCTACCAGCTCACGCACTCGTTGATCGCCTCCGGCCGCGGCGAGGTCACTGGCCAGGGGCTGGGTGCGAGCCTGGAGAAGCTGCACTACCTGCCCGAGGCGCACACCGATTTCTTGATGGCGGTGATCGGTGAGGAGCTCGGTTTTGTCGGCGTGGCCTGCGTGATCCTGGCCTTCTTCTGGCTCACGCGCCGCATCTTCGTCATCGGCCGCCAGGCCGTGGCACTCGACCGCGTGTTCGCCGGCCTGATGGTGCAAGGCATCGGCATCTGGGTGGGCGGGCAGACGCTCATCAACATGGGCGTGAACCTGGGCGCACTGCCCACCAAGGGGCTGACGCTGCCGCTGCTGAGCTACGGTGGCTCGGCCATCCTGCTCAACTTGATTGCCTTGGCCATCGTGGTTCGCGTGGACATCGAGAACAGGCAACTCATGCGCGGAGGTCGGACGTGATGCCGCACCTCGTCGTCATGGCTGCTGGCACGGGCGGGCACATCATCCCCGGCCTGGCAGTGGCGCGCGAAGTGCAGCGCCGTGGCTGGACGGTCAGCTGGCTGGGCACCACCACGGGCATGGAGAACAAGCTGGTGCCGCCCAGCGGCATCGCGATGGACACGCTGGCCTTCAGCGGCCTGCGCGGCAAGGGTTTGATGCACAGCGTGACCGGCGCCTTCAAGCTGCTGCGCGCCTTTTTCACCAGCGCCGGCATCCTGCGCCGCCGCCGCGCCGACGCGGTGCTGGGCATGGGCGGCTATGTGTGCTTCCCGGGCGGGCTGATGGCCAAGCTGATGGGCAAGCCGCTGGTGCTGGTGAACGCCGATGCGGCGCTGCTGCTGTCCAACCAATCGCTGCTGTCCATCGCCGATCGCGTGGCCTTCGGCTTCGACGGCGCGGCGGCGCAATCGGTGAAACAGGCCGTGGTCACCGGCAACCCGGTGCGCGCCGAGATCGAGGCGATGGCGCCACCTTCCCAACGTTTCGCCCAACGCGAAGGCGCGCTGCGCCTGCTCGTGGTCGGCGGCAGCCTGGGCGCCCAGGTGCTCAACAGCACGCTGCCCGCCGCGCTGGCCCTGCTGCCCGCCGCGCAGCGCCCGCTGGTCACCCACCAGACCGGCGTGGCGCAGGCCGAGGCCGTGCGCGCCGCCTACGCGGCGGCCGGCATCCAAGCCGAAGTGCTGCCCTTCATCGACGACATGGCCGCGCGCCTGGCGGCCTGCGACCTGATCGTGTGCCGCGCAGGTGCCGTGACGGTGAGCGAGCTGTGTGCGGCCGGCGTGCCCTCGGTGCTGGTGCCCCTGGTGGTGAGCACCACCTCGCACCAGCGCGACAACGCCCAGCTGATGGCCAGCCACGGCGCGGCCATCCACTTGCCGCAGGATCGCATGACGGCGCAAGCCCTGGCCGAGCAGCTGCAAGGCCTGGATCGCGCGCAGCTCCTGGCGATGGCCGAGAAGGCTCACGCCCTGGCCCGCCCGCAAGCCGCACAACGCGTGGCCGACGAGCTCGACAAATTGGTCGGAGCGCGCGCATGAAGCACGCCGTCAATCGCATCCACTTTGTCGTGCAGCAGGGGTTGCCGACGAAGGCGGGCTGCTGTCGGGAGTGCGTCGCATGAAGCACGCCGTCAAGCACATCCACTTCGTCGGCGTCGGCGGCGCCGGCATGAGCGGCATCGCCGAGATCCTGCACAACCTCGGCTACACGGTGTCGGGCTCCGATCAGGCCGACAGCGCCACCACGCGCCGGCTGGCCGAGCTGGGCTTGCGCGTCTTCATCGGTCACGATGCGGCGCACATCGCCGGTGCTGGCGCGGTGGTCACCTCCAGCGCGGTGAAGGGCGACAACCCCGAGGTCATCGCCGCCCGCGCAGCACATGTGCCCGTGGTGCCGCGCGCGGTGATGCTGGCCGAGCTGATGCGCCTGAAGTCGGGCATCGCCATCGCCGGCACGCACGGCAAGACCACCACCACCTCGCTGGTGACCAGCGTGCTGGCCGAGGCTGGCGTGGACCCCACCTTCGTCATCGGCGGCAAGCTCAATGCGGCCGGTGCCAATTCGCGCCTGGGCTCGGGCGACTACATCGTGGTGGAGGCCGACGAGAGCGACGCGTCCTTCCTCAACCTGTTGCCGGTGCTGGCCGTGGTCACCAACATCGACACCGACCACATGGACACCTACGGCCACGACTTCGCGCGCCTGAAGGCCGCGTTCGTGGAGTTCCTGCACCGCATGCCCTTCTATGGCGCGGCGGTGCTGTGCGGTGACGACCCTGGCGTGCGCTCGATCCTGCCCATGGTCTCGCGCCCCATCGTCACCTATGGCCTGGGCGAGGACGTGCAGGTGCGCGCCGTCGAGGTGCAGGCCCTGGCCGGCGGCCAGATGCGCTTCGTTTGCCAACGCCGCAATCTGGGCAACGATGGCGTGGTGCTGCCCGATCTGCGCATCACCCTCAATCTGCCCGGTGTGCACAACGTGCTCAACGCGCTGGCCGCCATCGCCGTGGCCACCGAGCTCGAGCTGCCTGACGAGCCCATCGCGCGCGCCTTGCAGGCCTTCAGTGGCGTGGGCCGTCGTTTCCAGCGTTGGGGCGATTTGACGGTATCCGCTGCGCAAGGCGGTGGCCACTTCACCCTGATCGACGACTATGGCCACCACCCCGTGGAGATGGCTGCGGTGATCGCTGCCGCGCGGGGCGCGTTCCCGGGCCGGCGCCTGGTGCTGGCCTTCCAGCCGCACCGCTACACGCGCACCCGCGATTGCTTCGAGGATTTCGTCAAGGTGATGGGCCAGGCCGATGCCGTGCTGCTCACCGAGGTGTATTCGGCCGGCGAGTTGCCCATCGTGGCGGCCGACGGCCGCGCGCTGGCCCGTGCGCTGCGCGTGGCCGGCCGGGTGGATCCGGTCTTCGTCGACGACGTGGCCGCATTGCCCCGGGCCATCGTCGAGCACGCGCGCGGCGGTGACGTGGTGATCGCGATGGGCGCAGGCTCGATGGGCGCCGTGCCGGCCCAGGTGTTGGAACTGATGCAAGGGGATGCAGCATGAACGCAGTGGACATTGCGTCGCTGGGCAGGGTGGCGGTACTGATGGGCGGCACCAGCGCCGAGCGCGAGGTGTCCTTGATGTCCGGCGGCGGCGTGCTGCAGGCCCTGCGCTCGCAAGGTGTCGACGCGCACGCCTTCGATCCAGCCGAGCGCGACCTGGGCGATCTCAGGCGCGAAGGCTATGCCCGTGTGTTCATCGCCTTGCATGGCCGCCACGGTGAAGACGGCACGGTGCAGGGCGCGCTCGAGTTGCTGGGCATCCCCTACACCGGCTCGGGTGTGATGGCCTCGGCCATCGCCATGGACAAGACCATGACCAAGCGCGTGTGGAAGACCGAGGGCCTGCCCACGCCGCGCTGGGTGCGCCTGGGTGCCGACGATCAAACGCGCGAGCAACTGCGCAGCGTGCCCGATCAACTGGGCCTGCCGCTGATCGTGAAGCCGCCGCGCGAAGGCTCGTCCATCGGGGTCACCAAGGTGGCGGGTTATTCGGACATGGCCGAGGCCGTGAAGCTGGCCTCGCGCTACGACCCCGATGTGCTCTGCGAGGAGTTCATCGACGGCGAGGAAGTGACCTGTCCGGTGCTCGGCCTGGGTGTCGACGCGGTGGCCTTGCCGGTGGTGAAAATTCAGGCCCCGGAAGGCAACTACGACTACCGGAACAAGTACTTTACCGACGATACTTCCTACCTCTGTCCAAGCGGCCTGCCCCCTGACGAAGAACGTGAGATCCAACGCATCGTCGTCGCTGCCTATCGTGCCCTCGGCTGCCGGGGATGGGGACGTGCCGACTTGATGATCCGCACCTCTGACCGCAAGCCCTTCCTGCTGGAGATGAACACCTCGCCCGGCATGACCGGACATTCGCTGGTGCCCATCTCCGCCAAGGCCGCCGGCCTGAGCTATCCCGCGCTCTGTGTGCAACTGCTGGCCTCGGCCATGCTCGACACCACAGCCGCCGGTCGCTAGAAGCCCAGCATGGTCACGCTCGCCGCCAACCGCTTCGCCAACACGCTGCCGCCCGACGTGCGGCTGATGAACGCCACTGCGCGTGCGATGTTCGCGTTGGCTGGTGTGGTGCTGTGCGCGGCGGCTGCGGCCTGGGTCTCGCGCCTGCCGATGTTTGCGCTGCGTGGCATCCAGGTGGACGGCGACATCGCGCGCAACAGCGCCAACACCATCCGCGCCAATGCGGCGCCGCGCCTGGCGGGCAATTTCTTCAGCATCGATCTGCAGAAGGCGCGCGGCGCCTTCGAGGCGGTGCCCTGGGTGCGCCATGCAGTGGTGCGGCGCGTGTGGCCCAACAAGCTGGCCGTGCAGCTCGAGGAGCACCGCCCGGCCGCGCTGTGGGCCGCCGACGATGGCAACGACAAGCTCGTCAACAGCTTCGGCGAGGTGTTCGAGGCCAATGTGGGCGACGTGGAAGACGACGCGCTGCCGCGCCTGGCCGGCCCCGAAGCCAGCGCCGCGCGCATGCTGGGCGTTTACCGGCAACTCAATCCGGTGCTGGCCAAGGTGGATGCGGGCGACATCGAGCAGCTCAGCCTCTCGGGCCGCGGCTCGTGGCGTGCAGAGCTGGAGGGCGGGGCAGTGATCGAGCTGGGGCGCGGCACCGATGAGGAGGTGCTGGCGCGGGCCCAGCGTTTCGTGCGAACCGTGGCCCAGGTCACCGGGCAGTACCAGCGTCCGCTGGAATCGGCCGACCTGCGCCACACCGATGGCTACGCGGTGCGCCTGAAGGGTGTCACCACACAGTTGCCGACCAAGGCCGCGGGCCGGTCGGCACCCAAGAGATAAGAGACACATGGCCAAGCAATACAACGATCTCGTCGTGGGGCTCGACATCGGCACCGCCAAGGTGATGGTGGTGGCCGCCGAGGTGCTGCCCGGTGGCGAGCTGCGGCTGGCCGGCCTGGGCGTGGCGCCCACGCATGGCCTGAAGCGCGGCGTGGTGGTCAACATCGACGCCACCGTGCAGAGCATCCAGCAGGCGCTGAAGGAGGCCGAGATGATGGCCGCCTGCAAGATCGACCGTGTCTACACAGGCATCACCGGCAGCCACATCCGCGGCCA
>Ga0268298_10005076_pt1 | contig 12492 bp, 5 predicted proteins | sample WWTPWeurt_MetaG_FD_194462 | JGI IMG/M metagenome (GOLD analysis project Ga0268298, IMG submission 194462) | Activated sludge microbial communities from WWTP in Nijmegen, Gelderland, Netherland - WWTP Weurt | ecosystem: Engineered > WWTP > Aerobic digester > Activated sludge | place: Netherlands...
CCCGATTTGAATGCCCTGGAAAGGACCTCACCCAAGGGCACATGGTCGTCACTTGGCCGACGGATGGCATCCACGGAGGGGTCTAGCTGTGAATCTGGTTGGGGTGCCCAGGGAAGGTCTATCTTGCCGGTCGGGGCCAGTCCCGAAGGTTGGTCAAATATTGTCCTATCCACCGGTGTAAGAGTAAGTTCCGGGTCTCAGGGCTACACTTCTGGATAGTGCTCTCAGGCTATTGGATCTCCAGGTCATTTTGCCAGGTCAAGGGAGCTTCCCGATCTGCCACTATTCCTTGTGTCATCAACGATTTGCCGAGGATTGACTCCTATGACGACCATCTACGACTCTTGCCACCCGCGACCCGATGTCCTCACCGGGGACCTTCGGGAGGATATGTTTGCCGCCAAACTAAAGGCCGTCATGGACGGTCATGCCGACCCCGTCTACCAGGAACCCGCCAAATTCTGGGGTAATACCTTCCCCACCGAGGGTCTGAAGGCGCTTCTTCGGGAGGTCATGGGCCGCCTGTCCGGGAACAAACCCACCAACAGCCCCTTCATCCGCCTGGAGACTTCCTTCGGCGGCGGCAAGACTCACAACCTCATCGCCCTCTACCACCTGACTCAGGGACATTCGGCGGGATTTCCCGAAGGCATCTTCCCGAAAGAATGGCTGCCCACAGAGCCTTGGGCCGTGGCGGGGATGGTTGGAAACGAGATGGACCCAGCCAACGGGCTTCATCACGGTGCCGTTACCACCCGCACACTCTGGGGAGAACTGGCATGGCAGATCGGACGGGAAGAAGCCTTCAAGCTTGTCCAGGCCAGTGATGTCGAGGGCGTGGCCCCTGGTACCCCCGTCATCGAGCAACTCGTTGGTGACCGCCCAACCCTGGTGATGCTGGACGAATTCGCCCGTTACCTTCGCGTGGCTAAGGCCGTATCAACCGCCAACAAGAAGAGCGATCTCGCCGAGCAGAGCGTGGCTTTCCTCATGGCGTTGATCGAAGTGGCCGCCACTAGGCCGAACCTCGTCGTGGTGCTGACTCTGGCTGATTCCCAGGATGCCTTCTCCAAGGAAACGGAAACCGTCCTCCTCCAGCTAAAGGAAGCGCAGAGGATCTCGGCCCGCCAGGAGCGCGTGCTGACGCCAACGGGAGAGACGGAGATCTCAAAGATCGTCACTCACCGGCTTTTCGATTCCATCGACGAAGGCGCGGGGAAGGCGGCTGCTGATGCTTATGGGGAATACCTGGCCGAGATTTCAGAGAAGGGCGTGGATGTTCCTTCTAACGCACTTACTGCGAACTTCCGCGCAGACCTGGCCAATGCGTACCCCTTCCACCCGGAGCTTCTGCGGGTTCTGGACAAGAAGACGGCCACGATCCCGAACTTCCAGCGAACCCGAGGAGCTCTGCGCCTACTGGCTCGCGTGGTGCGGGACCTCTGGCAGCGCAAGGAGGCCACCCTCCTCATCGGGACCCACCACATCAACCTCGCCGACGAGGACATCAAGAACGACCTCACGTCCCGCCTTGACCGGCCTGTGTTCCGGCAGGTGATCGAGGCCGACATTGCCAGCCGTTCCCTTGGTAGTCCGGCTCATGCCCAGATTGTTGACAAGCGATTCGTCGATGCTGACAAACCACCCTTTGCAACCAGGGCTGCCACGACAATCATGCTCCACAGTCTCGTCCACGGCATCGCCACGGGCATAGAGCCCAGCGAACTCAATCTCAGCGCCCTGCAACCTGGTGATGACCCGTTCCTGTTGCAGAAGGCCCTCTCCGCTTTACTGGGAGAGGCTGGGGCCGAGCAAGGCACAGCCGCATGGTTCCTCCACTACGATGGCCGTTCCTACCGCTTCATGATCGAGCCGAGCCTGGAGAAGGTAGTCCAGGACGAAATGGGCCAGATCACCCGCCTTCAGGCCAAGACGGAACTCAACCATCGCATCAAGACCATCTGGAAGAAGGGTGCCCTTAGCCCATCGTTCTTCCCTTCGGAAGCCGCCGACCTCGACGATGATGCGTCTGCGCCCAAGCTGGCCATTCTTCACTTCGACGCCATCACCATAGGTGATGAGGGCGGCACAGTATTACCCGAGTTGGTGAAGAAGCTGGACAAGTACGCCGGAAACCAGGCGGGCTTCCGCCGCTACCGCAACAACATCTGCTTTCTGGTCTCTGACAAGGCCCTAGTTGACCGGATGGTCGATCAAGTCATCCGACTCAAGGCCATTGAACGCCTGGTGGGAGACGATGCCCGGATGAAGGAGTTCTCTGAGGACCAGCGCAAGCGACTCCAGGAGTTCTCAGACGCGGCTCAGATCGAGGTTCGCATCGCCATCACGAGGGCCTACCGCCACCTCTTCTACCCAAGTGCCACGGGCCCGAAGGCCCTGGAGGGATTGGAATACCAGGCCCTTCCTGCTCAGGCCCAAGGCCAGGTCGAGAAGGACCAGACCGAGGCAATCGTGCGGCACCTTCATGGGCAGGAGAAGGTCCTGTTGGCAGACGACAATCCACTGCCAGCCATCTACCTCAAAAGCAAGGCCTGGCCAACCGGGGCCAAATCCATGACTACGGATGAACTTCGCCAAGCCTTCGCAGAGCGTATCGAACTCAAGTGGCTCCTCAATACTGACCAACTCAAGAAGAGCATCAAGAATGGTATCGAGAAGGGTGTCTGGATCTACTTCGACTCCGCTGAACAGGTCGGCTATGGTCCCGAGACCCCCGCTCCCCTGGTAGCGATCTCGAACGACGCAATTCTCTACGACCCAACCGAGGCTAAGGCCAAGAGCATCCACATGAAGGGCGAGTCTGCGGTGGTCAAGGCCTGCCCCGCCTGTGGCCAGGCCCCTTGTGTCTGCGAAGAGGAACCCGAGGGAGAAACTGGATCCCAGGGCGGGCTGAATCTTCCTCCTGCACTCCCACACTTCGAGGCTAAAGGGGCCCCTGGCCAGCTTCTCCAGACAATGAATGACACCTTCCTGGACCAGAAGGTCGAGGCCGTGGGCCGGATCACATTCAGCCTGGAGGGGAATAGCACCGAGACCGCCTCCGACCTCAGGCGACTTGGGCTGGCCATCCCTCAGATGGGCAAGGGGAAGGTGACGCTCGTTGCTGGAATCATCGCCACATTCGGAGAGGCACCCCACGAGGAAACCTTCAGTATGAAGTTCCGTGGTGGCTGGGATCGCTACAAGCGTGTCAAGGAAGTAGCTGAAGCCATGACCAGGGAAGCCAGTCAGCTTCAAATTCAGATTGCGGTCACTCTTCGATTCCCCGAGGGTCTGCCGCTCAAGGGCGAAGCCATCGGATCCATGCGCGATGTGCTCAGTTCCCTCGGGCTTGGAACCATGAATGTCGAGGCTGTGGCCCACCAAGTAGGAGAAGGCTCATGAACGCTCGCACCCAGCGAACCTTCTTGCTTCGTGTAATACCGGAACCCAAGGGGCGCTACCTGCTCAGCCTTGAACAGCGTCCTACGGGCCGGGACAAGGTGGACTCCGGGATTGTTGTTACGCTGGGGGGCGACCCCTTGAGTTCGACACTAGAGACCGTTCTCCAGGCCCTTCGAGAAGCTGGGCAGAAGCCTTCGGAACTGCGCAGGGACCAGAAGGAACCGTTCGAGATCCCTGAGGCCATTGGGGTCCGACTGGGCTTGCTATTCCTTGCGGTGAAGCCACTCCGGAAGGCCAGCCGCATGGAGGATCTTGCTCGTGGGATTCGCTCTATGACTGAAGAAGAGACCTTCTATTGGTTCGGGAAGGCGACGACTAATGGCAAAGCCCGTCGTGCCAGAAGGGCCCTTCGACTTCTGCTCTCCGAAGAATAGCTGCGAGATTCTACCGACGACCGCCAGTCATATAGCTATCAACCAAGGAACTACATCATGGCCCAATCGAAGCTCCTGATCGAAGACTGGCTGCCCGTCGAAATACTCGGCGCAGAGCAGACACGAGAAAAGAGTATGGGAAAGAACTCCTTTCCAGGGACCGTCAGATTGCACGTTTGGTGGGCTAGGCGCCCTCTCTTGGTAAGCCGCGCAGCCATCCTTGCTAGTGTCCTTCCGGCTTGGTCGGAGACTTGGCCGAAGAATTTGATAGAACAGTTTCCTGACAGAGCCAGCTATCACCACTGGTTTCTTCGGGCTTGTGGGATTTTTGGAGACCCGGTTGCTGGCTTTAAACTCATAGCATGGGCTAGGTCAAAGGGGGTCGGCCTCGAATCGTCCCCCTACAATCACCCTCGTGCATACTTGGTCAATCCAGATCAGGATGTTCTCGAAACAATTAGGAAACTACTTGTTGTTGTCTGGGGGCATTCAAGCCTTTCAGTTTTAGATCCATTTGCGGGTGGGGGTTCCATCCCATTTGAAAGCCTGCGCTATGGGTTCAGGACCACAGCCAATGAATTGAACCCCGTTGCCAGTGTTGTTCTGAAGGGGACCCTTGACTACCCATTCAGGTTTGGACTTGGACTCGGGCAAGATATCAGTCGATACGGGAAGATTCTCATAGCCAAAGTGAAATCCAGACTTGATCCATTCTTCCCGCAGAATGATGGAGAGCATATTAAGGACTTCATTTGGGCCCGGACCGTATCCTGTCCTTACACAGGAAAGCTCATCCCACTTGCACCGAACTGGTGGCTCTTAAAAGGCGACAAGCCGGTTGCTGTCGAACCCCAATTTGCAGCGAACGATGACCAGGCCTCATTCCGAATTGTTAGCGGGAAGAATGCTTGCGCCGCTGTCCATCCTGATGTTGGCACGATAAGGAGAGGGAACGCCATTTCTCCGTGGGCAAACAACCAGATCGTTGACGGCGACTACATCAAGAAGGAGGCCATGGAAGGCCGGATGGGCCAGCAACTCTATGCTGTTGTCGTGAAGCGAAATGGAGGTGGCACCGAATTTCGGCCACCAACCGAATCTGACATTCAGGCGGTTGCTGCGGCCGAAACCGAACTCAAGAAGCGGTGGCCAAAGTGGGATGCAGAAGGACTACTCCCAAATGAATTGCGCTACATCGGCCCGGCTGATCGTTCCTGGAATTACGGCATGATTCGCTGGAGTGACGCATTTTCCCCTCGCCAATTGCTTAGCCTTTGCACCTATCTGGAAGAATTGAAGGCCTCTCAACCCCTTATCCTTAAGGAGTTGGGTGTTGAGAAGGGCAATGCTGTTCTCACTTACTTGGCAATGGTGTTGGATAAGGCCAACAATTACAACAGCAGAATGTCAGTGTGGCACCCGACTCGGGGATCAATGGCCAACACTTTTGACCGTCACGATTTCAGCGTCAAGTGGAGCCATGGCGAGATGGAGGCTGCACGGGACCTCTTTCAGTGGAGCCTGGACCAAGTCGAGGATGCCTATAAAGGGATCTCAAAACTTGCGGGGACGGGCCCCAGTCCTGTCCCAGTGATCCAGAAGGGCAGTGCGACCAATCTTGAAAAGATTGGAGACAAGACTGTTGAGGCCGTAGTTGTTGACCCTCCGTATCACGACAATGTTATGTATGCAGAATGCTCTGACTTCTTCTATGTCTGGATGAAGCGCTCCCTAGGGGCGGTCTTCCCTGAATTCTTCAATGAGGAACTGACCAACAAGGATGACGAGGCCGTGGCTAATGTGGCCCGATTCGCTGATCTTGGACGCCAAAAAAAGACTCTTGCGACTCAGGATTACGAACGAAAAATGGCTGCGTCATTCAGCGAGATGCACCGAGTTCTCAAGGATGAGGGCGTTTTAACCGTCATGTTCACACATAAAAAAATTGAAGCCTGGGATACATTGGCCACCAGCCTCATCGGATCGGGGTTTGCAATTCATTCATCCTGGCCGGTCCAAACCGAAAGCAAAAATAGTCTCCATCAGGCAAAGAAGAATGCTGCCGCGAGCACGATCCTGCTCACTTGCCGGAAGCGTTCGCCCCGTAAGGAAACAACCTGGTGGGAGGACTTGAAACCTCGGATTCGCCAAGTGGCTCGGACCAAGGCTGTCGAATTTGAAGCTATGGGTATTCGAGGTGTGGACCTCTACATTTCTACATTTGGCCCCGTGCTTCAGGTCCTGTCAGAACATTGGCCAGTGCTTTCTGGAGAATTGGATGATCGCGGCAACCCCAAGAACCTGCGCCCAGAAGTGGCCTTGGACCTGGCCCGCGAGGAAGTCATTAACCAGCGGAAGAGGGGACTCTTGTTGGGACGCAAGGTCACCTTCGACCCAGCCACGGATTGGTATCTTCTCGCCTGGGATGCTTTCCAGGCCGCAGAGTTCCCTGCGGACGAGGCTCGCAAGTTGGCACTATCTCTGGGCATGGACATGGAGCAGGACATTGTCAGAGAGAAGCGCCTTGTCAGCAAGAAGGCCAGCACGGTTGTGATCCAAGAACCCAAGGCCCGATTGAAAAAGGGCATGGTTGATCCCGATCTCAAAACCTTTCCGAGCATCGTGGATGCAGTTCATACCGCCATGGTGATCTACCAAGAGGAGGGGGCTGCCACATGCGGGACCTTCCTGAACCGAACTGGACTTATGCAAGATCCCACCTTCAAGGCCTGCCTCCAGGCTCTCATCAATGCCGTTCCACGCACCAAGACCAAGGGCAAGTTCAACCGGGTCGAGGCGAAGCTCCTTGACGACCTCCGCTTGGCGTTTTTCGATGATCTTGTTGCCCCGAAGGAAGAGGAACCCAAGCCCATCGCCACTGCCAGCCAGTTGAAGGGTCTGTCCGAGGGCGACGATGGTTGGTTGGCAGATGAAGAAGGGGACGAAGACGAGGAGGGTGAGGACTAGCCATGGCAGAACCGGTCGCAACGCTGAAGGACTATCCCTTCAAGATTAGCTATGACGATGTTGACGACCGTCTGCACGATTTCTACTTGCCTGCCTTGGAACGCAGTGTCATCTACCACCGATCCACAGGTTTCTTCTCCAGTGCTGCCCTCGCACAAGCTGCGACCGGGATTGTCCGCCTGATCCAGAATGGCGGCACCATGCGGATCCTGTGCGGAGCGCAACTGAGCCATGAGGATGTGGAGGCTCTCCGGAAGGGGGCCGACCTCAAGGGCAAGGTTGAAGAGGCGATGGTGGGGTGCCTCATTGACCCCGAAGATTCGTCCATGAAGGCGCGTTTGGAGGCCTTGGCATGGTTGGTTGCCCAGGGACGCCTTGAGATCAAGGTGGTGCTCCCTAAGGGCAAGGATGGGTACCCCATGGCGGCCGAGGACTGCCGTGACTATTACCACCCCAAGGAGATGGTTTTCGAGGATGTCGAAGGGAATCTACTTGGAACGACAGGGAGCAACAACGAGTCCGTGAACGGTCTGGAGCACCACTACGAAACCTTCAGCGTCTACACATCCTGGCCGCGAGGTACTTCCATAGAGCCGATACCCGCGCTCACAGCCTTCATTCGGCCAATTCAGCACCGCATGAAGGCGCTCTGGGAGGGAACAAATAGCAACTGGATCGCCATGGACATCCCAGAGGCGGCCAAGGCTAATCTACTCAAGTACACCCCCAAGCGTGCCCCCTTCCGCGATCCCTTTGAGCGAAAGCCGCCAGAACCATTGGTCTTGCCCAGCCTTGTAGGGACCTCTCAGCGGGAGAGGATCATCTTTGAGTTCTTGAGGGAGGCCCCACGGCTCCCCAATGGGCATCTCCTAGGCCTTGAAACCGCAGCCATCACCCCATGGCCCCACCAGCAAGCGGTCATGAGGAAAGTGGTGAACGCCTGGCCCCAGTCTTTCCTGTTCTGCGATGAAGTGGGCCTGGGGAAGACCATCGAAGCGGGTCTGGCTCTTCGCCAGTTGCTACTATCCGGCAACGTCAAGCGGGCACTGCTCCTGGTGCCAAAGTCAGTGATGCGTCAGTGGCAGGAGGAACTCCACGAGAAGTTCGCTCTCCACATACCCCGCTACCAGGCCGGGAAGGTCCTCGACATCGGCAACGAGCCCATACCCTATTCTGGGTCGGTTTGGGATGCCTTCCCCTTGCTGTTGGCTTCCAGCCAACTAGTGAAGCGGCGTGAGAATCACGACGCATTACTGACAGCGAAGCCTTGGGATCTGATCCTGGTAGATGAGGCCCATCACGCACGTCGCAAGGACTTCAAGGACGGCACCCCGAACCGTCTGCTGGAGCTTCTCCGTGGCCGGGATGGACACCCCGGCCTAAGGACCAGAGCCCAGGCCGTCTACTTGATGACGGCAACCCCCATGCAGGTCCATCCAGTTGAAGTCTGGGACCTCCTCCGACTCCTTGGTATGGGGGGTCTGTGGGGGAGTGAACAACGGTTCAAGCAATTCTTCACCCAGCTTCAGATCCCGGTCACGGATCCTGATAAGGATTGGGACTTCCTTCTGGACATGGTCCAGGACCACCTCGCCCTTGGGGGCGAGATCCTTCCTCGTTTCCAACAGTCCGTTGAGACCTCCTTGAATCAGGTTGAAGCCGCAACCGTACTTGGCCTTCCCGCACAGAAAATGCGGAAGGGCACCATCAGTCATCTGAGCAAGGAGGCTAAGACCCTCCTCAGTCGCCTGATCGCGTGGCATACGCCGCTGCGGCGCTTCATGTGCCGCAATACCCGGGAACTGCTGCGGAAATACCACGAGCAGGGACTCCTCAAGGAGCATGTGCCAGACCGAATACCACAGAACATCTGGATCGACTTGGTGGGCCCTGAGAGGGAACTCTACGAACGCATTGAGAACTACATCACCGACTACTACAAGTTGTTGGAGGGCCAAGCCAAGGGCAAGGGTTTCATCATGACGGTCTACCGTCGCCGCCTGACCAGTTCCTTCGACGCATTAAAGAGGAGCCTGGAGAAGCGTCTGGCGAAACTGGAAGGTCAGCATACCGCCCTGCTACTTGATGAAGATGACACTGATGCCAGTGATGACTATGTCCCAGCCATTGCCCAGGAACTCGACCTTGAAGAACTCGCCGAGCAAGGCGAAATCCTTCAGACCGAGATCGACTACCTCAAGGCATTCATCCAGGACATCAAGAACCTACCTGGAGATTCAAAATTCGAGCGGCTTCAAACCGAACTCCAGAAGATATTCCTGGCCAGGAACAAGGCCATTGTCTTTACCCAGTACACCGACACGATGGATTCCATCCGGGAGCGTTTGCGCTTGGTCTATGGCCAAACCGTAGCCTGCTACAGCGGCCGTGGCGGTGAACGCTACGATGGCGTGGGTTGGGTTCCCGTTGACAAGGAGGTGGTCAAGACTGCCTTCCGTGAGCAGGACGACATCAAAATCCTGCTCTGCACGGAGTCGGCCAGCGAAGGTCTGAACCTCCAGACCTGTGGCGACCTGATCAACTTCGACATGCCCTGGAATCCCATGCGGGTGGAACAGCGGATCGGACGCATCGACCGCATTGGCCAGGTCTTCAAAGAAGTTCGCATCAAGAACTTCTTCTACGAACACACCGTGGAATCGGATGTCTACCGCGCTCTGGAGCAGCGAATTGGCTCCTTCGTGATGGTAGTAGGCCAAATCCAGCCCATCCTGCATCGGGTGGAGGCTGCCATTGAGGCTGTTGCCATGACCTCCCCGGACGACCGGGCGGCACGTCTGAAGAAGGAATTGAAGGAACTGGATGACCAGTTTGCTCAGGGTGATGGAGGCCTCGACCTTGTTCAGGCCCTTGATGCGGAGCCGGAAGCACCAACCCTGGATCCCGCACCACTCAACTTGGCTGATCTGGAGCGGGTTCTGACCAAGGAATCCAGCCTAGCGCCCTACTTTGTAGCTGATCGGAGCCTCCCTGGTGCCTGGATCCTGACCTTGGACAGTAAGACCCATCGGGTCACCTTCAACCCTGACCTCTACGACGAGCACCCCTCCAAACTCAGCTTCCTTACCTTCGGGACAGCACTGCTGGACGCGCTACTAGCCTCTGTGCCAACCGTGAATCCTGGTAACCCCGGCGATGCCTTCTGTCTGGCGTCCAGAAGCGGTGAGGACGCTGTGAGCGCCTTTTTCGCCGGGAGCGATAGCGGAACCGTCCTGATCCATGAACTCAGAAAGCTGGAAGGCTGTCTGGATACTTATGGCTCCTTCGGGCCATCTTCAGACGAGGTGGAGACTCTCTTTAAGCCCATTTCAGAACGAGCGCTTCTTCATCGCCAGATGCTTCATAACTGGAGCCGAGATGCTCAGGTAAAGGCTCTGAGGAGTGTGGGCATCGACATCGTTTTGGAGGCGGCCCGTGTAGAGGCGGCTTTGGCGTCACAGGGATTCATCCTTGATGGACCAATCCAGCCTCGCTATGGCAAGCAGGCCCTGGAATGGCTCAAGGAATTGAAGGGCGGCGTCCTCTTCAAGGGATTGATCATCAGGCTACAGAGTGATGCCCCAATTCTGGACTCGCATGATGAGAAGCTCGAATTACTAAGGGAACGTTCGCGCCAGTCCCTCCTTGGGATGCAGAAGGTTCTTGGCGACAAGGCGCAAGCCTGCCTCATGGAATGGGTGAAGATCCAAAAGGAAGTCAGCAATGACGGGGCTTCTGCCTCAGAAGTTCATCTTGAGTGGTTCACAAAGACACCTGTCGCATCAATTTAGGGCTCAACAAGGGTACCTGATTAGCCATGCGAGTACATCAAGCAGTACCACTCAGGATTTCCGATAGGAGGGGCTATGAACATGACGGGAAAGCAGGTCGATGAAAAGCCTTTGGATGCACGAAGAGATTTCGCATGGCAGACGATTAATTCCCCTTTTGGATCATGTGAGAGTTGGGGGAAGTTGATCTATGTAACTCCGAATAAGCCCAGGCCATTGAGGGGTTCCAGGAACTGGGAGTCCGATCTTCTGGATAGCCTCTTCAAACTCAAGAACGTCGAATTGGGTTACGTCAGCGAGAACTATGGCAACGCCGAGTGGATCTTCACCGAAGATTTTTCGCCTGAACAAAAAGAGCGTCTGTCGAACCCGAAATTCGGCTACTGGTCGGGGTGGGATTTTCTGGTCCTTCCAACCCGGTTTGTTGATGCGTATTCGAGCATTGATGGGTCGAAAATTGCAGAGACTGTTTACCGTGAAGATGTCCTTCATCTGCGCGATACCTACTCAGATCAGGCAGACTCGGGGGACACGCCAGGAAGAACCATCACCGCTGTCTTCGAGACTTTGAAGCTTGGCAAGACTGTTCTTGTCTTCGGATATAGCCAGGATCCTTCGGGGTTCCTTCCTGCGGCCATTGCCATGCTTGCCGAGCCGGGTTGCCACATCGCGAAACTGATCTACGCGGTTCGTGGGAGATATCCTCTGTCGGAGCTTCAGATCGGGTATTTAGCTGGGTATTGGGATGCGAGAGAGACGAATCGTTTTTCAGGGGGTTCCTATTCCGGAGAGACCGAAACGATACTGTAGAGCTTCCTTCAGCGGGTTCTTGCGAGAGGGTTCCTTCTGCCGCTTGGCCTCAGTCTTCTGTTCCGCCACCTTGCGCTGCATCCTGGGGTCCTTCATGACCTCACGCCACTCAAGCAGGGGGGTCATGTCCTTGATCTCCAGTTCGCGCTTGATGTCGGCGGGGCCACAGAACTGGCCTGCGGCCGGATGGTCCTTGAATGCCTCCTGGATCGCCCATGCGCGGCGGCGGGTGGCCGTGCGTTCAGCGATGCACTCAGCCCAGGCCTGGTCGATGTCCCAACCCATGCACTCGTTGTCCCAGTGGAAGTCATTGCCTATCTCGGCTTCGGCTTGCAGGAACTCGGTCGGGTCCTTGGTGAAGGCCGCGACCTGCTCGGGGGTCAGGTAGGTGTTCTTCCTGGCGATCTGGGCACGCTTGGCGGGCCCCATCCAGCTCGTGGGGTCGCCAACTTCGTCGGTGTATGCCCAGTTCTTATCCCAGGCGGAGTTGTCCTCGAAAGGGCACACACAGAAGGCATAGGACTCTTCGTGGAGCTTCAGGAAGAGGCGGGGATTCTCCTTGGTCCCCATGCGGCTGTTCAGCAGCATGGCGTCCTGCTGGATGTGAAGATCAGGCTTCACCTCCCACAGGGCGTCGAGGATCTTCTGAGTGAGGCGGTTGGCCGCACCCAGCCCCAGGAGGTGGATCTTCTCCGGGGCCACGGCCCGCACGAACTCGACCACATAGCTCAGGGGGGTGATGCCGTCCCGCATCGGGAAGGAGGGGACCACGGGGATCCCGAGGATTTCCTGGGCGGCCTGCTGGAACTCGTCCAGGGCCATCGGGCCAGGCTGAAGAGGCATGAGGATCTGGGCCCCGAGACCAGCGCATTCGCGGATCTCCATGACATAGCGGCTCAGGCGCTCCAGTGTCACCACCTGGTCTCCGACCCGATCAGGTGCGACTAGGTAGAGCTGGGGGCCCAGGACGGTCGCCATCTCCTTGTAGAGGGCCAGGCGCTCGATCCACTCCTCGTGGGTGATCTCGTGGCCGAGCTTGTTGGCAGTAAATTCACCACTGTCAACGAAGACTGGCATCCCGGTCC
>Ga0268298_10005077_pt1 | contig 12489 bp, 12 predicted proteins | sample WWTPWeurt_MetaG_FD_194462 | JGI IMG/M metagenome (GOLD analysis project Ga0268298, IMG submission 194462) | Activated sludge microbial communities from WWTP in Nijmegen, Gelderland, Netherland - WWTP Weurt | ecosystem: Engineered > WWTP > Aerobic digester > Activated sludge | place...
TCCATCACCGACAGTTTTTCGGTGCGCAGCATGCGCGTCTGCCACAGGGTGAGCACGGCGCGGCGCAGGCCGTCAAAGTTGGCTTCCTGCTCGTCCGGGGTGAGCTGCATGCGGTCCCGCTCGTCGAGCAGGCGGGCGATGGCCATCTGGCAGTTGAGGATGCTCTTGCGCTGAACCTCGGTCGGGTGGGCGGTGAGGACCGGGATCACGTGTGCGGTATCGAAGAAGGCCGCCAGTTCGGCGCTGCCCATGCCGGCGTCGAAGGCGCGCTCGATGGCGTGGGCGAGGCTGCCTTCCTTTGGCGCCGAGCCGGCGATCTGGTGGGCGCGGGAGCGGCGGATGTGGTGCTGGTCCTCGGCGATGTTCGAGAGGTGCGAGAAATAGCTGAAGGCGCGCACCACGTCGATGGTCTGGTCGCGGGAGAGGGAGTCCAGCGTGGCCTCCAGCTCGCGGCGGGCGGCGCGGTCTTCGTGGCGACGGAAGCGGATCGAGCTCTGGCGGATGGTCTCGACGAGGTCGAACACCGCCTCGCCTTCCTGGGCGCGCACGGTGTCGCCCAGCACGCGGCCGAGCAGGCGGATGTCGTCGCGGAGGGGAAGGTCTTTGTCGTCGCTCGTCGTCTGTTCGCTCATCGGAAATTCCTGTCCTGTCGGTTACGGTCGGCGCGGGGGAAGCGCATCAGGCCCCATGCTAGAATTCAGACCCGAATGCCTGCCATTGGTGCCTACCCTGATGCTGCACTGCGAGAGCGTGCAGATTGCCCCGGTTGCACCCTGCTTGTCCATCGCCGCATGTCCGATCACCCTTTACGCCAGCCGAGCCCGAATACCGTGAGCGCCCCTACGCCTGAACGCATCGTCATTGCCACCCGTGAAAGCCGCCTCGCCCTGTGGCAGGCCGAACACGTCAAGGCCCGCCTCGAAGCCCTGTACCCGTCCTGCCGCGTCGAGTTGCTGGGCATGACCACCCGGGGCGACCAGATCCTCGACCGTCCGCTGGCCAAGATCGGCGGCAAGGGCCTGTTCGTCAAGGAACTCGAAAACGCGCTCTTCGACCGCAGTGCCGACATCGCCGTGCATTCGATGAAGGACGTGCCGATGACCCTGCCGCCCGAATTCGCGCTGGTCGCGATTGCCGAGCGCGAAGTGCCTCTCGATGCCTTCATCTCCAACAAGTACGAAAGCCTCGACGACATGCCGCCGGGTGCCGTGGTCGGCACCTCCAGCCTGCGCCGAGAATCCCAGATCCACGCCCAGTACCCGATGCTGGCCGTCACCAGTCTGCGCGGCAACCTCGACACCCGCCTGCGCAAGCTCGACGAAGGCCAGTACGACGCGATCATCCTCGCGGCAGCCGGCCTCACCCGGCTCGGTCTCGCCAGCCGCATCCGCGCCACGCTGCCGGCGGAGGTCTCGCTGCCGGCCGCCGGCCAGGGCGCGCTGGGCATCGAAGCGCTGTCCGACCGTCCCGAAGTGGCCGCCTGGATCGCCCCGCTTGCCGATGCGAACTCCGCCGCTTGCGTGCGGGCCGAGCGCGCCACCTCCCGTGCGCTGGCCGGCAGCTGCGAAGTGCCGCTGGGCGCCTACGCCGAAGTGACGAATGGCGAACTGTGGCTGCGCGGCTTCGTGGCGCTGCCCGATGGCTCGCGGATTGCCCGTGCCGAACGGCGCGGCCCCCTCGACGCGCCGGAAGCGCTCGGCCTCGCGCTGGCCGCCGATCTGCGCGCCGACGGTGCCGACGACATCCTCGCCAGCCTGTAGTTTTCAGCCATGGGTGGCCAGCCTCTTCGCGGGCGCTCCATCGTCGTGACCCGCCCGGCCGGGCAGGCCGACAGCCTGTGCGCGGCGCTCGCAGCCCTTGGCGCCGAGCCCCTGCGGTTTCCCCTGCTCACCATCTCGCCGGTGGCCGATCCGGCCCCGCTCGAGGCGGTCGCCCGGCGTCTTGCCGAGTTTGAGCTGGCGTTCTTTGTCAGCCCCAACGCCGTCAATTGCGCGCTCGACGTGATGCTGCCGGTGGCTCCCTGGCCGGCTGAGCTGCGGGTGGCCACGGTTGGCAAGGGCAGCGAGGCCGCTCTCGCCGCGCGCGGCTTCAAGCGCGTTATCGCCCCGCAGAGTGGTTTCGACAGCGAATCCGTGCTCGCGCTGCCGGCCTTTCAGGCCCCGGCGCTGGCGGGCCGCCGGGTGCTGATCCTGCGCGGCGATGGCGGACGCGACCTGCTGGGCGACACGCTTTCGGCCCGCGGCGCAAGCGTCGAATACATCACCTGCTACCGCCGCGGCGGCCCGGCCGACGACCCGGCTCCGCTCATCGAACGTGCCTCTGCAGGCCGCCTCGATGCCCTGACCCTTACCAGCAGCGAAGGCGTCGCACACCTGCTGGCCCTGCCGGGGGCGACAACGCTGACCGGGGTGCCGGTTTTTGTGCCTCATCCGCGTATCGCCGCCGCCGCCACGGAAGGCGGATTTACCCGCGTGATCGCCACCGGGTCCGGCGACCAGGGCCTTCTCGATGGCCTCGTCGCCCACTTTTCCGCCCGCAACCACTCCACTTATCCGGGTTAAACTCGTACCCATGAGCAGCGAAATCCCCAGCCTTCCGCCTATCGACGCAGCGCGACCCGTGCCCCAGGCACCGTCGTCCTGGCGCCGCCCGTCTGCCCTTATAGCCGCCATCGCGCTGGCCCTGCTCGGCTGGCAGTGGCTTGAAACGCGCAGTCGCTTGGGCGATTTGCAGGACGAACTGGCTCGCCGCCTGTCCGACGGTGATTCGGTCGCCAAGGAGGGCCGCGCCCTTGCCAGGCAGGCCCAGGAAAATCTCCAGGATCTGCAAGCCAAGTTTGGCGCACTCGAATCCCGCCTCGCCGAATCCCAGGGCCACCAGGTGGCCCTCGAAGCGATGTACCAGGAGTTTTCGCGCACCCGCGACGACCGGGTGCTGGCCGAAGTCGAGCAGGCGGTGGTGATCGCCGCCCAGCAGCTCCAGCTTGCCGGCAATGTGCAGGCCGCACTCTTTGCACTGCAAACCGCCGATGCCCGCCTGGGCAGCATTGATCGCCCGCTCTGGCTGCCGCTGCGCAAGGCCATCGCCAGCGATCTCGATGCCCTCAAGGCGCTGCCCCAGGTGGACGCTGCCGGCATCTCGCTCCGGCTTGAAACCCTCATCGGCCGGCTCGACAGCCTGCCTCTGGCCTTCGAAGCCAAGCCCCGCGCCAGTGCGCCGCCGGTCGGCGCGGCCGAGCCCACGTGGGCCAAGCGTCTGTGGCTGGATTTCTGGGCCGAGTTCAGCCAGCTGGTCCGTGTCGAGCGCATGGATCGTCCCGATCCGGCGCTGCTGGCGCCGAGCAATGCCGTCTTCCTGCGTGAAAATCTCAAGCTTCGGCTGATGAACGCCCGCCTGGCGCTGCTCTCGCGGGACGGCAACACCTTCCGCGAAGACGTGCGCATCTGTGCCGACTGGCTCGAGCGCTATTTCGATCTGAAAAATGCCGCGGTCGCCGCTGCGAAGGATGATCTCGTCGAGCTCCAGAAGACCCCGGTGGGTGTGGATCTGCCCAGCCTGCAGGCCACCCAGAACGCCCTGCGCAGCCTGCAGGCCGTGCCCGAACGGCGCGCCGACCTCGCTGCTCCGGCGCCCAAGGCCGATAAACCCGCTGCCGCCCCGGCAAAGAAGAACTGAGGCCCGGCATGCGTGGATTGCTGTGGTTGCTCGGCCTCTTTGCCCTGGCTGCCGCCCTCGCGGTGGCCGGGCGTTACAACGAAGGCTACGCGCTGTTGGTGTGGCCGCCCTATCGTGTCCAGATTTCCCTCAACCTGCTGATCCTGCTGCTGGTTGGCGGTTTCGTGGCCGCCTATTCCCTGTCGCGGCTGGTCGCCCGCACCATGGCGCTGCCCCGTGCTGTGCAGAAGTTCCGCGCGCGCAAGAGCCGCGAACGGGCCTCGCAAGCCATCTACGACGCCGTCCGCCTGCGCATCGAAGGGCGTTTCGGCCAGGCCCTCAAGCAGGCTACCGCGGCCTATGAAGCCGGTGAGGCGCCCGGTCTTGCGGCGCTTCTTGCCGCTCGCGCCGCCCATTCGCTGCGTGACCAGGATCGCTATCGTTTCTGGCTCGGCAAGGCTGCCGCCCACGACAACGAAGTGCGTCTCGCCCGCGTGATGACCGAAGCCAAGCTGGCTGTCGAGGAGCGCCGCTTCGACGAGGCCGCCGAACGCATCGCCGACCTGCAGGCCGGCGGCCAGCGCCACATCGCAGCGCTACGCCTCGCACTGCGTACCGCCCAGGCAAAGGGCAACTGGTCCGAGGCCGTGCGCGTCGTGCGCCAGCTGGTCAAGGTCAAGGCGCTCACCGCCGAGCAGGCCGATCCGGTCAAGCGTCGCGCCCACCAGGAAGGGTTGCGCCAACGTGCCGGCGACGCCCTGGCGCTCAATGCTTACTGGCAGGACATGCCTCGCGACGAGCAGCGCGACCCCCGTCTGGTGGGCGAGCTGGCTCGCGCCCTGATTGCCTCCGGCGACAGCCCCGGTGCCCAGAAGGCCATTGAAAGCCAGCTGGCCCTCGGCTGGGATTCCGCACTGGCCGACATTTACGGGCGCTGCGAAGGCGGCGATATTCGGGCTCGCCTGATCAAGGCCGAAGAATGGCTCAAGCGCGAGCCCCGCGATCCGCTGCTGCTCCTGACACTTGGCCGCTTGTGCGTGCAGTCGCAGCTGTGGGGTAAGGCAGAGAGCTATCTCGACGCATCCCTCGCCATTGCGCCTGGCTGGGAGGCTCATGTCGAACTCGCTCACCTGGCCGAGCGCATCGGCCGAACCGACGACGCCAACCGACATTACCGAGCTGCGGCCGAGCTTTCGCGCCGCTGATGCACCCGCGGGGTGGACGTCTGTTCGCCCTGACTTTGCTCTTTCAAGATAGCGGAATAAGATAACCAGGCTGTACCTGGCTCCCGAGGGGCCGGGTTGTTCGATAGCTTTAGACAATACGGATCATTTCATCAATCAATTTGAACGATGGTGTGGTCCGGCCTATCATGTGAACTCCAAATCTTCTCAACCCGTGAAGGAAACGCTATGTCCCTGATCAACACCGAAATCAAGCCGTTCAAGTCCACCGCTTACAGCAATGGCAAGTTCGTTCCGGTTTCCGACGCCGACCTGAAGGGCAAGTGGTCCGTGGTTTTCTTCTACCCGGCCGACTTCACCTTCGTCTGCCCGACCGAGCTGGGCGATCTGGCTGATGTCTACCCCGAATTCCAGAAGCTGGGCGTGGAAATCTACTCTGTTTCCACCGACACCCACTTCACCCACAAGGCCTGGCACGACGCCTCCGACACCATCAAGAAGATCCAGTACCCGATGATCGGCGACCCGACCGGCGCCATCACCCGCGGCTTCGACGTGATGATCGAGGAAGAGGGCCTGGCCCTGCGCGGTACCTTCGTGATCAACCCGGAAGGCGTGATCAAGGTTGCCGAAATTCACGACCTGGGCATCGGCCGTGACGCCAAGGAACTGCTGCGCAAGGTGCAGGCTGCCCAGTACGTGGCCTCCCACCCGGGCGAAGTCTGCCCCGCCAAGTGGACCCCGGGCGAAGCTACCCTGTCCCCGTCGCTGGATCTGGTCGGCAAGATCTAAGCAGCAAAACAGCATTACCGCTGGTCTGAAAAGCCCGGACGTCTTTGACGTCCGGGCTTTTTACATCTTGACTGCCCATCGATGAGCAGACGCCAGACTAATCGGGAGCGGAACCGGTGAGTCCCGGATTGGCTGGCCCTGTCCAGATCAGCCGAATCGCCGAGGAAGCTGGCAGAGGCGCGGCGCGTCACCTATAGTCCAATGACGTATTCACCGCTGTTTTCGGGAGAGCGATCATGGCCAGCCTTACCCGCGCAGTCGGACGTGGTGCAGAAAACCCGATCAAAAGCGAGGTTCTGCTCGTCCAGCAGCTTCTCAACCGGCATCGCCCGCCAAGCCTCAAGCCCATTGACGAGGACGGTCGGCAGGGTGATGAAACCTGCAAGGCAATCGAGGAATTCCAGCGCCGGGTCATGAAACTGGCAAAGCCGGACGGCCGCGTCGATCCGGGTGGAAAAACCTTCAAGGCCCTGTGCCAGCCGCCTGCAGGGCTAACACCGCCGACGGTGGCAGGGCCGGCAGCCGGCGGAATGAGCCTCAGCGATGCAGGGCGCAACTTGCTGCGGGGGGTCGAAGCCCTGTCGCTCACCCCCTACGATGACCAGTCCAGGAGCAAGGCGCACATCACCGCCTGGGTGAAGGGCGCAACCATTGGCTATGGCCACCTGATCTCCCGGGCCGAATGGGACACCTACCGGAACGGGATCAGCGAAGCGGGTGCCAACGCGCTTTTTGACCGGGATCTGGCGCCTTTCGAAGCCGTGGTGCGGGACAGCATCAAGGTGGCGCTTTCCGCAAACCAGTTCGATGCGCTGACCATGCTGGCCTTCAACATCGGCGCGGGCAGTTTTGCCCGCTCGTCGGTCGTGAAGCTGGTCAATGATCCGACGGCCAATTCCACCTACAAGAGCCTGGAGGCGGCCTGGAAATCCTGGAACAAATCCCAGGGCAAGGTCATGAAAGGGCTCGATAACCGACGTCAGTGCGAATGGGATGTTTATTCCAGAGGGGTGTACAACAGGTGGTGAGCATTCATTTTCAGAAGAACATCGTGCCGGCGCTGCGGCTGCTGCTGGTGTGCTGGGGCCTGCAGCTGGCGCCTGTCTTTGCGATCGACAATCCCGATCGGCCCGATCCGGTGGCGGAGTTTTCTGGCCGGGCCGAGGTCTACGAGAAGCAGCTGGCCGACGCGCCCATCGACAAGGACGTGCTAGCGGTTTATGCGCAGTACGAGCTGTTTCTTGACCGGGAACTCAACCAGGCCTATGCCACGCTGATCCGGCAGACGCGGGATGCCCGCAAGCAGGATCTGGTGCGCTCCCAGAAAAGTTGGCTGGTGTTTCGCGACGCGGAAATGCGCTTTATCGCCAACAACTGGACACGGCAGGATTTCGGCTCGTCGTCGGCGACTGCGCGGGCGGCTTACCGTGCCGCGCTGCTCAAGGAGCGGGTGACGACCCTTCTCAGCTACCTGCGCAGCTACCCGCCCGGCAGCTAGGGGCGGGCGCCGTCAGGCCCACTCGCGATGGACGAGGAAGTCGGTGTAAAGCCGCTCTTCCGGGCTGCCGGCTTCGGGCTGCCAGTCGTAGCGCCATTTCACGATGGGCGGCATCGACATCAGGATTGATTCCGTGCGCCCGCCGGACTGCAGGCCGAAGAGCGTGCCGCGGTCGAAAACCAGGTTGAATTCGACGTAGCGGCCCCGGCGGTAGGCCTGGAAGTCGCGTTCGCGATCAGAGTATGGCGTGTCGCGGCGGCGTTCGACGATGGGCATGTAGGCGGGCAGGAAAGCGTCGCCGACGCTGCGGGTCATGGCGAAGGCGTCGTCGAAATCGAGCGTGCCGTCGGCACCGTGGTCGTCGAAGAACAGGCCGCCGACGCCGCGGGGTTCGTTGCGGTGCTTGAGGAAGAAGTAGCGGTCGCACCAGTCCTTCAGACGGCGGTATTCGGCCTCGCCCCAGGGCAGCACCGCGGCCTTGCAGGTGGCGTGGAAGTGGCGGACGTCGTCTTCGAAGGGGTAGTAGGGCGTGAGATCCATGCCGCCGCCAAACCACCACACATCATCCTTGCCTTCGCTGCTGGCGATGAAGAAGCGCACGTTCATGTGCACGGTGGGGCAGTAGGGGTTGCGCGGGTGCAGCACCAGCGAGACGCCCATCGCCTCGTAGCTGCGGCCGGCCAGTTCGGGGCGGGCGGCTGTTGCGGAGGGGGGCAGGCCCTGGCCCATCACGTGGGAGAAATTGCAGCCGCCGCGTTCGAAGAAGTTGCCCTCCTCGACGAGGCGCGTGAGGCCACCGCCACCGGCCGGACGGGTCCAGCTGTCGGTAACGAAGGGCGTGCCGTCGAAGGCTTCGAGGCTGGAGATGATGCGCGCCTGGAGATCGAGGAGGTAGGCTTTGACGGCGTTGCGGTCAGGCATGGGTGTTCTCTCGGGGGTGTAAAAACGCCGGCTCGTGGCCGGCGGTCTGGGTCAGGCGCCGGCGATGAGGCGCTTCGAATATGTTTCCCGGTGCATCTCGCGGGCTTCCGAGGTGATCTGAACAGGCTGCGGCCCCGGCGCCACGAGGGCTGCGATGCAATCGACGAGCGCGCGCGTGAGACGTTTGCGGGTGGCTTCGTCGCGGCCGGAATGCAGGGCCAGACCGGCGTGGATGAAGCCCTGGTCGCTGCCGTCTCCGACCCGGAAATGCTCCACCGGAATCAAGCGCACCTTGATCGAGTCGGCCGGGCTGAAGACACCGCTGGAGAGCAGTGCCTCGCACGCGGCTTCGACCAGCGTGGCCGGCTCGAAGCGCCCGGCCACGCTGGCGCTGTACTCGATGCGCAGGTGGGGCATGGCGACGTTCAGCCCTTGCGGGCGACGGCGCGATAGCCGATGTCGCGGCGGCACTGCATGCCGTCGAAGTGGATCTGGTCGACCAGTTCGTAGGCGCGTTTTTGCGCGCTGCGGACATTGTCGCCAAGGGCCGTGACGCACAGCACGCGACCGCCGCTGGTGCGGATTTCGCCGTCGGCTTCGGTGGTGCCGGCATGAAAGACGTGGCTGTCTTCGGTGGAGGCGGAGGGCAGGCCGTGGATGGCATCGCCCTTGCGGGGGCTGTCCGGGTAGCCGGCGGCAGCCATCACCACGCCGAGGGAGAAGCGGCGGTCCCACTCGGCTTCGATCTTGTCGAGCTTGCCGTTGACGGCGGCCTCGACCAGATCGACGAGGTCGGACTTGAGCCGCATCATGATCGGCTGGGTTTCCGGGTCGCCCATGCGACAGTTGAACTCGACGACGCGGGGCGCGCCCTTGGCGTCGATCATCAGGCCGGCGTACAGGAAGCCGGTGTAGGGCAGGCCTTCGGCGGCCATGCCGACAAGAGTCGGCATGATGATCTCGCGCATGGCGCGGGCGTGCACTTCAGGGGTGACCACCGGAGCGGGTGAGTACGCCCCCATGCCGCCGGTGTTGGGGCCCTGGTCGGCGTCCTTGAGGCGCTTGTGATCCTGGGAAGTGGCCAGCGGCAGGGCATGGCGGCCGTCGGCCATCACGATGAAGCTGGCTTCCTCGCCGTCCATGAACTCCTCGATCACCACCCGCGGGCCGCGCTCGTCGTACTGCACACCCAGCGTGTTGTGGGTGAGCATGGCGTCGATGGCTGCGTGGGCTTCGTCCAGCGTCATCGCCACGACGACGCCCTTGCCGGCCGCCAAGCCGTCGGCCTTGATGACGATGGGGGCGCCCTCGGCGTCCACGTAGGCGTGGGCCGCGGTGGCGTCGGAGAAAGTCTGGTACTTGGCCGTCGGGATCTTGTGACGGATCAGGAACTGCTTGGCGAAATCCTTGGAGCTTTCGAGCTGGGCGGCCAGCCGGGTCGGCCCGAAGATCGGCAGTCCGGCGGCGCGGAAGGCATCGACGATGCCTGCGGCGAGCGGGGCCTCGGGGCCGACGACGGTGAGGCCGATCTGTTCCTTGCGGACGAACTCGATGAGCTCGGGGATCGCGGTGATGGCCACGTTGGCAAGGTCGGGTTCACGCGCCGTGCCGGGGTTGCCGGGGGCGACGAAAACCTTATGGACCCGCGGCGAGCGGGACAGCTTCCAGGCCAGCGCGTGTTCGCGTCCGCCGGAGCCGATGACGAGGATCTTCATGGAGAGCACGGTATCAGTGACGGAAGTGGCGGAAGCCGGTGAGGACCATCGCGATGCCCTGTTCGTCGGCGGCAGCGATCACTTCGGCGTCACGCACGGAGCCGCCGGGCTGGATCACCGCGGTGGCGCCGGCCTGGGCCAGCACGTCGAGGCCGTCACGGAACGGGAAGAAGGCATCGGATGCCACCACGCAGCCGGGGATCACGAGGCCGGCGTTCTCGGCCTTGATCTTGGCGATGCGGGCGGAGTCGACACGGCTCATCTGGCCGGCGCCGACGCCGATGGTCATGCCGTCCTTGCAGTAAACAATGGCGTTGGACTTGACGTACTTGGCAACGCGCCAGGCGAACAGCAGGTCGGAGAGTTCCTGCTCGGTGGGCGCACGCTTGGTGACCACCTTGAGATCGGCCGCGGTGATGGGCGCGAAGTCGGCGCTTTGAACCAGCAGGCCGCCACCTACGCGCTTGTAGTCGGGCTGGCGCACGGCGCCGAGCGGGTTGATCAGCACACGGACGTTTTGCTTGGCCTTGAGGAGCGCCAGGGCTTCGTCGGTGTAGGCCGGGGCGATCAGCACTTCGAGGAACTGGGCGCTGACGGCTTCGGCGGCGGCGCGGTCGACCGTGGTGTTGAAGGCGATGATGCCGCCGAAAGCGGACGTCGGATCGGTGGAGAAAGCCTTTTTATAGGCTTCCAGCGGGCTGGCCGCAACGGCCACGCCGCACGGGTTGGCGTGTTTGACGATCACGCAGGCGACGCTGCCGTGGCCGCTTTCGAAGGCCTTGACGCATTCCCAAGCGGCATCCGCGTCGGCGATGTTGTTGTACGACAGCTCTTTGCCCTGCACCTGGGTGTAGGCGGCAATGGCGCCGGCCGGGGCGCTGGATTCGCGGTAGAAGGCCGCGGACTGGTGGGGGTTCTCGCCGTAGCGGAGATCCTGCACCTTGTCGAAGGCCAGCTGGAAGCGCTCCGGGTAGGCCATCTTGCTGCCGTCTTCGGCGAGGGCGGTGAGATGGTTGGAGATGGCGGAGTCGTAGCGGGCGGTGTGGGTGAAGGCCTTGCGGGCGAGGTCGAAGCGGGTTTTGTAGCTCAGCGCGCCGGCGTTGGCCTGCAGCTCGGCAAGGATGGCCGCGTAGTCGGAAGGTTCGGTCACGATGCCGACGCCGCCGGCTTCGTTGCCGTGGTTCTTGGCGGCTGCGCGGACCATGGTCGGGCCGCCGATGTCGATGTTCTCGATGGCGTCTTCAAGGGTGCAGTCGGGCTTGGCAATGGTGGCCTGGAAGGGGTAGAGGTTCACCACCACGAGGTCGATGCGCGGAATGGCGTGCTCTTCGAGCTTGGCCAGGTGCTCGGGCAGGTCGCGACGGGCGAGGATGCCGCCGTGCACCTTGGGGTGCAGGGTCTTGACGCGGCCGTCGAGCATTTCCGGGAAGCCGGTGTAGTCGGAGACGTCGGTCACCGGCAGGCCGGCTTCGCGCAGGGACTTGGCGGTGCCGCCGGTGGATAGCAGCTTGATGCCGAGGGCGGACAGTTCACGGGCGAATTCGATGACGCCGGTTTTGTCGGAAACGCTGAGCAGGGCTTGGGTGACTTTCATGGGGCTTCTCTGGTAGGCCGCGAGGCTGCGCGGCGCTGGAATGACGGAAAACGGTGGTAGTACGCGGTGGCAGTTCGGGCTTACAGGAGCTCGTGTTCGGACAGCTTGCGGCGCAGGGTGTTGCGGTTGATGCCGAGCATCTCCGCGCACAGGGTCTGGTTGCCGCCGGCTTGCTTGAGGACGAACTCGAGCATCGGGCGTTCGACGTTCTTGATCACCATCGCGTAGAGCGCGTTAGGCTTTTCACCGTCGAGATCGCGGAAATAGGTGTCCAGCGCGCGACAGACAGAATCGGCGATGTCATTGCTGGTACTGCTCATGCTGCAAGCTCCTGGGGCAATTCTTCGGGGTCGGTATAGACCAGTCGGCTGTCTCTGTCGGCGAGCCGGCCGAAGAACTCGTCAATGGCGGCAGTCTGTTCTTGTACGGTGGGCAGGGTGTTCATGACGCGGCGGAACTGCGCCGATCCGACCAGCCCCCGGGTGTACCAGCTGATGTGCTTGCGGGCGATCTTGACGCCGGTTTCCTCACCGTAGAAACCGTAGAGGTCGATGAGGTGATCTTTGCATACCTGCAGGATTTCCGAGACCAGCGGGGGCGGGAGCTCTTCACCGGTTTTCAGGAAATGTTCGATCTCGCGGAAGATCCACGGGCGGCCCTGTGCGGCACGGCCGATCATCACGCCGTCGGCGCCGGTGTAATCGAGCACGAACTTCGCCTTTTGCGGCGTGGTGATGTCGCCGTTGGCAATCAGCGGGATGCGCACGCGGGTCTTGACGTCGGCGATGGTGTCGTATTCGGCGTGGCCGGTGTACTGGCAGGCGCGGGTACGGCCGTGAATGGCGATGAGCTGGATGCCGGATTCTTCGGCAATGTGCGCAATCATCGGGGCGTTCTTGTTGGCGGTGTTCCAGCCGGTGCGGAACTTGAGCGTAACCGGAATGTTGCCGGCCGCGCCGACGACGGCTTCGAGGATGCGGGCAACCAGGGGTTCGTCCTGCATCAGCGCCGAGCCGGCCATGACGTTGCAGACCTTCTTGGCCGGGCAGCCCATGTTGATGTCGATGATCTGGGCGCCGCGATCGATGTTGTGGCGGGCGGCCTCGGCCATCATGGCCGGATCGGCGCCGG
>Ga0268298_10005078_pt1 | contig 12487 bp, 9 predicted proteins | sample WWTPWeurt_MetaG_FD_194462 | JGI IMG/M metagenome (GOLD analysis project Ga0268298, IMG submission 194462) | Activated sludge microbial communities from WWTP in Nijmegen, Gelderland, Netherland - WWTP Weurt | ecosystem: Engineered > WWTP > Aerobic digester > Activated sludge | place: Netherlands...
TCGGGCGTGTTCAGCGCGGTGAAGTTGTACCAATCGTCTTCGATCTCGGGGCCGTCCGCCACATCAAAGCCCATCGAGCCGAAGATGGCCTCGATGCGCTCCAGCGTGCGCGAGATCGGGTGCAGCCCACCGGTGCCTCGCTGCCGCCCGGGCAAGGTGACGTCCAGCGCCTCGGCACGCAACTGGGCATTGAGTTCATCGTCGGCCAGGGATTGGCGACGTGACTGCAGCGCGGCCTCGACCCGCTGTTTGATCTGATTGATCTCCGCGCCGCGCGACTTCTTCTCTTCGTGCGACAGCGCACCCAAGCCCTTCATCAACTCGGTGACGCGGCCCGCCTTGCCCAGAAATCGGGCCTTGGCATTTTCAAGTTCAGCCGGCGTGGGTGCCGCGGCAAACGCCTGCGTGGCATCGGCCACCAGTTCTTCGAGATCGTTCATCGTCCGTCACATCATCGAAAGCGGAAAACAAAAAAGGTCGCCCACAGGTGACGACCTTTGAATGCTTGGTTGCGTCGCGTCATCGGTTAACCGATGGCGCGACGGCATGCAACATCAAGCCAATTGGGCCTTCACCTTGGCAACGATGCTGCCAAAAGCAGCCGGGTCGTTGACAGCCAGTTCGGCCAACATCTTGCGGTCGATGTCGATCGACGCTTGCTTGAGGCCGGCCATGAACTTGCTGTAGGTGATGCCCAGACCACGCGCGGCGGCGTTGATACGGGCAATCCACAACTGGCGGAAGACGCGCTTGCGGGTGCGGCGGTCACGGTAGGCATATTGCCCGGCCTTCATCACCGCCTGCTTGGCGATGCGGAAGACATTCTTGCGACGACCGCGATAGCCCTTGGCCAGGGCCAGGACCTTCTTGTGGCGAGCGCGTGCGGTTACACCACGTTTGACGCGAGGCATGTGTAGCTCCTAATAGTCCGTCTGATGATCACAAGCCAGCGAATTACAGCCCGGCGAAGGGCAGCATTTGCGCCATGTGACCCATGTTGGTCTCGTGCACGTTGGCAGCGCCACGAAGGTGGCGTTTGCGCGTGGTGGACTTCTTGGTGAGGATGTGGCGCTTGAACGCCTGACCGCGCTTGACGGTGCCACCCGGACGGACGCGGAAGCGCTTCTTGGCCCCGCTCTTGGTCTTCATCTTGGGCATCTCTGCTCCTTCTTAGTTGCCCCTGCAGGCGGCCTGCACGGATGTGCAAACACTTGTACAGCCTGCAGCGGCTGTTTCCCATTTGCTGCGGTGACCAGACCGCAGCGGGAAATTCAAAAAAATCGGTTCGGTTACTGCTTCTTCTTGGGCGCCAGCACCATGATCATCTGGCGGCCCTCCAACTTGGGCATGTGCTCGACCAGCGCCACATCGGCCAACTCGTCGCGAATGCGTTCGAGCATGCGCATGCCGATGTCCTGGTGCGTGATCTCGCGGCCGCGAAACCGCAGCGTGACCTTGCCCTTGTCGCCGTCTTCAGCGATGAATCGCCGCAGATTGCGCATCTTGATGTTGTAGTCGCCGTCATCGGTGCCGGGCCGGAACTTGACTTCCTTGACCTCCACCACCTTCTGCTTCGACTTGGCCTCGGCGGCCTTCTTCTGCTCTTGATACTTGAACTTGCCGTAGTCCATCAAGCGGCAAACCGGGGGATCCGCCGTGGCCGCAATTTCAACCAGATCGACATCCGCTTCGCCGGACAACCGCAAGGCTTCCTGGATGGTGACGATGCCCAGAGGCTCGTTGTTGATGCCGTTCAAGCGCACCGACGGTGCCATGATTTCGCGGTTGAGCCGATGCTTGCGCTCGACATTCGGCGTACGGCGATCGAAAAAAGTAGCGATGGTGCAAACCCCTCAGACCGATTTCGGTCACGACCCCAAGGCAAGCAACGGGTCTGAAATATCGATAGCGCGAAAGCGGCGGATCAAACCTTGTTCGAGATGTCGTCGGCGAGTCTTTTGGCGAAGACGTCGACGGGCATGACACCAAGATCCTGATTGCCCCGTGCGCGCACGGCAACGGCCCCGCTTGCCTTCTCCTTGTCACCAACGACCAGGATATACGGGACCTTTTGCAACGAATGCTCGCGGATTTTATACGTGATCTTTTCGTTCCGCAAATCGGTCGAGACTCTAACTCCTTGTTTTTGCAGAGTTTTGGCCACTTCAGCCACATAGTCGGCCTGCGCATCGGTGATGCTCGTCAATACAACCTGCACTGGCGCCAGCCAAGCCGGCAGGGCGCCAGCATGCTGCTCGATCAGGATGCCGATGAAACGCTCGAGGCTGCCGACGATCGCTCGGTGCAGCATCACCGGCGTCTTGCGGTTGCTGTCCTCGGCCACGTACTCGGCGCCCAGGCGTTCGGCCATGAAGAAATCCACCTGCATGGTGCCGCACTGCCACTGGCGCCCGATGGCATCCTTCAGCGTGTATTCGATCTTCGGCCCGTAGAAGGCACCCTCGCCCGGCGAGATGACGAAGTCGCAGCCCGATCGCTTCAGGCTCTCGATCAGGGCGTGCTCGGCCTTGTCCCAGCTCTCTTCGCTGCCGATGCGCGCGTCCGGGCGGGTGGCGATCTTGTAGAGGATGTCGGTGAAGCCGAAGTCCTTGTAGACCTTCTGCAGCAGGGCGGTGTAGGCCACGCATTCGTCGAGGATCATGTCCTCGGTGCAGAAGATGTGCCCGTCGTCCTGGGTGAAGCCGCGCACGCGCATGATGCCGTGCAGGCCACCCGTGGGCTCATTGCGGTGGCACTGGCCGAATTCCCCAAAGCGCAAGGGCAAGTCGCGGTAGCTCTTGATGCCCTGCTTGAAGATCAGGATGTGGCCGGGGCAGTTCATCGGCTTGAGCGCATAGTCGCGCTTTTCCGACTCGGTGGTGAACATGTTCTCGCGGTACTTGTCCCAGTGCCCCGTCTTTTCCCACAGGCCCTGATCCAACAGCTGCGGGCCCTTCACCTCGAGATAGCCGTTGTCACGGTAAACCTGCCGCATGTACTGCTCCACCACCTGCCACACCGCCCAGCCCTTCGGGTGCCAGAACACCAGGCCCGGCGCGTGCTCGTCCAGGTGGAACAGATCGAGTTCACGGCCGAGCTTGCGGTGGTCGCGCTTCTCCGCCTCTTCCAACATGGTGAGGTACTTCTGCAGATCGTCCTTGCTGGCCCAGGCGGTGCCGTAGACGCGCTGCAACTGCTCGTTCTTCTGGTCGCCACGCCAGTAGGCGCCCGCCACCTTCATCAGCTTGAAGTGCTTGAGCTTGCCGGTGGAGGGCACGTGCGGGCCACGGCACAGATCCTCGAAGGCGCCTTCGCGGTACAGCGACACGTCTTGGCCTTCCGGGATGCTGGCGATGATCTCGGCCTTGTAGTGCTCGCCCAGGCCCTTGAAGTAGGCCACGGCCTCATCGCGCGGCAGCACGCGCCGCACCACGGGCTCGTTCTTGGCGGCCAACTCGGCCATGCGCTTCTCGATCGCGACCAGGTCGTCGGGCGTGAAGGGGCGCTTGTACGCAAAGTCGTAGTAGAAGCCGTTCTCGATCACCGGGCCGATCGTCACTTGGGCCTCGGGGAACAACTCCTTCACCGCATAGGCCAGCAAGTGGGCCGTCGAGTGGCGGATCATCTCCAGGCCATCGGCGTCCTTGTCGGTGATGATGGCCAGGCTGGCATCAGCGCTGAGCGTGTGGCTCAAGTCGACCAACTGGGCAGCGTCGCCCTCACCCACGCGGCCGCCCAAGGCGGCCTTGGCCAGGCCGGCACCGATGGACGCAGCCACCTCGCCGACAGTGAGCGCCTGGGCAAATTCGCGTCGAGAACCATCGGGCAGTGTGATCGTGATCATGGTGAGTTCCGGTCTGGCAGACAATTTCAGGCAACAAAAAAGCGCGGGATGAGCCGCGCTTTGATGTGATCGAACAAGAGATGGGTGCAGGCGTGACAGCGCGGCCGACTAGTTGGCGGTGACGAACACACAAGTTCGCGGTGTCAGAACCATGGTGCCTTTCTCGTCCTTGTTGATCAATGGAAGCCCGAATTGTAGGCCAGTTGCCAGGCCAGGCCTTCTCGCGGCGTGGCCAGAATCACTTACATGCGCACGAGTTGATTGCCCTCAATGCGCACGCGGTCACCCACCCGCATGTCGCCAGCATGGGTGAAATCGAAGCTGCGCAGCGCGCCGCTCTCGGTTTGCACCACCACGCGCACGCCGTCGCGCAGGCCCAGGTTCTGCCTTTCTACCTCGTTGCCGATCAGGATGCCGGCCAAGGCGCCGAGAAAGGTTCCTGCCGCGCGGCCCCCGCCGCCGCCACCGAACTGGCGGCCGATGACCGCTCCCGTGACTCCGCCCGCCACGGCCCCTCCACCTGTGGTCTGCCGCTGAGCCATCAGCGGCTCGATGCCACTGACCACGCCGAACTCCACCTGCGCCACAGCGCCCTGGGAAACCGGGTAGGACGGGTAATCCGGCGCGCGCGAGTGCATGGGCGCGCGCACGATGCAGGCGCTCAAGGAGGCCGACAGGGCCAAGACCAACACGGTGCGAACAGCAATCGACTTCATGGTGCATCCTCCAGCGGTGGCCGCGATCTCGGTGCGGCCTGCCCTTACAACGCGCCAAGCATGCCGCAGGTTGATCAGGGCCACGCCAGCTTCACCTTGATTTACACCAGTGGCAAGGCTTCGATGGTCGGGCGACTCACGAGCGTGGCAAATTCCTCGGCCAACTCGGCGCTGCGAGACAAGGCCTGCGACCAGACACGCACGCGGCCAGCCAGGTCGTCGCCATAGGCCTTGAAGTCATCCCGGTCCGGCAGCTTGCCATCGGGCAGACTGGCCACCCACACCGGGTTGGGCGCCAGCACCACCACATTGCTCAGCCAGGCGGTGGCGCGGTGGCGCCGTCGCAGCGCCTTGTCCAGCCAACCGGGCACCAGTTGGCGCTGGAAGTGCGGGTAGAGCACCAGGCCTTCGCTCATGGCCGCGAAGTTCAGGTGCAGGTGGTAGTCGGTGATGCCGCCGTCCCAATAGGCGCCGCGTGGCGCGCCGGGGATGTCGTGCACGGCCTGCAGCCAGAAGGGGATCGAGCAACTGGCCAATACGGCAGGCGCAAGGTTGTCGGCACGCAGTGGCACCACCTGGCTGCGATGGTCGTGAATGGGGAACGGCAGTGGCTCGCGCTCATCTGAAAAGATCACCCGCTCCAGCCAGGCGCCCAGCGCCCGGCGACTGATCAGGTTGCTGGCATAGGCCCCCAGATAGCCTGCCGGTGTGCGCAGCCGGCCTTCGCGTCGCAACAGACCGCGGCCATGGCTGGTGAACACATGCAGCCGGTAGCGCGCGCCGCCCAGCACCTCAGCCTCGCGGCCATCGAAGCGCCGGCGCAATGTGGCGCCGAACACTTCACTCACATGCTGCGCGCTGGGCGCCTTGCCTGGGGCGTGCGCATAGTGCTGGTGGATGTAGTCGTCGGCCATTCGGGCCAGCTCTGCATCCGGATTGCGCAGCGTGGCGCTGGCCATGCGCCAGGCGCCGATCGATGCGCCCAACAGGTGCACAGTGTGCGAACTGCCCGCCAACCACTGGCCGAAGATGAATCGGTCCAGCGGATTCAGGATCAGCCCCTTGGGCCCGCCGGCCGCTGCAGGCACCACACGCACATCGGCAGGGCGCAGGCCATGCTCGCGCAGATGTGCCAGCGCACGTGGCCCGGCAAACACCTGCAGGGCGTTCACGGCAGCAAGGCCCGCTCGCGCATGCTCAGAACTTGACCGTCAAGCCGGCGTTGAAGTTGGGCACATTGCCACGGCGGGCGATGGTGCTTTGCACGTCGCCGCCACTGGCGAGCAGGAGCATGCGGTTGTAGCCATCCAGCGGCGCGATATTGCTCACCGCCAGGCGCAGGCTTGTCTGCTTGTCGAAGGCCCACAGCGCGTAGGCGTCCAGGTTGCGCGCCCTGCCCTGCTCGTACCACTGCGCGGTGGTCTGCTGCACGGCATAGGCCGGCGTGTAGGCCAGGCTGACACCATAAGTGAGCGGCATGCCCTTGACCACGTGATCGAAGCCCAGCGTCATCGACCAGGGCTGCTGCTGCTCCAGGCGGTTGTCGGGCCCCGGGATGCCGTCCACCGTCGAACGGTAGGCGCTCAGCGACGCGCGCAGGCTCAGGGCCATGGCCGGCTCGAACAGCGAAGGCAGGAGCTCGCCCGCCCGCCCCTTGATCTCGAGCTCAACGCCGGTGCTGCGGGCCCGCGCCAGGTTCACGGGCTGCGAGACCCAACGCGGCACCGTCGCCCAGGGCACAGACTGCAGTGACACCACATTGCGCATCAGCCCCTCGATGCGCCGATGAAAGATGCCGATGCTCATCAGGCCACCGCCTGAAAAATACTTCTCAAACGCAATGTCCAGCCCGGTGGCCAGCTCGGGCTTCAGGCCCGGGTTGCCGATGCGGTCGGGGCTGATCTCGGGGTTGGGCTTGTCGGCCGGGTAGGTGGCGTTGATGCTGGGGCGCGCCAGCAGCGAGCCGGCCTCGGGCGCCTTGTAGCTGCGAGTGAGGCTGGCGCGGATCAGGTCGCGGCCCTTGGGGTCGAGCTTGTAGTTCAGGTGCCAGAGCGGCGTGACCACCGTGCTGCTGCTGCGCAAGGCCTCACCGGTGCCGGCACTGGCCGTGCCGATGCGCTCACCGCGCAGGCCGATGTAAGTGGACCACTGCGGTGCGATCTCCCACTCGTCCTGGATGTAGAGCGCCGAACGATCGATGTCGGCCTTGAAGGGCTCGCCGTCCAGCCCCAGCAGCTGCGACACGCCGTTCTCGATGACGCTGCGCACCTCGTTGCGGTGCCGGCGCTCCAGGTCCCAGCCCAGCGCCAGGCTGTGCCGGTCCCACAGCGGCCGCGAATACTTGCCTGCGGATGTCCAGCTGTGCTCGCGGTTGTCGCCCGTGCTCAGGCGCGTGAGCGTGTGCAGGCCTTGCGCGTCGGTGCCCTCCACGTCCGTGCGATACCAACTGCGCGTGGCCTGGGCGCCGAACTTCACGTCCACCTTGGCGCCATCGGCCCAGCGCCGCACCAATTGCACATTGCTGCGCAGCATCTGCCATTGGCCCGCATTGGTCCATTGGTCGTCCACGCTGATCGGTGCGATGCCCTGCTGCACATCGAGCGCGTTGCGGCCCGCGTTGTGGAAGTTGTGGTTCTGCGCGAAGGACTGCCAGTTGATGCTGTCGGTGTCACTGAGCTTCCAGCTCAGGCGCGGCGAGAAATTGAGGCCATGGCCCCACGACCGCGTCTCGTTGACGCTGAGCACGCGCAGCGGCTGGTCGGCCACATCGCGGCTCACCCGCTCCTCGGTGGAATGAAAACCCATGCGCCACTGGTAGCCCGAGAGCGGCAGCGACAGGCTGAAGTCGCCGATCCGGTCGCCATAGGTGGCGTTGAACCAGGGCGTGGGCCGCGTCTTCAGGAAGCTCAGCCCCACCTTCAGCTCGCGCTGCCGTTGCCGGGGCGCCTCGCGCAGGATGATGTTGATGGTGCCGGCCACCGCCTGCGCGCTGTGCTCGGCGGTGGGCCCCTTGGTGACCTCGATGCGCTCCACCTGCGACGGCGACAGGTTGTCCAGCGAGAAGCCCGGCGGCGCCGGCTCGCCGTTGACGAGGATCAGCGTGTAGCCCGCACCCAGGCCGCGCAGCCGCGGATTGCCACCGCTCACGTTCACGCCGGGCAGGCGCTTGAGCACATCGCTCAGGTTGGTGTCGCCGTACTTGTCGATCTCTTCGCGGCCGTACACGGTCTTGGCCACCGGCTCGCGGCGCCGCTGCTCGGTGTCGTCGGGCTTGTCCGCCGTCACCTCCACCTGCTGGGCCGGCGCCGTGGCCTGGGCCGCGGCCTGGCTCACGATCAACGGGGAGGCCAGGCAGGCCCAGATCGCCGGCCAACGCATCGGTGTCATCGGCGGCCTTGCAGCTTGGCGAACGCTGCCGCCATGGCACCACCGGCGGCAGCGGGCTGGGCTTGCGGCGCGCGGCCCTGGCGCTGATCACGCCCAGCCGGCTTGTAGCCGTTGTCACTGCGTGAGCCGCCCGCACCCGGCTTGCCGGGCTGCGCATCGAGCTTCATGGTCAGCGAGATGCGCTTGCGAGCCAGGTCCACTTCAATCACCTTCACCTTGACGATGTCGCCGGTCTTCACCACCTCGCGCGCATCGTTCACGAACTTGTTGGCCAGCTGGCTCACGTGCACCAGGCCGTCCTGGTGCACACCCAGATCGATGAAGGCGCCGAACTGCGCCACGTTGCTCACCGTGCCCTCCAGCACCATGCCGGGCTGCAGGTCCTTGAGGTCGTTCACGCCATCGGCCAGGCGCGCCACCTTGAAGTCAGGGCGCGGGTCGCGTGCGGGCTTTTCCAGTTCGGCAAAGATGTCCTTCACCGTGATGGCGCCGAAGCGCTCGTCGGCAAAGGCTTCGGGCTTGAGGGCGCGAATCACATCGCTGCGGCCGATGACCTCGGCCACGGGGCGGCCCAGTTGCTCGGCCACGCGCTGCACCACCGGGTAGGTCTCGGGGTGCACGCCAGAGAAATCGAGCGGGTTGTCGCCATCGCGGATGCGAAGGAAGCCTGCAGACTGTTCGAAGGTCTTCGGCCCCAGGCCCGCCACATCCAGCAATTGCTTGCGATTGCGGAAAGCGCCGTTCGAATCGCGCCAACGCACGATGCTCGAGGCCACGGCCGGCGACAGCCCCGACACGCGCGACAAGAGCGGCGCCGAGGCGGTGTTCAAGTCCACCCCCACCTTGTTGACGCAGTCCTCCACCACCGCGTCGAGCGTGCGCGCCAGCTCGCTCTGGTTCACGTCGTGCTGGTACTGGCCCACGCCGATGCTCTTGGGGTCGATCTTCACCAGCTCGGCCAGCGGGTCTTGCAGGCGGCGCGCGATGGACACCGCGCCGCGCAGGCTCACGTCCAGATCGGGCAGCTCCTTGCTGGCGAACTCGCTGGCCGAGTACACCGAGGCGCCGGCTTCGCTCACCACCACCTTGTCCACCTTGAAATCCGGGGCGATGGCGTTCAGGCGCTTGATCAGATCACCGGCCAGCTTGTCGGTCTCGCGGCTGGCAGTGCCATTGCCGATGGCGATCAGATTGACGCCGTGCGTGGCGCAGAGCTTGCCCAACGTATGAAGCGATCCTTCCCAATCATTGCGTGGCTCGTGCGGGTAGACGGTGGACGTGCCCAGCACCTTGCCGGTGTCGGACACGATGGCCACCTTCACCCCCGTGCGGATGCCCGGGTCCAGGCCCATCACCACTCGCTTGCCAGCCGGTGCGGCCAAGAGCAGATCGCGCAGGTTCTCGGCAAACACTTTGATGGCGGTGGCCTCGGCCGATTCGCGCAGACGGGCGAAAAGGTCGCGCTCCAGGCTGAGCGAGAGCTTGACCTTCCAGGTCCAGGCCACGGTCTTGCGGATCAGGTCGTCGGCCGGGCGCTTGGCATGGCTCCAGCCCAGGTGCCGCGCGATGCGGCCCTCGGCCAGGCTCGGGCCGGGCTTGGTGCCCGGCGCCACCGCGACCGGGTGCAACTCCTCCTCGAGCATCAGCTTGGCGTCGAGGATCTCGAGGCTGCGGCCGCGAAACACCGCCAGCGCCCGGTGCGAGGGCACTGCCTTGATCGGCTCGTCGTAATCGAAGTAGTCGCGAAACTTGGCGTTGTCGGCGTGCTCCGGGTCCTTGCCGTCGGCGAGCTTGCTGCGCAGCAGGCCGGCCTGCCACAGCCACTCGCGCAGGCTGCCCACCAAGGCGGCGTCCTCGGCCCAGCGCTCGGACAGGATGTCGCGCACGCCGTCCAGCACCGCAAACGCATCGGCAAAGCCGCCTTCGGCATTGACGAAGGCCTGCGCCTCGGCCAGCGGCTCGAGCGCGGGGTCGGCAAAGAGCTTGTCGGCCAGCGGCTCCAGGCCCGCTTCGCGGGCGATCATGCCCTTGGTGCGGCGCTTCTGCTTGAAGGGCAGGTAGAGGTCTTCCAGCTCCTGCTTGGTGGGTGCGGCCTCGAGGGCGGCACGCAATTCGGGCGTCAGCTTGCCTTGCTCGTCGATGCTCTTGATCACCGCCACGCGGCGGTCCTCGAGCTCGCGCAGGTAGCTCAAGCGGGCTTCGAGCTCACGCAACTGGATGTCGTCCAGGTTTTCCGTGGCCTCCTTGCGATAGCGGGCAATGAAGGGGACGGTGGCACCACCGTCGAGCAACTCAACCGCGGCGTTCACCTGGCGCGGTGCAACCTTCAGTTCGGCTGCGATTTGCAGAAGGATCTTGTCCAAGGCGCAGGGCGGCGCCAAGCGCCGTCGTGACGAAAGCGCGCGAGTTTGCCACAGGGGTGCCTGCTATCACTCGTGCGCCACGGGGCCAGGCCTCAAGACCGGTGTGGCATTGCCGACATCCTGACATTGGGGGCACCCTGCCCCCTGGCAGTACAACGGAGTCTCCAACCATGCTGTGGTCCTTGATTGGGCGCCTGTTCGGCCGCAAGCCGGCCGTGCCCGCCCCGCCGCCGCCCCCGCAGGCCGCCACACGCGCCCCCGCGGTTCAGCCCACGGCGCATGCCGCCACCACGGGCATGGCGGGTGGGCCGGCGCTGCTCGCGGTGGTGGGCGCGCGCCGTCCATTGGTGAATGTGGATGGGCAGATCTCGGGCTTCGAGTTCAACGTCACCGACACCTTGCGCCAACGGCTGAACGGCCAGGCCGACGATGCGCTGCTGCGCGCCCACCTCAATGCCTTGTTCGGCTCCATGCGCCTGTGTGTGCAGAACGGCCACTTTGCGTTCACCGAGATGCCCGCCCTCTGGCTGCCAGAGAAGCCCGCAGAAGCCGCGCAAGGCCATCAGATTGCGCTGCGCGGCCTGGCCGAGGCCGGCGACGCCACCCAGTTCGACAAGACCCTCACCGCCTGGCGCCGCGCCGGTGCGGTGATCGGCTGGCGCAGCAGCGAGAAGACCGCGCCCGGCCAGCGCCCGGACTTCGTGGTCTGCGACAGTGCCCTGCCGCCGTCAGCCCCGCGCTGGGTGGCCCCTTATCTGCCCGATGTGGATTCGCTGGAATCGGCGCTGCGCTGCGGCGCTGGCTGGGCCGGCAGCGCCGTGATGATCGGCGCCGAGCCGCGCGAAGCCAAGGCCCTGCCACCGGCTGCGCGCCACCTGATGCGCCTGTTGAACCAATTGATCCGCGACGAGGACACCACGGCCGTGGTGAGGGAGATCAAGGGCGACGCCGCGCTCAGCGTGCGCCTGCTGCAGCACCTGAACAGCGCCGGCCTGACCCGCGGCACCACGCTGGACTCGATCGAGCAGGCCGTGGCCGTGCTGGGCCGCGACGCGCTCTACCACTGGGTCTCGGGAATGCTCGTGCGCATGGGCCCGCCGCGGCCCGCCGCAGCCACCTTGCAGGCCCGTGCCCTGTGGCGCGCGCGCATGCTGGAGATGATGGGCCGCGCCGCCAAGGAGCCGCAGCCCGGCACCCTGTACCTGCTGGGCCTCACATCAGTGCTGCCCATGCTGCTGCAGATCACCATGGCCGAGGCGCTGGACTCGATGCAATTGCCCGCGCACGCCTCCGAGGCGCTGGAGGACCGCGCCGGCCCCTGGGCCGCCTACCTCAGCCTGGTCGAAGCGCTGGAGAAGCCCGATATGGCCACCGCGCAGGAACTGGCCGAGCCCCTCGGCGGCCTGGACGCCATGATGGGCATGTCGGCCAGCGCCTGGAAGGTGGCCTGAGTACGCCTACTTTGCGCGCAAGGCAGCGCGCAGCTGCACGCCCAGCTCGGGCTTGTCCTTGAACGGGTCGGTCGGGTTGCGGCCCTGCACCACGTCTTCCAGGCGCGTCTGCACCGTGCTCAGCGCCCGGGGGTGGCTGTAGATGTAGAACTGCTTGGCCCGCATCGCATCAAAGACCTTGGCCGCCACGTCAGCCGCACTCACTTTGCCGCTGCCCACGGCCTTGTCGCTCATGGCTTGACCGATCAGCTCGCTGCGCGTGGGCGGGCGCGCATTCTTCAAGGCCTCAGGCCGGTTGCGGCTGCTCTGCGTGATGCCGGTGGGCACGAAGTACGGGCACAGCACATGCGCATGCACCTGCTCGGTGACCAGGCTCAGGTCCTGATACAGCGTCTCGCTCAAGCTCACCACGGCATGCTTGCTGACGTTGTAGACGCCCATGTTCGGCGGGTTCAGCAGGCCGGCCATCGAGGCGGTGTTGACGATGTGGCCCTCATAGGCCGGGTCTGTCGCAGCGGCCTCGAGCATCATCGGCGTGAAGGCGCGCACGCCGTGCACCACGCCCCAGAGGTTGACGCCCAGCACCCATTCCCAGTCCTGGACACTGTTTTCCCAGATCAGGCCACCGCTGCCGACGCCGGCGTTGTTGAACACGAAGTGTGGCGCGCCGAAGCGCTGCCGGGTGGCGGCGGCCAGCGCATCCACCTCGTCGGCCTTGGACACGTC
>Ga0268298_10005079_pt1 | contig 12486 bp, 9 predicted proteins | sample WWTPWeurt_MetaG_FD_194462 | JGI IMG/M metagenome (GOLD analysis project Ga0268298, IMG submission 194462) | Activated sludge microbial communities from WWTP in Nijmegen, Gelderland, Netherland - WWTP Weurt | ecosystem: Engineered > WWTP > Aerobic digester > Activated sludge | place: Netherlands...
CCGCCGAATGCGGGTGTAGTTCAATGGTAGAACGGCAGCTTCCCAAGCTTCATACGAGGGTTCGATTCCCTTCACCCGCTCCACGAATCGATCTGCAGAGGGCCCGCCAGGGCCCTCTGTCGCATCCGGACGGAGCCGCGCCATGAGCCTCGAATCACTGCGTGTGCTGGTGCCCGAGCCGCTCGGCGAGGGCGTGCAGGCGTCGCTGGCCGTCTCCGCCGCGGGCCCCTTCGACGTGGTGGTGCTGCCGGTCGATGCCCCTTTCGATGCCGGCGACTTCGATGCCGTGCTGCTGCCGCAGCGCACCGGCCTGGCCGAGCTGCCCGCGCATGCCGCGGCCACGGCCCTGGTGGTGGTGGCCGAGGGCGAAGACGCTGCACCGCTGGTCGACTGGCTGCGCCAGGGCGCGGCCGACGTGGTCGCCGCGCAGGAGCTGCGCTCGCCCGGTTTCGGCGCGCGGCTGCGCGTGGCGGTCGAGCGGCGCCGCATCGAGCGCGAGGCGCGCCAGGCCTATGCCACCGATCTCGCCACCGGCCTGCCGCACCGCCAGCAGCTGGTCGAGCACATGAGCCACCTGATCGCGCTGCGCGAGCGCCAGCCGGCGCCGATGGCCGTGCTGGTCCTGCGCGTGGAGGGCCTGGAGACGATCACGGCGCGCTTCGGCCACGAGGCTGCCAACGTGCTGCGCCGCAAGCTCGCGGTGCGCCTGCGCGCCGGCGTGCGCGCCAGCGACGTGGTCGCCTCGCTGGGCGACGACAGCTATGCCGTGCTGCTGGCCGCGCTGCTCGCGCCCGGCGACGCGGCGCACGTGGGCGCCAAGTTGCTGACGGTGCTGCGCGCGCCTTTCCAGGTGGCCGGGCAGGAAGCGCTGGTGGCCGCGGCCCTGGGCATCGCGCTGCACCTGCGCGATGGCGCCCAGCCCGAAGCGCTGCTGGCGCGCGCCTGCGCGCTCGCCGCCGCCACGCCCGCCGAAGGCCGCCTCAGCGGCGCGGCGGCGAACGACGGCTAGGAAGCGCCGAGGGCCGGCGCGAGGCTCATTGCGCCGGCACGATCACCGTGCGCGGCTTGCCCTTCTCGACGATCAGCGTGTTGATCAGGCGCGCCGGCGTCGTGCCGACGTTCCTGAACTGGTGCGCCGGGCCGACCGGGTTGTGCCAGGCCTGGCCCGCGGTGAAGCGCCGCGGCGCCTGCCCTTCGACGATCAGTTCCACCTCGCCTTCGACGACGGTGCCGAGACAATCGCCCGGGTGCGTGTGACGCGGCGAGGATGCGCCCGGCTCGATCGCCACCTGCAGCACCGCGACCTCCTTGTCCGCCACGCCGGAGATCGGCCCGGCAACCAGCGGCTTGCTGACGAAACCCGGCGCGGTCACCTGGGCAAGTGCAACGGGGGTGGCGCCGAGCAGGGCCAGGCCGAGGGCGAGCGAAACGTGCAAGGCGCAAGTCTTCATGCGGGTGGCAGGCGTTGTCATCGGGCTCCTCCGGGTGGTGTAGCCGAGCGGGCTACTGCTGCAGACTAGGGCGCGCTGGCGAGGCGCCATTGCGGCCGCTCAACGCCGCGGCGTGCGTGACTCGACGTTGAGGCCCCGCAATCCTGCCCCCGCGCGCCGGTGCGATACCTCATGCGGGCAGACAGACCATGGAGGAACGCATGCGCATGAGCAGACTCTGGGTGCCGGTGGCGACGCTGGCGTTGGCGCAGGCCGCGCTGGCGGCGGAGCAGGGCTACGACTTCGTCGCGTGCACGCACGCGCAGCGCACGATGATCGAGGCCGGCAGCGAGACGGTGGCCTTCGGCGTCGAGGTGTGGGGCATCGTCAGCAGCAGCACGACCAAGTTCTGGGAGGGCGCCAGCACGCATTGCGCCGGCTACATCCGCATCACGCAGGGGCGGCCGGTGGGCAAGGGCACCTGCAAGTGGCTCACCGCCGGCGGCGACTCCGCGGTGGGTGATTTCGAGTACCCGGCCAGTGGCGAACCGAGCTGGACCTGGGCCAGCGGCACGGGCGCGCTCAAGGGCATCCAGGGCAGCGGCACATTCCGCGAGCTGTTCTCGGCCAAGCCCGCCTCGGAGGGCACGAGCCAGGTCTGCCGCCACGACTGGGGGCGCTACACGACGCCGTGACCGGCGGACCGGCACGGCGCCATGCTGCGCCTCAGCCTCACTTCAGGATGTCGCCCAGGCAGAGGTACTTGATCTCGACGTAGTCGTCGATGCCGTGGTGCGAGCCTTCGCGGCCCAGGCCCGATTGCTTGACGCCGCCGAAGGGCACCTCGGCGGTCGAGATCAGGCCGGTGTTGATGCCCACCATGCCGTACTCCAGCGCCTCGCCGACGCGGAAGATGCGGCCCACGTCGCGGCTGTAGAAGTAGCTCGCCAGGCCGAACTCGGTGTCGTTGGCCATCGCGATGGCCTCGGCCTCGGTCTTGAAGCGGAATACCGGCGCCACCGGGCCGAAGGTCTCTTCTTTCGCGCACAGCATGTCGCCGGTGACGTTGGCCAGCACCGTCGGCGTGTAGAAGCGCTCGCCGATCTTGCTGCCGCCCACCACCACGGTGGCGCCCTTGCTCACCGCGTCGGCCACGTGGCGCTCGACCTTGCCGATCGCCTGGTCGTCGATCAGCGGGCCCTGGTTGACGCCGGCCTCGAAGCCGTTGCCGACCTTGATGCCCTTGGCCTTGTCGGCCAGCTTGGCGACGAAGGCGTCGTAGACCTTGTCCTGCACGTACAGGCGGTTGGCGCACACGCAGGTCTGGCCGGCGTTGCGGTACTTGCTGACCATCGCGCCCTCGACCGCGCTGTCGAGATCGGCGTCGTCGAAGACGATGAAGGGTGCGTTGCCGCCGAGTTCGAGGCTGAGCTTCTTGATCGTCGGCGCGCATTGCGCGGCGAGGATGCGGCCGACCTCGGTGGAGCCGGTGAAGGAGAGGTGGCGCACGATGTCGCTCGCGCACAGCACCTTGCCCACGGCGATGGAGTTGGGGCCGTCGGCGGTGATGATGTTGAGCACGCCCGCCGGCATGCCGGCGCGCTGCGCCAGCTCGGCCACGGCCAGCGCCGACAGCGGCGTCTGCTCGGCCGGCTTGATCACCACCGGGCAGCCGGCGGCCAGTGCCGGCGCCACCTTGCGCGTGATCATCGCGATCGGGAAGTTCCACGGCGTGATGGCCGCGCACACGCCCATCGCCTGCTTGATGACGAGGTAGCGCTTGTTGCCGTCGGTGGTGGGGATGGTCTCGCCGTAGACGCGCTTGGCTTCCTCGGCGAACCACTCGAGGAAGCTGGCGCCGTAGCCCACCTCGCCCTTGGCCTCGGCCAGCGGCTTGCCCTGCTCGGCGGTCATGATGCGCGCCAGGTCGTCGGCATGCTGGTGCAGCAGCGCGAACCACTTCATCAGGATCGCGCCGCGTTCCTTCGCGGTCTTGGCGCGCCAGGCCGGCCAGGCCTTGTCAGCCGCCTTCAGCGCGGCTTCGGTCTCGGCCGCGCCGAGGTTGGCCACGTCGGCGAGCTTCTGGCCGGTGGCCGGGTCGTGCACGTCGAAGCGGCTCGCGCCGGCCACCCATTCGCCGTTGATCAGGGCGTTGGTCTTCAGCAGCGAGGCGTCGGCCAGCGTGGCCAGCGGCGAGGTCTTCATGTCCATGGTTCTAGGTCTCCGGAAGAACAGTCAGCGGTAGCGTACACCGGGCATCACACGCAGCATCGGGTGGAGCGGATTGGCCACGGAGTCATGGGTGTCAGCGCACGGCGGCGAAGGCATCGGCCAGGATGCGCAGGCCCTCGTCGAGCAGTGCATCCGAGGCGGTCAGCGGCACCAGCACGCGGATCACGTTGCCGTAGGTGCCGCAGGACAGCAGCACCAGCCCGCGCCGCGCCGCCTCGGCCACCACCTGGCGCGTCAGCTCGGCGTCGGGCGTCCTGGTGCCGGGCTCGAACAGCTCGATGGCCACCATCGCGCCCAGGCCGCGCACGTCGCCGATGGCGCGCTGGTCGCGCGCGATCTGCTGCAGCGATTGCACGAGCCGTGCGCCGACGGCCTTGCTGCGCTCGAGCAGCTTCTCATCCTCGAAAGCCTTCAGCACGGCCAGCGCCGCGGCGCAGCCCACCGGCGAGCCGGCGTAGGTGCCGCCCAGGCCGCCGGGGCCGGGGGCGTCCATCACCTCGGCGCGGCCGACCACACCCGAGATCGGAAAGCCGCCGGCCAGCGACTTGGCGGTGGTGATCAGGTCGGGCGCCACGCTCCACTGTTCGCAGGCGAACCAGGTGCCGGTGCGGCCGGCGCCGGTCTGCACCTCGTCGGCGATGAGCAGGATGCCGTGCTTGTCGGCGAGTTTCTTCAGGCCGACGATGAATTCGTCCGGCGCCACGTAGAAGCCGCCTTCGCCCTGCACCGGCTCGACGATGAAGGCGGCGACGCGGCTCGCCTCGATGTCGTTCTTGAAGATCGTCTCCACCGATTCGAGCGCACGCTCGACGCTGATGCCGTGCAGCGGGTTGGGGAACAGCGCGTGGAATACCTCGCCCGGGAAGGGGCCGAAGCCGGTCTTGTAGGGCGCCACCTTGCCGGTCATGCCCAGCGTCATCAGGGTGCGGCCGTGGTAGCCGCCGGTGAAGGCGACGATGCCCGGGCGGCCAGTGTGGGCGCGCGCGATCTTCACCGCGTTCTCGACGGCTTCCGCACCGGTGGTGAGGAACAGCGTCTTCTTGGCGAACTCGCCGGGCGCCAGCGCATTCAGGCGCTCGGCCAGTTCCACATAGGGCTCGTAGGCGACGACCTGGAAGCAGGTGTGGGTGTAGAGGTCGAGTTGTTCCTTCACCGCGGCGATCACGCCCTCGTGGCAGTGGCCGGTGTTGAGCACCGCGATGCCGCCGGCGAAGTCGATATAGCGGCGGCCTTCCACGTCCCAGAACTCGGCGTTCTTCGCCCGCGCGATGAAGATCTGGTGCGCCTGGCCGACGCCGCGCGGCACGGCGGCGTGGCGGCGCGCCATCAGGGCGGTGTTGGTGGGGGCGGTTTTCCGCTGCATGAAGCTCTCCGGCGTGACGACGGGCGCAACTCTAGGCATGCGGGGGCGGCGCTACCATGTACACACGTCGACTTGCAGCGTCGTACTGTGCTGGCCCCGAAGCCTGTACAGGAAAGCCCTCGGTTGCCGCCCACCGATGCTGAACCTCGCTCCCGACTCCTCCACCCCGCTGGTCACGCAGATCGTCGACGGCCTGCGCCGGCTGATCACCGATCGCTCGCTGCAGCCCGACGCCAAGCTGCCGTCGATCCGCGCCTTCGCGGCGACGCACGGCGTCAGCGTGTTCACGGTGGTCGAGGCCTACGACCGGCTGGTGGCGCAGGGCTGGCTGGTGTCGCGCGCCAACGCCGGCTTCTTCGTCAAGCGCCGCGCCGGCGACGTGGCGACGCCGGGCGAGGGCGGCGCGCCCGACCTGCGCTTCGACGCGCGCTGGTACCTCAAGCAGATCTTCGAGAGCCGCAACCTGCCCGTCAAGGCGGGCTGCGGCTGGCTGCCGCACGACTGGCTGTTCGAGGAAGGCGTGCGGCGCAGCCTGCGCCAGCTCGCCACCGACGGCGCCGAACTGGGCGGTTATGGCTCGCCGCATGGTCACATGGCGCTGCGCGCGCTGATCGCCGAGACGCTGGCCGAGCAACAGATTGCTGCCAGCGCCGACCACGTGCTGCTCACCCAGGGCTCCAGCCAGGCGCTGGACCTGGCGGTGCGCCGCCTCGTCAAGGCGGGCGACGCGGTGCTGGTCGACGAACCCGGCTACCCGAACCTGATGTTCATGCTGCGCTACCTGGGCGCGCGGCTGGTCGGCGTGCCGCGCACGCCGCAGGGCTACGACACCGCGGCGCTGGAGGCGCTGATCGTCGAGCACAAGCCCAGCGTGTTCTTCACCCAGCCGCGCCTGCAGAGCCCGACCGGCTCGGTGGCGCCGATCGCGCAGCTCTACCGCGTGCTGCAGCTCGCCGAGGCGCACGGCCTGACGCTGGTGGAGAACGACCTGTATGCCGACATGGACCCGCTCGCGCGTCCCTCGCTGGCCAGCCTCGACCAGCTGCGCCGCGTGATCCACATCGGCAGCTACTCCAAGACCATCTCGCCCAACATCCGCGTCGGCTTCGTCGCCGCCGAGCCGGGGCTGCTCGACGAGCTGACGCAGCTGAAGATGGTGTCGGGCCTGACCTCCTCGGACATCACCGAGCGCATCGCCTTCGGCGCGCTCATCGAAGGGCGCTGGCGCAAGCACCTGAAGGCGCTGCGCGACCGCCTCGCCGACGCGCATGGTCGTGTGGCGCAACGCCTCACCGGCCTGGGCTTCGAGCTGTTCGGCGAACCGAAGGCGGGCCTGTACCTGTGGGCGCGCCACCCCGACCTGCCCGATGCCGCCGAGCTCTCGCGCGAGGCCGCCGGCCAGGGCGTGATGCTGGGCCCGGGCCACCTCTTCCTGGTACAGCCGCGCACGACCGGCTGGATGCGCTTCAACGTCGCCTTCAGCGAGGACGAGCGGCTCTGGCAGCTGCTGGCCGCGCAGATCGAACGCCACCAGTTGCAGGGCTGAGCGCACAGAGCGTTCGCCCCGGGGGTGGCCGGTAGAATTCCGGCCCATGAAAGCCGCCGACATCCGCCAAGCGTTCCTGAAGTACTTCGAGTCCAAGGGCCACGCCATCGTGGCCTCCAGCCCGGTGATCCCGGGCGACGACCCGACGCTGCTGTTCACCAATGCCGGGATGAACCAGTTCAAGGACGTCTTCCTCGGCTTCGACAAGCGGCCCTACAACCGCGCGACGACCTCGCAGAAGTGCATCCGCGCCGGCGGCAAGCACAACGACCTCGAGAACGTGGGCTACACGGCGCGGCACCACACCTTCTTCGAGATGCTGGGCAACTTCAGCTTCGGCGATTACTTCAAGCACGACGCGATCCAGTACGCGTGGGAGCTGCTGACGGTCGTCTTCAAGCTGCCCAAGGAGAAGCTCTGGGTCACCGTCTATGCGGAAGACGACGAGGCCTACGACATCTGGAACAAGGTGGTGGGCGTGCCGGCCGAGCGCATCGTGCGCATCGGCGACAACAAGGGCGCGCGCTACGCCTCCGACAACTTCTGGATGATGGGCGACACCGGTCCCTGCGGCCCGTGCACCGAGATCTTCTACGACCACGGCCCCGAGATCCCCGGCGGCCCGCCGGGCTCGCCCGAGGAAGACGGCGACCGCTACATCGAGATCTGGAACAACGTGTTCATGCAGTTCAACCGCGACGAAGCGGGGGTGATGCACAAGCTGCCCAAGCCGAGCGTGGACACCGGCATGGGCCTGGAGCGCATCACCGCGGTGCTGCAGCACGTGCACTCGAACTACGAGATCGACCTGTTCGTCAACCTGCTGGCGGCGGCCAAGTCGGCCGTGGATGCGGCCGGTGCGGGAAATTGCGACAAGGACAGCCCGAGCCTGAAGGTCATCGCCGACCACATCCGCGCCTGCACCTTCACCGTCACCGACGGCGTGATCCCCGGCAACGAGGGCCGCGGCTACGTGCTGCGCCGCATCGCGCGCCGCGCTATCCGCCACGGCTACAAGCTGGGCGCGCGCCGGCCCTTCTTCCACGCGCTGGTGGCGCCGCTGGTCGAGGAGATGGGCGAGGCCTACCCCGAGCTCAAGCGCGAGAAGCTGCGCGTCACCGAGGTGCTCAAGCAGGAGGAGGAGCGCTTCTTCCAGACCATCGCCAACGGCATGGAGATCCTGGAAGGCGCGCTCGCCGGCGGTGCGAAGCAGATCGACGGCGAGACCGCCTTCAAGCTGCACGACACCTATGGCTTCCCGCTCGACCTCACCGCCGACGTCTGCCGCGAGCGCGGCGTGACGGTCGATTCGGCCGGCTTCGAAGCGGCGATGAACCGCCAGCGCGAGCAGGCGCGCGCCGCCGGCAAGTTCAAGATGGCTGCCGGCCTCGAGTACGACGGCGTGGCCACCACCTTCCACGGCTACGAGCACCTGGTGTGCGAGCACAGCAAGGTGGTCGCGCTCTATGTCGACGGCACGCCGGTGCGCAAGGCGAGCGCCGGCGACGACGTGGTGATCGTGCTCGACCACACGCCCTTCTATGCCGAGAGCGGCGGCCAGGTCGGCGACAGCGGCGAACTGCGCAACAACCGCGCGCGCGTGCTGGTGGAAGACACGATCAAGGTGCAGGCGGCGGTGCATGGCCACAGCGGGCGCGTCGTCGAGGGCGAGATCGAGATCGGCGACCAATTCGTCGCCCGCGTCGACGCCGAGAAGCGCGCGAAGACGATGCGCAACCACAGCGTCACGCACCTGATGCACAAGGCGCTGCGCGAGGTGCTGGGCGGCCACGTGCAGCAGAAGGGCTCGCTGGTGAATGCCGAGCGCACGCGCTTCGACTTCGCGCACAACGCGCCGATGACGGAGGCGCAGGTCGCGCAGGTCGAGGCCATCGTCAACGCCGAGATCCTCGCCAACGCCGCCACGCAGGCGCGCGTGATGGGCATCGACGCGGCGCAGAAGGCCGGCGCGATGATGCTGTTCGGCGAGAAATACGGCGACGAGGTGCGCGTGCTCGACATCGGCTCGAGCCGCGAGCTGTGCGGCGGCACGCACGTGCAGCGCACCGGTGACATCGGCGTGTTCAAGATCGTCGCCGAGAGCGGCGTGGCGGCCGGCGTGCGCCGCGTCGAGGCGGTGACCGGCGACAACGCGCTGGCCTACCTGCAGTCGCTCGAAGGCACGGTGAACGCGATCGCCGGCACGCTCAAGGCCGCGCCCGCCGAAGTGCCCGCGCGCCTGGCGCAGGTGCTCGATCAGGTCAAGGCGCTCGAGAAGGAGCTGGCCGCGCTCAAGGGCAAGCTGGCCTCGTCGCAGGGCGATGAACTGGTGGTCAAGGCCATCGACGTGAAGGGCCTCAAGGTGCTGGCCGCGCAGCTCGACGGCGCGGACGCCAAGGCGCTGCGCGAGACGCTCGACAAGCTGAAGGACAAGCTCAAGAGCGCGGCCATCGTGCTGGCCACCGTCGAAGGCGGCAAGGTGCAGATCGCGGCGGGCGTGACGGCCGATGCGGTGGGCAAGGTCAAGGCCGGCGAGCTGGTCAACTTCGTCGCCCAACAGGTCGGCGGCAAGGGCGGCGGCAAGCCCGACATGGCCATGGCCGGTGGCACCGAACCCGCCAAGCTCGGCGCGGCGCTGGCCTCGGTGCAGGGCTGGGTGGCCGAGCGCGCCTGAGCCGAGCGCAGCCGTTCGCCCTGAGCTTGTCGAAGGGCCGCGCGTGGCGCGGTGGGCTTCGACAGGCTCAGCCCGAACGGGATCCTTTCCGCAGTTTCTCGGCCAACCCCTCGCAGGGATCCGGCCGCGGCGTGAATCGCGCCGCGCGCAGCTCGTCGGCCGCGAGGTCGTGGCCTTGTTCGCCGAAGATCAGCACGTGCACGCTCGGTGCATGGGCCAGCCGCGCCAGATGCAGCGGCACGCCGCGGTCGCGCGAGGCGTGCTGCGCGCCGGTGAGCAGGATCACCTGCTGCCCCGGCCGCAGCGCTTCGGTGACGGTCGCGGCGAGCGACTGGTCGCGGCCGATCTGCACGCGCACCATGCCCGGCTCCTGCTCGGCGGGCAGCAGGCCGCAGTGGCCCTCGCGCACCGCCTCGGTCAGCCGCTCGCGCGCGCCCGCATCGAGCAGCGCATCGCGGCTCGCGTCGGCCATGGTCTCGCGCAGCGCCGCGCGCGGCAGGTTGCCGCCCAGCACCGGCACGCCGGCGCGCACCGCGGCCATCACCACGCCTTCGTAGACCGGCCACTCCCAGCCCGACCAGCCGAGCGTCTCGCGCACGCGCGCCGCGTCGGCATCGCGCGGCACGCCGGTGGTGTTGTGGCCGTGTTCGGCCATCTCGATCACCAGGGCGGCGAGGCGTCCGTGCGAGCCCAGTTCGACGACCGCGCGTGCGGTCTGGCGCTGGTGATCGGGCTGGTCGTGCTGCTCGCCGAAGATCAGCACCTGCGCCTCGGGCAGCGGTGGCGGCGGCGAAGCACAGGCCGCGAGCGCGAGCAGCAGGGTGCCGCCGCAGAGCCGCAGGCTTGGCCGCATCGCCTCAGCTCTCGCCCATCCAGCGCTGCGCCGCCGCTTCCACCACCGCCGACAGCGGCCGGCCGTCGCCGCGCTGGCTGCGCAGCCACTGCGCATCGTTGCCGGCGAACAGGCTCTCGCGGATCAGGTTGGAGGCGTCGAGCGCCTGCAGGTCGAGCGCGTGTTCGTCGACGCGCGCCAGCGTGCGCAGGATGTCGTCGCGCAGGCGGTGCCGCTCCTTGGTCTTGGGGTCGACGATCTCGCCGTCCAGGCCGAAGCGGCAGGCCTGGAAGCGGTTGAAGGTGTAGACGAGGTAGTCGTCTTCCGAGGGCTCGAAGGGGCGCTGCTCGCGCAGGTAGCGGCAGATGCATTGCAGGTAGCAGGCCAGCGCCGCGGCCTTCTCCACCGCCAGCGGCGTGTCGCAGACGCGCAGCTCGATGGTGCCGTACTCGGGCTTGGGGCGGATGTCCCAGTAGAAGTCCTTCATCGAGTTGACCACGCCGGTGCTGGTCATCTTGTCGAAGAACTTCTCGAAGTCCTGCCAGGTCAGGCAGAAGGGCGCGCGGCCCGAGAGCGGGAAGGCGAACACCGAGTTCAGGCGCGCCGAGTCGAAGCCGGTGTCGACGCCCTGCACATAGGGCGAGGAGGCCGAGAGCGCGATGAAGTGCGGCACGTAGCGCGACAGCGCGTGCAGCAGCCAGAGCGCGCGGTCGCCGTCCTCGCAGCCCACGTGCACGTGCTGGCCGAACACGGTGAACTGCTTGGCGAGGTAGCCGTACAGCTCGCTGATGTAGTGGAAGCGCTCGCCGGGGAAGATCTTCTGCTCGCTCCAGTGCTGGTAGGCGTGCGTGCCGCCGCCGGCGATGCCGATGTTGAGCTTGCGTGCGCCGCGCGCGAGCTGGTCGCGCAGGTCGCGCAGCTCGGCCAGCAGCACGGCGTGCTGGCGCTGGATCGAGGTGCCGATCTCGATCATGCTGCGCGTGATCTCCGGCTTCACGTCCCAGCTGCCGCTGTGGTTCTTCAGCACGCGCAGCAGATCCTCGGCCTGCGGGGCGAGGTCGAAGTCGTGCGTGCTGACCAGCTGCAGCTCGAGCTCGACGCCCAGCGTCAGCGGCTCGGAAACGGTGAAGGCCTGCAGCGCCATGGCGTCCGTCCCTGTGTCAGTTCTCGTTGGTCTCGCGCGCCAGGTGGCGCAGCGAGAGCTGGGTCCAGATCGGGCCGGTGACCTGCATCAGCGTGGTCGCCAGCAGCAGGGCCTGGATGGTGTGCGTGTGCGCGCCGGGCAGCTGCGAGCTCCAGCCGAAGGTGTCGGCGGCGAGCAGCACGGCCAGGCTGCTCATCGGCTGCAGCGCCAGCGTCAGCGCGGCGGCCTGCCTGAGGCCGAGGCCGCTCAGCTTCGCGAGCCCGGCCACGGCCGCGGCGGTGCCGGCCAGGCGCGCCAGCACGATCACCAGCACCCAGGGCCACAGCCGCGCCAGGCCGTCGAGCGTGAACAGCAGGCCGAGGCAGATGAACAGCAGCACGTTGAGCACCGCGCCGGCCGAGCCGAGGTGCGGCTCCACCGTCAGCGCGTGCTGCATGCGCGCGCGCGCCGTCATGCCGGCCACCAGCAGCGCGAGCAGCGGCGAGAGCGTCCACTGCGCGGCCAGCATGCTGGCGATGATCACCAGCGCGATCTGCAGCACCGGCATGGCGGGCGTGCCGCGCACCAGCGGGCTCACCCGGTCCATCACGAAGCCGCAGGCCACGCCGAGCAGGAAGGAACCGCTGATCACGCGCAAGGCGCTGATCGAGGCGCGCGTGAATTCCTCGGCCGGCGTGCCGCTGTCGGAGGCGAGCACGATGCGCAGCACCTTGAGCCCGACCACCGCCACCACGGCGTTGAAGGCCGACATCATCAGCATGCGCTCGGTGACCTGGCCGCGCGCGCGCGCCTCGTGGCTCACCGCGAGCACGATCACCGGCGAGGTCGACGCGGCCACCGTGCCGGCCACCACCGCCGTCAGCCAGGGCGCGCCCAGCCAGCCCAGCGCGAGGGTGACGAACAGGCCGGCCAGTGCCGCCTGCAGCAGCACGCTCAGCGCCAGCCAGCGGTTGTCGAGCAGCCAGCGCGGGCGCAGCCGCGTGCCCAGCTCGAACAGCAGCGCGCCGATGGCGAGATCGATGAGCGGCTTCCACGGATCGAGCTCCAGGCCCTGGAAGATGCGCAGCATCACGGGCCCGGCGACGGCGCCGGTGAGCATGTGGCCGCAGGTGCGCGGGATGCGCCAGGTGCGGTGCAGCGCCTCGGCCAGCAGGATGGCCACCAGCATCAGCAGCGCGAGGCCGAGCACCGGGTCGGCGGCACGCAGGCCGTCGAGCGTCCACAGCGGTGCGGGCGACGATGCGCCTGGGGCCGAAGCCACCACG
>Ga0268298_10005080_pt1 | contig 12484 bp, 4 predicted proteins | sample WWTPWeurt_MetaG_FD_194462 | JGI IMG/M metagenome (GOLD analysis project Ga0268298, IMG submission 194462) | Activated sludge microbial communities from WWTP in Nijmegen, Gelderland, Netherland - WWTP Weurt | ecosystem: Engineered > WWTP > Aerobic digester > Activated sludge | place: Netherlands...
TTTAAATAAAAAATTGCATTCTCTTGTAATACATTTTTGGAAATTTCGTTACCTTGCATAAATTTTTGTAATGCAATGGCAAGTATCATTCCTATTTCTTTTGTTCACCAGAGGTGTCGCTTGAACACGGCATATAAGTAATGGCGGGGTTTGTGGGTTGCCAAGCGCAGTACTTCTATTGTAGCTTCTGCCTCGGTTGATAAAGAATCGCTTCGAAAGCCGCCACTACTCATATGCCAAACGTTACCGGTCATGCTATTGGGACAGAGCAACCATTAAATTGACAGGCAGAAAATAACCTTTAGAACATCATACTTTGACAATAGGACAACAACATACATGCAACATAACTTCAGGACAGTTCGGGCGGACAGCCCGACACTCAAGCCTATGCAATAAAAAAAATAAAACAATCTCACCGCACAAAAAAATTCAATTTCTAATGCCCCACACATTTGGTACATTTACTTTTGCCGCAAACCCACAAGTCAACACAGAGGCAAAAGCAAAAGAGCCAAATCATCATCCCTCTAATTCTTTTACATTTGTAAAGTGAAATATCTTCAATGGAATCATATAATCGGAGAATACTTTTTTAATCCTAACAAAGCGGATAAAGAAGTTCTATTGTATATAACTCAAAAAGAGATTTCTGATTTAGGAAGAATCAAATTCAACTTCGGAAGTGAAAAAGAAAGTTGGGAAGATTTTTGCAAAGCACTTAAAGGTGATTTTCCCGAAACTTCTTCAAAGGCAAACTTCATTGACAAATTTTTAGTTGTTGCCAACAAATGGAAATCCTATGAGAGAATAGTATTTGAACTCAACAACAAAAATGATTTAAAGATTGATTCTGTTTCAATCTTCAATCCTGACAATAATATTGTTTATCCGTTTTACCTTGCTTATTTGATAGCATTGATAATTCCATTGACCGATAATGTGAATGAATTCAGAGCCAACTCTTTTTTTCCACCGCTTAATGATTTTTTACAGAAGAACGGAATTACTAGCACACGGACTGGGACAATTCAAGATGTTGATTGGGTTTGGAGCAACTTAGAAAAGTGGAGTAAAGAATATTACAAAACCGATTATGGCTATTTCAATGAAAGGCGTTTAGGAAATCACAATTGGGTTTATGTAAACAAAGCATTTTCTCAATGCTTATTAACACCAAGAAATATTAGAGACATTCCAAATATATTTTGGAAAGCAGACATTGCACCCAACTCAATTATTCCTGAAAAACAATTTCAAAGAATTATCACACTATACGGTGTAACTCAAGCAGGGTTCAGCACAATAATTATTTCAATAGTAGCAGATGAAGAAAACCCACTAAGGAAAGTTATAATTGATATTGTTAGGCGAGAGTATTCCAATTGGAAAGGATATGTAATTGAATATGACGAAGACGAAAAGGTTTTAACTCCAAAATCAGGTTGGGTTTATGCAACACTCCTTTCAGCGTTTAACCTAAATAAAGAAGATGAATCATTCAACCACTTTTACTATTTGTTTTCACCATATGACTTTCCGGATGAGTTGCATTTAGGAGGAATTGAAATCCTTAATTCAGGAAACGGATATTCAAAACCAATAAGCATTGAATTCGATCAAAGTTTGAGTCTGCAAGACGAACAAAACAAATGGAGAGCAAGCACCACACAAAACGAAATAGTTATTTATACTTCAGGTTCATACTTCGGTTTGCAGGCAGACAATCTAATTGAAACAGACAAAATCAGCCGACAATCACAAATGTATTTGCTCTGCACCGATTTAAAAAAGCAAAGCATTGTGGATTGGGGAGCAACATTTCAAAAAGGTGATTTCACAGCTATTGACTATGATAAAGTTCCTACCGGGTTTAATCTTTTTAAATTCAGAAATCCTCCCTGTTCACATCCATCAGAGGATATTTTAAAAGTAACTACAAGGAAGAAATTAGAATTTCGTGGCGGGATTAAATTTGAGAATAGAAGTTACCTCAAAAATTTACTTCCTAAAATTTTTGTTGATGGAGCAGATGGAAGGGAAAACATCTTTTTAGAATTCCCTGAAACCAATCAAAAAATTCCTTTATGCCGGAGTTCAGTTAATCCAGAGGAATTTATAATTCCTGAAAATGTTATTTGTAATCAAATATTTTATGTCAGAATTGAAAATGAAAACTTAGTTAATTCCGAGTTGCCTTATCAGATTATTGACATTGACTTTAATCCTCTTGACATTGTAAATGAAAATCTAGTCAAACGAAACAGGTTTGGTGAACTTAGTGATACTACCGATGAATTCTATGTTGTAGGCAGCAATACAACATACAATGATTGGCAAAGACAAGCATCTTGTTCAATGCCTTTCTTTTCTGTTTTATACAAATCATCTGAATTTGTTCCAAACACATTTGAATTTGAACTTCATAAAGGAAATCTCATTCTGCAAATTCTAAGCATAAAGCGTAATTTAAAGTTCCAAGAGTTTTCCGAAATAATTGATTCAATTGAAAATAATGAGAAATTTTGGGAGTTATCGAAATTCCAGCAAAGTCCGAAATACATTAAGCAAACTGCTATTAGTTTTTATGATTACTTAGGGTATTTGGATTATGACTACTTCCTGAATAAAATTTCAATCAATAAACCGCAGTTCGCAATAATTCCTTCTGAATCATCTGTAAGGGCAATTCTAATTGGCGGACATACAAAATCATTTATCGACAATTTGCAAGATAGTTGTAATACTCATGAGGTGAATATTGAAATTATTCCACAAGACAAACAACTGGAAATTTATTACCTGCCTGATATAATCCGTTTAACTCCAGCTAATTGCAATAGCTGCACTGATGCTTGGAAGAAATTGCAAAGGGTTGCCGAAAAAATGAATATAGAATTCAGAATTACAGAGAAACCAATTCCACAACCACAGATAGTGCAATTCGGCTTACAGGATTTTAGTGAAACCATTGAAGGTTACAAGAAATATGTTTTAACAAACAAATTTTTAGAAAAACCAAACTATGAATGGGCAAGAAAAGTATTTGACACCAATCTTTTGAGGTTTGTAAAGGACACAGAGGAAATTGATAAAAAACTTTCATTGCAAGAATATTATGTCTGTTATCAATACACACACATTCTTTGGCTTGATAACAAGTCATACGAGGTAGATAGAAATTGGGGGAAGTTTTTGTTGCTATCAGAAAAAAACAAGAAGGTTATTTACTACAACGAAATTACCAACGAGTTGGCAATACCAAAATATGTTCAGCTCCCACGACTTATTGCCGAATCTATTATGTTGCTAAGTGGGCAGGTTCCATATTACAAAAGTGTAAATATTGATGGAATCAATCTGGTTTATCAATTTTATCAAAATGTTCCAAAACTATTTGCTGAAAATTTATTTAAGAAGTTCAATCAAAATATTCAATTTAAAAATGACTGGTAAATTATGAAAGATCCAATCACAGCATTTGACATAATAAAAGACAACTACATCCGATATGTAGAAACTGCATTTGATACAAAATTTGATTCTGTAAACGTTGAGAGAAGAATACTGTTAAATACTGACAGGGTTTTGTATAGAGAACCATGGATTGAACCATTGCCGGATTACAAATCAAGTGAAATTACAATTTCACAACTTACAAAAAGTGATGTTCCGAACATGACAGATGCGGAGTTGGAAACATTTAAGTCACTCGTAAAAACCGGATTGTTTTCTGATTCCTTTCCTATGTATGCACATCAGGCAAACATGCTCAAGCAATCAATGAGTAATAAGCATTGCATCATTACATCAGGAACGGGTTCAGGTAAGACAGAGTCATTTTTATTGCCATTGTTTGCACAACTATCAAAAGAACTTTCAAGATGGGGAAAATCTTCCGGCACAAACAAAAATTATTGGTGGAACGATTCTGATTTGGCAGATAAAGACATTGTCAAAGATTTTAAGTTAAGTCCTGAAATAAGACAAAGACCAAATGACGGGAGACCCCAGGCTGTAAGAGCACTTATTCTTTATCCCATGAATGCGTTGGTTGAAGATCAACTAACACGATTGAGAAAAGCACTTGATTCGGACAAGACAAGAGAATGGTTAGAAAATAGTGCAAATAATAACTCTATATATTTTGGGAGATACACCGGCAGCACACCATCATCGGGCGAATTACATTTATTTAATGAAAATGGGGTAAAAAAAATTAATAAGTATAAAGTTGAGCAATTACGAAAAGAACTTGTAGCCTTAGAAAAATCCGCTAAGGATATAAAAGAGCATATTGATGAAACAAATAAGTCTGATCAGGAGGCTGCGGATTTAATAGCATTTTACCCAAGGTTAGACGGTACGGAAATGAGAACAAGATTTGACATGCAAGTTGCACCACCTGACATAATGATTACGAATTACTCTATGTTGAGCATCATGCTCATGAGAGAGATTGATAGTGGAATATTTGACAAAACAAAAGATTGGCTCAATTGCGATGATGAGTTTTCAAAAGACCTTTCAGAAGAAGAAAAAAGGAAAGAAAAAGAAAACAGGGTTTTTCATTTAATCATTGACGAGTTGCACCTATATAGAGGAACACAAGGAACAGAAGTAGCATATCTTTTGAAACTAATCTTGAGTAGATTAGGGTTGCACCCCAATCATTCTCAATTGAAAATACTTGCTTCTTCTGCTTCACTTGATGCAAATGATTCAAAGAGTATTGACTTCATTCAGGACTTTTTTGGTGTTGCTGATGCCAAAAATTCTTTTGCAATAATCAAAGGGGAAAACAATCCGGTTCATCCTTTATCAAGCGAAGTTACAAAACTTCCTATTGACCCATTCAAAAGAATCAGTGAAGTTTTTTATGCAAACAAGGGGGATACAAATTCAGATGAATTTATTCAGCAGTGTTTACTTACCGCAAACGAATTAAAATCCTTTGCGCAAATTACTTTGACCGAAGCAGAGCCAAGGCAATTAGTTTTAAAAGTTCTGCTTGATAAAAAATTAGAGTTAAGAGAACGAATATATAATGCTTGCACCATTGAAGGAAATGAAAGAGCAGTATGTTCATTAAGAGCCAATGGTGATATTGAAGGTAAAAACATTTTAACTGAAAATTTATTCGGAGAAATAAATTCAAAAGAAGATTTGAGAAAAGCATTAAGTGGCTTAATTATTCTGCGTTCAATGTATGACCTTCCAGAATTTAGGAAAATTGAATCCGACAACAACGAATCAAAATTACCACGCCTAAGATTTCACTATTTCTTCCGTAATATTGAAGGATTATGGGGTTCACTTAATCCCGATGACATTGAAGAAGAATTTAAAGACGAAGAAAGAACCGTTGGGAAATTATATCCGCAAGCTCAAATAAAATCTGATAAAGGTTACAGAGTTTTGGAATTACTCTACTGTGATAATTGCGGAACAACGCTTTTTGGCGGAAGCAGGTTGAAAGCATCAGATGAAGCAAACAGTTTTTTTGAATTGCTGCCGCTTAGTCCAAACATTGAAGGCATTCCAGAAAAAACTCCTCACAAACTTTTGGAAAGAAGAACTTACCAGGAGTATGCTATCTTTTGGCCACAAGGTAAACAAGAATTAGAACCACACGAAAGACCAAGCGGTTACTGGCGTCAAGCGAAAGTAAATAATTCTATCAATCAAAAAGATTACATCTCTACTTGGGAGAAAGCGTCAATAAATATTTTTTCAGGAGACATAAAGGAAACATACGAAAAGGCTGAGCAAGAACCTACCAATTGGAGAAAAGGATATTACTTTAAAATTGTTCACAAAGATTCTTCAAGACTAGATATTGCGTTTAGCAATTCAACCGTAGATACACATAAGGCAACGCCATGTGTTTGCCCTGGATGCGGAGTTAATCATAGCAAGCATAAGCAAGGAGCAAACAAAAACAAGATTTCTTCAATAAGAGGTTTCAGGACGGGTTTCGCTAAATCAAGTCAAATGTTTGCTAAAGAATTAATGTATCAGTTACCAAGCAAGCAAGATGAAAGAAAATTAGTTGTGTTTTCAGATAGTCGAGAAGATTCAGCACAGGTTGCAAATGGTATTGAGAGAAATCATTTTTTGGATTTGTTACGAGAACTTTTAATTCGTGAGTTGAACAGTCGGCTAATAATCAAACTCGAAATATTAAAAGCTTTCAGAGCAAACGATATTGAAAGAATTTCAAAATTCAGATTGCAATACAATGAACTAGTTGACGAAGTAGATGATGTTTGGAATGATGCAAATACAACAAGAACTACTCTTAAAGCAATTAGTGATAAGAATTTCGCTTTGCGAAAAATTAAGGAAATTGAAACTAGGATTATTAAAGTCAGGGATTTAGTTGACTACACTAATAATTTAAACTTAGCTCCATTAGTCAAGCGTTTAGCAGAGTTAGGAATAAATCCGGGTGGCAATGACATCCGTTTGCAATCAACACCCGATACAAAAATACCTTGGTATAAAGTAATTCACTTTGAGAATCCACAACAGTGGGTTGAAGGAGTTGATGACGAATTTATAAGGGAAATAAAAAAAGGAACATTAAGAAAGATGGCAAATATGTTTTTTGCTTCTTTGTTTTATTCGTTTGAAAGTTCTGCATTGGGTTATCTTACAATCAATCCAGACACACCAGCAATTGCTAAGTATGCAGGAATAGTTGATTTAGCACCAAATGTATTTCTTGAAATTGTAAATTCTACAATAAGAATCTTGGGTGACAAATTCAATCACAATCAAGTTGATGAGGACAATTTTCCTTTTGACATTATTTCATACAATAATTTTCCAAGTTTGTGCAAAGGTTACATCACGAATGTTGCAGACCGACTTTCTATTTCGGATACACTTTTAGGGCAAAATATTTTTGACCTCCTTACTGAAATAAATCTGCTAAATGGAAACACAGGTTTACAGTTTGAGGATTTATTTATTAAAGCATCCATTGCAAAGGATGATGTTTGGTTGAGTAGCAGAAGCCGGAGAGCACACCTGCATTTTTCCGGTGGAGTTTGCACACAAACAAAATCACGACTTGACCCATCAAATAAAACTACTTGTGAAAAAGTTTGGGAAGAAAATTATTTATCTCATTCTGCAATGATTCAAAATAGAGAGCCAATAAGAATTCATTGCGAAGAACTAACCGGACAAACTGATAATCAATTTCAAAGGCAACGTCATTTTAGAAATGTTGTTTTGAAAGCAGAAGGAAATCCACTTGTAAAGCAAATAGACCTGCTAAGTGTGACAACAACATTGGAAGTTGGTGTTGACATCGGAGCATTGCAAGCAGTTATGTTAGCGAATATGCCACCGCAAAGATTCAACTACCAACAAAGAGTTGGGCGTGCTGGGAGACGAGGGCAAGCGTATTCAGTAATACTCACTTTTTGCAGAGGTAGAAGTCATGACGAATTTTATTTTTCAAATCCTCAAAAAATTACAGGCGACAGTCCACCTACTCCTTTCTTGACAATGAAGCAAGAAAGAATTTGCTTGCGTTTAATTTCAAAAGAAATTTTAAGACAAGCATACTTGACAATTGAAGTTAACGAAAACTTTGATGAAAGTAAATCAAGTATTCACGGAGTATTTGGAAAAACTCATAACTGGAATAGTTACAAAACACAATTAACAGATTGGATAAATGCCAATCATGATACCGTTATGTCAGTTATTGATTGCATTACACCCTATCAGATAAACAGTTTGAAAGATCGATTTCAAAATTATTTTAACGACACAGTTACAGAAGATGGATTTGTTGCAAAACTTGAAAGTATAATCATGAATGCTGAAATTCCTACTGATGATATTTCACAAAAATTTGCTGAGGGTGGAATTCTCCCCATGTTTGGAATGCCTACTGATGTAAAATACTTTTATCACGGAACAGCACCTAATTATGAAACTCTGAAAATTGATAGAGGGCAAGCGATGGCGGTTTATGAATTCGCTCCGGGAGCACAGAAAACAAAAGACAAAGCAATTTATCAATCAATTGGTTTTACTTCCGACATCGTAAAATTAAATGATGGTGGTAGAGATATTCTCACAAACAAAGAAGATAGCTTAACAGGCAATTCACCATTCTATTTGAGTAGATGGATGGAGAGATGCAAAAAGTGCGGCTACAATAAATCATTTGCTGAAGATGAAGAACCAACAAACATGCAGTGTCCGAATTGCGGAAATTTTGACACATATACATATGGAAAGTTCAGAATTAAATCGCCTAAAGCTTACAGGAGTAATTTTCTGTTAGGTGCAGACAATAGAGATGAAGCAGATTTTGTAACGAATAGACCTCCTATTTATGTTGACCGTTCAACAGAAGGTGATGCAAACAGAGATGATAAAAATGTAGCCAATACAAAACTTATAATTTCGGACAAAGATGTTACATGGAGGATAAATACCAACGGAGATAAATTTTATTTAGGTAGTTATTATGAAGTCAGAAATTATAATCCTGAAACTCACAAACAATCTTTTTTCAAGAATCAATGGATTCAAGATACTTTTGTTCCACCTGCAATTGGCACAAACAATCCTTTTATAAACGAGGATAGATATAGCATTGTATTCATAAACAGAATTCAAGAGCAGCCAATTGCTCTTGCTATTAATAAGAAAACTGAAATCCTAAAATTCTTTCCGGTTTCTGTCCCACCGGAATTGCATCTTGATATGTTTAATCTGAAAGAAAACCCTAATTACTTTGAAAGACAAAGTTTGGGAGTAAGAGCAGGGTTTTATTCAAGTGCATTTTTACTTCAAAGAGTTTTGGCTGACACACTTGATGTTGACCCCACTGAAATTGAAATTGCGGACATAACCAAAAGAGAAATTGAAGATGTAGTAAAGAAGAATGTTGCTGAAATAATTCTGACAGATGAATTGCCCAATGGTTCAGGTTTTGTAAGAAAACTTTATGAAGAATTTGAATCAATGCTTGGTGAAGTCTTGCAACCAAAATCAGTTGACACCTACATAAAGAGAATTCATTCAACGGAACATCAAGACAGATGTAATGATGCTTGTTACGATTGCCTGAAAGTTTATCGCAACATGAATTGGCATAGCTTGTTGGATTGGCGTTTAGGTTTAGGAATTTTAAGAATCTTCAAAGACAAAAATTACAAGTCAGGTGCTGATGGAGTTTTCGAAGAAATAGAAATTAAAAATTGGTTGGCCTTTGCTACTACATTGAGAGACCAGTTTGTAGAAAGTTTTTTCGTTAAGGAAGGCAATCCAAAATCAGAATACATTATTGACTTTAATGGTTTACCAGCAATCAAGCATGGTTCCTTAAGGAACGGAAGAAGAAAAATTATTCTAATTGTTCACCCTTTTTGGAAATTGGAAAATCCAGAAGAAGACGCTTGGTATACTGACAGGATAAGCGAAGCACATGAATATATTTTAAGTAAAGGCGGAAATGTAGAAGAAGATTTTGAGTGTTTAGACACATTTAACCTTCAACGAAGAATTGGGTGGTGCTTTGAAAAAATTATGAATAAATGATTCAGAAGTTAAGCGACCATAAAATAAAAACGCTGAATCGTATTTCTCCAAGTCAATATTATTCAGCAATCAGTTGCCCCTACAAATTGGTTTTAGCTAATTCATTCGGGTATGAAACTTTATTGCCATTAAATGCTAATGCTCATTTTGGTTCTGTCATTCATAAGATGATTGAATTGATTTCAAAAGGAATAATTAACAGCGAAGCAACATTTTCTGAAAACTGGGCTGACTTAATACACAAGAAAGAGGAAGAACTAAAAATGAAAGGTTTGGCAAGCATTACTCCATTAAAATATTTCGTGAGTGATTTTGCATTAAAGAAAAATCAAGAAAAAACTATACTCAAGAAAAAGCAGGAAAAATTAAGTCAAGTTTCAAATTCTTCTTCAAGTAAATACTATCCTGAAAAGAGATTAGAAAATTCTAATAAGAGTATTACCGGCATTGCTGACTTAATAATTGAAAATGACTTGGGGACTACCATTTTAGACTTCAAAACAGGAAAAATATTTTCAGATGCAATAGACGAAAGCGGAGCAACAGAACAAGTCATAAAAAAAGAATATGAAGTCCAACTTAAACTTTATGCTCACTTATATTTTTTAATGACAGGGAAATATCCAAAATCTCTTTTCATTGTAACTCTTTTTAATGACTTTATTAAAGTAGAATTTCAGAATTCTGATTGTGAAAAAATCTATTCCGATGCACTGGACTTCCTTGCCTCAACAAATTCCTACATCAAAAATGATAATCTAGCTTCAATTGCAAATCCGTCACTTGACAACTGCAAGTATTGTTCTTACAGACCAGTATGTGAATTTTATTCTGAATGGTTAACTGTTAACTTTAATGAGGTAAACGATTTGTTTGGCTTAATTATAAATGTAAACCAATTCGGAAATAATACTTTGGGATTACAATTACAAATACAAGACAAGCAGGTTTTAATAAATGGCTTACCAATAGAGACGAAAAGCGATTTTGAATCTCTTATTGGTAAAAATGTAATACTTTATAATTTAAAAAAATCAAGGCAGTCATTGAACGCGACTGCAAATAGCTTCACAGTAGTTTATGAGAAACAATCACGATAATAAAATCCCAATTCTTTCTTTCTACTCTGGTGGCGGCTTTTTAGATATGGGCTTTGAACAAGCAGGTTTTGAAACTGTATGGACAAATGAAGTTGATGCTGTATTCGCCAAACTTCATGCTGCCGGACTTACTTCCTGGAGAAAATCAAGAGGCAATGGCATCAAAGCGGAAATCTTCAACACAAAATCCATAACTGAAGTTTCTTCAAATGAAATTTTAAAAGAGGCATTTCCAGATGGGAAACCCAAATATTTTGGAATGATTGGGGGGCCACCTTGTCAAGACTTTAGTATGAATGGCAGTCGGAAAGGTTTTGCGGGCGAAAGAGGTAAACTCACAATTTTATTCTTTGATAAAATTTTAGAATTGAAGCCTACATTTTTTGTGATGGAAAATGTGACCGGCTTAACAAAACGAACCGAGACAAAAGAATTTTTGCAGACACTTTTAAAAAGAGTTGAGAAAGAATATTTCGTTGACCAAGAAAAATTAAATGCTTTGGAGTTTGGTGTTCCTCAATACCGAGAGAGGATCTTCTTTGTTGGAATTAAGAAAACTGAACTTGATTCAAAAATCGTAAATCAAAGTCAATCTGGAAAATGGTTTCCGTTTCCTGTTGACAAAAAATATAAAGATGCTGCATCAAAATATAATTGGGCAACACCAGTTCAGTTTGGCAAGAGTTTGACGAAACCAAAAGATTTGCCTCTTGAATTGTGTGTTGAGAGTTGCTTAGTTCCACAAAGAGAAATAAATACAATTGCAAACGCAAACGAGTTTTTTAATTTGTATGTAACTGACAAAGCACTTGATGCAATTGATGAAGGCGAAACAAACCGTCCATCATTCAAACGACTTCACCGTTTCAAATACAGTCCGACAGCTTGTTACGGAAACAATGAGGTCCACTTACATCCATACAAGCATAGGCGTTTATCAGTCCGTGAGACATTGAGAATTCAAGGTGTGCCAGACACTTATGTTTTACCAGCAGATCTGCCACTTTCAAAAAAATTTAAAATGATTGGAAACGGAGTTCCCGTTCCCTTAGCAAAAGCAGTGGCAGTAGCTCTAAAAACATTTATCAAGGATAGTAAAATAATCAAATGAAAAGCCAACACACAAAAGCGCACACATTTACAAGCGGCTCAAGCCAATACTCAGATCAAAGCTTGCAAAAGAGTGTGCTTTACTCCAACCCCAGAAGAAATTCAATTATTTTTTCTCCCACCCTTCAGAGTTTTGTTTTTTTTGAAACCGCACAACCCATGTGGGACAAGCAATCAAACAGGTTATTGTCGGCTTATACTGGACAGCGTAACATAAAACGGACAAAAGAAGCACGAACCGGTAACATATAGCCGTATAGAAGAAAGCCCAAAGGAAAAATACAATAAAAAGCTAATCGTCACTTACAGATAATGATAAAATAAAACTACAACGGGCTTTCTGCTATAAAGCTGAGAGAAGGGTCTCTCAGTTCTCTCATCAGATGCATCTCTATGCATCTGGTCTTGAATAAAATTCAAGACTTCATTCGTTCATATTCAACGAGACCTCTTCTTAGGTGTCATAGTATATCAATTGAGTTTTTTTTAGGTCAAGCTTTTACTTTTTTAGTAGTACAATTATTAGTTTTTTTGCATAGCTTCGCCACAGAAAAATCTACATTAATTTTTCTGGAAGTAAATGTATAACAATATTTATTTAGGGTAATTTTCATGGAATGTCGATGTTTATTAATGGAGAGCCTTTGTTTTGTATGGTCTTGACATCGATCAAAATGCCGTTGATGCAAATACTTGTTTTG
>Ga0268298_10005081_pt1 | contig 12483 bp, 11 predicted proteins | sample WWTPWeurt_MetaG_FD_194462 | JGI IMG/M metagenome (GOLD analysis project Ga0268298, IMG submission 194462) | Activated sludge microbial communities from WWTP in Nijmegen, Gelderland, Netherland - WWTP Weurt | ecosystem: Engineered > WWTP > Aerobic digester > Activated sludge | place...
CGGCATTCGCTGGTGATTGGATCTGGATGGCCCTGGGCGGAGGAGGTGGCCGGATACCACCAGGCCAAGCTGGCAGAATGTACAATAATCTCGTCATCGCTCGCGCAAAAGTTTCGCCTGGCCCGAGGGGCCGTAACCGATGCCGGAACCCTTGCCCGACCTTTAGGCGATTGCCGGACAGAAACCCATGAGTGGGCATCCTCGTCGGCAAGGGATCGGGGGCCAGGGCCAGTCGCTATGTGCTACAGAAGTCACCAAGGGTTCTTTACCCTGATGGCGTCAATTTCGAGGAGATACCCCCATGTTGCGTGTCCTGGTCCCCATCGACGGTTCCGAGAACGCCCTGCGGGCCTTGCGGTTTGCTGTCGAACGTCTGCGTCGGCTCGATCTCGAGGGGTTCGAGCTGTTCCTGCTCAATGTCCAACCGGCTATCGCCACCGGCGATGTGCGGCTGTTCGTCAGCGAGGAGAAGATCCGCCAGTATTATCAAGAAGAGGGCGAAATGGCTCTGGTGTCGGCCAAGACCATGCTCAACGACCAGCACCTCCCCTTCACCGCCCATGTCTACGCCGGTCATGTGGCGGAAAGCATCGCCGCCTTCGCCAAGGAAAGGCATTGTCACTTGATCGTTATCGGCACCCGTGGTCTGGGCACGGTCATGAATCTCATCATGGGTTCGGTGACCACCAAGGTGATCCAGCTTACGGAGCTTCCGGTGGTGTTGGTGAAATAGCCACCTCGTCCCGGGGGAAGGGCCATCTGTCCGCGTTTCGTCAGTGGGAGTCGGCATGGGAAGACCGGCTGATTGGGGAGCCTGTCCATGGCTGGCGTGGCTCGGCTGTCTGGGTTTGTTGATCGCTGGTCCAGGAGTGATCTGGGCCGCTCCTCCCGGAGACGATTCCGCCAGGATGTTGAACCGGCTCTGGACCTCGGCTGAATTGCGGGGAACGCCATCGGACAGACTCCCGCGTCGGTTGCCCAAGGTGGATCGCCGTCCCCCCGAGCGCACCCAGCCGCTCGTCTCCCTCCCACCTGTGCCGGTGGAGCGACGCCAATCGATTCGGGGTGTCAAGCCCTTCCATGGTCGCAAACTTCTGGCCATCACCTTCGATCTCTGTGAGTCGGCCCAGGAAGTCAGCGGTTATGATGCTGAGATCGTCAATGTGTTACGCACTTATCAGGTGCCCGCCACCTTCTTCGCCGGGGGGAAATGGATGCGTTCCCATCCCGAACCAAGCCTGCAACTCATGGCCGATCCGCTGTTCGAACTTGGCAACCATGGCTGGAGCCACGCCAATCCGGCCTTGTTGGATAGCCAGAGACTGGCCGAACAGGTGCTCTGGACTCAGGCCCAGTACGAGTTGTTGCGGGAAGAGTTGCAACGACGGCTGGCATCCGCCGCCATGGACCCGAGCGTGCTGGATGCCGTCCCCCGGGCCATGACCCTGTTTCGTCCGCCCTATGGTCGCTGCGGCGCCGGAACCCTGGACACGCTGGCGGTATGGGGGTTGACCGCCATCCAATGGAACATGGTTGGCGCCGATCCGGTACCGGGGCTGTCTCCCGAGGCCTTGGCGCGCAACGTGCTCCGTCAAGCCAGACCCGGCGGTATCCTGGTATTGCATGCCAATGGCCGGGGTTATGCCACCGCCGCCGCTCTGCCGATGATCATCCGGGAGCTGCGGGCCAAGGGCTATGAAATGGTCACCGTCAACCAATTGCTGGCGAGCGGTGAGATCCTCTCCAGCCCGGAGTGTTACGAATTGAAACCGGGCGATAATGGCCGCTATGACCGGCTCGACGGCAAGGCTCACCAGCCGTGACGGCAGCGCCCTTCGCCGCCGATTTCTATCCCCTGGCCTCTGGTGGGTTGCGCCCATTGAGGGCCGAACAGGCCGAACCTATCGCACGCCAACTCGCGGCCATCGATCCCTGGCTGGCCTTGGGATTTGCCGCCGAGGCTTTGGCCACCTATTTGCTGCGTGCCGATGGAGGCCTGTATCGGTACGAAATACTGGACGCTCAAGGAGCGACAGCGGGGGTGGTGGCCGTGCGCCATCCCTGGTTGCGCGGTCCTTACCTGGAGCTGTTCGCCGTTTTCCCTCCGCATCAGGGTCGGGGGCTCGGGGGCGCGGCCTTGGAATGGTTCGAGCGGCAAGCGCGGCTGACCTCGGCCAACGCCTGGGTGTTGGTCTCAGCCTTCAACCAAGGCGCCTATGGCTTATATCGACGCTACGGTTTCGTCGAGATCGGCCCTATCCCCGATCTGATAAAACCTGGGCAGAACGAGATCCTATTGCGTAAAAGCTTGAATCAGACACCGGAGCTTGTAGGTCGGCATTCCCATGCCGACAACTGATTCCACAGCCGATGGCGGCAAAGGGTTACCGCCCTACGACTTGAATCAGACACCGGAGCGATAAGGCGATTGCCGGAAAAAGATATACCTGAATGCGCCGGATGTTCGTTCGCCTTCCAGGCGCGCCAGCCGGCGCCGAGCGGGCTCTGCAACGACTGGCCCCTCTTCTTCGGCGCTTTCGGGCAGGGGCGTTTTGGCTCGGTTTTTCGTTCTTAAATGGAGAACAATGACCGTTTGTATGAAGGATTGTTCTCTCAAGGAGAACGAAAACCGGCCATTTTCAGTCGATGCCCGGAACAGCTGAGTAACGTAGGATACGGTGAACGAAGTGAAGCGCCTCGATCGAGGCATTCTCTCTTCGCGATTGATGCGGTTCGTACCTCACCGCATCCCACCGCGCCGCAAGCCGAATAAGTATTCAGAAAGGGCATCCTCTCCCGCTTCCCCGAACCTTTGGAGGCCTGATGCAAAAACCTCTGCCGCCGCTTCGCTACGAGTTGTTCCATCCACCCATCTTCGATTCCGAATACTTTCGCTATTTCGAGCAGGCCGCCTCCCATCCCTTTCGCCATGAGACAACCGAATTCGCGTCCGTCAACGCCTGGTGGTTGGCCGAGATCTCCCTGCTGGCCTACTGTCCACCCGAGTATGCGGTTCCCGTCTTTCGCCGCGCCGGACTGGAGCTGAGCGAAGCCGGTATCTGCATCGCCGGTCAGACCCAGTGCTATCTGGCGGCCGCGGAGTCTTGGCTGGTGGTCTGTTTCCGCGGCACCAAACCCCTGCGCCCGGATCGCTGGGATTCCCCCGAGGATCGCTGGCGCAATCTCGCCGGTACCCTGGGAGATGCCCGGACCGATGCGGATCTCTATCTGGTGGAACTGAGCCCCGGATCGGGTCGGTATGTGCATCGCGGTTTCCTGGCGGCGCTGGAACAGGTCTGGTCGGCGCTGGAGGCCCATCTGCGCGACCTGGTCCGTCGTCGTCCCGAGCGCCGGGTCTGGTTTACCGGCCATAGCCTGGGCGGGGCCCTGGCTACCCTGGCCGCCGACCGTTTCCCCGCCGCCAGTGGACTCTATACCTTCGGCTCCCCCCAGGTGGGCGACCAGTTCTTTGCCCAGGATTTCACTGTTCCCTGTTATCGCCTCGTCAACGGACGGGATCTGGTGCCCTGGTTGCCGCCAGCCGGACCCTATGCCCCTCCCAAACTGGGTCTGGCCAAGTACCGGCATGTGGGGAAGCTCAAATACCTGGACGCCCAGGGCGGGATCGGCGATGACCTCCCCCCAGCCCCCGAGATAGGACAATGGCTCAAGTCCCGACCCGGTGAGCTGCTGGACAGGCTTCGTCGGGCTCAGTCCGGCCATCCCCTCGCCCTGGCGCCGGAGGCCCTCAACGACCACTCCCCATTGCTCTACGCCGTCAAGCTGTGGAACCTTTATGACCGGGGTCTCCTGGGAGGGGAGGGGGAGGGAGCTCGACAACCGAGGTAACAGCTCGTGACGCTACTACCCGGCTCAGTCCGATGGCACCCCAAAGCCAAGAGTAACTTATTGATATATTGATGGATCTGATTGGTTTTTGCCGATGATGCGGCGGTAGTGCCGAGCCTTGGAACCGGCTTGGGAGGGATACTACAAAAGGTTGCGCGGGCTGGCCCGCGCTCAGGCTCGGATAGCGAACCGCTGCAGGGGGAAAACGCGGCAGCGGCTGTTGGTTTTCAGGTTAGGATCCGGTCCGGGTCACATGGTGACCACGACCTTTTGATAGAGGCCACCAAAATAGGTCGTCTTTTCGATCTTTTGCGGTTGCAGGTCGGACGGAATCCAGTCGGCGATCTCGCCATTCCAGAGATCCATGGCAAAGGGCTCCAGGAGCTTGAGGATGGGCACCATGATGTAGCGATGAGGATGCAGCCGACTGGGACGGTGATAATCCACGAACACCACCTTGCCGCCGGGCTTGGTCACCCGCAGCACTTCACGGATGACCTTTTTCCGCACATAGTCCGGCATTTCGTGCAGGAGGAAGAAGACCACGCTTTGATCGAAGGTTTGATCATCGAAACTCAGGCGACTGGCATTCTGACAATCCGGAACCACATTCGGGCAATCGCCCAGCTTGCGCATGAGGTTTTCCAGTTGGATGGGGGCCACATCCACCACGTCCAGACGGGCGTCCGGGGCCAGGCGGGCGGCCAGGCAGGGGGTGAAATCCCCATAGACACAGGCTACCTGCAGATTGCGTCCCGGCACCTCCTGACCCATCTCATTCAGCGCGCTGTCCCTGAGCCGGGTGAAGTTCCCCCACAGGATCAGGTTGATGAGCCATTGACGTTCAAAAATGCGTATGCTGCGCGGGTGAAGGTAGGCCCACCAATAGGTATTTTCCAGATACTCCGGAATGCTCGGGGTGGTCTTGGCCAAGTGGTTGGGAGAAAAGCCCAGGGTGGATTCGGCGGTCTTGAATGAGATCGTTTTTTGCATGTTGAAGCCCTTCTAATCGTCCAATCTCTCGTTGGTCTGTCTGGAACATTGGTCTACTGCGCCTCCTCTCTCCTGTTCCTGGATCCGATGTGGTCTGGAGGCTTGCCACATTTTCTTAATCTTTGCCTTGTAGAATGCCGCCACCTTTCTCGGAGGGGCGGCGTACTTCCCGCCTCATGCGAGGCGACCCGCATAGATCGTCGCAATACAGAGGATTCAGCTCCCCTTGGCCAAGGTTTCACTCCAACGTCGCCTGCAATCGACTACCGGCTTACGAACGGCTGGTCGATCTGGTGCGAAGGCTTTGGAACTTGGCCAGATGTCAAGGCTATGGACCCGAAGCTTTTGGCTCGGTAGTCTTCAAGCCGTTCCGCCCAACTCGTCCGTTGGGGGTCTTGACTTGAATGTCCGCTTGGATACGAAAACCAAACATCACTAACTCGTTCCCTCGGACAGGTGTGAATGACGGCTTGATTCCGGTTGATCGAACCCCCGATCAACCTTGCTCGCCTCGTTTACCGACGGTGGGACAACTTCCCAGCGTCGTTCACAGGCATTTACGGGACCTAAAAGCCGCCCTTATGGACGGTCGATTGTCGTTTTTTTACATCGGCCCAGTATCGGCTCTGGGCTTGCAAGGATTCAAATTTCCTGATCTAGGCACCTTGTAACATTAAACCTTTGTTGGGTCAACGCCACGTTGGCGGAAATAACACGCGCTTTGTGTCCGGTATTGGGAAGCGCTGATTCGGGTCAACCGGGGTTGTTGGGCAAAATCATGTCCACCACATCGGATACGGCATGACCTTTGACCGAGCGTACCAGAATCCGGCGACCGTTTTCCGCCTCGACTCGTCTGGCGAGTTGGGAACAGGCCATGAAGGAGGCGTCCGCCTCCATGATCGGACTGTCCACGTCGATGGCGAGGATCAGATCGGCGACCTGGCCGCAGAGAATCCCGGAGATTTCCTGGTGCCCGGCGGGGGCGTTGATCAATACCAGGTCATAACGGGGGGACAAGGTTTCTTTGAGGTAAGCGAACAACCTTTCCCCATCGCAGCTCTGATACAGGTGTTCGAAGTCGATGCGCTGCCGTACCTCCACCACTTTGCCGTTATTGCCGGGCAGGAAGCTGATGAACGGCAGACCAGGGATCGGACTGATGCGATCGAGAAGATCCGGATACAGCCGTCCACGATGGAACTTGGTGAGGGGATGGCTGAGTTGTTGGACGATTTTGGGATCCCGGTCGAGAGGCGGACCGCCCTGGGCGCTACAGAGGATCTCGTAATCCTGGATGAGGTCATAAAGATTCTTCCCTTCCCCAAACCGGGGATATGAACCGAGGAGTTGATGAAATAGCAAGGGGATCGCCCCTTGTTCATACATCACCCCATCCAGCACCAGCACGTTTTTGGTCTTTTCGGCGAGGGCCTGGGCGCATTTCACCACATAAGTGGGCTTACCAGCGCCTCGCGTCATGGTGTGGAAGGAAACGAATTTCGGGTTCATGGACCTTGCCGAGAGTGGGTTATTACCGCTTCTAGAAGGAATCGTCGGTTCTGTGAGATCCTCCGTTTCCTCCCTCCATTACAAGTCAAGCCTCTCCTCGTCCGGAAGAGGGGCTCGCCAACGGATATTTTTCATCTACAGTAGAGTAGTCGGCCTGTTTCGGCAATCTCAAAACGGTCCAGGGATATATCGAGTGATCCTTCCCAAGATGGCATCCAACAATCTCTCCGCCTCGACAGAGACGGAACTCCCGACCGATGGGGTCTCCGCCGAGTCCAAGCCCCTGCCCAAGATATCCATCGTCATCCCCGCCTTCAATGAGGCCAAGCTGATCGCCACCACCCTGGAAGCGGTGTTTCAGGCCAGGACCGCCTACCAGGGGGAGGTCGAGGTCATTGTCGTCGATAATAATTCTTCCGATGCCACCGGGGAGATCGCTGCCTCGATGGGCGCGATGGTGGTGTTCGAGCCCATCAATCAGATTGCCCGGGCGCGAAACGCCGGGGGCAAGGCGGCCACCGGCGACTACCTGATTTTTCTTGATGCCGACACACTGATCGAGGGCGATATTCTCGCCAAGGTGGCGCGCTCTCTGGGGAGTGGCCAGGTGATCGGCGGCGGTGCCTGGGTGGAACCGGATTCCGGCTGGTTTAGTCGCCTGGTGTTCAAGTACGGCATCAACCTCATCCTGGCGATGAGAAACGTGACTGTCGGGCCATTTCTTTACTGTGACCGCCGTGCCTTTCTCGAAGTGGGGGGGTTCGACGAAGAGTTGTACGCCGCCGAGGAGTTTTCCCTCGCCAAGCGCTTAAAAGCCTTGGGAGAACGAACCCAGAAGAAATGGAAGATCATCCGATATGACGCCGGACACCGCATCGTCACTTCGGGCAGGAAGTTCGATAAATTCGGCGGATTGGAGATGGCGGCCAGAAACGCCCACTTGATCTGGATGCCGAACCGGAAGTTGCGCCAGAAAAATCAATGCAAATTCTGGTATGACGTCCGCAAGTAGACGCCGCCTCGGTCTCACCGGCCTCCTGGTCGTTTTCCCGCTCTGCACCGAATGATCGAGTCTGTGGAAGCTTCCCTGTCGACTTCAACCCAGGTCCGACTCACCTTCTTCTGCGAACTGGCGCCGGAACCCCTGGAATCCCTCTTCAGTCGACCGGCCCTGGTGGAGCAACTCCAGGCGCTGAAGGCCCAGGTGAGCCTGGGCATCATGGACTTCAGCCCGGAACGGACGGCGGTGGTGCGTCGCTTGAATGCCGCGGGTATCCCGGTGATTGCCTGGCAACTCCTACCCAAGGAACAAGGCTATTGGTATCACCTGGGCAACTGTGAAGCGGCGGTGAGGCAGTACGATGACTTCCTGGCTTGGACCCGCCGCCAGGAGCTGGAATGGGCCGGGATTGGCATCGACATCGAACCCGATATCGGGGAATTCGAGTTATTGCTCACCCAGCCGTCACGTCTGGTCTCGGCCCTATGGCGACGGGGTTGCGGTAAGCAACGCCTGTGCGATGGCGCGGAGGTGTACGAGCGGCTGGTGGCCCGCATGCAAGCGGACGGCTTCCCGGTTTCCAGCTACGAATTTCCCTTCATCGTCGATGAACTCAGAACCGGTTGCACCTGGGTGAGGCGTCTGCTCGGCGTCACCTGTGTATCTTCCGACCAGATCGTCCTCATGCTCTACACCAGTTATTTCCGCCCCATAGGCACGGCGGTGCTCTGGAGTTATGCCCGGGATGCCGATTCGGTGGGGGTTGGGGTCACCGGGGGCGGGGTCCAGCTCGAAGGCGTCAAGTTTCCGGCCCCCCTGACCTGGGAGGAATTTTCCCGCGATCTTCTCTTGGCCACCCAGTGGTGCCCGGACATTCACATCTTCAGCCTTGAAGGGTGCGTGGAGCAGGGATTTCTGGAACCTCTGGCCAGCTTCGATTGGAATAGGAGCCCCAAGCCGCCCCAACCCTGGGCCGCCATCGTCAAGCTATCGCGGCCCCTGTTTCGCCTGGGGCTCTGGCTGCTGGCCCGGCCCAGACTGAGCGTCGGGCTGCTGGCGGGAGGGGTGGCGTTGGCCCTGCTGTAAGGACTAACCCAGCGGGGTGAGTCGGCGCTGATGATAGCCGTCGGGCACCTCCATGAGCTTGGGATCGATGTTCTGGTGATGGATCTCGGTGAGCACACCGGGATTCCCTTTGAGCTTCACCCGGTACATCAGCGGCAGTTGATCGCCGTGGCCGAACACCGCTTCGTCCAGGGTCAGATAGCCCCGGGCCTCGGCGGCGAGGGCGCGGGAGAATCCCCCCCAGCGGCGCACCGTGGCCAGATCGGCCTCCGGCAACCCGAGCTGGGCGGCGGAGATGAGACAGATCTCGGATCTCGGCTTCTCTTTCTGCCGCAGTTGAAACAGCGCGCAGCTATGACCCGCGGCCTGGGCCCGACGGTCGGTCGATTGCAGGCTGAGATATTCCCTGGGGGTCGATGAGGCTGAGCTCTGGCCCGTTATCTGCTCCATCTGCTGACGCCAGGCGGGAGGCAACATGGCCATCTGGGTATTGACCTGCTGGCTGAGGGACTCATAGGTGCGGCGCCATTCGGCGACGGTCTTTTGGTCCAGGAGGCTGAATTCCTGTTTCGCCGGGTCGATGATGATGACCGCTTGGCGAGCGGCGTCGTAGAGGAACCAGTTGCGATTTGCGTGATTGTCGAAGCGCATCCGGCCCCCGGCGATCCTCAGCACATTGGTCTGGCCGGATTCGTCGTACACCAGGCTGGTGTCGGCCAGGCCCCAAGCCGGGAGCAAGGCGCCGAGAACAGAAAAAACCCGCATCAAGCTCGCGCCCATAGGGCCGTTCCTCCAGTAGGGGTAGAGAGAAAGACTGTGTCGGGCCGGGTGGCGGTCCCCGGGATCGTGTCGCCCAGGCCCGCTACGGCCTCAGGGAGTGAGAGATCGAATCGGCCCAGAGGTTCCCCGATCATCCCATCGAGCTTACCAGTCAGCTGTCGGCTTCCCCCTGGAGAGAGCTCGTAGGGCGGCAACCCCTTGCCGCCATTTGATGCCGATCAGGGAGTGTCGGCAAAGGATTGCCGACCTACTCTGCTGTTTGGAAATCCTCGCGTAACTTCCGAGCCTTGGGATCATGCCTATTTCTGTGGTTATTGTTCTTATTTAGAGAACAATATTGGCATTATTTCCTTATTTGTTCTTACTATGAGAACAATAATCCGGCCTTTTCGATCGATGCCCGGGGCCTTCAAACTTGTCGCCCGGGAGCAAAGGTTTCCAAACAGCTTCTTATCAGCAGAAGGGCCGGAGAACCTCTGGAGTCAGTATTTCCCCGATCGCCCGTTGATTGGTCCAGGAACTGGCGAGCCGCATGGCGGCCGGCCAGGGCAGCCAGCGATGTTCGCTGTGCTCTTCGCGTTGCAGGCGGACGAGGCGCCGCCCGCCGAGCGCCAGACTGAACCAATGTTCGCGGTTGATGCGCACCTGGGGCGCATATCTGGGCCGCCAGGCGGGCAGGATGGGAAAGCTGAGGGAATAGCGGCAATCCACCAACCTACCGGCAAGCTCTAGACCGGTTTCCTCCTTCAGTTCGCGGAGCGCCGCCTGTTGCGGGGTCTCGCCCCATTCCAGACTACCGGTCACCGATTGCCAGAAGTAGCGCGGATGGGTACGGCGCAGCAACAAGACCTCGCCGGCCAGGGTATGGATCACCACCAGCACCGACTCCGGTCGTTTGTAGACCCGGGAGGCGGGGAGCGGTTCGATCTCCTCCTTCCGCCCGATCTCGACTTCGATCTCGTCTTGGGCGTTCAAGCCTCGGCCTGAGGCTTGCGGAGCCGGATCGAGAGTTCCCGTAACTGTTCCTGGCCGACCTCGGAGGGCGCGCCGGTGAGCAGGCAGGCGGCGGTCTGGGTCTTGGGGAAGGCCATCACCTCACGGATGGAGGCGGCACCGGTCATGAGCATGATCAGGCGATCCAGCCCGAAGGCCATGCCGCCATGGGGTGGCGCGCCATAACGCAGGGCGGTCAACAGGAAACCGAATTTCTCCTCGGCCTCCTCGTCGCCGATATCGAGCAGACGAAACACCCGTTGCTGGACCTCGGGGCGATGGATACGGATGGAACCGCCGCCGATCTCGCTGCCATTGAGCACCATGTCATAGGCGCGGGACTTACAACCGCCAGGGTCCTGCTCCAGGAGACCCAGGTGATCATCCTTGGGCGCGGTGAAGGGATGATGCAGCGAACTCCAGCGATGATGGATCTCGTCCCACTCGAACATGGGAAAGTCCACCACCCAGAGCGGACGCCAGCCCCTGACCACCAGGTGGAGGTCTTGACCCAGCTTGAGCCGCAAGGCTCCCAGGGCCTCGTTGACGATGGTCGCCCGGTCGGCGCCAAAAAAGATGAGATCGCCGCTCTCGGCGCCGGTGCGTTGCAACAGGCTCGTCACCACCTCGTCCGGCAGGAACTTGAGGATCGGCGACTGCAAACCATCGCGGCCCTTGGCGAGATCGTTGACCTTGATGTAGGCCAGACCCTTGGCGCCATAGATGCCGACAAACTGGGTATAGTCGTCGATCGCCTTGCGGCTGAGTTCGCCGCCCTTGGGGACGCGCAAGGCCGCCACCCGTCCCTTGGGGTCCCTGGCGGGGGCGGAAAATACCTTGAATTCCACCTCCTGCATCAGATCCCCCACATCCACCAATTCCAGGGGGTTGCGCAGATCCGGGCGATCGGTGCCGAAGCGCCGCACCGCCTCGTCATAGGTCAGACGTGGGAAGGGATCCGGCAGGGCGATTTCGAGTACCTCGCGGAACAGCTCCCGGATCATGGCCTCCATGACATGCATGAACTCGTCCTCGGTCATGAAGGAGACCTCGAGGTCGAGCTGGGTGAATTCCGGCTGACGATCGGCCCGCAGATCCTCGTCGCGGAAACAGCGCACGATCTGGTAGTACCTGTCCATGCCGGACATCATCAACAACTGTTTGAACAACTGCGGCGATTGGGGCAGGGCGAAGAAATGTCCGGGATGGGTGCGACTGGGCACCAGATAGTCCCGGGCGCCCTCGGGGGTGGCCTTGGTGAGCATGGGGGTTTCGATGTCCAAAAACCCTTCGGCATCGAGAAACCGGCGCATGGTCCGCGTAACCCTGGCCCGCAGGCGCAGGCGTTCCTGCATCTGGGGTCGTCGCAGGTCGAGGTAGCGATAGCGCAGCCGGAGTTCCTCGGAAAGGTTGTCGTCGTCGAGTTGGAACGGCGGCGGCTCGGAGCGATTCAGCACCTCCAGGCTGTGGCCCAGGATCTCGATCTCCCCGGTCGGCAGATCGGTATTTTCCGTGCCCGCCGGGCGCCGACGCACCGCTCCCCGTATCCGCAGTACATACTCGCTACGCACCTGTTCGGCGGTGTGGAAGGCGGTCGGCAGTTCCGGATCACAGACGATCTGGACCAGACCGGCCTTGTCCCGCAGGTCGATGAAGATGATGCCCCCATGGTCACGCCGCCGGTGCACCCAGCCGCACAAGTCCACTTCGATCCCGACATGGGAGGCATTCAAATCTCCACAATAGTGGCTGCGCATAACCTGGTCACCTCGAAATCAGCTTGGCCGGAAGGCCCGGGAAAAGCTTGGCATGGTAAAGACAGCCTTTACTAGGCGCAAGCCAGAGCCTGGTCCAAAAAGAAATACGCCTGTGGAGGTAGGAGGTCGATCGCGATCGCGTGTCGGATGCTTCCGGGCCTGGGCCTGTCGGCTTGGTTTATTGTTCTCATAATAAGAACGTAACTAATGATAATTAGCTGATTGTTCTCTAAAAGAGAACAAAAACCGGCCATTTTCCGCCCATGCCCGGAACCACCAAACGCCATGCCCATTTCTTGCGGGACGTTCTTTCACTGGCGAATTCGAGGACGCCGCCTGGAGCGGCGACACTCTTCATCATTCAAAACGGGGAGTCGTCGAGTAGGGACATCAGAGGTCAATCCAGTGGTTATCGAGACGCCTAGCCGCTGCCACTTTGATTGGATCGGCGCCGGTTCCCATCGCCAAGGCGAGCGGATGGCCGCCAATCCAGAGGCCCTCCGCCTCCGCTAGGGCGCAGGCCTCCGCCAGGGG
>Ga0268298_10005082_pt1 | contig 12482 bp, 12 predicted proteins | sample WWTPWeurt_MetaG_FD_194462 | JGI IMG/M metagenome (GOLD analysis project Ga0268298, IMG submission 194462) | Activated sludge microbial communities from WWTP in Nijmegen, Gelderland, Netherland - WWTP Weurt | ecosystem: Engineered > WWTP > Aerobic digester > Activated sludge | place...
TGACCAAGATCGAGGTCGACGGCCGCGTGACGCCCCTGCTGGCCACCGGCTGGACCAGCGACCCCGACGGCCGCAGCTACACCTTCAGGCTGCGCAAGGGCGTGAAGTTCCAGGACGGCACCGCCTTCGATTCCACCGCCGTGAAGTGGACCTTCGAACGCGCCAAGGCCGAAGGGTCCACCAACAAGGCCAAGCGCGCGGTGTTCGACAACATCTCGTCGATCGCCACGCCCGATGCGCATACCGTCATCCTGACGCTGAACAACGCCGATGCCACGCTGCCCTTCCGCCTGGGCGAGAACACCGCGGTGATCCTCAGCCGCACGAGCGCGGCCACCACCGCCACCAAACCTGTGGGCACCGGGCCCTACCGCTACGCCGGCTGGCAGAAGGGCTCCTCGGTCACGCTCGAGAAATGGGACGGCTATCGCCATGCTGCGGCGGTGAAGCTGCAGAAGGTGACCTTCCGCTTCATCAACGACCCCGCCGCCCAGGTGGCGGCGCTGCTGGCCGGCGACATCGACGGCATGCCCCGCTTCGCGGCGCTGCAGAACCTCAAGCAGTTCCAGGCCGACAAGCGCTTCACGGTGGAGATCGGGTCCACCGCCGGCAAGGGGCAGCTCACCATCAACAACAAGCGCAAGCCGCTGGACGACGTGCGGGTGCGCCGAGCCATCATGCATGCCATCGACCGCCAGGCGTTCATCGACGGCGTGCTCGAAGGTCTGGGCAAGCCGATCGGCAGCCACGCCGCGCCCACCGACGCCGGCTACGTGGACCTGACCGGCGTGTACGCCTACAACCCCGAGAAGGCCCGCGCGCTGCTGAAGGAAGCGGGCGTGACCTCCCCGCTGAGCCTGACGCTGACCCTGCCGCCGCCGCAATACGCCCGCAAGGGCGGCGAGGTGGTGGCGGCCATGCTGGCCAAGGTGGGCATCCAGGCACGCATCGAGAACGTGGAATGGGCGCAGTGGCTGTCGGGCACCTTCAAGGGCAACTTCGACCTCACCATCATCAACCACGTCGAGCCGCTGGACTACATGCAGTACGCCAACCCCAGCTACTATTGGGGTTACGAGAGTGCCACATTCAACGCGCTGGCCAAGAAGCGGGCGGAGGCGCCGCGGACGCAGCAAGACAAGCTCTACGGCGACATCCAGCGCCAGCTCACGCAGGACGCGGTGAACGCCTGGATCTTCAATCCGGCCCAGGTGGCCGTGGCCCGCAAGGGCCTCAAGGGCCTGTGGGCCAGCTCGCCGATCTTCGCCAACGACATGGCGGCGGTGCGCTGGGGCGACTGAGCGCGGCACAGGCAGGGGGGACCATGGCTGCATGGCATGAGTGGAGCGCGGCCGGACTTGCCGCCGCCTACGCGGCGAAGGAGGTGTCGCCGGTGGAAGTGGTGCGCGCGGTCGTGGCCCACATCGAGCAGCGCGAGCCGGTCTTGCGCGCAATGTATGCATTCGATGCCGACGCTGCGCTGCAGCAGGCACGCGCCAGCGAGGCGCGGTGGCAGCGCGGCGAGCCGCTTTCGCCGATCGACGGCGTGCCCGGAACGCTCAAGGAAAACATCGCCACCCGGGGCTGCCCCACGCCGCTGGGCACTGCCGCCACCGAACTGGTGCCGGCCAGCGAAGACGCACCACCTGCAGCGCGCTGGAAGGAGGCCGGCCTGGTGTTGCTGGGCAAGACCACGATGCCCGACTGGGGCATGCTGTCGTCCGGCCTGTCCACCTTTCACGCACTGGCGCGCAACCCCTGGGACACGGCGATGAACCCCGGCGGCTCCAGCGCCGGCGCGGCGGCCGCCGCGGCCGCGGGCTACGGCCCGCTGCATGTGGGCACCGACATCGGCGGTTCAATCCGCCTGCCCGCAGGCTGGTGCGGCCTGGTGGGCCTGAAGCCCAGTCTCGGGCGCATCCCCATCAAGCCCCCCTACCCCGGCCGTGTGGCCGGCCCCATCACCCGCAGCGTGGAAGATGCCGCCTGGCTGATGACTGTGCTCGCACGGCCCGATTGGCGCGACACCATGAGCCTGCCGCATCAGGACATTGCCTGGCTGTCGTTGGAGCGCGACGTGCGCGGCCTGAAGCTCGGACTGCAGCTCGATGCCGGCTGGGGGCAGCCGGTGGATGGCCAGACCCGCGCCGTCATCGAAACGGCGGCCCGTACGTTCGAAGCCGCCGGCGCCATCGTCGAGCCTGTGCCGGCCTACAGCACCCGCGCCATGGCCGACGGCATGGACCGCTTCTGGCGCATGCGCAGCTGGCTGGACCTGCAGGCACTGCCGCCGCATCGGCGCGAGCGCGTGCTGCCCTACATCCGCGATTGGGTGGCCGCTGCGGCCACCTACAGCGCAGCCGACGTCTTCACCGGCTACAGCCAGATGGCCGCGCTGCGCGAGGCCGCAGTGGCCGCCTGCCAGCCCTACGACTACGTGCTGTCGCCGGTGAGCCCCGTACCCACCTACCCTGCGGAATGGGCGAGCCCGTTGAACGACCCGCAGCGGCCGTTCGAGCACATCGCCTTCACCCTGCCGCCCAACATGAGCGAGCAGCCCGCCCTGTCGGTCCACGCCGGCTTCACCTCCACCGGCCTGCCCATCGGCCTGCAGATCATCGGCCACCGCCACGACGACCTGGGCGTGCTGCAGCTCGCGCGCGCCTGGGAGCGCATGCGGGCACCCATGCGCGCCTGGCCGATGTAGTCTTGACGCGGTCACCCGCGCGCTTGGGGATCGACGAGGGCGCGACGACGTCGCACGCGATGCCTTTGGTGGCCAGGTGCCGCCAGATCGCGAACCCGCACGGCCCAGCCTCGCAGACCACGTGCAGCCGGTGGCCCTTGCTCGTGATCTTGCGCAGCGCCTTGCCCAGCGCAACCACATCGCCACCGATGGTCCCCACGTGCCGGACCCGCCATTGCGGCCTGCATCGGCAACCGCGAGGTCGACGCTGTCCTTGTGAACGTCCAGCCCCACGTACACAAGGCTCGATTCCTTCATGGCCCGTCTCCTTGCAAATCCGCAACGACCTGACCGGCCACCGGCCCGGTGCATGGGCGTAGCTCGGCATGCCACCGGCGTGCAACCTACGATCGTGCAGGGGGCGGGCCGCCTGGATGCACGAAGCCATCTTGTCTAGACGACGCAACGCTGCCCCGGTTGACGTATTACGCCGCTCGGAATACATTTGATGGATGATCCGTTCGTTCAAGTGCAAGGACACGGAAGCTTTGTTTGCTGGCAAAGCCCCGAGGAAGTTCAAGGCTTTCGCGGCGGTAGCCGAGCGAAAGCTGGCTCAGCTTGATGCCGCCCAGACACTCGACTTCTTACGTGCACCACCGGGCAATCGGCTTGAGGCCTTGGCAGGAGATCGGAGGGGGCGGTACAGCATCCGCATCAACGATCAGTTCCGGCTGTGCTTCGTATGGACGGCGGCCGGTCCGAAAGAAGTTGAGATCATCGACTACCACTGAGAGAACTCATGGCCCAAGTACTGAACAACATGCGTCCGGTTCACCCGGGTGAAGTTCTTCGCGAGGACTACCTCGCGCCGCTTGGTATGAGCGTTAACGCGCTCGCCATGCAGCTTGGTGTACCTGCTACGCGTATCCACGAGATCGTCAAGGAGCGACGAGCTGTCACTGCTGACACGGCGGCGCGGTTAGCGCGCTTCTTCGGCGGAGACGCTGCTTCCTGGCTGGTCATGCAAGCGAACTATGACCTCAAGACCTTGCCAACGCTAAAGGACATCGAACGCAAGGTGCAAGCCAGGGAAGGCCAAGCTACATAGTGCGGCTGGAGAAGGCGTCGTCCAACATGGCGCTGCAGCCGACCCGCTACGGCGTGCCGCCACTCGCGGCGTCACGCCTTCGCAGGCGGCTGAGCTCTATGTTGGGCTTCACAAACACTCGCGTTGGAGTTCCTCATGTCGTCAATACAGCAGCACCGCCAGTTCTTCGCCGAGTTCATCGTCCGCGGAGCCGGGTCTTCGGACCCGCAGTTGATCCAAGCATTCGCCGACGTTCCGCGAGAAGACTACTGCGGCCCAGGCCCTTGGCCATTCTTTGTCGGGTCCGGCTACGTTACGAGCGTCGACGACGATCCGAGAGTGCTGTATCAGGACGCTTTGATCGGCCTCGCAACTGACCGCAAAATCAACAACGGTCAACCGTCACTGCATGCTCGCTGCCTTGCCGCTGCCGCAGCTACGAAGGGCGAATCGGTTGTCCATATCGGAGCGGGCACTGGTTACTACACGGCAATCTTGGCCTCCCTCGTAGGCGCTGAGGGGCGTGTGACCGGGTTCGAGATTGAGCGTGACCTCGCAGCGCGAGCCGCGCGGAATCTCGCCCACTTCCCGAATGTCTCGGTCTACGCCGAATCGGCCAATGTCGCATCAATGCCCGCGTGCGACGTGATCTACGTGAACGCTGGTGCCACCCATCCACCCGCCGCGTGGCTCGACGCACTCAATGTTGGTGGCCGAATGGTCTTCCCGCTCACGCCCAATGAAGGGTTTGGCGTCATGCTCAACGTCACGAGAACCAGCTCCGACACCTACAGTGCAAGCGCGTTCGTACGTGCTGCTTTCATTCCTTGCATCGGCGCGCGAGACGATGCAACTTCCGCGTCCCTCACTGCGGCCCTTGAGCGGCAGTCACTGAAGGAGGTGCGGTCGTTGCGCAGGGGTAGTCAGCCCGACGGTACCGCGTGGTGCATCGGTTCCGGCTGGTGGCTATCCACCATCGAGGCCACCGCCGGTGAAGCCTAACGATCAAGGATAGACCGCGCTTGCCGCGGTCTGATCCGTTTGTTGGACAAGCCCGTCGAGTCGAGTTGCTGGTGGTGTGAGCGTCGGTGCGTCATGTGCGAGCGGCACTGCAGATATCGCGCAAGTGGCGCGTCCTGCGTGGGGCCTGGCGCGGCGCGCCGGGTGCTCGGTGAGCCCTGGCAGTGGGCGTGAGCGACGCCACTGCAGGCTGGGGCACGGCCGTGAACCGCGCACGGTGCATCGTAGCGCCATGACACTGCTCCAGGAGTGGGTCTGCAGCAGCCGGCTGAAGTGCTCGCTGAGCTGCTCGTCGGTGAGCGCGCCGATGCGCCAGTCGAACCGCTCGCCCAGGCGACGGATGCCGTGTGCGTACGCCTCGATCGTCTTGGGCTGCATGCCCTTCAGGCGCAGGTGCTTGAGCAGGCTCGCGTAGCGTCAGTCGAACTCGCATCGGTCCGCCTCGGTCGCTGTGGCAGCGGCTTCGGCGGGGCTGGTCGCGCTGGTCGCGCCCGTGGCTCTGGGGGCTTGGGCATTGCTCATGGCTCAATCCTCACGAGTTGTGGCACAGTCACCGCGTCGCCTATCGACGAACGTGTACGTGAAGAACAGTCAAGCCAGGCTCGAGCCGTGGGTGTTGCTCCGCGCAGCGGCTTCGTCCAACCACTCGCTCAAGCGGAGAGCCAAAGGCGTGCCGCCTGGCCCGCGAGGCCGTTTCTCATATCATCAGCCTCGCGGGCCAGTCGTCACACCGTCGCCTCACGCGTAGCTCGACCGTTAGGCCCCGAAATGAGGCACCGCACGCCTATCCTCTTCGTCGCAATCACGCTCACGCTGCTGGGACTGCTACCAGAGGAAGCCAGCGTGTGGCAGAAGGTCGTGTACATGACCGTTGGAGTGTCCGTCTTGGCAGTAGCCATTTGGATGTTCCGCTTCCTCCGTGCTGCCAAAGAACCGGACTCGTAAGCAGCAGTCGGCAGGTCCGCTTGAGTTTTGGCCGCAGGGGTGAAAGCATGCCGCTTCTTCCTTCGGCGGCCAGCACGCCGCTTCAACTGCCCGAGGCACACCGCCCGTTAGCCCATGCGTACTGCACAACGGAGCATGTATGGAGGAAGCAGTTCTTGTCGCCATGCCCGGCAGTAGCGTTTGGCAGCCCAGCGGCGGCACTGGTGAAGGCAGCCGTTCACGCCTGTAGCACCGAGCGCGTTGGCTTGGGCACCGCGCGCCTGCTCACCGTGCGGCGGCAAGAACCGAGGCCTAACGATCAAGGTTAGGGCGCCGAATGCACCGACTGTTGCCTGCTAGCGCCCAAGACAATATGATGCGTGTGCCTAGCAAATGTTCGACTTCGGTCGAACCGGATCGCGGGTCGCGATCCGCCTCGAATTTCTACCGTACGGCGAAGGAGTCCGGACCGGATTCCCGCCAGTCGGCAGGAATCCGGTCCGGACTCCTTCGACGATCAATGTAGGCTAGCGGTGCGCGACTTCACCCACGAGAAGAGTGCTGTTGGAGCACGGCTAATCAAGCTTGGGCTGTCCCTCAAGGACAGCCCTCCTCTTTTGTCCCGCGCGAAGCTATTGATCTTCCTGTGTGGCGCAAGCGTGGCGACCAAGCCAAGTCCTCGCCGCCAAGCGTTGCAACGGTTCATTCACTCCCTGTCTGAATCCCATACTGTCATCTATGCCGAGGGCGTCTTCGCTGAGTTGGTCCGGCACGGACACAAGAAGAACATCCTGGATCTCGAACACGAGATCTCAGAGGTCGCCGACAAGATCCTGATCATTCTTGAGAGCGAAAGCGCGTTCTGCGAACTCGGGGCCTTCGCAGGACCAGCACTTCGCGAGAAGTTGATCATTGTCAACAGCAGTCATTTCCGATCCTCTGAATCCTTCATCAATCAGGGGCCAATTGCTGCTGCGCAAGAGGCAAGAGCACCTGTGCTTTGGTACCCGATGGTTGCTTCGTCCGACAAGGCGCTGGACTCCATAGGGGCGATCTTCCCGGCACTTAAGGCATCCTTGGTTCATCGAAATCCGCGTGGCGAGCGAGTTTCTTTAGAGAAGCTTGCCCGACTCGGCATGAACAAGTACAGCCTGTACTTTGTACACGATCTCGTTCTGTTTGCTGGGCCGATATCGCACGAGGAACTTGTCTCAGTCCTGAAGTGCCTGTTCCCAACTGAGAAGAGCTTCGACGCCCTGAAGAACCTGCTCGGCGTTCTCAGGGAGTCTGGCCTAGTCTCAAGCCACAAGGTGAAAGAGCGCTGGATTGTTCGAACCACGGGCACGGACCCATTCCTGCGATACGGAGTCGACGTTGCGCCACTGATGGCGTCCTTTAGAACTTATCATCTACGGACGAACCCGGAGCGGTACCTTGCGGCCTGAGTTTGTTCATCAACTTGCTCGCGAGCTGCAACTGCCGCAAGACACCGTCGCAACTGCCATTCGAACAAGCCACGCGAGGATTCGGCGCGTGGTCTTTGAGAAGCGCAATGGCGAGCAGCGTATAGCCTATCAGCCGTCAGCTACGGTCAAGCCGATTCTGGTCTGGCTCAGGCTCCGCATCCTTTCTGCACTACCAACAAGCCCGATTGCCACTGCCTTCAAGAGCGGAGCATCAATCCTCCACAACGCTGCAATCCACCGGCACGCTCGCTACTCCGTACGCGTTGACATAAAGGACTTCTTTCCTTCGATCACCGCCCAAGACGTCGCACACTTGCTCAAGCAGTCGACAGGAGGAGCCACACCCGATTGGTATGCCGACGACATAGCTGCGCTTATCGATCGAGTCTGCTTCGATCGACTTCATCGGCTTCCAATTGGATTCCCTACATCGCCAGACTTGGCGAACGCTGTGATGTACCCGTTTGATACCGCACTCCTGGGTGAGATTTCGGACCACGCACGCTACGGTGCGGCAGCGTTGACAAGATATGCCGATGACTTTGTCTTCTCAACTGATCAGCCTGGTGCATGCGCCAGGTTTGTCGCCCACTTTCGTACTGCACTCAACAAGTGCAAGTCACCTCGCCTAAAGATCAATGAAGCGAAGACCCGCTACATGAGTAGGGCGGGCGGTTCAACCCTCATCACCGGTCTTCGCATCAGTAATCAGGAGGCCGTTCGAGTTCACGCCGACTACCGTGATCACGTTCGCTTACTCCTCCATCTACTGAAGGATGGGCGACTGCGGACTGACGAGCGTGCAAAGCTCACCGGCCATCTAGCCTTCATTCAGCACGTTGACCCTCGACTGTTCACGAGGCTCTCATTCAAGTACGCTGATCAAATCGCTGAACTTCGCGGCCCAGGCTGAGCCACCGTATGCGGCGCCCTAACCCTTTACAAGGACTTCCCGTTGAGTCAACAGGCCAGTGTCTTCTTCCTTCCAGAGCTGAATTGAATTGATCCTGTCACGCAGTCACGACGGTGGAACGAAGACGCTGAACAGAGAACAGACTGCCACTCTACAGACGGCCTTGTTGCACTGGCGTTGCGGCCGCGTGCGGACCCAGATGCGAACCGCTCAGCGGGGCTCCATTCCTGTGGCGTGGACTGTTGCATTGCTGCGCCACCAAGGGTTAGTCGAGCTTGCCCGCTGCCGGTCTGACCTGTCAGTGCATCTTCATCGTTTGTCGTGCAAGGAATGTTGAATCCGCGATACCACTCACTCCGCAACTGGGGCACCGGGCTTGGTGCTGACGTGATTCGCATCGAAGCGCTCGCCGCGGGTCATCACCGCCCACAGGATGCGGGCGTTCTTGTTGGCCAGTGCGACCACGGCCTTTTGCCACCCCGATCGCTGCTTCAGGGCGAGCGCCCAGCGCGAGATCGGGTCGTTGCGAGTGTGCGCCGTGTTCACCACCGACTTTGCACCCTGGATCAGCAGCGTCCTCAGATAGGGGTCGCCGCGCTTGGTGATGGTGCCCAGGTTGTTCTTGCCGCCGCTGGAGCGCTGTTTGGGCGTCAGGCCCAGCCAGGCGCCAAACTGCGCGCCGCTGTGGAACTGCTTGAAGTCGACCACCGTGGCCACGGCCGCCGAGGCGGTGACAGGCCCCACGCCCATGCCCGGCGCGCTTGACGTTGTCGTTGTTCTGCCCGTGCGCGGCCAGCCGTTCGTCGCACCACGCCACGTGCGCATCCAACTCGCGCCATTGCACCTGGGCTCGCTGCAACGTCACCCTGGCCAGAGCGTTGAGTTCGTTGCTGGCGTCTTCAAGGATGTCGTCCAGCGTCGCGCTCAGCGCCTTGACGCCTGTGGGCACTGCCACGCCGAACTCCAGCAGCTGGCGGCTGACAATTATCTTGAGCGCAGCTCAGGATAGTTGACGCCGGGCAAGCAGCAGCCCTCGGATGCGGTTGATGCACGCCGTACGGTCGGCCTTCACTCCTTCGCGCAGCCGGTGCACGGTAAGAGTCCGACGATGGCCGTTGTTGACGGCGCTTACTCAGTCTGAGTAAGCCGCCGGTTGACTTCGTCGATGTCGAACGCGCGCGGGTCGAAGGGTCGACCGATCCAGGTCTTGAGGTGCTCGTGTTCTGGGTGGTCTGGGTCGGCCAGCGCTTCGAGGAACTCCTCGTAGCCCGGCGCCCCACCGACGTCCTCAGGCGGGCAGGCGCTCTCGCCGCCGATGCACAGTGCGTTGGCGATCGGCTCGGCCGACGTGACGATCCCCTCGATCTTGACCTTGTGAACCCAGTTGTCGCCGTAGTCGTAGACGTACTGGAAGGTCCGGCGTGCGCCGAGCGCCTCGCGCAGCGTGACGCCTTCCTCGTCGTCGACCTCCTGGCCCCAGCCCGGCTCGCTTGGCCCGTAGTGGTCGTGACCGAACACGAACTCGTGCAGGTGGCCGCCCTCCCAGCCCATGCCCCACAGCAGCATCACGTGCAGCAGCGGCAGTTCGATCGTGACGGGCACGAGCAAGCGGCGCCACACCTTGGGTCTGACCCAGTCGAGTTCGACGTAGAGCCGGTACGCCGGCGTACCCTGCGCGGCGCGGGCCGTCGATGCGGGGGCGGTCTTGGTCTTGGTCATTGCCGCACTGTATCGGCGGCGGGATGGGCGCGAAGCGCTGCTGCAGTCAGGCGGCCCTGGCCTCGGTGGTCTCCCACGGAGCCCGCAGCTTGGAGGCCACCGCCCACGGCAGCAACTCGTCGATCCGGTTGATCGGGTGCTCGGCGATGCGCTGCAGGACGTAGCTCAGGTAGCGCTGCGGGTCGATGCCGTTGAGCTTGGCCGAACCGATGAGCGTGTAGATCACCGCGGCACTGTCGCCCCCGACGTCGGACCCAAGGTGCAGGTAGTTCTTCCTGCCCAGCGCGACGCCGCGCAGGGCGCGCTCGGCCGCATTGTTATGGGCCTCGATGCGGCCATCGTCGACGAAGCGCGTCAGCGCCGTCCAGTTGCTCAGCGCGTACCCGATGGCCAGTGCCATCGGCGACTTGGCCGACACCTGGCTCAGCGTCGCATTCATCCACGCTCGCAGGTCTTCGAGCAGCAGCGCCGTGCTCTCCCGCCGGACCCGTCTTCGTTCGGCAGGCGACTTGCCATGGATCTCGGCCTCGATCTTGTACAGCTTGCCCATGCGCTGCAGCGCCTGGTGCGCCAGCGTGCCGGCCAGCTTGTGCTGTCGCACGTGGATGTCCCACACCTTGCGCCGCGCGTGGCTCCAGCATCCTGCTTCGATGATGCGACCGCCCTCACGGTCCTCGTCGTACAGGGCGTTGTAGCCGGCGAACGCGTCGGCCTGCAGCACGCCGCTGAACTTCTTCAAGGGCTTGGCCGGATGATCGCCCTTGCGGTCTACCGAGTACTGGAACCACACCGCAGGAGCGGCCTTGCTGCCGCTGGGGCGGTCGTCTCGAACGTAGACCCACAGCCGCCCGGTGTGCACCTTGCCGCCCCTGCCGCCGAGCGCGCGGATCGGCGTGTCGTCGCCGTGGACCTTGTCGGCCGCGAGCACGTAGCGGCCGATGGCCTGGGCCAGCGGCGTCAACAGGTGCGCCGCCTGGCCCACCCAGTCGGTCAGCGTCGAGCGGTGCAGTTCCACGCCGGCGCGCGCGTAGATCTGCGCCTGGCGGTACAGCGGCGTGTGGTCGCAGTACTTGGCGACGAGCACCTGGGCCAGCATGCCGGCGCCGGCCATCACGCGCTCGATCGGCCGGCTCGGTGCTGCGGCCTGCCTGACGTCCTTGCAGCCGCTGCACGCCAGCTTCGGGCGCACGTGCCGCACGACGTGGAAGCTGCCGGGTTCGTAGTCCAGCACTTCGCTCACGTCCTGGCCGATCTCGCGCAGCGCCAGCCCGCAGGCCGGGCAGCCGCAGCCGGCTTGATGCCCCGCCGGCAGGTGCATGACGGTGCGCCGCGGCAGGTGCTCGGGCAACTCACGCAGGTTCGGCCGCGGCCGATACGCCCGCTTCTTGCGGTGTTCGTCGAGCGAGGCGACGTCGCTGGTGTCGGCCACGGCCCTCTCGGCGCCCACGATGGGCGCCACCTGGCCGCCGACCAACTCGAGTTGGGCGTGCTCCAGCCGCTCGCTGGAGCGGCCGTACTTCATGCGCCGCAGGTACGCGACCTCGACCTTGAGCTTGTCGATGGTCAGCCGCGCGAGCTTGAGCTCTTCTTCGAAGCGCTGCACCTGGGCGCCGAGTTCGGCGTTGCGGCGCAGGGCTTCGTCCAAGGTCATGGGGCGCGACTATGCCGCGCGCCATGCGCCTTCACAACGGGGCATGTCCCGTCAACCGGCTCGTTATGTCATGCAGCGGCCTCAGGCGGCAGCGCGTGGCTGCCAGGTACGTTCGGGCCTGCGCCAGTCGATGCCTTCGAGCAGCATCGACAGTTGCGCAACGCTCAATGCGACGCTGCCGCTGTCGGCCTGCGGCCACACGAAGCGACCCCGCTCCAGGCGCTTGGTCAACAGGCACATGCCGTCGCCGTCGTTCCACAGCAGCTTGATCAGGTCGCCGCGACGGCCGCGGAAGGCGAACACGTGGCCGGCATAGGGATCCGACGCCAGCACGGTCTGCACCTTAGCCGCCAGCGAGTCGATGCCGCAGCGCATGTCGGTGACACCGGCAGCCAGCCACACGCGGGTGCCGGCGTGCGGGCCGATCATCGCGCTTGGCGCAGCGCGCGCAGAACGCTGCACAGGCTCGCCTCGTCGACCGGGCCGCGCACGCGCAGCTGCGCGCCGGCGACCTCCAGCTCGATGACGCCGTTGTGCGCCGATGACTTCGAGGCCGGCACCATCGGCGCCCGCGCCGCGACGACCTCGGCGGGCGCCGCGACCTCCACCGGCACCAGCACGGTCGACACCGCGCGCTGGCCGGCGGCTCGAAGATGTTCCCGCCGCCACTTGAACAGCATGTTGGCGTTGATGCCGTTGCGCAGCGAGATCGCCGACACCGAAGCACCAGGCACCAAGCTCTGTCGCACCAGCTCGTCCTTGAACGCCCGATCGTGCTGTCGTCGACTCCGCTTCCCAGGGTCACGCTCACTCTTCATGGTGTGCACCATCTCCGGTTAGCGCACACCTCCAAGCGGGTCCGCGCGTCGGGTCAGATGCTTACCCAACTACTTCGCGTCACGCAAGGATGGCCATCGGTAAGCGTCCGGCGAAGTCGTCTTGACTTCCGCGGCAGACTCAGTTTGCAACGGCGAGCGGCTTCCAGCGATGCGGCAGCAGTTCCTCGATCTTGCTGG
>Ga0268298_10005083_pt1 | contig 12480 bp, 12 predicted proteins | sample WWTPWeurt_MetaG_FD_194462 | JGI IMG/M metagenome (GOLD analysis project Ga0268298, IMG submission 194462) | Activated sludge microbial communities from WWTP in Nijmegen, Gelderland, Netherland - WWTP Weurt | ecosystem: Engineered > WWTP > Aerobic digester > Activated sludge | place...
CGGTCGAGGCGCGCCGAAAGGTCGGCGATTTCGGCGGCGGGCAGCAGGCCGAGGTGGCGCTCAGGCATCGCCGCGAATTCGTCGCGCGGCAGGTGGCCCATCCAGCGGATGTCCTCGGGCAGGCTCTGCCTGAGCAGATCAGCGTGATAGTTGCTGCCGACACGGTTGGCGAAGGCCGCCGTGAGCGGTGTGCCCGGCCGGTAGTGCTTGAGGCCGTAGGCAATGGCGCCGAAGCTGGTGGCCATCGCCGCGCCATCGATCACGGTCAGGATCGGGATGCCGAGCGTTGTCGCCAGTTCGGCGGCCGACGGTGTGCCGTCGAAGAGGCCCATGACGCCTTCGATCAGGATCAGGTCGGCATCCTTCGCCGCCGCAGCCAGCCGCCAGCGCGCGTCGGCCTCGCCGCACATCCACAGGTCGATGTTCTCGCAGGGGTGGCCGCTGGCAATGGCATGGATCTGCGGGTCGAGGAAGTCGGGGCCGCACTTGAAGACGCGCACCCGCTTTCCCTGCCGCGCATGCAGCCGCGCCAGTGCGGCGACGACGGTGGTCTTGCCCTGGCTGGAGGCGGGGGCGGCGACGAGGAGGGCGGGGCAACGGGCCATACTCAGAACTCTACACCCGGCATCGCCTTCACGCCGGCCTTGAATGCGTGCTTGACCATGCCCATCTCGGTGACGGTATCGGCCGCCTCAACGAGAGCATCGGGAGCGGCGCGGCCGGTGACGATCACCGTCTGCATGCGTGGCCGGGCGGCGATGGCGGCGAGCACCTCGGCAAGGTCAAGCCAGCCGTACTTGAAGGCGTAAGTCATCTCGTCGAAGACGACCAGGTCGATCGTTTCGTCAGTGAGATAGGCCTGCGCAATCTTCCATGCCGCCTGCGCGGCAGCGGTGTCGCGGCCGCTGTCCTGCGTCTCCCACGTGAAGCCCTCGCCGCAGACGTGCCAGCGCACCTGTTCGGGAAACTTGCGGAAGAAACCTTCCTCACCGGTGTCGGAGCGCCCTTTCACGAACTGTACGACGGCCACCTTATGGCCGTGGCCAAGCGCGCGCGCGACGACGCCAAAGGCGGCAGAGCTCTTGCCCTTGCCGTTGCCGGTATTGACCAGCAGGATGCCGCGCTCTTCCTGGGCGGCGGCGATCTTTGAATCGATCACGTCCTTCTTGCGCTGCATGCGGTCGTGGTGGCGCTGTTCGCGCGTGCTTTCTTCGTTCATTGCGTTTCCTTCAGACAGGGATGAACCAGCGACGGTCATCGCTCACGACTTCTTTCAGCGGGTGGCCGTACAGGCTGCCGAGACGTTCGGCCGTAAGCAGTTCGCGACACGCGCCGAGTTCGCAGCGGCCATCCCCATGGACGAGCAACGCGCGGTCGCAGTAGCGGTCGGCAAGCCCGGGCTCGTGCAGGACCATGACCAGTCCTGCATGGCAATCCTGTGCGGCGCCTGCGAAGAGGTTGAGGATGGCGATCTGGTGATTCAGGTCGAGGTGGGCGAGCGGCTCGTCGAGCAGGTAAAGCGGCGCCGCCTGTGTCAGCAGCGTCGCGATGGCGAGGCGTTGACGCTCGCCGCCGGACAGGGTCTGTACATCGCGCTCTTCCAGCTCGGCGAGGCCGACGGCCTTCAGGGCGCCGCGTGCAATCTCGGTATCCCGCTTCGATTCCCAGTCCCAGCGACCGAGGTGCGGGTGGCGGCCGGTCAGCGCCGTCTCCAGAACGGTCGAGGCGAAGGCGTCGCTGTGCCGCTGTGCCAGCCAGCCGCGTCGCTTCGCCGCTATGCGTGGGCCGAGTGCGGCGTAGGTTTCGCCACCGAGCCGGACCTCGCCCGCATCAGCGGTGCGCAGCCCGGCGAGCACCGAGAGCAGCGTCGACTTGCCGGCCCCGTTGCGGCCGAGGATGGCCACGCGTTCTCCTGCAGCAAGGGAGAGATTCAGGTCGCGGCAGACGACGTGACCGCCGACGCTGACGGCGAGATCGTGGGCTTCAAGCAGGGCGCTCATTGCCGATGCCTCGCCAACAAAAACAAAAAGACGGGGACGCCGATCAGAGCGGTCAGTACACCGACCGGTAACTGCTGTGGCGCAATAACGGTGCGCGCCAGCGTGTCGGCGAAGGTGAGCAGTGCGCCGCCGGCGAGCACCGAGGCCGGCAGCAGCAGGCGTTGGTCGTTGCCGATGGCGAGGCGGACGAGATGCGGCACGATCAGGCCGACGAAGCCGATCGAACCGGCGCTGGTGACGGCCATGGCGGTCACCAGCGAGGCAATGGCGTAGATGCTGTAGCGCAGCCGGCGGACATCGACGCCGAGCGACTGCGCGGTGTCGTGACCACGCGCCAGCAGATTGAGTTCGCGGGCGAAGGGCAGTGATGCAACGAGTGCCGCGACAAGCACGGCCAGTGCGATCCACGGCGTGCCGGACTGCGAAAGGTCGCCCATCAGCCAGAAAAGCATGCCGCGCAACTTGTGTTCCGGCGCGATCGAAAGCATCAGCGCGATCAGTGCGCCGCAGCCCGCGGCGACGATGACGCCGGTGAGCAGCAGGCGCGTCTGCGTCCACGCGCCGTCGCCGTGGGCGAGGCCGAAAACGATCAGCATCGCGGAGAGGGCGCCGGCGAAGGCCAGGAAGTTGAGTCCGGCGGCCGACAGACCGAGCAGGATCGCGAACATGGCGCCGACCCCGGCACCGCCCGAGATGCCGAGCACGTAGGGGTCGGCGAGCGGGTTTCGGAGCAGCACCTGCATCAGCGCACCGGCCAGGGCCAGCAGCCCGCCGCAGGCGAAGCCGGCCAGTGCGCGCGGCAGGCGCAATTCGCGCACGATGGCCGCGTTGTCGACCGGTTCGCCGAGCAGCGCGGCGGCAACATCCGAGAATGGTACGGCGATGCTGCCGACCGCCAGCGCCGCCGAAAAACTCGCTGCGCCGAGCAGGGCGAGCACGGCGAGGACGAGAGCGGCGCGGCGGTGGGAGGGCATGGCAACTTATTTCGGTGCGTAGCGGATACCGAAGAACGCGTTCGCGCCGAGTACCCCGTAGTTGTTCACGGTTTCGTAGTATTTGTCGAAGATGTTGTTGCCACGGGCAAAGAGCACCCAGTCCTTTTCCACACGATACTCCGCAAAGAGGTTAACGAGGCCGTAGCCGCCCAGCTTCGTCCTGTTTGCGGCATCGTCATAGCGCTGGCCGACGAATTGCCACTCCCCGCCCAGCGTCCAGTTGCCGAAACTGCGGCTGAGGTGGCTGAACACCTGCTCGTCGGCGCGTCTGGCCAGATGGTTGCCCGTATCGTCGTCGCGCGGGCGCTGCAGGTCGACCGAGATGCCGCCCGACCACGGACCGCTGCGACCGGCGTAGCTGAACGTGACGCCCTTCAGCGTCGCATTGTCTACATTCTGCGGCGGCCAGCTGTTGATCAGGTCCTCGACCTTGTTGTGGAAGTAGATGGCCGATAGGCGATGTCCGCCCTGCTCCCAGGCGACACCGACTTCTCCATTCTTCGATTTTTCCGGCTTCAGGTTCGGGTTGCCGCCGCCGAAACCGGTATCCGGGAAGTACAGTTCGTTGAAGGTCGGTGCGCGGAAAGCCGTGCCATAGGAAACGTGTGCCCGCCAGGCCTGCGTAAACTGGTAGCCGTAAGTCGCCGATCCGGTTGTCCTGCCACCGAACTGCGAGTTGTCGTCGCGGCGCAGGTTGAACTGCAGGCGGTGGTTGTCGATGCCGGCCGTCCAGCCGGCCAGAAGCGAGCGGATCGTGCGTTCGTCCTCGGTGTAGCTGGTGGTGCCGTCGACGGTCTGCCTGAGATACTCTGCCGCCAGGAGTGCCGTGCCCAGGGGGAGCTTGATGTCGTTCTGCCAGGAGAACTGGTCCTGCGTGGTGTTGAACTCGCTGAGTTTCGTGCCACTGCGCAGTGTCGTCAGGTCGTCGGTGCTGCGGCCAAGGCGCACGGTGCTGGTCCAGTTCTGGTGTAGCTTGTTGCGTGAATAGATTGAATAGGCCGCAACGTCCTGGTCGCTTTTGAAGTCGCGTGCTTTGGGGGTCGAGTCATAACGGCTGGTTCCGTCTGACGCCAGGAAGTTGATGCCGATTTCGTGGCCGCTTGTCGGCCGCACGGCGAGACTGCCGGAAAGGCTGTCGTTGCGATATCCGTCGCGGTCGGGGTTGTAGCTACTGCTGCTCTTGTTGTGAATCGCGCTGACGCCGTCGGTCGAATAATGGCCGGCCTGCAGGCTATAGGAAACGATCTCGTTGCTGCCGGAAATGCCGACGCTGGTGTCGGAGGTGTTGTAGGTTCCGATTCCGGTGCTGGCGTTGAGGCGCGGTTCTCCGTCGCCCTTCTTGGTGAAGATCTGGATCACGCCGCCGATGGCGTCGGCACCATAGAGCGAGGAAGCCGGGCCGCGCAGAATCTCGATGCGATCGATCTGGGACAGCGGAATGCGCGAAAAAGTGGCATCACCGGTGGTTGCGGATCCGAAGCGCTGGCCGTCGATCAGCACGATCGACTGTTTCGGCGACGCACCCCGGATGAATACGCCGCTGTTCGTACCCGGTCCGCCATTGGCGGTGTACTGGATGCCAGGCTGGCGAGAAAGCAGTTGCTCGATCGAGGTCTGGCCGGCCTGCTCGATTTCCTCGCGATCGATGACCGTGACGTCGGCCATCAGTTCATTGGCGCGGGTTGCCTGGCGGGTGGCGGTGACAACGATCGGGTTGAGTTCGGCATCGGCCGCCGCGGCATTGCCGGCCGAAAAGGCGGCGAGCGCTGTCGCCAGCGCGCATTGTTGCTTGAGTTTCATGACTTCCCCTGAACGCCGGCAAGCGTCCCCGCAGCCGGCAGGTCTTCGAATGGAAAGCCTCAGGGATTTGAACGATGCGGGCGCAATGCGCCGTGGCATTCAATGACCGCCTCCCCGCGGCATTTCCGCTAATCGTGCGAAGGCCGGTCTCCGGGCTTGCGAGGCTTGTCGTACCGCCTTCCCAGGCCGTGAGGCCCAGTGGCGTCGTGGTACGAATCACTCGCTTACCGTTGCGGGGGCAGCAGCGGAATTGCGTGGCAGTTGCCTGCACGCGCACCGCTTTCCCGTTTCACCGCCGCAGAGAACTCTGCTGGGCGGCACCTTGCACTTTTCGCTCGGCCGGCACGTATGGCTGGTCGGGGCGAAGGGCGGATTCTACTCCGCGCCGCCGCATGGTGAAAGTGCGGCGCCCTTCTATGTGACATATTTCACATTCAAAATGCATTCTTAATCCTTGACTCGATTTGTTTTTTTCTTCTATAGTTGCCGCCATGGTCAATGAACTGAATGCGCTCGAGAGCAAGATCGCCCAAGTGGCGGGCTTGTGCCGCGCCCTGCGCAACGAGAACCGCGATCTGCAGCAGCGCCTTGCGGCGCTTGAGGCGGAGAAGCGTCAATTGACCGAACGCATGGATACTGCGCGTTCCCGTCTTGAAGCGCTGGTCGGCCAACTGCCGGAAGCGAAGGCCTGATCGGACTCCAGATGGCAGACCAGAATCTCCCGAACTATCTCGACATCACGCTGCTTGGCAAGGAATACCGGATCGCCTGTCCGCCCGAAGAACGGGAGGCATTGCAGGCGGCCGTTTCCTATGTCGACGAGAAGATGCACGAGATCTCCGACCGGACCAAAAGCAACATTGCCGAGCGCATCGCCGTGATGGCTGCGCTCAATATCGCGCATGAATTCCTGAGTTCCAAGGCCAAGGGCGGCGAGCCTGTCGGCGGCCTTGATTTCGGTGCCGTCCGGCGTAGAATCTCCGACATGGAGGCGCAGTTGGACGTGTTGCTTGCACCACAGGAAAAGCTGTTCTAGAAACCTCGCGGTAACGCGGATTTCGACCTCCACCGAGTGTCCCCTGCAGTGTTCGCCAAGGCCATACATTCCTTGAACCAATGCTGATTGGCATCGGTTGCGGACCATCGAAACCGCTGTTGTGCGCGCCCTTCGTCGGGTGTGCCTGATGCGGAAGGAAAGCAGCCACTCTGAACCCAGGTTCAGGATGCCGGCCGAACGGCACAGGCGGGGGCCCCAGCAGCAGGACGGCAGCGCGGAAGGTTTCTTCCGCGCTGTTTTCATTTGAGAGCGCGATGGCCTACTGGCTGATGAAATCCGAACCCGAGGAGGTGTCGATCGTCGATCTCGAGACACGCCATACGGTGCCGTGGTTCGGCGTGCGCAACTACCAGGCGCGCAACTTCATGCGTGATGCGATGCAGATCGGCGATCTCGCCTTCTTCTACCATTCGGGTTGTGCCGAGCCGGGGATCGCGGGAATCTGCGAAGTCTGTTCGCCGGCACATCCGGACGAAACTCAGTTTGATCCGGCAAGCCCCTACTTCGACCCAAAATCGTCGCCGGAAATGCCGCGCTGGCTGTGCGTCGATGTGAAATTCGTGCGGAAGACGCAACTGCTGACGCTGGCCGAGATGCGTGGCTTTGCCGCACTCTCGCAGATGCAGATCCTTCAGCGTGGCAACCGCTTGTCGATTACGCCAGTGTCGCCGGCGGAGTGGGATTTCCTTCTGGAGCGATTGAAGTGAGCGAACTTTGGTGGGCCTATTTGCTGCTGGGTGCATTTGCCGGTTTCATGGCCGGGCTGCTTGGTGTTGGCGGCGGCGCAATCATGGTACCGATCCTGACCACGATATTCATCGCTGAAGGCTTTCCGAAGGGAGAAGTCGTCCATCTGGCGCTCGGCACCTCGATGGCCGGGATCGTCTTTACCTCGATTTCATCTCTGCGTGCCCATCATGCGCACGGTGCCGTGCTCTGGTCCGTGGTCCGTGGCATCACCCCCGGTATCCTGCTTGGCACCTTCGGCGCAACCTTCGTTGCCGCGCAGGTGCCTGCCACTGGGCTGGCGCTGTTCTTCGCTGCCTTCATGTCCTACGTTGCAGTGCAGATGCTGCTCAACATCAAGCCGAAGCCGCATCGCGAGCTGCCCGGACCTCTCGGGCTCTCGGCGGTCGGGCTTGGCATCGGCGGTGTCTCGGCGCTGGTGGCGATCGGCGGCGGCACGATGTCGGTGCCGTTCATGACCTGGTGCAACGTGAAGGCGCAGCACGCGATCGGCACCTCGGCCGCGATCGGGCTGCCCATCGCGCTGGCCGGGACGATCGGCTATGTGCTCAATGGCTGGGGGTACCCGGGCCTGCCCGGCTGGACGCTCGGTTTCGTGTACCTGCCGGGGCTGGCGATGGTCGTGGCGGTGAGCATGCTGACGGCACCTACGGGCGCGAAGCTGGCGCACCGGCTGCCGGTGGCGACGCTGAAACGCATCTTCGCCGGCATCCTGATGCTGCTGGTGGCGAAGATGCTCTGGAACGTATTCGGCTAGCGGCCGCGGAACCGAGGCTTGCGCTTTTCGAGGAAGGCCGCGAGTCCTTCCCTGTAGTCGTCGGTATCCAGAAAGGCGAACGAGCTGCGCAGCTCGTCTTCGGTGAGCGGCACGTCGTGTTGCAGGCGCTGCGCCCATTGCTTGTGCCAGCGCGCGACCAGCGGTGCGCCGTCGCAGATGCGGCGGGCTGAGGCGGCGACTTCGTCGACCAGTTGAGCGTCGGGGACAACCCGTGACAGCAATCCCTTCTGGAGGGCTTCGGCGGCATTCAGGATGCGCCCTTCGAGCAGGATTTCAAGCACCACGGCGGGGCCGGCCAGACGCAACAGGCCGGCCATCTCCTCCGGATACATCGAGAAGCCGATCCGGTTGATCGGGGCGCCGAACTTCGAGGATTCGGCTGCCAGGCGCAGGTCGCACTGTGCCGCGATCTCCAGGCCGCCACCGATGCAGGGGCCGCGGATGGCCGCGATCGTCGGATGCGGACAATCGCCGATCGACTTCAGTGCGCGTCCGACACAGCGGTGGTAGTGCATGGCCTTGTCGACCGTGTCGCGCGCGGTCAGGAACTCTTCGAGATCGCCTCCGGCGGCGAAGGCTTCATCCCCCTCCCCGCGCACGATCACGCATCGCACGGCAGGGTCGTCGGACAGTGCGAGCATGGTGGCTTCAAGCTGCTGCCACATGCCGAGATCGACAGCATTGAGCTTGCCGGGATTGGCAATCGTGATGGTGGCGATGCTCCCTTCATGGGAGCGCAGGATGCGGCCCGCCACGGCGGTCAGGCGGCCTTGGCGCTGCTCTTGCCTGCCTCGCGGGCATGCATCTTTGCCAGCGCCTCGCGGCCGGCGAGCAGATGGTCGTGCATAGCCTGCTCGGCACGCTTTGCATCGCGCGCCTTGAACCCGGCCATGATCAGCCGGTGCTCGGCCAGCGACTGCTGCAGGCGCCCCTCGGCCGACAGCGAGTGCAGGCGGGTCAGCTTCAGTACCTTGCGCAGATCCTGAATCACCTGCTGCAGCCAGCGGTTGTCCGCCAGTTCCTGCACGGCACGGTGGAATTCCTGATTGGCCTCGAAGAAGCGTTCCTTGTCGCCGGAGGCGGCATGAACCTCAAGCAGGTTGTGAATGGATTCGAGACGGGCGATGTCGTCGGCCTTCGCTTTCTGCGAGGCCTCGAAGGCAGTACGGCCTTCAAGCATCGCCATCACTGGAAAGATCTCGTCGAGATCGCGCTCGGAAATTTCGGTGACGTAGCAGCCGCGGCGCGGCTTCAGCGTGACCAGGCCCTCGGAGGCCAGCACCTTCAGCGCCTCGCGCAACGGCGTGCGGCTGATGCCGTAATCGATGGCCAGCGCCTGCTCGTCGATCCACGTGCCGGGCGGCAGTTCGTGGGCGAAGATGCGCTGGCGAAGGCGCTCGGCGACTTCCTGATAGAGTGCGGTCTGGGCGATGCGGGCGGGATTCATCGTGGCATTATACGCTGGACGGCGATCCTTGCATTCATAATTATGGATGCAGTATTATTGGAGGGAATTCGCGGAGTGTCAAGCGGCGAAATGTCGTGGGCATGACAGCGAAAATTCATCGAAGTCCAATAATGAAGTCCGGCCCGGCGGAAGGGTGGCTTTTTTTGCAGTCGTTTCGGAATACAGCGAGGTTCCCATGTCCAGTGATAACAAGTTCCAGGATTCCACCAACCTTGAGGCGTGGCAGAAGGCTGCCGCCAAGTCGGCGCCCGGCGGCAATGTCGATGCACTGAACTGGGTGACTCCGGAAGGTATCACCGTCAAGCCGCTGTATACGAAGCAGGACGTCGCCAGTCTTGAATATACCGATACCCTGCCCGGCTTCGCGCCCTTCGTGCGCGGCCCGCAGGCGACGATGTACGCCGTGAAGCCGTGGACCATCCGCCAGTACGCCGGCTTCTCGACCGCTGAAGCCTCCAATGCCTTCTATCGCAAGGCGCTCGCCGCCGGTGGCCAGGGCGTCTCGGTCGCCTTCGACCTGGCCACGCACCGCGGCTACGACTCGGACAATCCCCGCGTCGTCGGCGACGTCGGCAAGGCCGGCGTGGCGATCGACTCGGTCGAGGACATGAAGATCCTCTTCGACGGCATCCCGCTCGACAAGATCTCCGTCTCGATGACGATGAACGGTGCCGTGCTGCCGATCCTCGCCGGCTACATCGTCGCCGCCGAAGAGCAGGGCGTGAAGCAGGAGCAGCTCTCCGGGACCATCCAGAACGACATCCTCAAGGAGTTCATGGTCCGCAACACCTATATCTATCCGCCGAAGCCGTCGATGAAGATCATCGCCGACATCTTCGGCTACACGGCGCAGCACATGCCGAAGTTCAATTCGATCTCGATCTCGGGTTACCACATCCAGGAAGCGGGCGCGAACCAGGCGATCGAACTGGCCTTCACGCTGGCCGACGGCATGGAATACGTGCGTACCGGCATCGCCTCGGGCATGGACGTCGACACCTTTGCCGGCCGACTGTCGTTCTTCTGGGCGGTGGGCATGAACTTCTACCTCGAGATCGCCAAGATGCGCGCCGGACGCCTGCTGTGGCAGCGCATCATGAGCCAGTTCAATCCGAAGAACCCGAAGTCGATGATGCTGCGCACGCACTCGCAGACCTCGGGCTGGTCGCTGACGGAGCAGGACCCGTACAACAACGTGGTGCGCACGACTATCGAGGCGATGGCCGCGGTCTTTGGCGGCACGCAGTCGCTGCACACCAACGCGCTCGACGAGGCGATCGCGCTGCCGACCGAATTCTCGGCCCGCATCGCCCGCAATACGCAGCTGATCATCCAGGAAGAAACGCACATCTGTAACGTCGTCGACCCGTGGGCCGGCTCGTACATGATGGAAAAGCTGACGCAGGACATGGTCGACAAGGCCTGGGGCATCATCCAGGAGATCGAGGCCATGGGCGGCATGACCAAGGCCGTCGAATCGGGCTGGGCGAAGATGCAGGTCGAGACCTGCGCTGCCGACAAGCAGGCGCGCATCGACTCGGGCAAGGATGTCATCGTCGGCGTGAACAAGTACAAGCTGGCCAAGGAAGATCCGATCGACATCCTCGACATCGACAACCATGCGGTGCGCGAGGCACAGGTGGCCCGCCTGCAGAAGATCCGTACGACCCGCGATTCCGCTGCCGTGCAGGCTGCGCTCGATGCGCTGACGAAGTGCGCCGAGACGGGCGAAGGCAACCTGCTCGACCTCAGCGTCAAGGCGATCCGCCTGCGCGCCACGGTCGGCGAAGTGTCGGACGCGCTGGAGAAGATCTTCGGCCGCTTCCGCGCCAACAACCAGACCATTTCGGGTGTTTACGGAGGCGTCGTGGCCGGACAGGAAAGCTGGGAAACGATCAAGGCGGATGTCGAGAAGTTTGCCGCCGAAGAGGGCCGTCGTCCGCGTGTGATGATCGCCAAGCTCGGCCAGGACGGCCATGACCGCGGCGCCAAGGTGGTGGCCACCGCCTTCGCCGACCTCGGCTTCGATATCGACGTCGGCCCGCTCTTCCAGACGCCGGAGGAGGCCGCGCGCCTCGCCGTCGAGAACGACGTGCACGCCATCGGCTGCTCGTCGCTCGCCGCCGGCCACAAGACCCTGGTGCCGCAGATCATCCAGGCACTGAAGGCACAGGGTGCGGACGACATCATCGTCTTCGCCGGTGGCGTCATCCCGGCGCAGGACTACGACGTACTTTACGCCGCCGGAGCCAAGGCCATCTTTGGCCCGGGCACACGCATCGAGGATTCCGCCAAGCGCGTTCTCGAAGAGATCCGCAAGGCGCGCGCCTGAACTGAATGAACGCGAGGGAGACTCCCTTGTCGGGCACCCTGCTGCCGGATGACCAGTCGCTCGTCTCGGGCGTGCTGGCAGGGCAGCGGCGCGCCCTCGCCAAGGCGATCACCCTGATCGAGTCGACGCGCAGCGATCATCGCATCCGTGCGCAGCAGGTACTGAACGCAGTGTTGCCGCAGACCGGCAACGCCATCCGTGTCGGCATCTCGGGCGTACCCGGTGCCGGCAAGTCGACCTTCATCGAGGCGCTTGGTGTCTGGCTGATCGGCCGGGGGCATCGTCTGGCCGTGTTGGCCGTAGATCCCTCGTCGTCGATCTCCGGTGGTTCCATCCTCGGCGACAAGACGCGCATGGAGACGCTGTGCCAGAAGGAAGAAGCCTTCATCCGCCCGAGCCCGTCGGCGGGCTCGCTCGGCGGTGTCGCCGAGAAGACGCGCGAAGCGATGCTCCTGTGCGAGGCCGCCGGTTACGACGTGATCATCGTCGAGACGGTCGGCGTCGGCCAGAGCGAGACGACGGTCGCCGGCATGGTCGACCTCTTCTGCCTGCTGCAGTTGCCGAACGCTGGCGACGATCTGCAGGCGATCAAGAAGGGCATCGTCGAGATCGCCGACATGGTCATCATCAACAAGGCCGACATCGACCCGCAGGCAACCGCCGTGGCGCGCGCGCAGTGGCGCAACGCGCTCCATCTGGTGCGCCGCGCGTCGCCGCTCTGGGAGCCACCGGTGTTGACGGTGAGCGCGCTGCAGAAGGAAGGCATGGCCGACTTCTGGGACAATGTCGAAAAATATCGCGACACACTCACCGGCAGCGGTGAATTTGAGCAGAAGCGCCGGCACCAGTCGCTGGCTTGGATGTGGCAACTGATCGAAGCCGGCCTGCACGAGCGGTTCAGGGAAAACCCGGGCGTGCAGGAAAGCCTGTCGCGCCTGTCGCAGTCGGTCGAAGCCGGACTGACGACGCCGGCGGCAGCGGCCAATGCCCTGCTCGCCCATTTGAAGCACTGATTTTGTAGTTTCCTGTTTTTTGAATTACCCGACTTTCGAGGGAGATTCCTTATGCACGACATCATCCGACAGCTGGAAAAAAAGCGCGAAATGGCCCGCCTTGGCGGTGGCCAGAAGCGTATCGACAGCCAGCACAAGAAGGGCAAGCTGACCGCCCGTGAACGTATCGAGCTGCTGCTCGATCCCGGTTCCTTCGAGGAATGGGACATGTTCAAGGAGCACCGCTGCGTCGACTTCGGCATGGATCAGGCCGAGAAGACGCCGGGTGACGGCGTCGTCGTCGGCTACGG
>Ga0268298_10005084_pt1 | contig 12480 bp, 13 predicted proteins | sample WWTPWeurt_MetaG_FD_194462 | JGI IMG/M metagenome (GOLD analysis project Ga0268298, IMG submission 194462) | Activated sludge microbial communities from WWTP in Nijmegen, Gelderland, Netherland - WWTP Weurt | ecosystem: Engineered > WWTP > Aerobic digester > Activated sludge | place...
GGCTCGATGATTCAATTCAACAACCAGCCTGATCCCTCGGTGCGGGTCGGCGAGGTCGACCGGTCGTTTCCGAAGGGCGTCACCTTCGCGAGCTGGCTCGTGCTGGTGGGAGCCTCGACGACGGCGGGCACCTTGCCACTCGGAGCGCCGCAGTGGTTCGTCGACTCCGTTCGGCCGCCGGCGCAGCGTTGGGTCTCGACGATGAACCCGACGACGATTCAGCACCTGACCTTCAACACACCCATCAGCGCGCCCGAAAGTCAGCAGTGCGGGCGGGTGGTGTTCTCGAACTTCCACGCCGGCGGGAGCACGGGGGTCGGCGTCTTCCCCTCGACCTGCGTCGCTGGGCCGTTGTCGAACGAGGAGAAGATCATCGAGTACATGCTCTTCGACGTGACCGCGTGCGTGCAGCCCGACATTCAGTGACGTCAGCGCCGGGTGAGCGCTTCTCGGAACTGGCGCGCCGAGCGAGCCGCCTCGTCCGGCGTCTTCGCGTGGACGACGAAGTGCCCCATCTTCCGCTTCGCCCGCGCCTCGCGCTTCCCATACAGATAGACGTCGACGACGTTGGGGAAGCGCTGCCACGCCGACAGGTCGAGCGCGCCACCGGTGCGTCCCTGGGCGAGCCAGACGTCTCCGAGGAGGTTGCCCATGCACCAGGCACCTTCGTGCAGCTCCGGCTCGGTGAGCGGCACGCCCGAGAGGAGCCGCGCGAGCACGTCGAACTGGCTCGAGGTGCACGCCTGCCGGGTGATGTGTCCTGAATTGTGGACACGCGGCGCGAGCTCGTTGACGAAGAGCCGGCGAACGCCGTCGCGGCCGGTGCCGACGAAGAACTCCACCGTGAGGAGCCCGACGACCTCGAGCGCCTTCGCGATGGCGAGCGCGGTGCTGCGCGCCTCGGCTTGAATGGCCGGGTCGATGCGCGCCGGGAGCACGGTGAGGTCCAAGATGTGCTCGGTGTGTATGTTCTCGAAGACGGGGAAGGTGAAGGCGGTGCCGCCCGCCTCTCGGGCGACGATGCACGAGACCTCGGCGTCGAGGGAGAGCACCTCCTCGAGCACCCACGCCGACCCTGTCTCTGGAAGGGAACGCACCTCGGCTTCGGTGCGGAGCCGGAACTGCCCCTTGCCGTCGTAGCCGCCGAGGCAGGACTTCACGATGCAGGGGAAGCCGAAGCGCGCGGCCGCCTGGTGGAGCGAATCGGACGGCTGCACCACCGCGGACTGCACGGGGCGGAAGCCATGGCTCGAGAGGAACGTCTTCTCGAGCGCGCGGTGCTGAGAGATCTGCAGCACCCGCAGTGACGGCGCCAACTTGTCGGTGAAAGGAGACAGCGGCGCCGAGGGGATGTTCTCCGAGTCGTAGGTGACGCGGTCGCACTGGGCGAAGAAGGCCTCGAGCGCGCGCGGGTCGTCGAGCGGCCTCGCCATCACCCCGGCGAGCCGTTGGGCGCAGGGCGCTTCGGCGTCGGGCTCGAGGACGAGGACGGGCGTGTCGAGCTTGCGCAGCGACTCGGCGAGCATGAGCCCCAGCTGGCCACCGCCGAGGATGCCGACCGTCATGGCCGCGCCTTCTTCGGCTTCTCGTCGTCCAGCACGAGCTCGGCGGTCGACGCCTTCGCTGCGTCGGCCTTCTCGACCCGGAACGCCTCGAGGCGCTTGTGGAGGTCGTCGTCGTGGAGCGAGAGCATGCGCGCCGCGAAGAGGGCGGCGTTGGTGGCGCCCGAAGGGCCGATGGCGAACGTCGCGGTGGGCACGCCGCCGGGCATCTGCACGATGGAGAGGAGCGAGTCGACGCCGGACAACATGCGCGACTGCACCGGCACGCCGAGGACGGGGAGGCTGGTGAGCGAGGCGACCATGCCGGGGAGATGCGCGGCTCCTCCAGCGCCGGCGATGATGCACTTGAGCCCGCGGGCCCGCGCCGCTTGGGCGAACTCGAACATCAGCTCGGGGGTGCGGTGCGCCGAGACGACGTGGCGCTCGAAGGGAATGCGCAGCGACTTGAGGGTCGCGCAGGCGTGCTTCATCGTCTCCCAGTCGGAGCTGCTGCCCATGATGACGGCGACGACGGGCTGAACGGGCTTGGCCATCGCGCGCACCGTATACGCGCTCGGGTGTGCTCGCGAGTGTTAGGCTCGCCCGCAACGCGAGGAGGCCTTGGTGCCGAAGGTGAAGACGTTGGAGGAGCGGTTGTGGGGCGCGGCGGTGCTGAAGATGAGCTTTCGGCTGCGTGGCGCGGAAGACTCTCCGGCCTTCAAAGGCATCTACCCGGGAGTGCTGCGCGACCTCGACGTCGATGACACGGCGGTCGAGCGCTTCATCGGCGCGAACAAGGAGCGGGTCGAGAAGGCCGCCCGCGGGAGCACCGAGCCCGCCTCGGAGTGAGTTACTTCAGACACGCCGGCTTGTTGCGATAGCGAATCTCGAAGGGGACGTAGATCATGCAGGAGACGTCACCGTCGGTGGTCTCGCAGACCTCCTCGCAGGTCTCGTAGTGCTTCTCGTGCGGCCGCTTGAGGGCCGCGCCGGTGCGGGTGTCGACCACGCGATTGTAGGGAGGCCCGTCGCCTTCGCGCTCGCCGGTCGAGTGGACGCTGGTGACGACGCCCTTCACCACGCCCTTCTCCCACATGCCGCGGCCGGCCTTCATCGCGTCGGTCTGGGCAGCGAGGAGCTTCTCGTCGGCAGTGCCTTCCACCGCGTAGGCGAGCGCGTGCCCTTGGCGGATCATCTCTTCGGCGAGCTCGGGGCAGTTGATCAACAAGCGGCCGTAGCCGTCTGCCTTGCCGTCGGTGGTGCAGTTCCATTCGCGTGACGCGGCGACCTGCGACGACGCCTCCGCGAGCGCGAAGAGCTCCTTCGCGGTCCACTTGCCCCAGCGATGCGCCGGACCGTACGCCTCGAGCGTGTTGTAGCCCTGCAGCCGGGTGCCCTTGCCGTCGTACGGCCCCGAGTGGAACTTGAAGGAATCGCCGTCGCTCCAGGTGACGCGAACCTGCTCGCCGTTGATCAGGATCGAGCCCTTCGCCGAGTGCCCCTTTTTCTCCTTGGCGAAGGCGACGGCCGCGAGGAGGACGACGAGCACGACGACGTGGCGCATGGAAGGACCGTAGCAGCCTGCGTGACTTCCAGGACTGATCGTCAGCCGAAAAGCGGGTGAGCGCGAACCCCCGAGCGAGTTGGGCGGACTCGAGGCCGGCCGGGAGTCAGCGGCCCGCACCGGAGAGGTCGATCTTGAGCACCTCGGAGGCGAAGCGGCCCATCCGCTCGACGAGCTTCTCCATCGCGGGACGCACGCTGTTGCCGCTCAGGTTCGCCGCGTCGTCGAGCTTCTGCTGACAGCTCAAGTCGCTGCACACCATCACCCCGACGCGCTTGCGCCCGTTGAGCGTCGCGGTGAGGAGCCCCACGCCGGTGCCAGCGCTCGAGTGATGACACCAGGTGCACATCTGCGGAACGCCGCTCGAGCCGCCGTTGGAGTCGAAGGCGATGCCGGTGGGGACTCCGCCCTTGGTGGCGAAGACGAGGAACACCTTGCCGCCCGCGGGATGCGTCCACGCGAGGTAGTCGTGCACCGCGAGAGGGAAGGCGAAGTCGGGCGAGAGCTCGACCTGCTTGCGGTCCTTTGGGCGGAAGCTGTCGAGCAGGGCGTCGGCCGTGTCGAGCTTGAACATGCGACGAGCTTGGCACCTCGGCTCGTTCTTGGCTCCTCCCTGGCAGTGGCCGCGCAGCGGCGCTTGACTCAGCGAACCGTTTTCTTCATTCCCGCCCGGTGAGCACCTTCATCGACGAACTCCGCTGGCGCAACATGCTGCACGACGTGATGCCGGGCACCGAGCAGCTCCTCGCGAAGCCGGGCATCAAGGGCTACATCGGCTTCGACCCGACGGCGGACTCGCTCGGCGTCGGCCACCTCGTGCAGGTGATGACGCTCCTCCACTTCCAGCGCGCGGGGCACCACCCCTTCGTCCTCGTCGGAGGCGCCACCGGGCTCGTCGGCGACCCGTCGGGCAAGTCGCACGAGCGCAACCTCCTCACCGAAGACGCGCTCGAGAAGAACCTCGCCGGCATCAAGAAGCAGCTCGAGAAGTTCATCGACTTCGGCAAGGGCCAGGCGACGCTGGTGAACAACGCCGATTGGTTCAAGTCGATGAGCTTCCTCGAGTTCATTCGCGACGTCGGCAAGCACCTCACCGTCAACTACATGATGGCGAAGGACTCGGTGAAGAAGCGCATCGACTCCGGCGGCGAGGGCATGAGCTTCACCGAGTTCACCTACCAGCTCGTGCAAGGCTACGACTTCTTCCACCTCTGGAAGCAGCACGGCGTGCAGCTCCAGATGGGCGGGAGTGATCAGTGGGGCAACATCGTCACCGGCACCGAGCTGATCCGCCGGAAGGCGCAGGGCGAGGCGTGGGCGCTCACCACCCAGCTGATCACCAAGGCCGACGGCACCAAGTTCGGGAAGACCGAGAGCGGAAACGTCTGGCTCGACCCCGCGCGCACCTCGCCCTACGAGTTCTACCAGTTCTGGCTCAACGCCTCCGACGCCGACGCGCTCGGCTGGGTGCGCATCTTCACCGTGCGGCCGAAGGACGAGGTCGACGCGCTCATCGCGAGCCACGAGAAGGAGCCCTCGGCACGGCACCTCCAGCGCGCGCTGGCGAACGACGTCACCGAGCGGGTGCACAGCAAGGCCGACGTCGACTTCGCCATCAAGGCGGCCGACGTGCTCTTCGGCAAGGCCACGGTCGAGACGCTCAAGGCGCTCACCGAGCAGCAGATCGCCTCCATCTTCAAGGACGTGCCCTCGAAGGACGTCGCCCGCGACGCGTTGGTGAAGGGCATCTCGTTCGTCGACCTGCTCACCGAGCACACCGGCTTCGTGGCGTCGAAGGGCGAGGCGAAGCGGCTGATGACGCAGAACGGGCTGGCGCTCAACAAGGAGAAGGTGAGCGACCCGGCGAAGGTCATCGACGCCTCGGCGCTCCTCTCCGACCGGTACCTGCTGCTCTCGCGAGGAAAGAAGGACTACTTCCTCGTGCGGGTGAGCTGATCAACCCGACTCAATCGGCGCCGGACCTGATCAGCGCGCGGCGTCGCAGGTGCCCATCACGGCGGTGAGCGATTTCACGTGCGCTCGCTCGAGCCCGACGTTTGGTCGTGCGTCGATCGGCGCGTGCACGTCGGTGAGGAACCGGTCGAGCGCGTTCCTCGCGACGTCGGCCCCGAGCACGGCTCGATTCATCGAGAAGAGGCCGGCCTTGTCGATTGGCGACTTCGAGCCGAGCGCGGTCGCGAGCTTGAGGTCGTTGTCGAGCGCCTGCGCTTCTGCGTTCTCCTCCGGATCTCCGGGGATGCGGAACGAGACAGCGAGCCGGCCTTTGCCACGACACTGCCGAGCCGCCAGCTCGAGCTTCACCAAGTCGATGGCCTGGAGGTCGAGGTCTCCCGACTTCGTGAACAGCCGCAGCTCGACCTCGGCGTCGAGCACAATCGCAGGCGCCGCGCGTTCGACGTCGTCGATGGCCGACCACACCGCGTCCGTTCGAGCGGTGAGCGCCGTTCGTCTCCGGCTCACCGCGAGCTCTGCGTCGCGGCGGCGGCCTCGTTGGAATTCTCTCTCGAGGAGCGGTCGGGACTCGTTGATCGCCTGCTCGGCCTCGGCCAGCGCGGTTCGAGCGCGCGCGACGTCGAGGCCGTACTTCGAGAGGAGCTCCAGGTGCGCTCTCGCGAGGGTGAGCTCGTGTTCCCGTTCCTCGAGGAGTTCGCGCGCCTGGCCACGTTGCTTCGAGACGTTCTCCGAACACGACAGCAACAGCAGCGCGGCGACGGCGACGGCGAGACGGACCATGGTGAGGGGAAGATTCACGCTTGGGAAAATGTCGCACATCAGCTCGAGAGCAGCGCCAGCGCGCGTTCGACGAGCGGCAGTTGGGCGGGATTGATGGCCACTCTTGCCCGCTCGAGCGTCGCCCACTCGGCGCGATCGACTTCGGGGAAGCGCTTCAGCGTGCCGTGGACCTCGAGCTCCACCTCGTTGGACTTCAGCGTCGCGACGTCGAAGTCGCCGACGACGCCGAACGCGACGACGTGCTTGCCGCTCTTCATCACCACTTCTCCGAGCGGCGTGGCGGGTCCGTCAGGCGCCTTCGCGCCGGTCTCTTCTTCGAACTCGCGTCGAGCAGCGGAGAGGAGATCCTCCCCCGCGTCCACCAGCCCCTTGGGGAGACTCCAGGCCCCCGCGTCCTTCTTCGCGAAGAACGGCCCACCAGGGTGCACGAGGAGCACCTCCGGGCCCGAAGCACCTCGTCGAACGAGCGCGAGCGCGGCGCTGCGAAGTGAGCGCATGCCGGCATCTTCGCTGGCTTCTCGAGCCGCGCAATCACCGCTACGTCATCCGGGCCGGCCAATGCTTGAATGGACCCATGCGCGCGCTGCTCATGATGCCCTTCGCGGTCGTCCTCATGGCCCAGGCCCCGGAGCCGGGAATTCGAGCGCAGTTCCAGACGCCGAGCGGCAACACGTTCTGCCTCGTGTACGCCGACGAGAAGGGCGCGACCTCGCTCGAGTGCGAGCTGAAGGAGAACACCGCGAAGCCGCCGCCACGACCGAAGGACTGCGAGCTCGACTGGGGCAATCGGTTCGCGCTGCCAGAGAAGGGCGCGCCGGTGCGCGGCTGCTACGGAGACACGCTCCAAGGCGACTCCCCGAAGCTCGAGTACGGCAAGCCGTGGAAGCAGGGCGTGTTCAGCTGTGAAGCGACGGCCAAGCGGCTGCGTTGCACGAACTCCGATGGCCACGGGTTCGAGCTCTCGCGCGCGACCCAGAAGCTGTTCTGAGGCGCCTCACCGCGTCACCACTCGATTCCTGCCCGCGTGCTTGGCCTCGTAGAGGGCCTCGTCGGCGCGCTTGAGCCAGGCCTCGGTCGGCTCACCTGCACGCCACGGCGCGACGCCGATGGAGGCGGTCACCTGCAGCCGGAGTGCTCCGACTGGCACCAGCGTCTCGGCGATGGCGCGCCTCGCCTTCTCTCCGAGCGTGGCGAGCTCCTCGGCGCTGGTGTCGCGGACGAGGGCGGCGAGCTCCTCACCTCCGTACCGTGCGACGACGTCGCCCTTCTGTTTGAAGACGCGCACGCAGGCCGAGGCGATGGCGACCAGCACCGCGTCGCCCACCGGGTGCCCATGCGTGTCGTTCACCTGCTTGAAATGATCGAGGTCGATGATCAACAGGCCGGCCCCGGCCCCCTTCAGCGCGGCGAACTCCGACGTCTTCACCAATTCCTCGTCGAAGACGCGCCGGTTGAAGAGCTGGGTGAGCGGATCGGTGGTGCTCTCCTTGCGAGCGGTCTCGAGCTGGCTGCCGAGCGCGTCGAGCTGTCCGGCCAGGCGCTGGAGCTGGTGCTGTTGCCGCTGTCGTCGCGACTCCATCACCGCCTGCACGCGCGCCACCGCCTCGGCCGCAGCGGAGCGGATCTGATCAGGCGTCGAGGTGCCCAGCCGGAAGGCGAGCTGCGAGAGCGTGGCCGTCACCTGCGCGTCATCGGCCGCGTCGTCGGCGACCAACCGGTTGAGCCCCGCGACGAAGGTCCACACCACCTCGCGCAGCGAGTCCTGGAGCTGACCCATCTCCGACTGTTCGGCCTGGCGCTGCGACGAGAAGGCCTTGCGGAGCCCTGGGTAATCGCGCCGCGCTGAGGTCCGCTCGACCCCGCCCGCGACCGTCACGCCCGTCACCACGTGCTGCGCCCACTGGTCGAACAGCACCGCCGTTCGTCGCGCATCTTGGCGTGAGAGGTCGAAGGCAAATCGGCCGAAGTCCCGCAGCACCCCGCTCAGCGCGTCGATGAGTTCGTCCTCGTGACCCACGGACAGGCCGGGTTGCAAGCCACTGACCAGTCGCGGTGGCGAGGCTTCACAGCTGATCGAGCGCGGCCCGGAGATCGTCGATGAGATCGTCCGAGCTCTCGAGCCCGACGGACAGGCGGATCATGTTCTCGGTGATCTTCGCGCGGTCGAGGTCGGCTGGGCTCATGTCGGAGTGGGTCATGCTCCGCGGGTGCTCGATGAGCGATTCGGTACCGCCCAGGGAGACGGCGAGGTGCCCGATGCGGACGGCGTCGAGGAACCGAAAGGCCTCCTTTCGCCCCGCGTTCGCGAGCTGGAAGGTCACCACCGAGCCCGGCCCGGTGCATTGCTTCTTGAAGGTTCGATAGGCGGCGCCATCGGCGCGGCGGAGGAGGCCGGGGTAGTGCACCTTCTCGACGCGTGGGTGCCGGGCCAGCGCCTCGGCCACCTTCGTCGCCTTCTGCGCCTGCCGCTCCATGCGCACCCAGAGCGTCTCGATGGAGCGGGTGAGCATCCACGAGGTGTCGGGCGCGATGGTCGCGCCGAGAATCGTGCGGTAGTCGCGAATCGCCGCGAGGTGGGACTGGGTGGTGGTGAGCACCACGCCCGCGATGAGGTCGGAGTGCCCGCCGAGGAACTTCGTCGCCGAGTAGAGCACCACGTCGGCCCCGAGCCGGCACGGGCTCTGGAAGACGGGACCGAGGAAGGTGTTGTCGACGGCGACGAGGGTGCGGGGCCCGCTGTACGTGCGCGCGAGGTCGGCCACTGCGGCGATGTCGGTGATGGTCAACGTCGGGTTCGCCGGCGTCTCGAGGTACACCAGGTCGAACGGCCCATGTTCACGGAGCGCCGCCTTCACCGCACGGAGATCGCTGGTGTCGACCGGCACCGCCTCGAGGTCGAAGCGGTTGGGGCAGAACTCGCGGAAGAAGAGGTACGTGCCGCCATAGACCGGGTCCGTGTAGAGAATCTTGCCTCCGCGCGGCACGAGGGCGAGCACGGTGGTGGTGATGGCGCTCATGCCCGAGGGAAACACCGCGGCGTGGTTCGCGCCGGCCTCGGCTGCGATCAACTTGTCTTCGATGATCTCGGTGTTCGGGTTGTTGAGCCGTGAGTAGACGAGGCCAGGCGGCTGGCCGTCGTCGCCAGGCAGGTGGTACGCCCGCTGGAAGAACTTGGCGCCGTCGGCCGAGGTCTCGAACTCGAAGGTCGAGGTGCGGAAGAGGGGCGCCTTGACGGAGTACTCGGAGAGCCGAGCGCGGTAGCCGGCCAAGATGACGCTCGTCGCCGGGTGGTACTCGCGAAGGGGATCTTTGTAGTCGCGCTCGCGTCGCTTCGAAGGTCGTCGTGCCATGGCGAAAGGGAGCGGACCAAAAAGGGGCCGAAGAAGATAGGTTCGTCGCGGCTCAGGGACCCTCGAGGCCGAACCCCTTCGCGTCGAACGCGCGCCGCAGCTCGGCCAACTGCGCTTCGTCGTTTGCCAACGACGCAAAGGAGAGCGGATCCTCCTGGAAGATGCGCTCGACGATGGTGACGCGCGCGACGCCGTCGAGGCCCGCTTCGAGCAGCCATGCGAACGGCAGCTCGTGGGTGCCCGTCTCGAGCTCGAGGGTGCCGTCGCTCGAGAAGCTCCAGCTGTCGTGGTGACGGACGCTGACGCGGGTGAGGCCGAACCGCTTCATCCACTCCCTGACGAGCGGAAGGGTGACCCACCGGGTCGAGCCGGCGAGGGTGAGCGTCTTCAAGGACGCCTGGGTCGCCAGCAGCAGCTCGACGAACGAGCGCTCGAGGTTGAACCGCACGACGGTGAGCGAGCTGAGTGACAGCGGCTCGAGGAGCGCCGCCGCTTCCGGCCCGGGGTCTGCGAGCTCGAGGTGCCGCAACGTCGTCGCGACGTTCGCGAGGAGCGGCCTGGTGAGCCGTGGCTCGTCCTGGTGGCGCTGCAGCTCGAGCGTCTCCAAGCGTGGGAGCGCTTCGAAGAACTCGGGCGTGGGCGCGCCGGGCAGGAAGGCGAACCCGAGCTTCAGCTCGCGAATCGGCAGCCCGTGCAGGAGGTCCGAGGGGCACGGCAGCGCCTCGGTGGGAAAGAGCGACAGCGCGTCGAGCCGTGGCAGGGCGCGGAGCAGCGCCTTCGAGGGGAGGCCGTGCGCGACGAGCGAGGCCCAGGGCCGGGACTTCGGCTCGAGGGACTCGAGGACGGCCTGGTTGACGCCTTCGATGCGCGCCACGTTCGCCAGCGCCGGGCTCTCGAGGAACGCGAGGGTCAGCTTGTTCGACAAGCCGTTGAGCCCGCGAACTTCGCGCACCGTCGCCCAGGCCCGTTCGCCGAGCACCTTCTTGGCGGTGGCCGGCTTGAGCTCGACGCGTTCGACGAAGCCGCGCCCGAAGTTGAAGGCGCCGCCGTTGGCGAGCGGCAGGGCCCAGCTGGTGAGCCGCTTCTTGTCGGCGGCGAGCGCCCGTTCCCGACGCAACGCCTCGCGGGTGCCGTGCCCAGCGGCTCGCTGGAGCTGCAGCTGAATGAACTCGCCCCGAGGGTCGCCTCGCTCCATCAAGGCGTCGGCGAACACCAACCGCGGACGGTCGTCGTCGGGCGCGGAGTGGATGAGCTCGAGCAGCTCGCGGTCGGACTGGGTCTTCGGCTTCTGCCTCGGCGCGGTGACGTGCAGCTGGGCTTCCAGGTCGCCGAGCCGCTGCTCGTCGCTGGCGGGGAGCGCCGTGGGCGAGACGGTTGCCATGGCCTGCGCGGCGCGCGCGAGCTGGGTGCTCGTCCAATCGCCAACCGAGGTCTCGATGATGGCCTTGTACCGCGGCGCCAGGTCGGCCATCGCCTCACGGCCGCGGACGTCGCCGGTGCGGGTGAAGAGCTCGATGACGGTCGAGACGAACGGCTTGTAGAGATTGGCGCGCCACGGTGGCGCCTCGAGCACGCCGATGAGCCGGGTCGCGAGGCGCGGGTCGTCTCGTTTCGCGAGCTGGTTCACCCGGTCGATCGCGTCGGCTGCCGAGGTCGCGCTCGCCGCTCGCACCAGCCGGTCGAGGTCGAGTGGGTCTCCTTTCGCCTCGAGCTCGAACCACGCCTCGACGTCGGCCTTCTTCTTCCCCGCGCCGACGAGCGGGCGCTCTGGGTGTTTCGCGAGCGCAGCCTCGGCGACGGCTGCCCATCGAGGGTGTCGGGTCACCCGCCACCGCGCCGCCGCTTCTTGGAACAGCGCCACCGTCATGCCCACAGCTTGAGATGACTCCCGAGCCGCCGCAGCAGGTTTTTCCCGATGTCGGCGCGCGACGGGCCAGCTGAGTCAGGGCCCGAGGCCAGTCGGCGGCCACACCTCGAGCCGGTCCTGTGTGGCCTGGGTGATGTTCACCTCGCCATCGGGGTGAACGATGACGGCCTCGGCGCCGAACTGCCTGGCGAGCCTGAGGCCTGCCGGCGCCCCGAGGATGAAGGTGGACTTGGTGAGGATCTCCGCGTCCACCGCCGTCTTCGCCATCACCGTGGCCGAGACCGACGCCGTCGCTGGCTGACAGGTGCGCAGGTCGATGACGTGATGGTAGCGGCGCCCTTCGAAGAGGAAGAAGTGCTCGTAGTCGCCGCTGGTGGAGAAGGCGGAGTCGCTCAGCTCCGTCTTGGCGAAGCGTTGGTCGGGTGGCCCGCGCGGGTCACGAATGCCGACGCTCCACGGCCGGTCGCCCTTCTTGCCGGCGAGGTAGAGGTCGCCGCCGGCCTGCACGAAGAAGTTCCGGTAGCCGCGGGCGCGCAAAGTCTCCACCGCGCGGTCGACGCCCCAGCCCTTCACGAAGCCGCCGAGGCCGAGCGCCATGCCCTTCTTCTTGAGCCGCACCGTGCAGGCACCTTTCGCCTTCGGAACCAGCTCGACGTCGCGGTACGAGACCAACGCGCAGGCCTGCTTCACCTTCTCGGCGTCGGGCGGCCGTTGGTCGGGAGCGTTCGAGAAGCGCCAGACGTCGCGGAGCGCAGCCCAGGTCGGGTCGAAGAGCCCATTCGTGCGCGCGGCGCCGTCGAGGGCGAGCTTGAGGACGCCACAGAGGTCGGCGGGGGTGCTGACAGCCGTCGGGCTCCCGGCCGAGGCGTTGATTTGACCGAGTGGTGAGTCGGGCTTCCACTCGTTCATCGTCGCGTCGATGTGCTCGAAGATGGCGAACCCGGCGTCGAAGGCCTCGTCGAGACGCGCGTCGACGGTGTCGCTCGAGATGGCGATGACGACGGTGGTGTGCATCACCTCGCGCGAGCGCTCGACGAGCCGGGGCTCGGTGCCGGCGTCGGCTGCTGCGAGCAGCGCGCCGAGCTGGAGGAGGACGAGGCTCATCAGAGCGCCGCCGGGGAGAAGCAGCGTTTGCGCAGCTGCCCGAGGCGACGGGCCCCGAGGTGTGAGCTGAACCGACGCGAGGGCGTGCTCAACGCGAAGAGCGGCTGATCAGCGAACCGTGCGCCGACGGGCGAGGAGGAGCACGCCGAGGAGCGCGGGCGCGAGCGAGAAGCCAGCGCTGTTGCAGCCGGGCATCGTCGTCGTCGCTCCGCCACCTGCAGTGCCGCCCGCGGTGCCCGAAGTGCCGCCCGCGGTGCCCGAAGTGCCGCCGCCAGTGCCGGAGGTGCCGCCGCCAGTGCC
>Ga0268298_10005085_pt1 | contig 12478 bp, 10 predicted proteins | sample WWTPWeurt_MetaG_FD_194462 | JGI IMG/M metagenome (GOLD analysis project Ga0268298, IMG submission 194462) | Activated sludge microbial communities from WWTP in Nijmegen, Gelderland, Netherland - WWTP Weurt | ecosystem: Engineered > WWTP > Aerobic digester > Activated sludge | place...
GGGGAGTCGCGACTCCGTAGGTGCAAGGGCACGCCGCGAGCACGACGGCGAGGGCCGCGATCACGCCATCGGCGGCCGACGCCTGCCGCACGTGGAAGGCCAGTGTCCCGAAGGCGAGGATGACGACGAGGGGCGTGAGCACGGCCGCGAATCGATCCGCCCACCTTTGCAGGGAGGTCGGGCGACTGGCCAGCTTCTTCGCGAGGTCGCTGAGGCGCTCCAGGGTCGAGTCCTTGAGGGGCCTGATCGCCTCGCACTCGATGGGTCCCGCCACGATGATCGCGCCGGCAGGGATCTCGTCGCCCGGCTGCCGCAGCACGGGGACGGACTCGCCTGTCAGGACGCCCAGGTTCACCTCGGCCGGGTGACCGCAGAGCCGCGCGTCCACGGGGACGACCTCTTCGGTGTCGATCTTGAGGCGATCGCCGGGCACCACGAGGGAAGGGGCCTTCTCCGCAAAGCCACCTTCGCCGAGGACGAGGACGGGCTCGCTCGACCTTCGGAGCGACGGACCGAGGAGGCTCGAGGCCTTCGCGCGGCCGGTGGCCTCCAGGTAGCGGCCCAGAGTGGACAGGATGAGGGCCGAAGTGGCGCTGTCGAAATAGACCCCTCGCCGGCCGACGGCGATGGCGTAAATCGATATTCCATAGGCCGCGAAGGCGCCCGCTCCGACGAGCAGGTCCATCGACATTCGCCCCTTGCGCAGCGTGCGCGCAGCCCGGCGCAGGATCGGCACGCCGAGGAGCAGGATGACGGGCGTGGAGAGGACGCCGGAGGCGATGCGGTAGCCCTTGGACAGCCAGGCTCCGGCGGCGTCGACGCTGTACACGTCTTCCTGGAAGAGGAAGAGCGACAGCATCATGACTGTCATGGAGAGGAGGAGGGAGACGAGGAGCGCGGCTTTTGTCTTTCCGTGCTCCTCGGCGCCTTCTTTCGCGATCTGCGCGGCGATCTCGCAGCCGTAGCAGCAATAGGGATCGCCCGCGCGGCACGCGAGCCCGCAGTGCCCGCACCCCGCGACGTTTGCAGGGGCGGGCGCAGCGAGCGCCGGCACGTCACCGACTTCGACTTTGGGAGAAGCGTTCATCGGTCGGCGTGCCGGCCCGTTCAGGGGATGTCAGGGAGCGCCCCAGAGGGCGAGATCGGGGAAGAGGTAGCGAATGCAGTAGATCGCGAACCCGGTGATGGCGACCACCCAGACGAACACGACCCACCAGGGGACGCGCGAAGACTCGTCGTAGGCCATGGTGGTCTCGTGCTGGTCCTTGACGGACTCCACGAACTCACCAGGTCCCTCCGCGATAGCTGACTTACTCTCCGCGGCGCTCATATTCCAACTCCTGCCTCAACATGTCCCACTTGGTGGACTCGATGTCCTTGAATTTGCCTGTGAGCCAGCTCCACGTGAGGAGCACGAGCCAGCCCGCGGCCACGAAGAAGTACACGGTCACCGGCAAGTCGGCGAACCCCTCCACAGCGTTGCTGTTCAGGGTGAAGATGAACTCCGCCAGCTTGTAGGCGAACGCGACTCCTGCAATCGCGATGCCGCCGATCATGCAGACCCAGAGGAGGATCTTCGCGCGCTTGCCCGAGGCTCCGTAGTCGGCCTCGATGGGGACCTTGATGGGCTCATTTACCGGCGCCATTCTTCGCCTCCTCTCGCTCCTGCCGCGCGATCGCCTCGGGCGTCGCCCAGCTCCCGAGCCACTGCACGTATGCGATGATCGCGATGCCCTTCTCGTTCGGCTGCTCGCCGTCGTAGAACCAGGTGTACCGCGGCATCACGCTGCTCGGCACGACGATGGTCGAGTCGTAGAAGTGAGCCACGTGCCAGTCGTTGCCGTGACGGCCGGACTCACGGATGAGGTCCGGGCCGACGCGGCGCGTGCCGAAGAGGTGCGGGAGGAACATCTCGTTCTGGTACTCCTCGGCGTAGGACACCTTGCCGAAGCGGATGTCCTCGTTGGAGACCGGCCGGACATACTGCGAGTGGCAGTGCCAGCAGGCCTCTCCGATGTACGTGTCGCGCCCGAGCTTGAGCGCCTTGCGGAAGTTCTCGACCGTGGGCTCCCCGTAGTACTTCTTGAACTGCTCGGGGTAGCGCTTGGACAGGTCGATGAACTCGTAGGACGGCTCCGTGACGATCTGCTCGACCGTCTTCATCGGGATGCGGTTGAGGTGGGCGAGGGGCAGATAGCCGCTCAGGACGCCCGCGAGGCCGAAGCAGCCGACGCCGGCGACGAGGAGGATGGTGGGTAGTTTCTCCATGGCTGTCTCTCCCTCAGTTCGATCCGGAGCGGGCCGCGGACGGCGCTCCCTCGGTCTTCTGATCCGGAACCGACTCGCTGCCCTCTTCGACAGGGCGCGTGCCGGGGTTCTTCGCGGTCATCCACATGTTGTATCCGTAGAGGAGGATGCCGCAGATGATGGCCGAGCCGGCCAGCGTGCGAAGGTGCCAGAAGGGCGCGCTGAGGATGAGGGACTTCTCCCACTGCGCGAGGTTCATCCACAGGTAGCCCTGCGCGACGCCCGCGACGAGGAGGTCGAGGAACATCACGAAGGTGCCGCCCGTCGCGAGCCAGTACGCCGCGGAGGAGAGCTTCTTCGAATACATGGTGTTACCAACGAGCCTCGGCCAGAGGTACTCCACCATGCCGAGGAGCCAGAAGCCGAAGACGCCGAGCATCACGAGGTGAGCGTGGCCAGGGACCCAGTCCGAGAAGTGAATGAGCTTCTGGAGCGTGAGGGTCGTGTGGAACGCGCACTGGAAGCACGTGATGAAGTAGTAGACAGCGCCCGTGTAGAACCACCGGAGGGCGATGTTCGTGCGGAGCATGTCCGTCTTGCCGCGGATGGTCATGAAGAAGTTCACGACGACCGTGAACACCACGATCTCGACGGCGATCGTCGACATGACGGCGCCGTACTGCGCGTACATGGGGATCGGGGACCAGAAGAAGTGGTGGACGCCGTTCAGCGGGTAGAAGAACGCGAGGCCCCAGAAGCCGACGAGCGAGAGCGTGTGGCTCCAGATCGGGCGCTTGAGGATGACAGGCACGAAGTAATACATCATGCCCCAGCCGAGCGGGGTGACCGTCAGGCCGACGAGGTCGTGGATGAAGAGTCCAGTCACGGCCGCGCCGCCGGCGCCCGGCACGAAGTATTGAGGCACGAAGTTGCCCATGATGTACGTCAGGGGCAGCCACACCATCATGGCCGAGAAGTACCAGAGCGTGACGTAGAGCTTGCGCTTCGCGACCCGGAGGATCGGGGTCGCGCTGTTCACGATGAGGCACGCCGCGCCGACGACGACGACAGGGTCAATCCAGACGGGGGTCTCGCCCCACTCGATCGCCTGCGCGCGTCCGGTCAAGAGGCCGAAGGCCGTCGCGCCGACGATGCCCTGCCAGGCCCAGAAGACGAACCAGGTGATCGCCTTGGAGAGCATCGGCTTCCCCGTGAGTCGGGGGATGATCCAGTGCATCGCGGCGATGAACAGGTTGAAGAGGAACCCGTACGCGACACCGTTGGTGTGCAGCATGCGGATGCGCCCGGGAGAGAGCAGCTCGACGCCCGGGAAGGGATAGATGCGCGAGAGCTGGAGCGCGTAGAGGAGCCCCGCGAAGAGCGAGACATAGAAAAAGACGAACCCCGCGATGATGTGGTATTTGACGACTTTGCGGTCGACAAGCGGAACGGCTTCTGTCGGCATCTTCCTATCTCACTTCGGTTTGGCGGTCGGGACCGCGCTCGGCTTGGCGGTGGGGCCTGCGCTCGCGCCTGCGGTCGCGGAGGCCGTCGGGGCTGCGCTCGGATCGGCTGTCGGCTCCGGCGGGGGCGGGGGCGGCGGCGGCGGAGGCGGCGTGTACGGCGGCTGCGTCAGGAGGGCCTTCTTGAGATCGGCGGCCTCTTTGCTGCCACGAAGGACGGCCAGAGACTCGACGTAATAGGCGAGGCCCCAGAGCTGCTTCGGCGTGAGCGTCGCGCCCCAGGAGGGCATCGCGGTGCCGCCGACGCCCGTCGCGATCACGCGGACGAGGTCTTCGCGGGCCGTGCCGCTCTTGATGGGATCGACGAGGAAGTCCGGCGGACGAATGGGGGCGCCCCACTCGCTGTCCTTTGTCTCGCTCTCGTAGGCGTTCGGGCGGAAGGTCGAGAAGTCCATGTCATAGGACTTCATCGCCTCGACGACCTTCGGCTTGGTTGTATACGCGGGGTGGCAGCTCATGCAGGCGGCGAGGCCGTGATAGAGCTTCTCGCCCTCGGCGACGCCCTTCTCCGGCGACTTGACCCACGGATCCTGGGGGATCGAGACGATCGCGCCCGGCGGCTTGCGGTTGGGCGTGAAGGTCTTGACGTATTCAATGATGTCGTCGACCTCCTGCTTGGGGAGCAGGTTCCACGACGGCATCGAGGTCCCGTGGAGGCCCTTCGTGATCGTCCTGTAGAGGTCGGCGTCGTGGGGCATGTCGCCCGCGGGGACGCTCGCGAACTTCACCTTTCCTTTGGTGAAGTCGCGGGGCTTCGGCTCGAGGAACCGGGCGGCTGGTCCTTGCCCGTCGCCTTGCGCGCCGTGGCAGCCTGAACAGTACGTGGTGTAGGAGGCCTGTCCGCGCTTGAGGCGGAGCTCCTCGCTACCGGCTTGTCCGCGCGCCAACCTCTCAGGAGTCCAGTCCTCCTTGTCGACGCACGATGTCAATGCGATCGCGCTCAAGGCGATCACGGCATAAGGGGAATTTCTCATAGTCGCTCTTCGGCAACCTCCGGTGTCGAGAGATCGATGTGCACCACAGTCGTCTCCTGGCTCTCCACTCGCGCCGGGATGCGGCGCACAAGGCTCGTCGCCGGCTTCTCGCTATCGCGGAAGACGACCACGAGGGTCACGGGCCCCGCCGGAACATCGGTCAGGGTGAACTGGCCGCTCTCGTCGGCGCGCGCGATGTACGGGTGATCGACGATCACCACGGTCGCTCGCTCGGAGGCGTGCGTGTCGCACCGAGCCTCGTAAATCCCAGGCTCGGGCATCGTCAGCGGTTTCGGTTTGTCGCTCGCCGGGACGGGCACGTTGAGGATCGCCCGGTCCCGGTCGTAGAGATGAAGGGTGTGCAGGGCAGGGTCCTTGTTCTCCACCTCGAGGTCCTGATCGACCTGCCCGAGATAGATGCCCTCCGAGTAGCGCCCGCCGCCCAGCCACAGCCGGAGAGGGCCTTTGGCGTCGGCGAGCTCGGCGCCCGGGAGGGGCTTGTCGATGAGGACCACGGCGCCCTTCGCCACGGCGTCCTTGCGCATCACGGCGCCCTTCACGACGCCTCGCGCGAACTCCCCCTTTGCAGGGTGGTATTCGTACGCGGCGACCGTCTTGGCCGTGGCCGTCGGGTGGAGGGGAGCCGCCACCGGAATGTGGGCTGTTCCACGCGCGATCAAGAGATAGAGCGTGGAGGTGACCATCAGCTTGATGGCCCATGCGGAGCCCGTCGCCGCCCAGAGGTGCGACCACGAGAATCGCTTCGCGGCGAAGAGCAGGAGCGCCGCCGCCGGCACCACGGCCGCATACGACACGACGAACCGCATCACATGGGACGTCTCGCGCTTCGCCAGCCAGAGAGGCCCGCCCCAGACGAGGAACAGGACCACTGAAAAGGCGACCAGCAGGAAGTAGGGAAGGTATGACAGCCCGGTGCCCGGGACGGTCCGCGTAGGGGGACGCACGGGGCGGCCCTACGGCAAGGGCCGGGCCGACGTCGGGAGCGGTGCGGATCCTGCCGTGATTCGCAAATTTGAGACGCGCGCCGACTTTTCAGCCGACGCAAAGCACGCGCAGCTTACGAATCACGTGCGCAAGAATCGTCCGCGCCGTTGGCCTTTTGCGTGCCGTTGGCCTTTTGCGTTCTGCGCGGTGAGAGCCGGGGATGCGCAACTTGGGTTCAGGTGCACGATCGGGTGCGGATTTGGCGCGCAAGATCGGCGCGAGCCCTTCGCCGAGCTGCGCGCTTGCCTCTTGCGAAGAGGGCTTGTCAAGCGGCTTGTGGGGTGAGCGAAGACTCCCATGCTGCGGAGAGCAAGGGAGCGTCTCGTCGTCGGACAGCCTGGCAGCGGGTGGGGAGCGCCGGGATCAGGGCGCGTTCTTGCGGGGGCGGGGGAGGTTGTATTCCTCCAGCCGGGCGACCAGCGTGCGGCGCGACACCCCGAGCAGGCGCGCGGCCTTCGTCTGGTTGCCCGCGCAGCGCTCGAGCGCCCAGAGGATGCGCTCCCGCTCGCCCTCGTCGCGGCCCCGAACAGGCCGGATCGCAGGGCGCGTCTCGTCGTCGAAGGACACCGGCGGAGGCACGCTGCTCGGAGGGCCCGCGTGCCGCAGAGGGACCTCGGGCACACCCCACGAGTGCGGATCCGGCCTCGGGGGCAGCGGCGAAGGCGTGAGGCGCGGCGGAGGATAGCCGCTCCCCATCCCCATGGGCCCCACCGCAGGGGGCGGCACGGTCAAGGCGTGAGGCGCACGCGGCGCGCTCGGCGGCGGGCGCGGCACGAAGCGCATCTCGTGCATCTGTCCGCCCCACGGCCCCGGCGGCGCGAGGACGGTGGCGCCCATCTTCTCGACGGGCAGGTGCTCGGGCGTGATGACGCCGTCCGTCGAGAGGAGCACCGCGCGCTCCATCACGTTGCGCAGCTCGCGGATGTTGCCGGGCCACGTGTACGCCTTGAGCAGCGCGAGGGCCTGCGGCGACAGCAAGGGGACGTCGTCGCGCTGCGACTTTTGACAAGCGTGCAGGATGAACGCCGTCGCGAGGCCCTCGATCTCGTCCACGCGCTCGCGCAGCGGCGGGATGGTCACGGCGATGCCGTTGAGACGGAAATAAAGGTCCTGCCGGAACCGACCGGCCCCGATCTCGGCCTCCAGATCGCGGTTCGTCGCGGCCACGAAGCGCACGTCGATCGGCTTCGGCTTGAGGCCCCCGACGCGCTGCACCTGCCTGTCTTCGAGGACGCGAAGGAGCTTCGCCTGCGTGCTCAGCGGCATCTCGCCGAGCTCGTCGAGGAAGACGGTGCCCCCGTGCGCTGTCTCGAGCAGGCCCGGCTTCGTCACGACGGCTCCGGTGAACGCGCCGCGCTCGTGGCCGAAGAGCTCGCTCTCCAGGAGCTGCTCCGAGAGGGCCGCGCAGTTGATGCGGAGCATCTGCTTGCTGGCGCGCGGGGACTCGCGGTGGATCGTCTCGGCCATCACCTCTTTGCCGACGCCTGTCTCGCCGAGGAGCAGCACGCTGATCGGGCTGGATGCGATGCGCTTGATGAGCTTGTAGAGCTTCTGCATCGTGCCGTCGGGCACGACGACGGGCGGACCTTCGGTGAGCTCCTCGTTGTCGCGGACAGCGGCGCACGCCTTCTGAATGAGCTCCTCCGGGGTGCGCGCGTCCTTGGGGTAGCTCGCGACGCCCACGAGCACCGAGGCCCCGAGGCGCGTGAGGCCGCTCGTCACGCGGCTCGCCATCTCGTCGGCCTTCTCAGGCGCGGCATCGATGAGGAGGGCCTCGTATTCGTTCGGCCCGTACGTCGCGATCACGTCGATGCTGCGCAGCTCTTGACCGAGCGTCTCTTGCACAGCGACGGGCGGGAGCGCCGTGTCGACGTGGATGCGGATCACCGAGAAAGGAGCCCCCGATCGCTCGGCGCGCGCGCACTCGTCCTCGAGCCGCGCCTCGAACGCGCCGTGCGACCAGAGCCTCCGGAGGCGCGAGGCCGCGGGCGATCGCTGCACGATCAACGCCGTGGATCCGAGCTCGATCGTGTCGCCCACGAACACGTCGACCGTCTGCCGCGGGACGAGCTTCTTCTCGCGGACGCGCATCCCGTTGGAGCTGCCGAGGTCCTCGATGCGCAGCTCCGGCTCGAAGCTGGCCGAGTCGCGCGGGTTCGCGGGGACGGGCGGCGTGTGCACGTGGAGCACCGCGTGGCGCCGCGAGATCGCAGGATCATCGATGCAGATGTCCGCCTTGTTGGAGCGGCCGATGATGAGGTCCCCGATCTCCGGCAGCGGGTACGTCGCGTAGACGCCCTCGCCCACGACGAGGAGCCGGAGCCGGCTCGTTCGCACGTGATCGGCGCGCAGCGCAGCGGTCGCGGTCAGCGTATCGTCGTCACGAGGTGCTTCGTCGTTCTTGGCCACGCGTAATTCCGGGCGCACTTTTGTCGCGGAACGCGCTCCGCGGCAAGCACCGTGGCGACGTCGAGCGCATTCGGCCCCCGGCGCCGGCCCGCGCTCTCCCTCCGGCCCAAAACGCTCTACCCGTCCGAACGGCCCGGTACTAAGACGCGCCCCCTATGATGCGAGGAGCGCAGAGCGACATCACGAAGGCCGTCGGCAACACGCCGATCGTCAAGCTCAACCGCGTGACCGAGGGACTCGAGAGCGAGATCTACGTCAAGCTCGAGTACCTGAACCCCGGCGGCAGCCACAAAGACCGCGTCGCGATCAACATGATCAAGGACGCCGAGGCGGCGGGCCTCAAGCCGGGCGGGACGATCGTCGAGGCGACGAGCGGCAACACCGGCGCGGCCCTCGCGATGGTCGCCGCTGTGCGCGGGTACAAATGCGTCTTCGTGATGCCCGACAAGATGAGCCAGGAGAAGATCGCGAGCCTCCGCGCGTACGGCGCGAAGGTCGTCATCTGCCCCACGGCCGTCGAGCCGGACGACCCTCGCAGCTACTACCAGGTCGCGAAGCGCATCGCGGCCGAGACGCCCAACTGCTTCTACGCGAACCAGTACCACAACCAGTCGAACCCCAACGCCCACTACCTGTCCACAGGCCCCGAGATCTGGAGTCAGTGCGGCCACGAGCTCGACGTCTTCGTCACGGGCATGGGCACCGGCGGCACGATCAGCGGCATCGGGAAGTTCCTGAAGCAGAAGAAGCCCGACGTGAAGCTCGTCGGCGTCGATCCCGTCGGCTCGCTCTACTACGACTTCATCAAGACGGGCCGCATCACAAAACCCTTCAGCTACAAGGTCGAGGGCATCGGCGAGGACTTCTTCCCCTCGACGATGAACCTCAAGATCGTCGACGAGATCATCCGCGTCGACGATCGCGAGTGCTTCCTCATGACGCGCGACCTCGTGCGCCTCGAGGGCCTCTTCGTCGGCGGCTCCGGCGGCGCGGCGGTGGCGGGCGCGATCAAGTACGCGAAGGCGAGCGGCAAGAAGGAGAACATCCTCGTGCTGCTCCCGGACGGCGCGTCGAAGTACATCTCCAAGATCTTCAACGACGACTGGATGAAGGAGAACGGCTTCCTCGAAGAGGAGGGCAAGGGCTTCGGCACCGTGAAGGATCTCCTCACCGGGAAGCCTCACGGCGGCGTCGTCACCGTCACCCCGTCCACCACGCTTCGCGACGTGATCGACACGCTCAAATCGCACGGCATCAGCCAGGTGCCGGTGATCGTCGACGGCAAGCTGCGCGGCCTCGTGCACGAGGTCGACGTGCTGCGCCACCTGCTCGCCGGCAAGGTCACGCAGGACTCGGCGATCGAGCCCATCATCGAGAGCGACTACGCCACCGTCACGCCGTCCACCAAGGTCGAGCTGCTCAAGGGCGTCCTCGGCGACGCGAAGCTGGCTGTCGTGATGGACGGAGATACGGTGGTCGGGGTCGTCACGAAGATCGATCTCATCGACTACCTCACCCGCATCGCGGTCCCCCAGATCTGACGAAGAGGCAGCGCCATGGCCCACGATCTCGCGAGCGTGTCTGACCGGCTCAAGAAGTACATCGAGGACGAGATCATCCTCCGCAAAGAACCCCTCTCCCCCGACGAGGACCTCTTCGCCGCGGGCTTCGACTCGATGAGCCTCACGCGCGTGCTCGTCTTCGTGGAGGAGAAGCTTGGCCTCACGATCCCCGATCATGAGGTCGTCCTCGACGAGCTCTCGACGGTGAGGAAGCTTGCCGCCTTCGTCCACGGCCGGCTCGTGCAGGCTGGAAAATAGCCGCCATGTACCGCCTCACGACATCGGGGCTCGCCGCGTTCGGTGAAGCGACGGCGATCGTCTCGCAGACGAGCTCCCTCTCGTACTTGATGCTCGCGCTCCGCGCCGAGAGCGTCGCGCGCAGCCTCCGCAAGGCGGGCATCCTCCCCGGCGCCGCGATCGCGATCGTGTCCTCGGGCCGCAGCTTCGACGAGGCCGTGGGGCTCTGCGGGGTGCTCGCGGCCGGGGGCATCGCTGTTCCTCTGGACGCCGCCGCCCCGCCGCAGCGCATCGCCGCGATCATGAAGGGCCGAGGCTGTCGCGCGCTCGTGCACGACGAGGCGGCGAACCCCCTCGCGGCGTCCATCGAAGAGGCCCTCCGCGCCGAGGAGGTCGAGGAGGTCCTCACGCGGGTGGTCCTCGACGATCACGGCGCCCTGGCCGCGCCCGGCGCGCCGAGCTCCACGGATCCGAGCCTCGGCCTCCACAAGGCCGCGCGCTACGAGTCCGCTGTTCGCGACGTCTCGATCGCGTGCATTCTCCACACGTCGGGCTCGACGGGCACCCCCAAACCTGTCCCGATCACGTGGGAAGGACTCGATGCATTCACAGGCTTCTGGTCCGAGAAGATCGCGCTGACGCCCAAGGATCGCGTCCTCCGTGTCGCCGAGATCGTCTTCGATCTCGCGTGGTTCGATCACCTCGCCACGTTCCGGGCGGGCGCGGCGCTCGCGATCATGAGCCGCCGCGAGCTCGCCGCGGGCCGCGCGCTGCGCGACGCGGTCAAGTCCCTTCACCCGACGGTCATCTATGGAGTCCCGTCGCTCTTCATGAAGCTCGCGGCCGCGCTCACTCCGGGCGAGACGCTCGACTCCAGCCTTCGAACGGTGCTGTTCGCAGGTGAGGTGTTCCCCCCCAAGGAGCTGGCCCATTTCGCGGAGCGCGCCCCCTCGGCCGACCTCTGGAACCTCTACGGCCCCACCGAGACGAACGTCTGCACGTATCACCACGTCGCTCGCAAGGACCTGGACGGCATTCGCGAGACGCCCATTGGGATCGGGTGCTCGTATTCTCCCTGTGAGCTCGTCGCCGAGGACGGCGCGATCATCGAGGGCGCCGGCGTGGGGGAGCTCTACGTGAGCGGCGTCACCACGGTCGGCGGGGGCCCTTTCCCCACGCGGGATCGCGTCGAGCGCTCGGGAGACGGCTTGTTCCATTTCCGGGGTCGCATTGACAGGATGGTCAAGATCCGCGGCTATCGCGTGGAGCCTGGAGAGATCGAGTCGGCCTTGAACAAGCACCCTGCGGTCGAGCAGTCCGCGGCGCTGCCTGTCGACGATCCGAGGCTCGGCAAGGTCCTGCACGCGTTCGTGGCGAAGAAGAAGGACAACCCTCCTCCGACGACGACCGACCGCGATCTCCGCCTTTATCTCTCGACGGTGCTGCCGCCGTACATGGTCCCGGAGAAGGTCTTTTTATTGGAGGATCTCCCCCGCACGACGACGGGCAAGATCGATTACCAGGCGCTCCGGTCGAAGCCTTCGAGCTAGGGGCAATGCGGGGGATTTCTGGAGCCCTTTTCACCACGGAGCCACAGAGATCACGGAGGTTCACGGAGGATTTTTGTTCTCAGACTCCAGGGATCCGGGACAAAGAAATCTCTGCGCGACTCCGTGCGGCCGCCGCTGGGGGACGCAGTCCCGACGCTGTGCTCTCTGTGACTCGTGGTGAAAAAAGCCCCATCTCACTTGTCGCCGCGATCGCCCCCAAAGCCCCCCTTCTCCCCCGACATCAGCCCACGACCAGATTGACGATCTTCCCGGGCACGTAGACGAACTTCTTGATCTGCTTGCCCTCGGTGAAGGACGCGACCCCCGGCGACGCGAGCGCCGCTGTCCGCGCGTCGGCCTCCGTCGCCGCCTTCGCGAGGACCACCTTGCCCCGGACCTTCCCGTTCACCTGCACGGGCAGCTCCACCACGTCGTCCACGCACAGGGCCTCGTCCCACGAGGGCCACGGCTCGTACGCCAGGCTCTCCGTGTGCCCCGTCAGGCTCCACAGCTCCTCGCCGAGGTGCGGCGCAAAAGGCGAGATCAAGAGCACCAGCGGGAGCGCCGCCTCCCGCGGGACCTCCGGCAGGCTCAAGAGGTGATTCGTGAACACCATCATCGCGCTGATGGCCGTGTTGAACGCCAGCCCGTCGATGTCCTGCGTCACCTTCTTGATCGTCCGGTGAAGGAGCTTCTTCGTCTCCTCGCCCATCGCCGCGCCGGGGGCCGGGGCAGAGGGCGCGCCCACGCTCTTCGTGACGGCCGTATACAGCCTATCTCGAAAGCGCACCACCCCGGAGACCTGCGACGTCTGCCAGGGCTTCACGGCCTCCAGGGGCCCCATGAACATCTCGTACATGCGCAGCGCGTCCGCCCCGAACATCTTCACGATGTGATCCGGGTTGACCACGTTGCCCCGTGACTTGGACATCTTCTCGTTGTCCTCGCCCAGGATCATCCCCTGCTTGACC
>Ga0268298_10005086_pt1 | contig 12478 bp, 12 predicted proteins | sample WWTPWeurt_MetaG_FD_194462 | JGI IMG/M metagenome (GOLD analysis project Ga0268298, IMG submission 194462) | Activated sludge microbial communities from WWTP in Nijmegen, Gelderland, Netherland - WWTP Weurt | ecosystem: Engineered > WWTP > Aerobic digester > Activated sludge | place...
CCAGTTTTTTTTCATTTTTTATATCTTGCCCGTTTAGGCTTATTTTTGGGCTGTCCAATTGTTGTTTCTGGACAGCCCCTCTTTTATTTGCCTTCGCCTTCATCATCATCGCTTGCGCGGCCCGGCTGTTCCACGCGGATGATCTCGCCGTGATAATTGATAATTACTTTGAATCCCATCATGCCAAGATAGGCGCGCATATCTTCCGGAATACCTGTTTTCATGAGCGCGTCAAATTGCTTGTCAATATTCTTGAGCTGCTGCTCAATGATCGCTCTGGAGAAGGGATCGTCCTGTCCGAGCATTTTTGCGGTTTGCTCCGAAAGAAGGTCTTCACTGCCTTTCATCATTTCCGCCATTTGGGCCAGCACGGCGCGGTCCACCTGTTCGGCGGGGATGTGGCGGCGGAATCCTGAATCATCCACTACATAACATGGCTCATTCCCGATCAGCGATGATTCCGCAGAACGGCCTGATTCGTCTATTACAAGTCCGGCAAAAAGGGGTTGATTTGGCATGATAATTTTTATGTCGTTGCGCGGGTGGCGCTTTTCCGCCCGAAGCAATCTCTCACAGTGTTGGAGATTACTTCGTCGTTAAGAGCATACCTGCCCTGGCGGGCGAGCGCTCCTTGCAATGACGAAGATGAATTAGCTCTGTCTTCCTTCAACCGCGGCTAATAGGATTCCGGCGGCAATTCCCAGGCGGCGGTCCAGGCGTTTGTTAATGTCCATGCTGAAATCCAAATTCAATTCATACGTGAAAGGATTGAAGTTCTGTTTGAGGTCGGCCACGCGATCAGCGCCCATGGTGATGTCATAGTTCTGCGGGACGAGGTTGCTGAGGAAACGGCGTAACAACGCCAGCCCCATGCTGTCTTCAAATAATGAACCGATCACGCTGTCATTGACATCGAGGATCTCCCATTCATCACGCAGCATGGAGGCCAGGCCTTTGCGGCGCAATGCGCCAACTTTTTGGCCTGTAGTGCTGTCAACAACATCATAAGCGGCGGAGAAATCAATGATCTGACGCGCTTTGATCATCAACACTTCCTGCGCTTTGCTTTCATCTGAAAACACGCGGATATCTTCACGCAGTTTGAACATTTTCTGTTCGCTGAATAGCATGAGTTTTCCGCTTGAATCGTAAACACGGAACTTGCCGGCCAACGCGAACACCTGGCGCTTGAGCACATACTGATTGGATAGAAAAGATGTATTCATTGATACTCTCCTTATGATTTTTAAGTCTGAAGTGTATTATACGACCAGGACGCGCGTTCCTGCGCCGGGCAGATTCAAATAATCTTCTTCGGGCGGGACGAGCGGATTGGTCCAGCGATAGATCCATTTGGATAGTTCTGACGGCAGATTGATACAGCCATGACTGCGCGGACGGCCATAATCATTGTGCCAATAAGTGCCGTGGATCGCGTGTCCCATACCCGTAAAGAACGAGCACCAGGGCACGCCCGGCAGATTGTAAACATTCTGAACCGCGTCACCCTGATTGGTCATGTGCCTCGACGGCCATTTATGGAAGGTACTGAACTCACCTTTGGGCGTGTCCGTCCCTCGTTGTCCGCTGGAACAGCGCGCGCTAAGTACCATCTTCTCGCCTTCAAAGGCTGTGACCATTTGGGTGGCGATATCGATGTGGATTAATTTGTCAGAAGCGGGAACTTGCGGTGAAAGCATGGTCAGTTCATCGTCAGGAATGAGGCGCATATTAAAGGATGGAACGTAAAAGGATTTCTTAAGTTCATCATCAAATATTTCGTACCAGACGCTTTTCTCTTCGCGCGTTACGACAACTCTTTTTATCCAATGTGTGGAACCATAATACAGGCGGTGCCCATTTTTGGCATAGGTGTATGGTGCGAGATGCGTGAGACTCATTGGCACGCAGATCTCCCCCAGTTGACCCGCTTCAGGGATCTCGTAAACGGCTTTTTGATAATTGGTCTCGACGGGCTGAATGCCGCCGGAGAACACATATCCGCCGCCATCCACTTCATACCAAATTCTATTGAACGAATTGCCAAAACTTTCATCGCCCTGTACTTCGGCTTTAAGCGAAATCACCTTGTCTATTCCAAAGAGGTGCAGTTCGTTTGCCTTGAAGGTTGGCGCGTCATAAAGCGGAATGCCGCTCCAGGTGATGCGTCCCTGCGAGGCGGGCGGAGCGGCTAGGACACGCTCAAAGCCCATTTCGGAGAGGACAAACGCAAGCGCGCCCGAGGTGGATATTTTTAAAAAGTCGCGGCGGGAGAGTTGTATATTTTTCATCATTGGTTAAGCGGACGTTCCTTCACATCCATATTCTTACACTACGATCTCTACATTGGTTCCGCGGGAACCGTAAGCGAACTCTTTATTAAGAGAGACCTGCGGGGAAGTCCAGCGGTAGAGCCATTTCGCGGCCTGCGAGGACATGTTGATGCAGCCATGCGAACGCGGACGTCCGAAATCATTATGCCAGAAAGTTCCGTGGAAAGATATACCGCCTTTGGTAATGTACTGCACCCACGGCACACCAGGCAGGTCGAATCCGCTGGAGGCGAGATCGCCGGCTGCCATGTGGCGGGAGGGACGTTTGTAATATGTGACGAACGAGCCTTGCGGCGTGGTGTATGTCCCCACCCGTAAAATTCCCCCGGTGGAGACAGTTGATACGAACACAGGCAGGTTGTTTTCATAAGCGATCACGATCTGCTCGCCAAGACGCACCGCGATCTTTTTTTCGCGGCTGGGAATTTCCGGGGTGATCGGCGCAAGTTCCTCTTCCGTCATGATGCGGAGATGCTCTGCGCGCGCGAAATAAGATTTGTCGAATTTATCGTCGCGGATCTGATACCACACCTGACCATCCTGCGCTATGCTCACTGATTTTATCCAGTGTGTGGTTTCATAATACATGCGATAGGCGGCTGGTGAGGTTCTGTCCGCGCTTTCATGCGCATCTGTAAATGGCACGCTGATCTCTGCGAGAAGCCCCTGCTTTGGTATATCCATGCTCGGCGTGTTCAAGATCGTGCGGACGGGCTGAATATTCCCGGAATATAAAAAGCCTTCTGAACCGACTTCATACCAAACGCGATTATGCGCCTCTTCATCATCGCTGACAGCTGTGTTGGTGATGCTTAGGAGAGTATCTCGCTGACATAGTCTGACCGGCGCGGCTTTCACAGATGGACGGTCGAACATCCAGACAGTGCGTGTGGTGACACGTCCCTGCTGGGCGGCGAAGGGATCGTCAAAATGAAAATTGAGCGGAGGGACAAGTAAACCTGCCAGCCCGATCCCGCTCAATTTTAAAAAATCACGCCGTGATAAATTGTTCAAATTCATTTTTTCAATACAGAAACATCATGTCATCGCCAAGGTTGCGCTCTTCCACCTGAAGCAATCTGCGATTATGGCTGGGATTGCTTCGCCGAAGAGCATGGCTCGCAACACTTGCATCGCACGCAAGTGCGGGCGTGACATGAAACTAATAATGCACATTCACCACTGTGCCAACCGATGAGAAGTTGTATAACCATTCCGCATCCGGGGTGGCGAGGTTAACACAGCCATGGCTCATGGGCGTGCCGAAATTATTATGCCAGTATGTGCCGTGCAGTCCATAGCCTTTATAGAAATACATCGTGAATGGAACATTCGTTAAATAATATCCGGGACCAGACATGGTGGTCGAACGTAATTTGATCCAGATATTGTATCTGCCGGTCACGGTCGGGGTTTGCCATGTGCCTGTCGAAACAAGGAAAGAATTAACGATGGTATCACCTTCATAGGCGTACACGCGCTGCTGCGACAGATCAACATCGATCCAATGTTCGCCATTCCCATAGCTGATGGGAATCTCCGTCGACTCAACGGGTGCGGCGCCTTCAGGTGTCGGAGTATCCACTACGATTTCGGCAAGCACGACACCGGGCACGCTCGTCGCTTCAGGTGTGGCTGTGGGCGAATCGGCACTGATCGTATTGGTTGGCAGGACAACGGGGTCAACAGTCGCGGTATCGACAGGGATCACAACAACTTCAACGGTCTTTGTGCTGGTAGGAATTGAGGCAACGGTTTTTTGAGTAGCTGTAGGATCAATGATGACACCCGCGACCTCTGGCTGGGCGGTCGCTGTCACTGTCGGTGTTGCAATGACTGTTCTGGTCGCAGTTGGCTTAACGATCTGAGCAACTGGTGTATTTTCGGCGCTCGGCTTGGCAATGTCCACTTGAGCGAAAGGCTGTCTCTCAGCCGGCTGCGAAGCTGGCGCGGACGAGAAAACATTTAATATGGACGCGAGCACCGGGGAATTCACCGCCGACCACGCCGCGAACACGAGTACTGCAAGTCCAGTCAACCCCAGCAGGATGGGCAAAAGTGCGCTTCGCTTCTTTTGGTTTTTCGCAGGGGATTTTTTTTCTTGAGCATTCGGTTTTTCTTCGGGGGCGGTTGCATTGGCGCCCGGGGTCTCGCCTAATCTGTGCAGCGCCCATTCCATGCCTTTTTTAGCGCGCGGACTGTCCGGACTTAACTCCAACGCTTTGCGGATGTACTCCACACTTTCACGCGGACTGGCAACCGCCGCCAGTATCAACCACGGGTCTTCGCTTTGAGGAGCGAGTTCCGCGGAACGTTCCGCCCATTGGCGCGCTTCCGCCATCGCGCCATTTTTCAAGGCTTCGCGCGCATACGATAAAGCTTCACGGGATTCGACAAAACGATCGTTCATGGGTCACCTTCGTTTATATTTACGCGATACAAGTAAACAGGCAGATACATACAAGCGTGTTGCTAATTTTTCACCATTGAATTTCCACGGGTGTGCCTACCTCAGCCCACTCATAGAGTAATTGTGATTCGTACGTGCCAAGTACAACACATCCATAGGAGACCGGTGCCCCCAAATATCCTTCCCACAAAATTGCGCCGTTCGGCAGGATCGGCAGGGCGTGAATCCCGTTTTCCAAATGGCCGGAATAGTAAATACCAAGCCAGTTCGGCATCCAGATATCCCAGGTGGAGCCGTACGCGCTGGGGATCTTGTCAAGCACACTAAAGGTTCCCACGCGCGTGGCATTGTTCATGCCGGTGGATGCGACAAAGCTGTAGACCAGCACGTCGCCTTCATATACATACATGTGCTGATCCGAGATGTCCACCAGAATATATTTATTGCCGCTGTATGCGGGGTTGGATGGTGCGGGCTGGTTCGGACCTGAATAAGAGATCGCGCCGGATGAATCTGACACGATCTCTGCGAAGACCGAAGGCTCAGGTGTGTTGGTTGGCTGTGGAGTTGGGGAAGGCATTGCAGTCGGCGACGCGGTGTAGGTGGGTTTTGCGATCCGCGCCAGGGCGAACGGATTTGAATGCGTGGGAGTCGGCGCGTTGTTGTAGCCCATCACAGGCGAAGAAGTTGCCGTCCATGCCGCGAACGCGACCACCGCGCAGATCAATGTGACCATCAAGGCTGTCCGAACGGTGCTTGATAGGTTCATGGCGAAAAAGTGGGGATCGGAGTTGGCTGTACGTTTTCGTTATTTATAAAGCACAAAATACCTTTCGTGACGCCTTCAGCCACACGGCCTGTTTCCTGGGTCAGGATCTCACGATCAAGATATAAGAAGCCGGTTTCAATAATGGCCGTGATCGTGTTCGGATCTATTTCAGAGAAGGCATGATATTGGGTCATATCATTTGTGATGCTGCCGGCATGGAAAGTCAATCCTGTGGTGTTTTGATATCGATCCACCATGCAGGTGGTCAGGCGCTGCGCGCGGTTCACATCGCGCGTCTCCATTGAAGAGGCGATTTTGAAGCCGGTGGCTTCATCGTTAACATACTGACAGGAGTCATTATGAATGGAGATCAGCGCCACTGCGCGGTAACCGTTCAGGCGTGTGTCAAATTCATTAAGCAAGTCCACTTGAAAGCCCGCGGCCACCAGGTTCGCCTTAACGATCTGTGCGATCGCCATATTCACATCCGCCTCTGTGAGATCCGTCTGGCCGTTCGCGTCTGTGCAAACCGCGCCGGAATCATTGCCGCTGTGACCCGCGACAATGCCGACCCGTAATTGCGGGCGGGGAGTGACGATCGGACTGGATTCCTCGGCTTGCGGCGTGAGGATCAAATTAAGTTGGTTTTGCAAATTGCTTGCCAGCAGGGAATTTGGAGTCCAGGCGGTAAAGAGAGTCGCCAGCAGTACCGCAATACCGAGCGTGGCGGTAATCGCGTTCACTCTGTGTGGACGGCGCGCAGGTTTTGAAATAGGTGCTTGTTTTGTAGATTCCATGTTCTATGTTGATAATATTACCTTAAAAACGGATAAACAAGGTAAAAATTTATGGTCAATTATTAGCCATTTTTCCGTACCTAAACAGACTTCCATTCTCGAACACGCGTAAACAGATCCTGCAGGGGATTTAAGCTTGAAACCGTCACAGCCAGATTCTTTGTTTTTGTATGGTCGTATTGGAACATACGCGAATTCGGCGCGACCAATCTTGCGCGCTGACGAAACTCCGCGCGTGAGATATAGCCCGCCAGAGTGTGATCCATCCATACACCCGAATGTTTCCCCAATCCGGCGGCGAAATGATGTGCGCTACTTTATACACAGCGCTGTGTATCCCCAATCGCGCTGTGGGTATATTTTTGATGTGGATGGATGTAACTGAATAAAATGGATTTTCGAATGTAACACGCTTCTGTGCCGGCAGATTTACAACCCGCGTCGAAAATCCCCGCGCCTCATGGTCTGTGTAACCGTCCATGTTGTGATAGTCAGGCGGCACCAGCGCGGGCGTGTCCAAAACGATAGATGGGTCAGTCCGTATTTGCGCGATCTGGTCACGATGCGAGATGAGAAAGGATTTGATGTCACAGCGATGCCAGCCTAATGAGACATTATATTTATCGGGATCCGTGAATGGAGAGGTGCCGATCACATCAAATGGGATTTCCTGCTGGGAAAGATAACGCCGAAATGCCAGTTCCACTGCCGCTTCTGCCACCACACGGCGGAGCCGGTCATAGGGCTTTACTCCGCCGCGCGTACGCGACGCCCCCTTCCGTGAGGTCGGGCGTATGAGGTGCGAGGAGTTTTGCATGATTCTGGATTCCATCAGCTTGCTGATGGACGTAATAATAGCAATGTGTTTTGTTTAAACATTCGCAGAGCAAGCTGTCCAAGTCCAGAGTTAATTACGGCAGCGGAGTTTTGGTTGGCAGAACGTAATCCACTTTTTGAATGGTCAGATCAGAGAATGAGACGATCACCGGGGTATCCGCAAAGGACGTGACAAAGACCCCGATCGTTCCGGTTGGATAGCTGGGTTCGCGGATGCTGAATTGATAGCGGTCATTCAGGAAAAAACGCATCTCTGAGCCGACCGCCCAGATGCCAATGCGGACTTCGCCGGGTGCGCCCGGGGGAGCATCTCCGCTGGGAATGGGCTTTTGCATGGTGAGTTTTGTCCCGGCGCTGAGCCTGTCCATGTAAATGGTGCCATTGCAGGATAACCCGAAGCGGTAATAATAAACTGAGCTGGCGCGCACCAATATTCCATAAGAATCCTCGCCGCGGCACAGGCTTGGGCGTGCGGTGATCTCGGCGTAATGATCTTTCAGGAGCAGGTCAGTGCGCAGGCTGGTCATGTACACGCCGCTTTGCGCAGCGAGTATGAGGTGATTATCCTCCATGATGGAACTGGCTTGATTCGATTTGGGGACATCCCAGAGCGTTGGGTCGGAGAAATCGTCAGTGACGACCAGGGCGCCGAGGCCGGGGCGCATGTCTGGGGGCGGGGTGGTGGTGGGAAAAACCTGAAAGGTCGGAGTGGCTGAAGGGGGGAACCAGTCTATGGTCGCAGTGGGAAGCGGAGTCTCTGTCGCGGGGGTGAAAATGGGCGTGATGATGATCGGTTCAAAGGCGGAGCAGGATGCGATCAACAATGTCGTTGCGAGGGCGAAGTAGAATCGCAGCGACATAAGAAATATCATGCGTGTTTGATGACAGGATTTCATGGAATGTGTCGTAAAATTGATTGACATTATTCTAGCATACAAGGAGCGAACATGAGCGAAAAGCAAGTGCTTGTGACCGGCGCGTGCGGTGAAATTGGTCAGGCGTTGGTGCAGGGGTTGGCAAAGCGGGGCGGATATCGGATCGTGACCGCGGATTTTATGCCGCTGCCGGATTCAATCAAAAACCTTTCAGCGGAACATATACAGGGGGATCTGGTTTACAAGATCAAAACTTTTTACGATTATGACTTCGATATTATCTTTCATCTGGCGGCTTCACTTTCCTCCAAGGCGGAGGTTGCCACAGAAGAGGCGCACCGCATCAATGTGGAAGGCACGATGCAGCTGTTAATGCTGGCAGCCTATCGTTCTGAAAAATACGGCAAGGCGGTCAAGTTCATCTTCCCCAGTTCCATTGCCGCGTATGGGATGCCCAGTGTTGAAGAAAAAAATAAGGCTGGCGCGGTCAGGGAAGATGACTGGAACATGCCGCACACGATGTACGGATGCAATAAACTGTATTGTGAAAAATTGGGGATGTATTACGGAAAATATTACGGTCAGAAACATTTGGATGCGAACCCGCCGGTCATGCCCGACTTTCGGGCGATCCGCTTCCCCGGGCTGATCAGCGCCTTTACATTGCCCAGCGGCGGAACCAGTGACTACGGCCCGGAGATGCTCCACGCCGCAGCACAGGGCAAACCGTATTCGTGTTTCGTGCGCGCCGATTCAAAGATCTCCTTCATGGCCATGCCTGATGCGATCAAGTCCCTGTTGATGCTGATGGATGTGCCGCGCGAGAAATTATCCAGTAATGTCTATAACATTGCCGCCTTCGCCATCACCGCCGAGGAGTTCCGCCAGCGCGCCCTCAAGGCTTTCCCGGATGCGAAGATCACCTTTGATGCAAATCCGCGCCGACAGGGTATCGTGGACTCATGGCCTGAAGATGTGGATGACTCCCTCGCCCGCGCCGATTGGGCTTGGAAACCCGATTATGACGTGGATAAGTTTTTCGATGAATATTTTCTGCCGGAGATACGGAAGAGGTATGGGAAGTAGGGGAAAGGCAGTGATGAGAAATGATAGATGAGTTATCAATGGACTTGTCCATTGATAACTCATCTATGGGATCGTCCCACTCGCTACGCTTCGGGGATGATTGATGGGTTGAGTCAGGCAGAAATTGGGATCGTGAAAGGCAAATAAAATACTCCACCAGAGTGAGGGGGGCACCCTGAGTGGAGCAAATGTATCTTTACATAAAAGCCTGTAATTGACAAGGAATTCGTGTATAAAAAGCGTTTACGTTGTCTAAGAGTCATAAGTCCGCGCATAGCCCGCAAGAGGTAGGTAGTCCACATGCGAAGTTGAGCGAGGAAAAGATAAGGATGATCGAGGGTGCATGGTGACGGTCATCTTTAAGAGACCGTCACCTGAAGTTAAATAAGAAAGGACAAAAATTCCATGGCGCTTTATGTAGAAGAAACTGGCTCAGCCTCCGCTCCGACAATTATTTTTTTGCATGGTGGCGGCGGGGCTGGCTGGATGTGGCAGCCGCAAATTGAACAGCTTGACGAATATCACTGCCTTGTTCCAGACCTGCCCGAACAGGGGCGCAGCGTGAATGAAAAACCTTTTCGTATTCAAGATAGTGCCGCGCAAATTGCCGATCTGATCCGAACGCGGGCGCATCATGGAAAGGCTCACGTGGTCGGCTTGTCGGAGGGCGCGCAGGTGGCGGTCGCATTGCTGGCATCCGCGCCTGAATTGGTCGATCATGCTGTGCTCAGCAGTGCATTGGTTCGCCCGCTACCGGGCGCAAAAATGATGACGCCTGGACTGATCGGCCTGACCTATCGTTTATCGGTCACGCCATTCAAGAATAGCGAATGGTGGATCCGTTTGAATATGAAATACGCGGCTGGCGTTCCAGACAAATATTATCCGCAGTTCAGTACATCCTTTAAGGAATTAACAGAATCTGGATTTACGAATCTGATGATCGAAAATCAACGCTTCCGCCTGCCGCAAGGGTTGGAGCGGGTCAAGGCTCCCACGCTGATCGTTGTCGGAAAAAAGGAATATCCCGCCATGCATCAATCCGCCCGTGATCTCGCGGCTGTCATCCCTGCGGCTCAAGCGTATCAAGTTGTGCATGATGGTAAGATGTCCCTGGCTGAGGAACATAACTGGAACATGACAGCGACGGATCTGTTTACGCAAACTGTGCGGGCGTGGCTGAGCGGACAAGCGCTTCCAAAATAACTGCATCCGCTTGTGTAATGGAAAATAACCCCAGGATCATTTAACATTTTTAATAAGGAGAACATTCATGAAAAAATCAGATCGTATCGCGCTAATCACTCTTCCCATTATCATACTTATCGGTGTTTTGGTCGCTCTCGCAGGCAGTCAGGGCGGGATCATGCTGGGCGGAATGCCCCTATTCGCTTTGTCGGTCGGGCTGGCTTTTGTGATCCAGTGGCTGGTCTTTATCCCAGCTTATTTTATGCAGACCGAAAAATTCTTCGACATCACGGGCAGCATCACGTATATCTCCATCACCCTCGCGGCGCTATTCTTCAGCGCGGACGTGGATGCACGGTCCATGCTGCTGGCGGTTTTGGTGGTGGCCTGGGCTGTCAGATTAGGCACATTCCTATTTGGCCGCATCCAAAAAGCCGGCAAGGATGACCGCTTCGATGAGATCAAGCCTTCGTTTGTGCGCTTCCTGAACGTGTGGACCATTCAAGGCTTGTGGGTGACATTTACCGCCGCCGCTGCGCTGGTTGCGATCACATCCACACACCGCAAAGAACTTGACCTGTTTGCTGTGATCGGTTTTCTGGTGTGGATTCTTGGCTTTGGGTTTGAGGTCGTCGCTGACTCTCAAAAAGGCCGCTTCAACGCCGATCCGAAAAACAAGGGTAAGTTCATTCAAACCGGATTATGGTCGCGCTCGCGCCACCCGAATTATTTCGGTGAGATCGTACTTTGGCTTGGCGTGGCGATCATTGCATTACCCGTCTTGCAAGGCTGGCAGTGGGTTGCCATGATCTCGCCGATCTTTGTTACCTTGCTGCTAACCCGCGTCAGCGGAGTCCCCTTGCTCGAAAAGAAGTCAGATGCAAAATGGGGCGGGCAGAAAGATTATGAAGAGTATAAAAAAAATACACCCGTGTTAATTCCGAAGCTTTAATGACAGCCTGTACCTGCCGCAGACGATATCGTGTGCGGCAGGTGTTTAACAAAAGTTCTCTGCCGTACAAAAATAAAAGTTGAACCGCAAAGCTCGCAAAGAAAATATTTAAAGCCCGGCGTGCTTGGCGCTCTTCGCGGTAAAACTGTGTGAATGTAAAATAAAGAAATCAAAAACAAAAAAACAGTGATAAGACCTGGAACGAGTTGTCAATGATTGCCCGATTTTTGATCACAAGAATTCTGCGGACGATAATGATTTTGCTTGGCGTGACGTTGATCACATTCCTCTTGATGCACGCCATCCCAGGCAACCCGTGGAGCAACTATTCAAGCTCGCCGCGCATGATGCTTGGACTGGGAATTGATGCAACTCTGCAGCGTGAGCTTTACCATCGCTTCGGCCTGGACCTGCCTTTATGGCGGCAGTTCACCCGTTACGTGGTCGGGGATATTGATGATGACGGCATTTTTTTCTGCGGGGCAGTGTGCGGTAATCTGGGCCCGTCCATTCAACAGCATGGACGCACTGTGCAGCATGTCATTTTTTCTCCCCCTGAGGGCAAAACTTTTTGGGAGAGCCGCTTCGGATATTCCATTCGATTGGTGCTGTTCGGGTCGTTGATCGCGGTTGGGCTGGGGATTCCGCTGGGAATATGGAGCGGCGCGAAACCCTGGTCAGCCGTCAGCCGCGCGATCTCCGTCGGGCTGGCGGGCCTGATCTCGATCCCCAATTTTGTGCTTGGTTTGTTTGCGATCATCGTGCTGGCATCCTGGCTGAAGATCATTAAAGTCCTGCCGGATTGGAGCATGCCGGGCAATTGGATCATCCCGGCTATCGTACTGGCTGTATTGCCGATGGCGAATATTGCCAGAGTGACACGTGCCTCCCTGATGAATATTTTGAATGAAGATTACGTCCGCACCGCCCGCGGGAAGGGATTGGGCGAGCGTCGCGTGATGCTTGTTCACATTTTAAGCAATGCCATTGTTCCGATCATTACCTTCCTCGGCCCGGCTTTGATGGAAATGTTCGCGGGCTTGTTAATCGTTGAACACTTGTATTCATTTCCCGGCATCGGGCGCGGATATTGGGAAGCAGTGCTTAAACTGGATTACCCCATGATCCTCGGGCTTACGCTGATCTACGCCGCTGGCATGTCGCTCGTGAATATTTTGATCGAATTCCTGTGTGAAGTTCTTGATCCGCGCGTGCGTTCCGCCACGCATCA
>Ga0268298_10005087_pt1 | contig 12477 bp, 12 predicted proteins | sample WWTPWeurt_MetaG_FD_194462 | JGI IMG/M metagenome (GOLD analysis project Ga0268298, IMG submission 194462) | Activated sludge microbial communities from WWTP in Nijmegen, Gelderland, Netherland - WWTP Weurt | ecosystem: Engineered > WWTP > Aerobic digester > Activated sludge | place...
GGCGCGCCAGCATGCAGGCCAGGGCCAGCTTTTGCTGCTCGCCGCCCGAGAGGGTCTGCGGCCGCCGGTGGCGCAGCCCTGCCAGGCCAAACTGCTCGAGGGCTGCTTCCAGGCGTTCGCTGACGGCCTGGCGCGGCAGGCCCAGGTTTTCCAGGCCAAAGATCAGCTCATCTTCCACGCTGGTGGTCAGCATCTGGGCGGCCGGGTTCTGAAAGACCATTCCGGCCAGTTCGCTGATCTGCCAGAGGGGCAGGCCGGCGGTGGGTTTGGCAAACAAAAACGAGCGCCCGCTCAACTCGCCGTGGTAGAGGTGCGGGATGATCCCGCAGGCCAGGCGGGCCAGGGTGCTTTTGCCGCTGCCCGAATTTCCGGAGAGCAGCAGCGCTTCGCCCTCGTCCAGCTCCAGCGAAACCGGCGGCGCGCCGCAGCCATCCTGTGGATAGCGAAACCCGACCGATTCGAACCGCAGCGCCTCAGCCATCAGGACAGACGATCAGTCGTATTTAAGCGGGAGCCAGTGCTCGCCCTGCCACTCCACAAACTGGACCGGCAGCCCGGCCCGGCGGGCGGGCCGCAGCTTGTCGGACAGGATCAGGCCTTCGCTGACCTCGACGCCATCGGCTGTGCAAACCCGGTGAATGCCAGCGGCCAATACTGCCGCCACGGGCTGCAGGCCGCTCAGGTCGCGGGTGGTTCCCAGCAGCAGGTAGCGCCCATCCTCGCCCCAGGCCCCCAGACCGACGGCTGCCAGCGAGCCGATCACGCCATCCTGGGTGCCGCCCAGGCCAACCAGCAAAATCTGGTGCTGTTCGGCCAGCTGGCGGGCCATGGCCTGGTTGACCAGGTCGGTTTTGGCCTGGCGGCCAAAGACCTGGACCGCATCCGGCACAGCCGTGGTCACGCACAGACCGGGATCGCTGCCGGGCTGGAAGTCGCCCAGCATGATACTTTTGACATAGTCGGCCAGTTCGGCCAGATCAACTTCCTGGTCGCTTTCGACATGCAGACAGGCGCTGCTGTTGTGCGAGGTGTACGGGACGCGCGGGTCCACCAGGAGCTGGTGGCGGGTCACACCCTGGATCGTAAAATCGGCCGAAAGCGCCTGGGCGATACTGCGGGCCAGACGGCCCGTGCCGCGCGACTCAAGATTGTCGGTATCGTCAATCCCGATATAAATTTTCATTTAACTTCAAGCTCTTTGAGCCCCTTCATGGCGAGCTGTTCGGAATAAAACGGCATCAGCAGGCTCAGGCCGCCCTGGCTGCGGAAAGTTACGATGCAGTCGGTGCAGGACAGCACATCGGCCAGGGGGACTTCAAACTTGGCATCGTCCTCGCCTTTGAAAACCAGGGTGGCTGCGCCTGCCTTGGGGGCCGCCAGCTTGAGCAAATCGGCCAGGAGCACGCCGCTGTAGCCCGAAACTTCGCCCTTGTTGTTCTTGCCCTGGGCAGAGGCGGTGGGCATGGCCTTCAGCTCGTCAGTCGTCCAGCCGATCTCGGTTTCCACCAGCCCGGTCAGGATCAGGGCGCCTTTCAGGCCGCCGCCATCGCTGGTGTCGTCGGTGCTGCCTTCTTTTTCAACTGCCGCGGTTGGGGCCGCGGTAGGCTCGGCGGTGGGAGCGGCTGCCGGTGCTGTGGTAGGAGCGGCGGTGGGAGCGGTCTGGGTGGGCTCGGCCTGCTGGGGCTGGGCGGTGACGTTGGACCCGGCACAGCCGGCGATTAAAACGGCAATCAGTAAAAGGCAAACGAAAATACGCTTGGGAAACATAGTACTCCTCAAATAGGTGGAAAGGGTTGGGCTGCGAATTAAGTTGTAGAACTTATAGACCGTACAAGTATACTACAAGGCCGGGGGTAGATCGAAAGCGCGGGGAGGGTTTGAGCCGCAAAAACGCGGTTCAAATCATCGGTCGCATAAAGGAAGGTGCAGCTCACCTCGCGCTCCTCACCGGCAATCGATTTCGGCCCCAGGTGAGCCGCACCTCACGGGAAGCCGCGCCCACCCATGGGTGCGGCTCATGAGCACTACAGAATCACTGAAAGGATGAATTAACTGAGGCCACTGAAAAATGCCTTCCGCAAGAACGGAATTTTTCAGTGGATTCAGTATTCCTCAGTGCCTCAGTGGTTCTATCACCTTCGCCGGCACGATTGAATGCGCAAAGGATTTATTTAAAATCTTTGTGAAACTTTGCGGTCCTTGGCGAACTTCGTGGTTCAAATCCCTTCCCCCGCCTGATCGAAGGTGCGGCTCACTTCATCACCCCCAGGCAGGGCACGCAATCAGGATTAAAGTGAGCTGCACCTTCAATTATGCGACCGAATGGCGGTTCAACATTTCCCCCTAATAGCAGAAGGTGCAGCTCACCTCATTGATCGTAATGGCAATCGACTTCGGCCCCAGGTGAGCCGCACCTCACGGGAAGCCGCGCCCACCCATGGGGTGCGGCTCACTTCATCACCCCCAGACAGAACACGCAATCATAATTAAAGTGAGCTGCACCTTCAATTATGCGACCGAATGCGGTTCAATTCCTCCCCACACCCGTCCTGCGGTAAAATTAGATTCTCAAGACCGAAACCAACCCCCAAAGGTGCAGCATGATTCTCCCCAAAGAGCGCGACCCGCGCTTCATCACCCTCCGGCGCGGCGGCACACTGACCGACAGCGACCACCGCCTGCTGGCCCTCTGGGCGGCAGCCTGTGCGGAGCATGTCCTGCCGCTCTTTGAGGCGGCGGAACCAGCAGACGAACGGCCGCGGCGCGCCATCGAGCAGGCCCGGGCCTGGGTGTGCGGCGAGGCTGCCATGCTCCAGGCGCGGGCGGCGGGCGGGCATGCCATGGCAGCCGCCAGGGACCTGAGCGGAGCAGCCCGCCAGGCGGCCTTTGCGGCAGGCCAGGCGGCGGCGGTTGCCCATGTGGCGGCGCACGAGCTTGGGGCCGCCGCCTACGCCATCAAAGCCGCCCGGGACGCTGCCCCCAAAGGCGAAGCGCTGCAGGCCGGCCGGATCGAGTGCGGCTGGCAGCGCGCCCAACTGCCGGAGGCGATTCGAGCGCTTGTGCTGGATGACCAGCGCCTGCGCAATCCAATCTGCTGGTCAGTATTCGACTGCTGACAGCCGTCCCGGCTCAGCCAGCGAAAAAAACACACCCCAAAACCAGACCGCCTGAGGGAAAACAAGATGACAGATGCACAAGACAGCCCGTCCATAACCAGCAAAACCAGCCTGCTGGCCATTATCCCGGGGTTTATGGCCACGATTGGCCTTGCGAACGGTAGTTCGGCGAACGGTAGTTCGACGAACGGCGGTTCGGCCAGCACCGGATTCATCGACTTGACGGTCCCGGGCGGCATGCTCCTGGCCGGCTTTGTGGCGGCGGCCTGGATAACCAACCGGCGGCGGCTGCCAGCCTGGAGCCTGATGTCTGTAGGCATCCTGCTGGGGCTTGTGCTGCCGACCGTCTTTGGCATTCTAGGGGCCGGTCTGGGGCTGGCGACCGGCACGAACCCATCCCCGTCGGCGTCTCTTTTCACCCTGGCCCTGCCCTGGTCAGCCATCGTTGGGTTAGCCCTCTTCCTCAAGCAAAGCCGGGAGACCCGGCTGAAAACCTGGCTGCTGACGGCGGCGATTGTGGTCTGCAGCATCCTGGTGCGGGTCAAATATTTTGCGCTGTTTGGCGTATCCTGGTCAGTTTTTTGGGAGCTGAGCGGGGTATCGCTCTGGGCGGCTGGCACGCTGCTCCTGCCGATCTTCATGGCGGGAGTTTTAGCCCGCCGCTATAAGGCGGCAGCGGTCATCTTCTTTGCGGTGGGGGCAACCTATGTCTGGTATCAGGTGCTGATCGATAACGCCTACCATGTCAGCATCGGCCTGAACAACCCCGGGCTGTATTGGCTGTACCGGCTGGTGGTTCAACTGCTGTTCATGGTGGTCGGGCCGCTGCTGTACCTCTACATCAAAAATCCAAAAGGCAAAATGATCGGACTGATCGGGGCGATCACGGCATCCGTGGTGATCAACATTCTCTTTTCCGGGCTGGTGCGCGGCGATTTCACCCCAATCATCTGGCTGGCGGCGGTACCCTACACGCTGAGTGTGGGGTTGAGTTTCGGGCTGGTGAATGTGTTAAAATCGACCTCATGATGCAATCCCTCACCAAAATCCCCCTGACCTTTGAAACCGCCCAAAAAATTGCGGCGGCCCACCTGGGCTCGCAAACCAGCCTGACCGGGTTCAGCGAGCTGACCGAAGGCTTTTACAACGCCGCCTACCGCCTGGAGACCGACCAGGGCCTGGTGTGTGTCTTGAAGATCGCCCCCCCACCCGGCCTGCCCGTCCTGCGTTACGAAAAAGACATCCTGCGCGCCGAGGTTGAGGCCCTGCGCCTGGTGAAGGCTCAAACCAACATGCCCGTGCCCGAGGTGCTGTTCTATGATTCCAGCCTGACCCTGCTGTCCAGCCCGTTTTTCGGGATGGAGTTCATCCCCGGCGAACCGCTGCACAAACTGCGCGGTAGCATGGACCCGGCCGACAAAGCCCGCATCGACCGCCAGACCGGCGAGTACCTGCGCCAGATGAACCAGATCGGCAAGCCGCAGAACTGCGGGCCGCAGAACTGCGAGCTGCATTTCGGATACTATGCGCAGCCCGAGTCCCAGCACCCTACCTGGCGGGCGGCGTTTGACCAGATGCTGAACGGCGTGCTGCAGGACGGCGCTGACGCCCAGATCAGCCTGCACATGCCCAACGCCGAGATCCTGACCCGCTGCCGCCGGCATTACGCCGCCCTGGACGAGGTGCGCAGCCCGGCTCTGGTGCACTGGGATTTGTGGGACGGCAATATTTTTGTCGATCCGCAGACCAAAACCCTGACCGGGATCATTGATTTTGAGCGCTGCCTGTGGGCCGACCCACTGATGGAGGCCAACTTCGGCGCCTTTGGGATCAACCCGGATTTCTTCGCCGGCTACGGCAAAGCCCTGCCCTTCACCCCCGCCGAGCAGACCCGCCGCAGCCTGTACAACGTCTACCTGTACCTGATCATGGTCATCGAATGCACTTACCGCCAGTACCCCACCCACGACCAGGAAAACTGGGCCCGGGGTGTGCTGCAGGCAGAGCTGGAGAAGCTGGGATAGGCTCATTTTCAATCAGGTAGAAGGCGAATATTTCATTTGTTGTGATCGGCATTGAATTTTACGGTCTCAAGCAATTTCTCTTTGGTCGAAATTCGCAGCAGGCGGACAATTTCGTCGCTGTAGTCATCATTGCTTATCAGCCACTGATCGTTTGCTTTCAGTAATGAGAGTTCATGTTCCAGGCCGGCCAGCGCTGCGGGGTAATCCGGGTTATTGGCGTACGTTATTTCATTACCCTCAAACAGATGGACAGATGCCCTATTTTGGATGATTTCAATTCGGGTGTAATTGAGGTCAAATTTGTAAGCGAGGATCTGCATCTCGTATTCGGAATGGATGAACATTTCAACTTCGCGCCGGTCGGCTTCCAGCTTCAGCCATTCGCTGGTTTTGGGGTCCGTCTGATCGACGACAGCATCCAAAACCAAAGGTAGGTTGGCTTGCAAAGCCTGGTATCGCAGCGAGAAATAAGCCTGGACGGCTGCTTTAATTTGGTCCTCGTCGGATGCCTGCGTTGCCACCGGAGAAAACCACCCGGCGCAGCCTGGAGTACCAAGAAACCCCAGGATCAAGAGTATAACCAGCGATTTGAATATCTTCTCCACGCATCCTCCCTCGGTTGCAATTGATTGTTGCATTTTAGCATAATCGTGGATGCAGGAGTAGGTCGCACTGAGCAGGCAGGGCTTTTTGGGCTGCTCCTGGGAAAATTTGAACCGCACAAAGCACGCAAAGAAAATCCTTAAAAAACCTTTACGCCGTTCACTCCTTGCGACTTTGCGTTTTGATTACCCTTCGCGTTCTCCGCGTGGCGGTTCAATCATTTACCCGACTGCACGAAGGTGCAGCTCACCTCATTGATCTTGATGGCAATCGACTTCAGCCCCAGGTGAGCCGCACCTCATGGGAAGCCGCGCCCACCCGTGAGGTGCGGCTCACTTCATCCCGCCGGGCAGTGCCATATCCATGCCTGAAGTGAGCTGCACCTTCAATTTAGCGACCGAATTTAATTTAACCGCCAAGCACGCCAAGGACCGCAAAGTTTCGCAAAGATTTTTAAAAACCATTGCGCCTTCCACTCCTTGCGACTTTGCGTTTTGATTAACCTTCGCATTTTCCGCGTCTTGGCGGTAATAATTGTCTTCTGAACAGATATTCATCTTCCTGTCATCTTTATTCGGTATAATCTGATGATATTTATCATATAAATAAGGAGTATTTCAAGAATATGTTTCTCGCAAAACTTTACCGGTTGACCACCCTGCTCGCCCTGCTGGCCGTTGTGCTGGCTGGCTGCGCAGCGCCCACAGCAACCATCTCGCCGGCCGCGGCAGCACCCACCGCCGCCCAGCCCAAACCAGCCGCCGCCGGCTCCGCAGCCAGCTATGAGCTGGCGGCTGGCACCAGCGCCTCTTTCTCGGTGACCGAACAGCTCGCCGGCAAGGACCTGCCGAACGACGCCGTCGGCACAACCACGGATATCAGCGGTGCGGTCAGCATCAACCCGGATGGCACCATCCAGGCCGACGCCAGCAAGTTTGTCGTCAAAGCCGCCACCCTGCGCACCGATAACAGCATGCGGGATGGCTACGTCTCCAGCCGGCTGCTCGAAACCTCAAAGTACCCGGAGATTGTCTTTGTGGCCAAAGAGGCCAAAGGCCTGCCGGCTGTCCTGCCAACCTCGGGTGAGATCAGCTTCCAGTTGATCGGCGACCTGACGATCAAAAACGTGACCAAATCGGTCACCTGGGAAGTGACCGGCAGCATCGCCGACGGCACTGCAACCGGCACAGCCAAAACCAGCTTTACCTTTGGGGAATTCAGCCTGACCCAGCCCCAGGTGCGCTCGGTGCTGAGCATCGTAGACCAGATCAACCTGACGGTGAATGTGGTCCTGAAACAATCAGGCAGCTAATGTAAATAGAATTTTTGGTGTTTTTTGGGTGGCTACGCCACCCAAAAAACACCAAAAATAAACTCGTTTCGAACTAATCCGAACTGGGGGTAACTAAGGAGAAGATAGCGCAGGCCCAATCTTCTGGTAGATTTTCAAAACACCGGGATCCTGCGGCAGGGTCAGAACGATCTGATACTGCCCGGGCTGCAAGGCCAGGTCACGCGGGTTGACGGTGAAATTGCCGGATGCTTCGGCCCCGGCGGTGAAGAAATCCGTTTCAGCGCCATCCGGGCCAAGCAGGGCGATCTTCAGCGGGCCTTTGGTCAGACCCTGCATGGCAAAAAACAGGCTCAGGCTGGATGGCTGCTGCAGGCTGAAGGTATAGACGGCTTCAGCCGTCCGCTCTCTCTCGCTGAGCGGGATGGTCACAACCGGTGTGAATTCAGCGGGGGCGTTCAGGAAATTGGTGGTGGCGGTGCCAAAGGCCGCCCCCAAACCAAGCGACACACCCAAAACCAGCACAAAAACCAACACCATCATAGCCAGGGTCTTACGCGCCGCCTGGGTCAGCATCGCCTCGGGCAGAGCCCGCAACCGTTCCAGCAGGCCCGCAAACCCTTCAACCCGGCCCAGGAAAACGGCCCAGGCGCCCAAAAAGAGCGCCAAAGCCCCCAGCGAAACGACCGGTGGATAAAGCCCGGTATTGACCAGAAAGGTGATCGAATCATCCCCGGGCCGCCCGCCTGCTAGATAGATCCAGGGCAGAATGACCCAGGCCAGCAGCGAGCTGATCGTTACGATCGCGGTTAAGACCTTGACCCATTCAAGCAGGGCATTGCCGCGCCGCGGGGCGAGGAGCAGAAAAATGACCACCAGGGTCAGCGGCAGGCCAAACCCTCCCAGGCTGACCAGCGACTGCTGCAGCGGGGTGAAGGCTGCATCCAGCCCGACATGGGCGCTCATGCCGATAAAATCGACACTGAAGCTGGTGATTTTGGCGCCAAACAGCAGCCCAAGCAGGGCATGTCCGCTTTCGTGCAGGAAAGTGTACAGCAGGGTGGCAAACAGGAGGTTGAAGACGATGATCAGGCTATACTGCCAGAGATGTTTTTTGGAGACGGGTTCAGAAGGTTGGGTGTTCATATCCGGATTTTACCACCACCTTCCATACTTTTCAGGGCTGGGCCTGCCACATGACCGGCTCGGCGTAGCCTTCGGGCGGGAGGAAGATCACCACTGCCCCGGGGGCCAGCTCGCTGCCCGGCAAAAAGGCGAGCAGGGTTACGGTCAGGGTTTCACCCGGCGGGATATCCTTAAGCGCCAGAATCGATTGGTCGCGAGGTTCAAACGTCAGCCCGCTGAACCCCACCAGACCATCGACGGTTGAAACTTTGAAAAAATTCAGGGTAACAAAATGAGACGGCTCAAAAACAAAATCGGCGCTGCCTTTGTTCAGCAGCTTGAATTCCATCAGCAGGCCCTGGGTGCGCTGGACAGCATTCGGGATGGTTTGCAGGCCAGTGTAGGTCACCTCCAGGTCTTTGACTGCCACCGTCTCACCCAGCGGGTGGATGTTCTGAACCTCGCGCTGGAGCAGGGCAGGCGGGATTTCTGCCGCCGCACTTTGGGCGACATCCCAGAGGGCCAGAGGGGTATTCAGGCTGTCATTCGAATAAACCAGCGGCTGGCTGCCCGGCTGAAGACCCGGGAAGCACAGGATCAGGCGGGTGATATCGCCCGGCAGCAGGCTGTCATTGGCGCCAGGGGGCCAGGTTCCGTAGGCGTCATGCGCAGGGTCAAATTTACACCGGGCTGTAATGGCAAACTTGTTTTCAGCGTTCCGGATCTGAAACTGCCCCAGCCGGGCATAGGCCGGGCCGCTGTTCTTGACCGCCAACATCACCTGAAGCTGCTCTGTCGAATAATAGACATCCAGCAGGGCAATGCTGAAATCGCCAGCCTGGACCAGCGTGCCGGGTCCGTTCAAGGCCAGCGGGGTCGGGCTGGGCAGGGGGGTGGGCGACGGGACGGGAGTGGCGCTCGGCCTGGCGCTCAGCGCCACGGTTGGCTGGGCCGGGGCGCTGGTGGGGGCTGGCGCAGGGCTGGTCTGGGGGCTGCAGGCGGCCAACAGGATGGACAGGATGAGCAATAGGACCGGGGAGATAGAGGCTGGGTTTGGTTTCATCGATGCGGCTCCCAATGTAGGAATATCTCCAGTTCGGGATAAGCGATTTTGGGCGGCTGTGCCGCCCAAAATCGCTTATCCCGAACTGGGGTTTAATAAACTATGGCTTGCACTGCGCACAGCCGGAGGCGGCACAGGTGCTGCAGCCGGCGGTCTGACTGGCGAAATCGACCTTGATGTAGCCCTTTTGGGCGCAGAACTGCAGAATGCCCTGCAGGGCTGCCGGCTGGATATTGAGCTGCTTGCTGAGCTCCGGCAGGCTGACAACCCCGCCGCTGGCCTGAACTGCTTCGACAACCTGGCGTACCAGTGACATCTTAACCTCCCACCAGCAAACCAACCTGAAATATGGACAGCCCCGCCGCCCAGGCGATGGCAAACTGACCAAAGGCCATCCAGAGCATCCAGCGGGTCCCCAGTTCATGGCGGGAGACGGTCAGAGCGCTGATGCAGGGCGTGTAGAGCAGCACAAACACCAGAAACGAGAGCGCCGCCAGCTGGGCCTGGCCCTGCCCGGAGGCAGCAAAACCGTTGAAGATGTTCTGCGCCAGTCGGGTATCCACCTGGACGGCGCTGGACGAGCGCAGATCAATCCCCACCAGCAGCGGCAGGGCGCGCAGCGTATCGAAGATGGCCTGGCCAAAATTGACCCCGATGGCCTGCAGGTCCTGGCCAAAGGAAGGCGCCGGGGCGGCTGTGTTGGCCCCGGATTGGGACGGCCCATCCCCGGCGGCATAGGCCTGGGCAAGGGTACTGACCACCACCTCTTTGGCCACCACCCCGGTCACCAGGGCCCCGGTGGCTTCCCAGCTGCCAAAGCCCAGCGGGGCAAAGATCGGGGCGGCAGTGCGGGCCAATACCCCAAACAGGCTGTCCTGCACCGGGATCTCGGCAAAACGCCCGCCGCCCTTGACCGGCACAGCCATCAGCAGCCAGATCAGCACGCTGCAAACCAGGATGGTGCTGCCGGCTTTATTAATGAAGTCCGAGGTGCGCTCCCAGGTCTGGCGCACAATATTCTTGAAGATCGGGCGGTGGTACGAGGGCATCTCCATAATCAGGGCCGCCTGCGGCATGCCGCGGAAGACGGTGCGGTTGAGGATCTGCCCGATCAGAATGGCGGTCACAATCCCACCCAGGTAGAGCCCAAAGACCACCAGTCCGGCCTGCTGCGGGAAAAAGACGGCCGCAAAGAGCAGGTAGACCGGCAGGCGGGCGCTGCAGCTCATAAAGGGCACCAGCAGCCCGGTCAGAATCCGCTCGCGCGGGTTGTCCATCACCCGGGTGGCGTAAATGCCAGGGACGGTGCAGCCAAAGCCCACAATCATCGGCAGGAAGCTCTTGCCGTGCAGCCCCAGGGTGTGCATCAAACGGTCAACCACAAAGGCCGCCCGGGCCATGTAGCCCGAATCTTCGAGCAGGCCCAACCCCAGGTAGAGGGCCGTCAGCACCGGCACAAACACCAGTACCCCGCCCACCCCGGCCAGGATGCCGTTGACCACCAGATGCTGGACCCAGGTGCCGCCCAGCCCGGCCCAGGTCAGCAGGGCCGTGACCCAGCGTGAGAGCGGGCCATTGAGCACAAAGTCCAGCCAATCCACCAGGGCGGCGGGGATCTCGCTGGTCATGCGAAACAGGGTGTACATGACCAGCAGGAAGATAGGGATGCCCAGCCAGCGATTGGTGACCACCCGGTCGATCTGCTCGGAAAGCGAGGGCCGGTCCGAAGTTTTCTGGACCACATCCCGCGTCAGGCGGTTGATAAAGCTGTAACGCTCATCGGCGATCAGCACTTCGGGTTCCTCACCGGTTTCGGCAGCCAGCTGGGCAGACAAACGCCGGGCCAGGTCATAGAGCGGCTGGCGGGCGGGATCGGCCTGAAACTCGGCGCAGATGCCGGCGTCCTGCTCCAGAAGCTTGATCGCCAGCCAGCGGGTTTGGCCGCTGCCGGGCTGCTGAGCCTCGACAGCCTCCGCAAGCTCGGCAATGGCCGCTTCCAGAGCGGGCGAATAGGAAATGTTCGGTCTTGAATTCATTGGGATTTCGGGCCTTGGCAGTGGTTCTTCTGGCAAAGCCAAAAGAACTCCGTCAGCGAACCTAGCTGCAGTGCGGTTGGGCGCTGGGTTTGAACGGGGCGAAGGCGTGGGTGCGAGGGGCGCTGTTTTTGAGTGCAGCCAGCATTGCCTGCTTGAGCTGGCTCAGTCCCTGGCCCTTGCTGAGGGTGGTCGTCAGCACCGGGATGCCCAGCTGGGCTGAGAGGCGCTGCGGGTCGACTTTGAGGCCGGCGTCTTCGAGCATGTCCCACATATTCAGGACCAGCAGGGCATTGACGCCCATTTCCAAAATCTGGACCACCAGATACAGGTTGCGCTCCAGGTTGGCGGCGTCGGCCACAATCACCACCAGGTCGGCGGCGTGTTCCAAAATCGCCGTGCGGGCGATGATCTCTTCCATTGAATAGGCGGTCAGGCTGTAGGTGCCCGGCAGGTCCACCACCCGGCAGTTGGCCGAGCCGCTTTCCCAAAGACCCTCTTTCTTTTCCACCGTCTTGCCGGGCCAGTTGCCCACATGCTGGTGCGAACCGGTCAGGGCGTTGAAGAGGGTGCTCTTGCCGCAGTTGGGGTTGCCCGCCAGCAGGATGGTGTGTTCGGCCGCTTCCGCCGGGCGCAGATCGGCGGCGGCCTGGGCCGGGGGTTGGCGCAGCTGGAGGGCCGGCAGGGTAAAGCCGAACTGGCGCGGGGTAATATCTTTGGCCGGCTGGGGTGCAGCCGGGATCGGGACGACCTCAATCAACTCGGCCTCGTGTTTGCGGATGGCGAGCTGGTAGCCACGCACGTTGATCCGCATCGGGTCACCCAGGGGGGCAAAGTTGACCACCTCAACCGGGGTGTCTTTGACCAGGCCCATATCCAAAAAACGCTGGCGCAGCGGGTTGTGCCCGTGCACTTTGGCGATCTGGCCGCGCTGGCCCACTTTAAGTTGGCTGAGAGGGATCGATTTGTCCATATAAAAATCACCTTTACGCTGTAGGGGCGTCCCGGTTGGCGTTTTTATTGCCTCAACAGAATGGGAAGGCTTGCCCCTACACCAGATGTTGGTTAAAATTTTCAACGTATGTTACAATCTTAGCATATGACCAACGAAACTCGTTAGCATATACTAATGACCGATTACAGTATATACTTCAGCCGTGAGGCTGTCAAGGATGACGAATGTCACATTCCAGCAAGACCCAAAACGAAAACAAACCCACCC
>Ga0268298_10005088_pt1 | contig 12475 bp, 9 predicted proteins | sample WWTPWeurt_MetaG_FD_194462 | JGI IMG/M metagenome (GOLD analysis project Ga0268298, IMG submission 194462) | Activated sludge microbial communities from WWTP in Nijmegen, Gelderland, Netherland - WWTP Weurt | ecosystem: Engineered > WWTP > Aerobic digester > Activated sludge | place: Netherlands...
GACGGATCGCTACGTGATCACGGCCCGGGCCCTGGCCATGCTGCGCGAGCTCCAGGCCACGCCCGAGATGGCCGCCATCAAGGGGCTCGAAGCCATCTTCGAGCGCGTGTTCCACCGCATCTACGCCGGCATCGAGTACGACAAGGCGCAGATCGAACGCATCCGCGACGCCGCGAAGCAGGGCTCGCTGGTGCTTTTGCCGAGCCACAAGAGCCACATCGACTACCTGATCCTGAGCTACGTCTTCAACGAGTCGAACTTGCAGCTGCCGCTGATTGCGGCCGGCGAAAACCTCAACTTCTTCCCCATCGGAACCGTGTTCCGCAAGAGCGGAGCCTTTTTCATCCGGCGCTCGTTCAAGGGGGACAAGCTCTACACCGCGGTGGTCGACTCCTACATTCGCCGGCTCATCCGCGACGGGTATCCCATCGAGCTCTTCCTGGAAGGTGGACGTAGCCGCACGGGCAAACTGCTGTCGCCGAAGTTCGGCCTGCTGAACATGATCGTCGACGCCGCGCTGGCCGTGCCGCAGCGGACCACGTACTTCGTTCCCGTGAGCATCGGCTACGAGCGCATCGTCGAGGCTGGCAGCTACGTCGACGAGATGGCGGGCGCCGAGAAGAAGCGCGAAGACGCCACCGACCTCCTGAAGACTCCGGAGGTTTTGCGCCACCGATACGGGCGAATCAACCTCCAGTTCGGCCAAGTCCTCACGCTATCCGAGATCGCCCGCGAGCTCGGGACCGAGCTCGGCAGCGTGGCAACGCCAGCGAAGCGCCGGGCGCTGGTGACGCGGCTGGGCAACCGCGTGATGGACGAGATCAATCAGGTCACGGCGGTCACTCCGGGAGCACTCACGGCACTCGCGCTGCTCTCCCATGCCCGCCGCGGCATCGTGTTCTCGGAGCTCGTGGACCGCACGGCGAAGCTCGTGACCGTGCTGCGCGACATGGGCGCGCGAGTGAGCGCCGCGGCCGTGACCCCCAGCGGCTCGCTGCGCGCGGAATCCATCCGCGAGGCAGCGCAGATGTTCGCCGACGCCGAGCTCGTCGAGCTGCACACGCCGCTCGGCGAAGGCGCGAAGGAGAAGCGCTCCCGCACCATCGAAGACGACTCGATCCTCACGCCCGTCGAAAAGAAGCGCCTCGTCCTCGACACGTCGAAGAACATCATCGTCCACTTCTTCGTGGAGCGTGCGCTCATCGCCGTCGCCACGCTGGTCCCTCCCGGTCCGCCAGTCGACGAAGACGTCGTGCGCGAGCGCGTCCAGACCCTGTCGCGACTGTTCAAGCACGAATTCCGCTTCCGCGCCGACGCACCGTTCGACGCCATCTTCGACGAGACGCTGCTCGCGATGAAGGAGTCTGGCGCGCTCATCACGGACGAAAGCGGCAAGTTGGCCCCCGGCGCCGGCGGCGGGGGCTGGTCGGGCCGCGAGTGGCTCGAGCTCTACGCCGCCACCGTCACCAACTTCTTGGAAGGTTACCGGGCTGCGGCGCGCGGGCTCTCGCTCTTGCTCAAGGGCCCCGCCACGGAGAAAGAGCTCGCCAAGAAGAGCCTCGCTCTGGGCAATCGCATGTTCTACGGCGGAGAGCTCTCTCGCCGCGAGTCCGTGTCGAAGCCGCTCCTGGAAAATGCCGTGCGTGCGTTCGTGGACCAGGGCTACCTCACGCGCAGCGAAGGCAAGCTCGAGCTCACCGACACCTTCAGCGCACAGAAGGCCCTCGCGACCATCGAGAGCAAGATCGCTCTGTTCCTCGGCGAGGACGGCGAGTGAGGGGCTCTCGACTCGCGGCGGTCCTCGGCCTGGCCCTGCCCTGCGCGGGCGGCTGCGCCGGGACGCCGACGCCCCTGGCGCCGAACCTCGAAGGCTCCGTCGGCGTTCCGCACCACGGCGTTTTGAACCACTCCGCCGAGTTGCCGGTGCGGGGCCACGGCTTCTCGCGCCTGCGCCCCAAGAGCCCCACGTATTTCGGCAACCCCCGCCTCGTCAGGGCGTTGGTGGGAGCGGCGGAGAGCGTGGTCGCTCGAGCGCCCGGTGGAGCGCCGCTCTTCATCGGCGACATCTCGGCCCGACAGGGCGGAAAGCTGCCCGGTCACCGTTCGCATCGCACCGGTCGCGACGTCGATTTGCTCTACTTCGTGACGACCCCTGCCGGAGCGCCCGTCCCGAGCCCGGGCTTCGTCAAGTTCGGCACCGACGGCCTCGCGTCCACGGATCCCGACCACTTCGTGCGCTTCGACGTGGAGCGAAACTGGCTCCTCGTGCGCGCGCTCCTCCTCTCGACGGAGGCAGAGGTGCAGTGGATTTTCGCGAGCCGCGGAGTCGAAGCGCTGCTCATCGACTACGCACGGGCTCGAGGGGAGGATCCCCGGCTGGTTTGGCGCGCGGAAACCGTGCTGCTCGAGCCGGGCGACTCGAGCCCCCACGACGACCATTTCCATCTCCGCATCGCCTGCAACCAGGAAGAGATGCTGCGCGGCTGCGAGGGAGGCGGCCCGCGCTGGGAGTGGCTCAGCCCCGAGCCGACCCTGGGCGACCTCGACGACGAGCTTCTGAGCGAGATCGCGCGCGAAGACCCACTGACCGATGGTTGAGCGCCGTTCTTTCCCACGAGGCCGGCTCCTCCACGGCGATTGCCTGGAGGTGCTGCCGCGTGCTGTCGCTCGTTCGCGCCAACGCTTCGATCTGGTCTACGTCGATCCACCCTTCAACACCGGTGTCGCGCACCGCGCGCGCGCCGGGCGTGGTGCCCGCGCAGAGGGCGAGCGCGCGTATCACGACGCGTGGGGTGGACTCGACGCCTTCCTGGCCATGCTCGAGCCCCGTCTGGCGTTGTTGCGCGAGCTGATGAGCGAGTCGTCGTCGCTCTGGCTGCACCTCGACCACCGCGGCGTGCACGACGCCAAGGTCTTGGCCGATCGCATCTTCGGCCGCGAGCGTTTCCGCGGCGAGGTGGTGTGGGTGCCCGGCAACGGCGCTCGCAACCGCCGCGGACCGAGCGTTACGCACCAGACCCTCTTGATCTACTCGCGCGGCCGCGATCTGATCTGGAACTACAAGGATCCGCTCTACCGTGAGCCGTTCGCCGGAACCAGCCTCGACATGCACTTCTCGCACGTCGATGGCAGCGGTCGGCGCTTCCGTGAACGGACGCTCGGGGGCAAGACGTACCGCTACTACGCCGACGAGGGGCGGCAGATCGGCAGCGTGTGGACGGACTGCCCTGCCATGCACGCCAACACGCCGCTCCGAGCCGAGACCACCGGCTACCCCACGCAGAAGCCCGAGCGTTTGCTCGAGCGCATCCTCCGCGTGGCAAGCTTGCCCGAGAGCCGGGTGCTCGATCCCATGTGCGGCAGCGGCACGACGCTCGCCGTGGCCGACCGGCTCGGGCGGCGCTGGCTCGGCGCCGACCAGAGCCCGCTCGCGTTCGAGATCGCGTCTCGACGCTTGGCCGGCACGACGCAAGAGCGCGAACGCCCGGAACCGAAAGGCTCCGAGCGTTCCAACCTGGCGCGTTGAAGCGATCGCGCAGGGCGCGGCCGCCGCTCGCCCGGGGTCTCACATGCAGACGCCGAGCGTTCCCAAGCTCGCGTCGAAGGCCACGCAGTTCTGGGTGCCCGAGCAATCGCTCTTGGCGCAGCAGAACTTGGCGCAGCTTCCCGTCCCGCTGTCGCCTGTCGAGTTGCAGTGGAGAGTGCCCTCGCAGTATGGGCCGCTCGAGTTGCTGCACGTCTGGCCGAGCTTCTGCGTGTTCGGCGGGTCGAAGCAATCGATGCCGGGGTTGCCGGACTGGTCCTGCCCGAGGTCACAGGCCTGGCCCGTGGTGCAGCCCTGGTTGGTGACCGGGTTGCAGTTCGCCGGAATGTTGGCGCAGCCGGAAGGCAAGGTCACCGAGCCACCGCCACTGCCTCCGCCGCCGGGGCTCGTGCCGCCGCTGCCCGTCCCGCCGCCACCAGGGCTCGTGCCGCCGGCGCCACCACCACCCGAGCTCGATCCTCCCGAGCTCGTTCCTCCCGAGCTCGTCCCGCCGGTGTTGCCGCCGCCGCCGGTGTTGCCGCCGCCGGTGGCGCCGGTTCCATAGCCGCCGCCCACGCCGGCGTCGTTGCCGCCGCTGCTGCTGGTGCTCGCGCACGCGACCACTCCGCCCGCCAAGAGGGCCGCCGCCATAAGTCCCAAGCTCGTCTTCTTGTTCATGACTCCTCCAACACCGGGCTGACCCGGAGTCTCGTGCTCACCCGCCGCCCAGGCGGACGCGGAGTCCTAACAGCGAAGCCGGGTCCGTTCAAATCCGGCCGGGATCTGCCCGAGTTTCTTCGGGTGCGCGGCTCACGTTCGCGGACCGGTGCTCGAGCGCACCCGCGCCAGCTCGCGCACCACACGGAACGTGAGCCCGGTGCCCGGGCTCAGAGCATGGAGCCCGCCCCGGGCGCACGAACGCGTCCAGCTCGCGTCGGTGACCCACGACCCCGAACGCACCATGCGCCAGCTGGATTCACTGCGCGGCGTTTCCGGATCGGGCTCGGGCTCTGCATCCAGCTCGGCGTGGGTCTTCTCGCCGAAGATGTCACCTACCCACTCGCGCATGCCGCCGGCCATGTCTCGCACGCCGTAGGGCGAGATGTCCTTCTCGAACGAGCCGGCCGGCTCCGGCTGTTGCGTGAACGAGCGCGACTCGCGCATGTGGCAGAACGTCGCGTCGAAGCGATCGCCCCACGGGAAGAAGCGTCCGTCGGTGCCGCGGGCCGCCTTCTCCCATTCGGCTTCCGTGGGCAATCGGACCACGACCCCGAGCCGCTTTCCGAGCCAGCGGCAGTAGGCGCGCGCATCGAACCAGTCGACGACGTGGATGGGCACGTTCCAGAGGTGGCCGTCTTCCGCGGGGAAGAGCCGCCGCGCTTCGCCCTCGATGATGTCGAGCACGGGCTCCCAGCGACCCGACGAGGCACGTGTCGCAGCGTGGTTCGAACCTTTGGGGTCGACGGGCGCGCGGCGCGCGGCCTCTTTCGGGTCTCCGAGCTCGAGCTCGTCGAGAAAGGCGCAGTACTTCCGCATGGTGATCGGGAGCTCGGCGATGGCGAAGTCCGGCACGTCCACCACCTGGCGCGAGATGGGGTTGATGGCGTCCGGATCCCCGCCGAGCGTGACCGGACCGCCCGGGACGTAGACGAACCCCGCCCCGATCTCGTCTTCGCGCCGGAGGTTGACGTTACCCGAATGGTGCTCGCCGCGCCCGAGCAGGACCGGGTAGCGCACGTCACGAAACCCCGGCGCGCGCAGCGTGATGAGGTAGCTTCCAGGATCGAGGCGCACGTCGCGGAAGGGCGCGCGGCCGAGGAAGCGCTCCTCGGTCGTCACCAAGATGCGATCCTGCTCGACGTAGCGCTGGGCGAACACCTGCGCCCCCGGGGGATTCGACTCCAGCGAAAGCCGGGCATCGGCGCGCAGGAGCTCGGCGTAGTGCCCCGAATCGTGTTCGAGCACCAATGCCTCGTAGTAGATGCGGGTGGCCGGGCGACGCTGCTCCGAAGCCGTGAGCGCCCGCGTCCAGTACAGGTCGGCGAGCCCTCGATGGGCGGGCTCGCACTCCGCGTCGTATCCCAGCGCTTTGGTGAAGAGATCGACCGCCTGCGCCAGGGCGAGCGCAGCGTCTCGATCGGCCTCGGCGATGCGATCTTCGACGCGCCAGAGCGTGCGCTTCTTCTCGACCGGTTCCCAAGCTTCGATCTGCTTGGCGACCTCTTTCACCACGCCGCCGAGCTGCCGCTGCTCGGCTCGGAGTTCGTGGTAGCGACGCACCGGATCCGCAGCCTGCCCGCTGAGCTTCAACGCCTCTTCCCTGCGGCGCTCTCGTTCCCGTGCGCCCTCCAGGAATTCCTCGACGCTGCGGGCCACTTCATCCGCCGACCGGGGCCGCGCCTTGGGATCGATGGCCATGAGCCCGAGCGCCAGGTCTTCGAGCAGGAGAGGGCAGCTCGGGACGATCTCGCGGGGCGCGACCGGCCCCTTCTCGTAGGTCCTGACCAGCGCCGCAGCGTCGTGGGGGAAGCCGAAGGGGTGCTTGCCCGTGAGAATCTCGTAGAGGATCACGCCGAGCGCGAAGAGATCGCTGCGCTGGTCGACGCTCTCCCAACGACCGAGTGCGATCTCGGGCGCGAGGTAGCCTGGCGTGCCGCCGCTCGGTGTCGCGAAACCCGGCGGCGGAGAGGACTCCTTGAGCGCGCGCCGCACGGTGCTGTCGCGGTGCACTTTGGCGAGGCCCCAGTCCGCCAGGTAGACCTCGCCGAAGTCCCCGAGCAGGATGTTGTCGGGCTTGATGTCTCCATGCAAGACACCGCGCGCGTGGGCGTAGGCGAGCGCTCGACACACCTGGACGAACGCGCCCAAGAGTCGCACGAGCGGCCAGTGCTTGCGCAGCTCGTCGCGATCGAGCACGTCCCCCAGGGACTGCTTCTTCACGACGCGCATGGTGTAGAACGGTTGACCGTCGGGCAGGACGCCGATGTCGTAGACTGGCACCACGTTCGGGTGCTCCAGCTGCGCGGTGATGCGCGCCTCCTGCAGGAAGCGCTTCATGTGAGAGCGATCGGCGTCGGGCCGCGCCAGTGTCTTCAGCGCGACGATGCGGCCGATCTCCCGATCCAGCGAGGCCGTGACCTTGCCCATCCCGCCGCGGCCGAGGGCCTCGAGATTGGCGTAGCGCGCACCTTCGAAACGGCCAGGCATGGCCCCGGTTTCACGCGAAGACGGCCCGGTTCCGAACACGTCGGGTCCGGAAACCTGCCCCTGTGACTCGGGCGTGGTGGCGCGCTCGTGCGCGCGCAGCGACACGGCCGGCTGGCGGAGCGCGGGCAGAGTCTCCAGCTGCGGCTTCGACGCCATCGTGACGGCTCGAGCCCGCTCACTCGGCAGCACGCTCTCGACCGCCTGCTCGAAATCTTTGGCCGGTGCTTCCTCGGCGCACTTCACCGCGAGCTCCCAGAGCTCCTCTGGGCTCATGAGCCCGCGTGCGAGCGCTTCGAGTGCGAGCTTCCTCGCTTGCTTGGGCTTCATGCCTTCCCCGGCGCGCGCATGTCGGAGAAGCCTACCTCAGCCTCGCGACGAGCGGGGTCGGCGCGACCATGGAACGACGAAGGCCCGCGCCGAGGCGGGCCTTCGAAGCTCGTTCGGGGGCGATTACTCGCAGGCGATGGGCCGGATGCTCATGATGGGCGCCGGGTTGTCCAACGTCGGCGTGCCGGCGGACTCGTCCCGGGTGACGTCGAAGCAACACTGCCGAGAGCTCATGGCGTTCAGCACCGAGGTCAGCGCATTCAAGCGTCCTGGACCCTCCGGCACCTTCTTCAGGATGATGTTCCAGACTTGGCCCAGCGCACGGCAAACCGGGCGGTTGGGGTTCGGCGGGTGGTTCGGGTTGGGCGGAATGACGGCCGGCAGGTGGATCGTCTGCGCGATACGGTGGTAGTACCCGATCGGAACGAAGTTCGGATAGCCCACGAGAGTATCGGCGTCCGAGACGAAATCCTGGGCCTCCACCAGGCCCGCGACCGGCGTCGCAGAGTTGCCGACCCCGGCCAGCGTCAAAGCGCTGACCGCTGCGAGGACTGCCGTGAGCTTCATGTTCCGCATGTGAGGACTCCGTTCGTGAGCGCGACGCGCAGGGATCACCCGATACTAAAGTGAACTTTAGCTCGGCCGTTCCGACACGGTCAAACGCGTGACGCGTCCGCCGCGCGTGCGCAGAGCGCCCTACACGTGCTCCTGACGTGCGCTGAGGTGTCTCTTGCGACGTACATCTCGGGCTCTGTGGGAGCCGAGCGTCAGCCAGTGATCACAGCTTCATTTCGCCTAGATCCGGGGCGAGCGTGAGTTCGGGCTCGGTCTTCTTCCGCACTTCGTCGGAGCTCACGCCGGGCGCGAGCTCTGCCAAACACAGCCCCGATGGGGTGACGTCGATCACGGCGAGATCGGTGATGATGCGGTGCACCACCGCCTTGCCCGTCAGCGGCAACGCACATTGGTTCAGGATCTTCGGAGCGCCGTTTTTGGCCGTGTGCTCCATGATCACGACCACGCGTTTGGCGCCGTGCACGAGATCCATGGCGCCTCCCATGCCCTTCACCATCTTGCCGGGGATCATCCAATTCGCGAGGTCACCGTCACGGCTGACCTCCATCGCGCCGAGGATCGCCAGATCGATGTGACCTCCACGGATCATGGCGAAGCTCAGCGCGCTGTCGAAGATCGAAGAGCCCGGCACCATGGTGACCGTCTCCTTGCCGGCGTTGATCAGGTCGGCGTCTTCCTGCCCCTCGACGGGGTAGGGACCGATGCCGAGCAAGCCGTTCTCGCTCTGGAGCATCACTTCGACGCCGTTCGGAATGTAGTTCGCGACCAGGGTCGGCATGCCGATGCCGAGGTTCACGTAGAAGCCGTCCCGAAGCTCTTGGGCGGCGCGCTGGGCAATTTGCTCTCGCGTCAACATCGTGGTCTCCCTCAGCCTGGCTTCCGCGTGGTGCGGCGTTCGATGCGCTTCTCGTGAGCGCCGTTGCCGACGACGACGCGCTGGACGAACACCCCAGGAGTGTGGATCTCGTCTGGATCGAGCTGACCGACTTCGACCAGCTCTTCGACTTCGGCGATGGTGATCTTGCCGGCCATGGCCACGAGCGGATTGAAGTTGCGCGCCGTGAGGCGATACTTGAGATTGCCGTAACGATCGGCTTTCCACGCCTTCACGATGGCGAACTCGCCGGTTATGCCGCGCTCCATCACGTAACTGCGACCGTCGAATTCCCGCACCTCTTTGCCCTTGGCGACCTCGGTGCCGAAGCCCGCCGGTGTGTAGAACGCCGGCACGCCGGCGCCTCCCGCGCGCAAGCGCTCGGCCAAGGTCCCTTGCGGCACGAGCTCCACCTCGAGTTCGCCCGACAGGAACTGGCGCTCGAACTCCTTGTTCTCACCGACGTAGCTCGAGACCATGCGGCGGATCTGCTTGTTCTGCAGCAAGATCCCCAGGCCGAACTCATCGACGCCGCAGTTGTTGCTGACGAACGTGAGGTTCTTCACGCCCTTTTCCCGGAGCGCCGAGATCAAGAGCTCGGGGATGCCGCAGAGGCCAAAGCCGCCTGCCAGCACGGTCGCGCCATCGCCGATGTCCGCCACTGCTCGAGCAGCGCTCGCCATCACCTTGTCCATGACGCTGGCGACGTACCACCGCCCGAGAACGCGCCGCAACGCTCTCGCGGATCGGGCCGATTTGCTCAGGCCGGAAAGCCCAGCGCGCGTCGTTGGGCGGGCCGCGTGCGCGTGTCGCCGCGGCGCCAGAGCAAGCCGTCGAGCACGTAGTGTGTGGCCTGCGGCAGGGCGAGGAGGGGTACCACAAGCGCGGAGACCACCGGCCCGAGCTCGACTCCTTCGGAGCCGAACAGCCAGGGACGGTCGTGCCAGATCAGTTTGTCCCACAGGAGCTCCTCGGCGAAGCCGAAGAGCGTCAGCACGCCCAAGAAGGCGACGACACCCCCGGCGACGAGCTGCGAGCCGAGCATGTCCGGTCGCTCGCTCCTCCGCGCGCGCGCGTACGCATACAGGAGCGCGAAGTACGGCACCCCGTGGATGGCGACGTTGGTCACCGTGAACTCGAAGTCGCTGTTGGTGTGGACGATGCCGTACCACCAGATGGCAGCGGTGGTGAGCACGACGACGGTCTTGCCGAGGGCGAACACCCGATTCGCGAACGCGCGCCAGACTTGGCGCGCCAGGAATGCGACGAGCGAGCCGATGGCGAGAACGCGCACCGCTGGCACCAGACGCGCGGCGAGCGCGCCGAGGTCGACGAAATCGCCGCGCACGAACCAGGCGAACTCCGTGTGCCCGATGCGCGCGTGCCAATCCAGCACGGGGTAGAGCGTCACGGCGTAGACGGTGACGTCGTCGAGCCAGCGATCGAGAGCGCCACGCTCGCTGGCCCGCGCCCGATACACCGCCACCCAGCCCACCTGTTGGCGAATGAAGTGGAAGAGCGCGGTGTAGGCGAGCACACGCCAAAACACCAGGGACCCCTGGGAGTGGAGGGCCACGCCTGCGAGCCAACAGCCGAGCGGCACCAGCGCGTAACGCAGCCGGTGTTGGGCCAGTTCTTCCCGATCGAAGTAGGTGCGAAACAGCGTGGACCAAACGTGGGCGACGTCCACCACCACGACGAATACGAGCCACGCCCACTCCGGCAATGGGCCGGGCGCGACGCCCAGGGCGCGCGCAGCGCCGACGACGGCGAAGGCCCCGAGCGCGCTGCCCGCGAAGACGGCGAGATCCAAGCGCGGACCGAACAAGAACGGCCCGAACGAGAGCCCGCGCGGCGGGCTGACGGGGCTCGACGTGGTCATGGGCTCACGGCTCCGCCGGGACCATACCCGACCTCAGCGCCGCTCCGGGAACCGCTACGCGGCGGCCCCTCACAAGATCGACTCGAAGGGGTGGCCGAGGGCGGTCAAGATGGCCTCCGCGGCCCGTACGCCGTGGTGCTGCGCTTCCTCGAACAAACCCACCCCCGACAGATCGGAGTGGGCGAAGTGGACGCGCCCGACGGGCTCCGCCGCCTTCTTCCGGGCCGCGCTCCAGATGAACCCCGGCTTCGGCCGCACCATGGCGTGGCCCCAACGCCAGACGTCGATCTTGCCAATCGTCTCCCGCAGGTCGGAGTGCGCAGGCTCGAGTTCGGCCAAGATCTCCGAGACGAACTCGGCATGGGTCATGGCGGCAAGCCGCTCGCGGGCGGCCTTCGGGTCGTGCCCGACGAGGGGTTGGTAGTAGGTGAAAATGGCTGGCCCATGGTCTTCCAGACGTTGGTGGTTCGCCACCACGTAGCCGAGAGAACGGCCGTCGAAGATCACGTTGTCCCACGCGAGACCGAAGCCGGGGCTCTTGGGTCTCTGCGAGAGGTGCAGGTTCGCCACCCACCACGCGCCATACTCGAACTCGTGGAGGTGCGCCGGCGGTTGCTCGCGGAACGGACGCAACACTCGCGGCACGACGAACTTCGGGAGCGCGAGCACGACGTACTCCGCGGAAACACGCGTGAGCGACTCGGTCGACGCATCGAACACCGCGAGCTCCACGCCCGCGTCCGACGGCACGACGTCGGTCACGAGGCGCCGAGTGCGCAAACGGGGACCCACGCGCTCGGCCAGGTGACGCACGATGCGCCCGTTGCCTTCGGGCCAGGCCACGAACGGTTCGCTCTCGGCGCCGGGCTTCGGAACCCGAGAGCAGAAGTAGAACAACATCGCCCACGCGCTGGTGTCCTCGAGCGACGTCCCGTAGTCGTCGCGACACGCGTATTCGACCCACCAGCGGAGGATGCGCCCGGAAAATCCGCGTTCGGCGAGGTAGGCGTGGGCGCTCGTGCGGTCGAGGGCGGTGACCTCCGCGTCGTCGCTCGCGTGCTCGATGGGGAGCGCGAACGCGCGCCGTCCGCGCGCGTCGCGAAAGGCCACCCAGCGTGCGATCTCGGCTTCGAAGCGCGAGAGCTCGGCCAGGTCGGCCTCCTCTGCCAAAGCCTTGGGGTAGAGGCCCTCGTGCCAGCGGCCTTGGCAGAACACCCGCTCTTCGGGCTCGCGCACCAGGAGCTCCTCGCGCACTCGCGGCGTTCCGTCGGCGTCGCGCGACTCGATGGCACCCATTTCGTCGAGCAGCTTCACGAGCGCGCGGTTCGCCGCCGTGGGCTGCGGCACGTAGTGGGCCCCCCACGGGTGCGGCACGACTCCGTCGGTTCCGTAGCTGCTCGTGCCGCCGGGCTGTGCCTCGAGCTCGAAGACGGCGAAGTCGCGGACACCCGCCGCCTCGAGGCGCCAGGCCGCCGAGAGTCCACTCGGCCCCGCGCCGACGATGGCGACCTGTACGCGTTCGCCGTTGCCGCTGGCGCGCTCGGCGGTGGCGTCGCGCAGGCGATGACCGAGGGTGAAGTTCGCGCCTTGGATTCTGCCGCCGATGTCCGCCGCCCGCCGCCGACAAGCCGACGCCGCGAACGGGGCCGCGGCGCACAGCGCGAGCCACTGGCGGCGGGAGACGGTCACGCGGTCACGTCCTGTGATCGATCACAGGCAGCAGAAAGTGATCGGCTCGGTGGCAGTGGCGGCGCCCGTGATCTGACCGCCCGACGGCGGGCAGGTCGCACCACTGGCCGTGGCCGTGAGCTTCGAACCGCGCGTGTCGGCAGGGAAGCCCTGGCATCCGCCCGACTGCGTCGTGGGGTCGACGTTCAGCACGACGCAGGCACCGTTGGCGACCGCCTGCGACCCCGCGCCGCACGTGCTGTCCGTGTATACGGTGACGCTGGCGTTGGTGCACGAACCACCGCCCGCGCTGCCACACGCGCAGCTGCTGCAATCGCGGTTGTCGGTGAAGTTCAGGTGCGAAAGCTTCTTCGTCGAGTACGCGCCTGCCGGACAGGTCGAATCACCGGTCTTGTAC
>Ga0268298_10005089_pt1 | contig 12474 bp, 9 predicted proteins | sample WWTPWeurt_MetaG_FD_194462 | JGI IMG/M metagenome (GOLD analysis project Ga0268298, IMG submission 194462) | Activated sludge microbial communities from WWTP in Nijmegen, Gelderland, Netherland - WWTP Weurt | ecosystem: Engineered > WWTP > Aerobic digester > Activated sludge | place: Netherlands...
CCGGGTTGGCTGGTCACACATCAGGATCTCCTTGGTTCGGATCAACGGACAGAAAGCGGCGTGGCGCGCGAATAATTGAGCGGCCCGCCCGTGAAAGGCGCAAAACCTGTGCCGAATATAACCCCCGCGTCGGCCAGATCGGCATCTTCAACGACGCCTTTTGCAACGCAGGCTTCGGTAGCGGCCAGCAGCGGCGCCATGATGCGCTCGGCAAGGCCTGCCGGCACGGCGGCCGGACTGGCTTTTTGCGCCCGCCCGTCCTGCCAGCGATAAAAGCCCTGCCCACTTTTCTTGCCCAGCTGGCCGGCCGCAACCCGGTCGGCCAGGATCTTGGGCAGCACCGCGTCGGCGCCGGCGAGGGCCTTGCCGGCGGCCACGGCGATATCGAGGCCCACGCTATCCATCAACTCCACCGGCCCCATCGGCATGCCAAAGGCCACCAGCGCCGCGTCGATGGTTTCGGGGGCAAGGCCTTCGCACATGCAGCGCAGGGCCTCGTACATATAAGGTGCAAGCACCGCATTGACCAAAAAGCCCGGCTCGTCCTTCACCGGCAGCGGCAGTTTGTCGAGCTTGCGCACAAAACTGGCGGCACGGCGGTAGGTTTCGTCAAAGGTCGCGCGGCCTTTCACCACTTCCACCAGCGGCAGCACCGCCACCGGATTGAAGAAGTGGATGCCGACCAGCCGGCCTGGCGCCTTGAGCGCGGCGGCAATGTCGGCAATGCGCAGGCTGGACGTATTGGAAGCGAGCACCGCGTCGGGCCTGGCGCGTTGTTCGATGTCGATGAACAACGCCCGCTTGGCCTCCAGGTTCTCGAAGATCGCCTCGATGATCACGTCGGCCTGGGCCACGCCATGGCCGGCCGGATCGGGAATCAGGCGGTCCAGCGCAAAGCGGGCCTCCCGGTGCTTGCCACGAAACTTGCGCTCGATACGCTGTGCGGCCCGGGCAATCGCCGGCGCGATACGCTCGATGCTTTGATCCTGCAGCGTGACGATCATGCCGCGGAGGGCGCACTCGGTGGCGATGTCGCCGCCCATCACCCCGGCGCCAATCACATGCACGCGCCGCGGCTGGAAATCCGCATCTTTGCCAAAGGCTTTCAGACGCTCCTGCAGGAAGAAAACCCGCACCAGATTTCTGGCGGTGGACGAGCGAAAAATGGCCTCCAGCGACGAAGACGAAGCCGCCGGCACCGCCAGCGCATTGCCGCCGTAACGGGCCCAGATGTCGATGATCGCAAAGGGCGCCGGGTAGTGCTCCGGGCGCGCCCTGGCGGCCACCTGTTTACTTGCCCGGGTGGCCACGATGCCCGCCAGCGGCCCGTTCAAAAGTTGCTGCAGCAGCGGCAGGCGACGCGGTTCACGGCCGGAGAGCAGCAGGATGCGGGCCGCGTTGTCCATCACCCGCGCCGGCACGCAGTCGTCGGCCAGGCCGAGGCGCCGGGCTTTGGCGGCATCGACGCCCTTGCCGGTGAGCATCAGGTCCAGCGCCGCCGCCGGGCCGATCAGCCGCGGCAGGCGCAGCATGCCGCCCCAGGCCGGGTAGATGCCGAGCATCACTTCCGGCAAGGCCAGGCGCGTGGCGGCTTCATCCACGGCAAGGCGGTAGCGGCAGGCCAGCGCCAGCTCCAGGCCTCCGCCCATGCAGTGGCCGCGCACCAGCGCCAGCGTGGGGTAGCTCACAGAAGCCAGCCGGGCGAAGAGATTCCAGCCCCGCTCCACCAGCGCGCGGGCGGCCGCGGCGGAATCGATGCGGGTGAATTCGTCGATGTTGGCGCCGGCAATAAACCCCGCGGCCTTGCCGGAGCGGATCACCAGGCCCGTGGGCGGCTTCCGGTCGAGCTCGTCGAGCAGGCTGGCAAGTTCGGTCAACACGCCGGCGCCAAGGGTGTTGGCCGCGGCATCGGGCACATCCAGCGTGGCCCAGGCAATGCCGTCGGCGTCGCGTTCGAGTGTCCAGTTGGCAAGATTCATCACAGCGCCTCCACCATCATTGCCCCGCCCAGACCGCCGCCGATGCAGATGCTGGCAATGCCGCGCCGGCCGCCCGTGCGGCGCAGCGCGTGAAGCAGGTGCAGCACGATGCGCGCCCCGCTCGCCCCGACCGGATGCCCCAGGGCCACGGCGCCGCCGTCCACGTTGAGGCGCGCCGGGTTGATGCTGCCCAGCGCGCCGGGCAGATCCAGGCGGGTGCGGCAGTAGGCGTCGTCCTGCCAGGCGCGGAGGCAGGCAATGGCCTGGGCGGCAAAGGCTTCGTTGATTTCCCACAGGTCGATGTCGGCCAGCCCCAGCCCGTGGCGCTTGAGGATGGGCGTGGCGGCATGCACCGGGCCAAGGCCCATGCGCTCGGGCTCCAGCCCGGCCCACTGGCTGTCGACGATGCGGCCCAGCGGTTCAAGGCCAAAGCGCTCCACCGCGGCGGCGCCGGCCAGCACCAGCCAAGTTGCGCCGTCGGTGATCTGCGAGCTGTTGCCCGGCGTCACACGGCCGTATTTCTTGTCGAAGAAGGGCTTGAGCCGGGCCAGGCCGTCCATCGACGCATCCCGGCGCAGGCCGTCGTCGACGCCATACACCGTGCCGTCCTTGTCCACCAGCGGCACGATCTCGTCGGCAAAATGGCCGGCGTCCTGGGCGGCGGCCACGCGGCGATGGCTTTCCACGGCAAAGGCGTCCATCTCGCTCCGGGTGATGCCGAACTCCCAGGCCAGGTTTTCGGCGGTCTGGCCCATCAACTGGCCGGCGATGGGGTCGGTGAGGCCTTTCATGATGCCGATCACCGGCGCCAGATACCCCGGACGAAAGCGTTTGACCATCGCCAGTTTCTGGCCAAGCGTGCGCGCGCCCATCCAGCCGGCGAACCAGCGCACCATCGGGTCGGAATACAGCAGCGGCGCCCGCGAGAGCGCATCCACCCCGCCCGCCAGCACCAGCTGCGCGCGGCCGAGCTGAATGTTGGCCATGGCCGAATCCAGCGCCTGCATGCCCGACGCGCAGTTGCGCATCACCGTCCAGCCCGGCACCTTGATGCCGCAGCCCATGCGCAGGGCCACCACGCGGCCGATGTTGACCTCGTCCGGCGACGGGCTGGCGCAGCCGAGGATGACTTCGTCGAGCTGCTCCGGCAGGAAGCGCTGACGGGCCAGCAGCGCACTGCCGGCAGCGGTGGCCATGTCGGAGGCGGCGAAGGGCCCGGGGGCGTTTCGGGCTTTAAGGAAAGGCGTCCGCGCCCCGTCGATGATGTAGATCGGCTGCTTCATGGTGGCCGGCTTCAGGGGGTTTGCTTTTGAGGTTCGGCAACGTCGGCCAGCGCCGCGCGCAGGTCGAAGTCGTAGGGAAAATCATCCACGCGGATCACCTTGTCGCGCAATTCGCCGCGGCGCCTGAGCACGGCGTATTCATCAGGCGTAAGCACCCCGGCGGCAAGCGCCGCATCGTAGACCGCATCGACGCCGCCGCCCACCAGCAGGCCCGGCTTGAAGCTGCCGGCCCGCATTGCCTTGCGCACCTTGGTCTCGAGGGGTTCGGCCTCGATGGTTGCCGCCAGGGCGGCCTCCAGCGCAGCAACGGGCTCTTCCAGGTCGGTGGGCAGATAGACGTCCGAAGTCAGGCGGTCGCGGGTGGGCGACGGGCTGATGAGCAGGCTCGCCACCTCGTGGCCGAGGGCGTCGGACGGCACGAAGTACGGCCGGCCCAGCGGAAAGACCACGACCCGCCGCAAGAGCGTGGCAAACACGCGGTTGGGAAAGTTGGCAATCACGCCCTCGAAGGCGATCTGGATCTTGAACATGCAGTCCCAGATGGCCCAGTGCATCAGCGGCGCGTCGGCAGCGGGGCGGCCGTCGTCCTCGAAGCGCTTGAGGGTGGCGGACGCGAGATACATCAGCGAGAGAATGTCGCCGAGCCGCGCGGAGAGTTTTTCCTTGCGCTTGAGCGCCCCCCCGAGGCTGCCCATCGACAGGTCGGAGATAAAGGCGAAAGCGGCCGAGAAGCGGGTCAGCTGCTGGTAGTAGCGCCGGGTTTCGGGGGCGATGTTAGAGGGCACCGAAACAAAGTGCGAACCGGTAAGCCCCATCACCAGCGCGCGGGCCGCGTTGCCCACGGTGTAGCCGATGTGGCCCCAGAAGGCTTCGTCGAAGGTGTCGAGCTGGCCGGCGCGGGCGGCGTCCATTTCCTTGAGCACGTAGGGATGGCAGCGGATCGCGCCCTGGCCGAAGAGAATCAGGCTGCGAGTGAGGATGTTGGCGCCTTCGACGGTGATGCCCACCGGCACCTGCTGGTAGGCACGGCCCAGAAAGTTTTGCGGGCCCAGGCAGATGCCCTTGCCGCCGATCACGTCCATGCCGTCGTTCACCGACTGGCGGGCGCGCTCGGTGACGTGATACTTGACGATGGCCGACACCACCGACGGCTTCTCGCCGAGGTCGATGGCGCCGGCGGTCATCACGCGGGCCGCGTCGCACAGGTAGGCGTTGGCCCCGATGCGGGTCAGCGCTTCTTCAACCCCCTCGAACTTGCCCACCGCCGTCTTGAACTGGTAGCGCACGCGGGAATAGGCGCCCACGGCGCGGGCGGTCATCTTGAGCATGCCGGTGTTGGAGCCCGGCAGCGAGATCGAGCGGCCGGCGGCGAGGCACTCCATCAGCATCCGCCAGCCCTGCCCGGCCATTGCAGGGCCACCGATGATGAATTCGAGCGGCATGAACACATCCGTGCCGCGGATCGGACCGTTCATCCACACCGCATTGAGCGGCAGGTGGCGGCGGCCGATCTTCACGCCGGGGTGGTCACGGGGCACCAGCGCGCAGGTGATGCCCAGATCTTCCACCTCACCCAGCAGGTGCTGCGGATCGAACAACCGAAAAGCCAGCCCGAACACCGTGCACACCGGCGCCAGGGTGATGTAGCGCTTGTCGAAGCTGACCCGCATGCCGAGCACTTCGCGGCCCTCGTGCAGGCCCATGCAGATCACGCCGGAATCGGGGATAGACGCCGCATCCGAGCCCGCCCACGGGCTGGTCAGCGCAAAGGCCGGAATATCCAGCCCGCTGGCCAGCCGCGGCAGGTAATGGCGCTTTTGCTCCGGCGTGCCGTAGTGCAGCAGCAGCTCGGCCGGGCCTAGCGAGTTGGGCACCATCACGGTAACCGCCGGGGCCGACGAGCGCGTCGAAAGCTTGGTCACCACCTGGGAGTGGGCGTAGGCCGAAAAGCCCATGCCGCCGTATTCCCGGGGGATGATCATGCCGAGAAAACCCTTGTCCTTGATGTAGCGCCACACGTGCTCCGGCATGTCCTGCTTCTGGGTGCACTCCCAGTCGTGGGTCAGACGGCACAGCTCGGAGGTTTCCACGTCCAGAAAGCGCTGCTCCTCGGGCGTGAGTTTTGGCGCCGGATACGCCAGCAGCGTGTTCCAGTCGGGCTTGCCGGCAAAAAGCTCGCCTTCCCACCACACGGTGCCGGCCTCCAGCGCATCCTTTTCGGTTTGCGACATGGAAGGCAGCGCCTTGCGAAAAGCCCTGAAAATGCCCGCAGTCACCAGGCTGCGGCGCAGCGCCGGCAGCAGGAAGACCGCGCCCAGCACGGCCACCGTTGCCAGCTCGGCGATCATCGTGACCGACGACCATCCCGCCAGCCAGCCCAGCGCGGCCAGCCACGCCAACCCCACCCCGTACCAGGCAAAAAAAGGCGCTCGCCCGTAGGCGAGCGCGACCACCAGGGGAGGGAGGGAAACCAGAAACCAGTAAGCCATGTGCTATCTCCTCGTACTCGGCGCTGTCTTTTGAATCTTTCAGCTGTTCTGCAGCGGAGCCCGCAGGCCGCCCAGCAAAAAGCTCATCAACCGCGGCGCCAGGCGCAACGGGTCTTCATCGTCAAACTTGCCAGTCAAAAGTTGCAGCGCGTCAGTACCGGCAATCGCGTAAGACATCGCACCCATCATGAAATGAAAGCGCCACAGAATCTCCTTGCGCTCGACTTCAGGCAGCGCCCGGTAAAGGGCCGCCAGAAAACGCCCGACGCACTCGGCGTATTCCTCGGCAAGAAACTTGCGAACGAACTCGTTCGGCTCGGTGTAGGTGCGCCCGAGCAGGCACATGAAGGTGTGCCCGCCACCCTCCACGTCGGCCGCCATGCGCAGCGCGGTGCCAAAAAAGGCATCGACAATGCGGCTCGGCTTGAGCGGCGCCCCGCCCGCCTCGGCCTCCATGGCGTCCAGACTGGCCACCCGGGCTTTGTTCAACGCCGTGAGACGGCGGCGAAACACATCCTGGATCAGCAGCTCCTTGGACCCGAAGTGGTAATTGACCGCCGCCAGATTGACCCCCGCACGGCCGGTGATCATGCGCATCGACGTGCCATCGAAGCCGTGCTCCATGAACAACACCTCGGCAGCATCGAGAATGCGACTGCGAGTATCGGCAGGACTTTTGGAGGGATCGGGCGTTTCGTGGTGCATATATAAGGGGCAGAAAAATCCGGGTGGAATTTTGGGCGAGACGCAATCGTCGGTAATCGTCGCAAAAATCAAACAACCGTTTTAATCATACGTTCACTTTTTTTGATGTCAACGATGTTGTTGCGGTTTTTCCGGTATCCATCCGAGCCCGTGAAATGAAGCCGGAGATGTATCAAACCGATCGGAGATGAAGATAAGTTCTGAGATAGCCGCCGTTTAAATGCAGCCAGAATTTATTCCAAATAGCTTCCCGTTATGCCGAACTCCCCTCATATACAGGCTTTCAGTCCATTTCGGATTTCAATTGGAGCGCAGTCTGGATGCTCGAAACTTCGGACACGAACGCCTTGCCAGCGAGCGTCAACCCCGCGGAGAAAATCCCATAGGCGTGAAACGGGAGGCAAAACAGGCCATCTGGATAAAAAGCTCTGAGCGGTCGCAGCGATCTTCAAATACAACCGGAGATCGACCCTGGAGGCGTATGCCCATCGCCGAGGCACAGCCATGAACACGCAGTCCTCGTCATCGTTGCCCTGCTCGCCCCATGCACTCGCTCCCAACGCACCAGCGCATGCAGCAGGACGGGTGCTGGCCGGAGATTGAAGGAGTGCTATTTACCCTGCCCGCGAATATTTACGACCCGCTCGCTCCAAGCGTGTCGAAAGGCAGAGCCAGAGCCGGGCTAACAGGATTTTTTGTAGGGGCGACTTCAGTCGCCCGCGGACTCCGATCTCCGGCATGTCGATAATTCAACGCGCCGAGGGCGAATGAATTCGTCCCTACAGAGGGCGTGCGTGCTGCGCGCAAGCGGAAGATCGCCCGGGAAGCCTCATTAACCCAGCCATTAAATACCGACTACACGCTCAACCCGAACGGTGGCAAGTGAATCAAAGGGTCGGGTGTAAATAGCACGCTTCCGGTGCTCCGCAGAGCCCTGTCGGTAACGAGGCAGCGAGAACCAATTCTGCACTTTGCGAGTCCGGTAGCCGCATGGCACATATCGAGGGCAAGTTGTCGGCCTTTGCTGACGGTGGCCTGACGAGCGGAGACAGGCCGCAATCTGTCGGTCACCTACCGTTCAGTCGCCTGATGACCTTCAATGACCGCTCTCGGCTTCAGGCTACGGCCGGGTACGCCCCCGTGCCGCCGTTGAGCTTTTCGAAAAGTTGTCATTCAACGTCTGAATTCAGCGGACGCCGCTTGCGGCGGTCCGCTGAAATGATCTGTTAGGCCATTTTTTAACTTTTTTGACCATCATCGCAGTTAATGTCTGTGAATGGTACTGCTGGGTATTGAGCCTGAATTTTTACAAAATCTGGTGCTGTATACCATTTTACAGGAGCCACCTCACTTGCTTTTGCTAAAACTTCTTGAGCACCTTTTGTCAGTCGTGTTCCGCCAACACCCCAATGCTCGGCAAAATGTTGATTTTTTGAAATATCATCTACGAAACCCTGGGCGACAGCTTTGCTTATTGGCCTTTGGTAGTTCTTGACTTGAACCCGCACATCAATTTGTGAGTTAGCCAAGGCAATATCTGATTTTCCAGTGCTCACAATTTCATCAAGCTTTGATGATAAATTGTGCGGACACTTGAGTGCTATATCAACACCATTTTCCGGAGTAGTGGTTGTATTGGCTCTAATAACCTCTATCCTTGGCTCATGAACACCAATGTTGGAAAGTATGCTAGTTACCGCAAGCTCCCCTTTTCTTCCTTTTTCAGAGTTCTTGGACATGGCGCTACCCTACAACAAGCTTGATATTGCAATTGTTGCAATATTCTTCTTTCTTCTCTTTAATGACTTTACGCACTTCCAGCCAGAGGTGAAGAACTTCAAAATTGTTATCAAGCTCCTTGGAAATAAGTAAGCTTCCAGAAATATGAGAATACGCATCCTCTATACACCTAATCAGCGTGCTTTCAACGTATTGCAGAATGCTTTCTAAGCAGCGATCTTCACTATCATTTATTATAGAAACGGGTATATCAGCAACCTCTCCAGCTGACTCCTTTATTTTTATTTCAGAAAGCAATTCATTCTCTGCCGCCCAGTCAATAAGCTCGTCGGGAGCATGTGCTGATCTTAAATTTTCTGAGCTTTCATCAACAGGTATATCACCTTCTAGCTCGTATTTCACTAGCATTAGCTTCTGTGACATTGAAAAATCCTTTCTTATTTGCAAAATCAACACAGGCGCAGTGAAGTGGCCTAACTTTGTTTTCTGGCGACAGTTCTGCCGCATAACATCAGAATTCCGGATAACACGGCAGGGAAAGCAACAGCCGACAGCATAGTAGGATGATCCGATCCATGTTGCACGTCAGCCGATAGCATACCGCCTCGCCCGAATGGCCATTATCTGGATCGGGCAGCGACCGGCCGCTTCTTGTTGATCGGAGCCTGATTTTTGAACTCATGGTGACGGGCTGCTACCGGCTAGGATGCCGAGGGGGTATTATCGGCCAAGAGCGGACAGTCGTGCCACAAGCCGATAGCGGGCATTCGTAGGGCGCCCATTGACGCCCTACGAGACGTGCCGGATTATTCAGAGTGCGCAGCACGCGGCGCTGGAATTCTTCGGCTGCGTAATGATCACCTCGCACGACGGATGGATCCTCGATAGCATCGCCACGCACATCCAGTCCTGTGAAGGCGAGTCGCAGTGGACCTTCTTCCGCTGGCAACTACACCGAGCACGAAGAAGACAAGCGGAAACATCTGGGTGAGGAAGCTGCGCAGCTGAAGCGGATTCGGTGTAAGCCAATTTAGCGTTGAGTCTTGCTCGATTTGAATAGATACACGTTGCACCACCCTTCAACCACAAGGCGGCCTCCATGAAAGTACTGAGTTTAATCAACATGAAAGGCGGGGTCGCCAAGACAACCCTGGCTATAAATATCGCTGATTGTCTTGTCAGGCGTCATGAATCAAGGGTCTTGATCATTGATGTAGATCCGCAATTTAATGCAACCCAATGCCTAATGGATCCTGAGTCGTATGTCGCTCACCTGAAGGATGGAAAAGATACGATATTGACCGTTTTTGACCGTACAAAACGACCAGTAGCAAGTGCTGTTGCTCAATCGAGCAAATTAGAGCCAAAACAACTTGAAAACATTACCGTCGTAGAAATAAAGAAGAACCTACACTTACTACCGGGAAATCTGGAGCTTTACAGGTTAGAAATGGCACCTGGAGACGGCCGTGAAAATCGGCTCAAGAATTATCTTCAGAAAATTGATAGCCTGTACGATTTTGTTGTAATCGACACTCCTCCAACCCCCTCCGTATGGATGACGAGCGCACTAATTGCATCTGACTACTATCTAATTCCAGTTCGCCCCGATCCTATCTCACTGACAGGCATTGATTTACTTAGAAGCATCATCGAAGAAAAGAAGGAAAACTTCGACTTAGAAATTACCTGCGCAGGGCTGGTGCTAACAGTTGCTGAGCAAAATACAGTTGTGTTCAGCAATGCAAAGCGAAACCTAGAGTCTGACGCTTACTGGCGGAAATTTTTATTTAAATCAACACTCCCCAAGCGCACCAGAATTGCGCAAGGACAATTAGATCAGATACACATATTAGACGGCGACAACCCAGAATCTAAAGCCGCCATTGCAAGCATTACTACAGAACTATTGAACAGGGTGAGCTAAAATGGCTACATCAAAACCCAAGAAGAGCCGTGAAGTCTTAGAAGAAACAAAGATAAAGTACGCCATCGACTTTATTGAGGAACTCTCTTGGCTTCTTGATTCAAAGAAAAAATTAAATCTCAGCGAGATACCAAAAATATTGCGAGATAGCTTACTTTCAACAAAGGAAGAAATAGGGGCTGCTGATAAGTACGTGTCACCAAATCCAAATATCCATTATTTAATCGGCGTCCTTCCTCGTCTTTTTCAAGACGAAATGCTATTTTCTAAAAATGAAGAGATCGCCGAGTTTGCAAATGAGGTACTCGGGATCGCCATCAGCCGAGTGGAAAAACGATCAAAATATGAACTGATTGGCCTCATTGTTTGTGAAGCGAACGCACTTGATGATGAAAAGCTTGCAAGTTTAGTTGGTTCATTGTCTGAGATAACCGGCAGTTCCGAAAAACTGCGCTTAATGGTTCGCGAAAAAACATCTACTGGTTTTTCTTGGAACGAAACAATCCGCAAACTAGCCGCAAATTAATAAATGACAAGAGAGCGAAAGTCTGACTTCGAGGCGTTAGTTGAATATGTCAGCGACTATAAGATCCCTATCAAAGAAAACGGATGGCGCTACAAAAATTCGCTCGGGGCAATGCACAAATCCTATTTTTCTCTCATAACGTGCTGTTGCGAGGCGAAAGAAAACCAAGATATTTTTCTGAAGCTTGTGAAAAGCCCTCACGATGACTTGATGGAGCGCGTACTCGAAACAGCATCGGATATGGGCTGCTCGCTGTTCAACTGGATAAATGGTTCGTATAAGACATCCAGGATAATGATTAGAACTGCCATTGAAAACTTTGTCAGGGCTATTGGCGCGCTTGAGGACAAGGCATTGCTGTCAGAAAAAAATGTTTATTTCCTTTTCGAAAAGGCATCAGAACTCCTTATCTTTTCCGAAAACGCAGAAATAAAACAAGCCTTTAATCAACTTCACTCTGACTACAAGTTGCTTTGTCAAGATGTTCATACAGCAAGCGATAAAAACATGGAATTCTTGAGTTCGCTCGCTGACTTCCCTTCCTACAAAGAGAAAAAAGGAGAGCTTTGCCAAGAGGTATTTGTTAGAACATCAAAATTAATGATCTTCGTTTTTTGCTTCGTTTTTAATCCATTTTTCCATCGCATGCACCATCGAAACAAAGAAAATATTCTAGTTTCAATACGAAAGTCGCTAAGACCAATGATACTAGGTCAGTAGATGTCTGGGAGGCTTGGGTCCGGGTACCAGGGTCAAAGGCATCCCGTTGTACACAAGTCTTTTGGCATGGCTAATTCTCATGCAAGACAAAGACTTGCCATTTTGCATAATTTTCGTCTACTTTACCTTCGCTTCTCGTAAAAACAAGCACTTACGTGAGCAAGACGCTATGTCGAATGAGATGTGTATAACGGGATGGGTCAAAGGGGCGCCGAGTAGAGTCAATGCCATTAAAGGCCGTAACCTGGATACGCGCCCGATTCGTAGGTGGAAATGCACGCTTTCCAATAATTTGACCGGCAGCAAAGGGTCGAGTCCCGTCTTCCGCTGCTGAAAGCGGTCATTGACTACCGTCAGCGGTTGAGCGGCAGTAAATCGGCACATTGCAGTCCGTTTATGGCCAGACTTCCAAGGGCGGTATTGGCCGAGTAACTGCCGCCTGCTCAACAAATGGCGGCACCAGCAAGGCTAGGCCATGCAACGGACTTGCATACCTCTCGAAGCAGCCCAAAAGACGATCAAAGCAGAGTATGTACAGCTGACCGTGATGTAACGCCTCTGTGCATCCGCAGCCCGTCCCCGCACTCATCTCAAATTTTTTTCAGATGGCCGGATCGGTGCAACGCAACCACCTCAGCTTTCACTTAGCAACCCCCACCCTTCCCGCAGCGCCCCCCTTGCACATCACCGCCATTCCCCCACCACCCCAGCGCGAAACATAAGAAAATAGTCGCAGCAAAAAAACAGGCCGGCGATGCCCGGACCCTGCGGCGCCCAAGGCCCTTCATCACCCAAACGACGCACCATGGACAAATACGAACAATTCCAGATCGAACAAAGCACGCTGCTCAAGGCGCTGGCCGAAACCGGGCCGAACGAGGGCCTGATGCGCAGGATGCAGGCGCTTTACAAGGACACCTGTGTGGTCGTTGCACTGGGCCCAACCACTGCGGTACCGCGCGATCCGGAGGACGAGGCCCGCGGCACTGCCGATGAAACGGACGTGGCCTACTACGTTCAGGCCTACATCCAGGCGATCGAAAGCCAGGCGCTGGCCAAGATTTTCGAGCAGAAATCATGGGGCGATGTCTCGCTCGAATATGAA
>Ga0268298_10005090_pt1 | contig 12473 bp, 12 predicted proteins | sample WWTPWeurt_MetaG_FD_194462 | JGI IMG/M metagenome (GOLD analysis project Ga0268298, IMG submission 194462) | Activated sludge microbial communities from WWTP in Nijmegen, Gelderland, Netherland - WWTP Weurt | ecosystem: Engineered > WWTP > Aerobic digester > Activated sludge | place...
GGCGACCGCTCCGGTCGTCGAGGCCCCCGTGGTGCCGGAACCGCCGCCGCCCCCGCCGCCGCCCAGCAACCAGTTCCGCGCCTTTGTGGAGAATCTCAAGATCAGCGGCGTGCGCGGCGGGGCGACACCGCGCGTATTCATTGGCGGCACCTCCTTCCAGAAGGGTGATCTGGTGAATCCGCAGCTCGGCATCACCTTCGAGGGTTACAGCTCGGCCACCCGCCTGCTGACCTTCAAGGACCAGACGGGCGCCAAGGTCGAGCGCCGGCACTGATACCAGTTGCGTAGTGAATGGGCGCAGTAGGGGCGGACCTTGTGTCCGCCCGCGCGGGCGGGGACCAGCCACGCCCCTGCAAAAGAGCCAAACCGAGCCGGGTTTGGATGAGGCGGCGTAGGCCCGGCCGGCTCAGCGGCCGGCCAGCACGTTCCGGATGCCGCGCAGCAGCTCGGGGTCGGTGGCGATGCCGAGCACGCCGTTGACCACGAACTGCACGCCGATCGCCATGATGAGGAAGCCCATGATCTTCGTCATGGCGTTGACGCCGACCGGGCCGATGAACCGCACCAGGCGGGAGGACAACCGCAGCACGATGTAGGTGAGGAGCGCCACGCACACGATCCCGGCGATGATCGCGATGTAGTCGAGCCAGTCGTCGGCCAGCGAGGTGAAGCCCAGGGTGACGGCGATGGAGCCGGGGCCGCTGAGCATCGGCATGGCCAGCGGGGAAAAGGAGATGTCGGCCTTTTGCAGCGCGGCGGCATTCTGCTCGCGGTCGGACAGGCCGTCGCGGGCGGTGCTGAGCATGTTCATGCCGATGCCGGTGAGCATGATGCCGCCGGCGATGCGCAGGCCGGGGATGGAGATGCCGAAGAAATTCATGAGGAAGGTGCCGCCGATCAGGAAGCTCACCAGGATGCAGACCATGTAGAAGCAGCCTTTCAGGGCCTGCCGGGCGCGCCGCTCCTCGCTGTCCCCGTCGGTGATGGCGAGGAAGGTCGGGCCGGCGGCCAGCGGGTTGATGATCGGCAGCAGGCCGATGAACGTGCCGAGGAAAATCGCCCAGAGATGCGAGACGTTGGACATCGACGCACGCTCGCAAGCCGGGCCCCCGGCTGCAAGGCCGGGCTTTGCCGCAGGCTAGGCCGAACGGGTGAGTTACCAGACATCCACCGGGCCCTTGGGCACGGGAATGGAGTCGCGGCGCAGCACGGCGGGATCATCCGGATCGAGCATGAAGGTGGCGACCATGGGGTCGGGCCGGTAGCGGGCCTGCAACTCGCCGCGGGCGTCGAGGAAGGGGGCGCGCCACTTCTCGTAGGCCGACAGCAGCGCCTCAAATTCGGCGCGCGTGGCGAACTGCGTGATGCCCTTCTTGAACTCCTTCGCCGGGCCGAAGCGCTTGGCATACCACGCCGCCGGCTTGCGAAAGAGCCGGCAGCCAAAATCCTCGCCGTAGAACTCGATCATGAGATCGAGGTGGCGCCGCATGACGGTGACGCGCTCGGCGTAACCGGCCTCGGGGCGCAGCTCGCCTGTTCTCAGGTAATGCTGCGTGTCGCGGAAGATCCAGGGATTGTAGAACGCGCCGCGGCCGATGCTCACGCCGGCGCAGCCGGTCTCGTTGAGCATGTGCCGGGCGGCTTCGGGCGTGGTGACGTCGCCGTTGCCGATGACGGGAATGGTTTTGACCGCCTGCACGACGGCGCGGATGCCGGCGAGGTTGACGGTGCCGCTGAAACCCTGGGCGCGGGTGCGGCCGTGGACGAAAATGGCGGAGACGCCGGTGTCCTCCAGCACGCGCGCGAGGTCGGGGGCGGTGAGGTTGTTCTCGTCCCAGCCGAGCCGCATCTTGGCGGTGATCGGGATCTTCACGGCGTCGATCATGCCCCGCACCAGCTTCGCCGTCTTGTCGAGCTCGGTCATCATCGCCGAGCCGCCGCCGATGCCGGTGACCTTCTTTACGGGGCAGCCCATGTTGATGTCCACCGAGGCGATGCCCATGGACTCGACCATCGCCGCGGCGTCGCGCATCTCCTCGGGCACGGCGCCGAAGAGCTGGACGGCCAGGCGTTTCTCGGCCGGGCAGGTGGCCACCATCTTCAGGGCGCGCGGGTTCTTCTCGAGGAGGGAGCGGGCGTTGACGAGATCGGTCGTGGTCCAGTCCACGCCGCCGATCTCGCGCACGACGAGCCGGAAGGGCAGGTTGGTGTAGCCCGCCAGCGGCGACAGGAAGAGGTTCGAATCCAGCTCGTAGGGCCCGATGCGCATGGCACGAGACTTGGCGCTTTTCTCCATCCGTGCAAGACGGAGCCTTTGTAACCTATTAGGTTACAAACTCAGGTCGCGGCCGGCTTGCTTCTCGGAGAGCCAGTGCAACATGCGGAGCAGCACTTCGGCGTCGGGCAGGCGGGAGCGGCCGCGCAGGAAATCCTGTAGCCGCTGCCGGGGGATGCCGAGATAGCGGGCCAGCCGGACCTTGGTGCCGCGGGGAAGCAGCTGCGCCTTGATCAGGGTGGCGCACACATTCCACAGGGGCGTATCGTAGCCGGGTCGGCGGGTGCGGTAAGAGCCACTGCGCTTTGGGCGCATGGCGAGGTGGATCCGCTTGGCACCGGTTTTGGCCGCGACCGTCAGTGCCTCGCCGAGTTCGAGCCAAAGACGGATACGAGGATGAACCGGCACGCTGATCGATAGGACATCGGGGGTTGAGGGCATGTTTGTAACCTAATAGGTTACAAAGGATCGGCGCGAGAGTATTTTATGCTGGCGGAGAAAAGATCAGCGCGGGGGCAGGGCGCGCTTCATCCGGGCGAGGGCTTCCGTGAGGGTGGCGCGGGGGCAGCCGAAGTTCAGGCGGACGTGCGAACCGCGCGGCGCGCCGAAGAAGGTGCCGTCGCTCAGGCCGACGCCGTGCGCCTCGAAATGGGCGATGGGGTCGGGGAGGTGCAGTGCGGAGACGTTGAGCCAGGCGAGGTAGGTGGCCTCGATGGGGGCGTCGACGGTCACGCCGGGCAGTTCGCGCGCGACGAAATCGAGCAGATGGTCGCGGTTGCCGCGCAGATACGCGAGCAACTCTCGGCGCCACGGCTCGCTGTCGCGGTAGGCCGCCTCGCAGGCGACGTAACCCAGGCCGGTGACCTCGGCCATGACGCCGGCGGCCGCACGATTGAACCGGGCGCGGAGCGAGGCGTCGGGGATGATGGCGAGGGAGGTGCCCAGGCCGGGGACGTTGTAGGTCTTGCTCGGCGCCATGAGGGTGATGGTGCGCCGGGCCACCTCGTCGCCCAGCAGCGCCGAGGGGGTGTGCGGCAGGTCATCGAGGATGAGGTCGCAGTGAATCTCGTCGGAGCAGAGCAGGAGGTCGTGGCGCACGCAGAACTCACCGAGCTTCATGAGCTCGTCGCGCCGCCAGACGCGGGCGATCGGGTTGTGCGGGTTGCAGAGGTAGAAAAGTTTCGTCTTCGGCGTGACGGCGTTTTCCAGCGCGTCCCAGTCAATCTCCCAGCGGCGGCGGGCGGCATCGAGGCGGCAGGGAACCTGGGTGGAGATGCGGCCGCTGTTCTTCGGCGCGCTCATGAACGGCGGATAGACCGGGGTGAGGGTCAGGATTTCCTCGCCCGGCTGGGCGAAGGCTTGGGCGGTGAGGTTGAGGCCGACCACGAGGCCGGGCAGCCAGACGATCCAGGCGGGGTCAACTTTCCAGCCGTAGCGCGTCTCGGCGGTGTTGATGAAGGCGTCCACCGACGACTTCACCGGCCGGGCATAGCCGAACATCCCCGTGGCCACGCGCTCCTGCAGGGCGGCGATGATCGCGGAGGAGGACCGGAAGTCCATGTCGGCCACCCACAGCGGGAGGATGTCGCGGCCGGCATATTTCTGCCATTTCTGCGAGTCGGTGCCGCGGCGCTCGATGACGGTGTCGAAGTCGTAGGTCATGGATGGGCAAGATAGAAGCCACGGGGCCACGCGATGCCACGGAAAAACGCCGGCGTGACGGAGTTTCCCGGTCGGCCGTCACACAACGGGGCAATCCGGCGCGGCGACTGTGCGGGCCCGCGCACTAAGTGCCGGGCGCGGGGAGAGTTGTGCGCCAGCGGAGGACGGCACGCGGGCTGCACTCAGGGTGGCACAACGTTCAACCCAACCAACACAACAAGGAAAACCATACCATGTATCGTCTCATCCGTTACAGCCAGCCTCTCGCCACCAGTGCCGATCGTTCGTCCTGGAGCGGCTTCGACCGTGAATTCAACTCCTTCTTTGGCTCCGCCCTGGCCGACTATGCGCCGGACGCGACGCGCTCCATTCCCGTGAGCGTGCACGAGGACAAGGACAATCTGCAGGTCAGCGCCGAGCTGCCCGGCGTCGAGCGCGCCGACATCAACATCGAGCTGCTCGACGAGACGCTCAGTCTCTCCGCCACGCGCAAGCACGGCGAGCAGACGCTGAGCTTCGCGCGCCGCTTCAGCCTGCCGTATGCGGTGCAGGCCGACAAGGTGACCGCGACCTACGAGAACGGCATCCTCCGGCTGACCCTGCCGAAGGCGGAGGCCGTGAAGGCGCGCAAGATCGCGATCAACTAAAGCCTGTGGGGCATATCTCCCCGGCAACGGGGAAACTGTGTGTGCGACCGCCGGGTGCAGAAATGCGCCCGGCGGTTTTGTTTGCCGGAGGGCGCTGTGCGGGGCTGCGGGGCAAGGCGGCGCCAGGTCGTGTCAACCGGCGCGGCGGAAAACATTGGCCGGAGGCCGCGGGGTCTGCTTGCCTCCGGGCCATGATCGCCGCCTTCACTCCCGGATTGTTGATCCTGCCCGCGCTGCTCCTGGGCTTTGTGATTCTCGTGCGCGTCCTGCAGATCCACTCCCGCCGGACCCGGGACGAGGCGCGGGCCTTTGCCGGGCGGAACGGGTTGCGCCTGGAGGAGGAGGTGCTCCTCGGCTTCGTGGCGGTGAAGAGCCTGGAGGGGGAGCAGCATGGCCGGACCATCCGCTACTGGAGCTACACGCAGGGCAGCGGGAAGTCGCGCACCCACTGGATCGCGGTGGGCGTGGTGCCGCGGGCGACGGGGGAGCTCACCTTCGAGCTCAGCCGGCAGGGGCTGGGCGCAAAAATCCTGGAGCTCTTCGGGGCGAAGGAAATCCAGGTCGGGGACCGGGCCTTTGACGACGCATGGTTCGTGCGCACCAACCAACCGGAGGTTCTCGCCGCCGCGCTCGTGCCCGGCATCCGCGCGCGCTTCATGGCGCAGGCCCCGGGGCGGACCGGCGGCAGCTACCGGCTGGAGGCCGCGCTGGTGCGCTATGCCGAGCAGGGCAATATCAGCGGGACCACCCTGGCGCGGCTCGAAGCACAGCTGCCGCTGCTGCATGAACTGGCGGACATCGCCGAGGTGTGTGCAGGCTCGGGTCGCTGAGGGCAGGCTTAGGCCGATGCCGCAGCTTTTAGCCGGGACGATGCAGTCGGGAAATGTGGGAGCGAGCTTGCTCGCGACTTTTGGGGCGAGGTCGCGAGCAAGCTCGCTCCCACAGTCAGGCACTGAAAGGCAAACGGAACCTCGAGTGCAATGCAGGAGGGCTCCGACCTTTGTCGTCGCGAGGCCCGCAAAGCGGGCCGTGGCGATCCAGCTGGATGACCGACTGTCGGCCTACGGCCTCGGTAGTTTCGTCGCTCCGCCCCTCGCCATGACAGGCCAAAAGCGAAGGGATGTTGGCATTACTCCGGCTGGCGGTTCTGCGGGATCAGCACCGAGGCCAGGATGGAGGCGGCCAGCACGGTGCCGATGATGCCGAGGGAGATGCGGATATCGATCGGGTAGTAGTGGGAGACGATCATCTTGACGCCAACAAAGCACAGGATGACGGCGAGGCCGATGTTGAGGTAGCGGAACAGCTGCATGATGCCGGCGACGGCGAAATAGAGCGAGCGCAGGCCGAGGATGGCAAAGATGTTCGACGTGAAGACGATGAACTCGTTGCGCGTGATCGCGATGACGGCCGGGATCGAGTCGAGGGCGAACATCACGTCCGTCGTCTCGACGATGAGCAGCACGAGGAACATGGGCGTGGCGTGGAGCCGGCCGCCGACCCGGGTGAAGAACCGGCCGCCCTCGAAGTGGTTTGTGACGGGGATGAACCGGCGGGCGAGCTTCACGGCCGGATTTTTCTCGGGCTCGAAACCGTCTTCCTTCTTCGGCAGCGCCAGCTTGACGCCGGTGTAAACGAGGAACGCGCCGAAGACGTAGATGATCCAGTGGAAGGCGTTGATCAGGCTGATGCCGGCGAAGATGAAGAGCGCCCGCATGACCACGGCGCCGAGGATGCCCCAGAACAGCACGCGGTGCTGGTGCTTCGGTTCGACGCGGAAATACTGGAAGATGACGATGAAGACGAAGACGTTGTCCACGCTCAGGCACATCTCGACGATGTAGCCGGTGAAGAACTCGAGCGCCGGCTTGCCCGCCGCCGTATCCGGCATCTTCAGCGCGACGAGGAGGTTGAAGGCCATCGCCAGGCCGAACCAGACGGCGCACCACGCGAGGGCCTCCTTGAGGGAGACGACGTGGGCCTTGCGGTTGAACACGCCGAGATCGAGCGCGAGCATGAGCGCGACGAAGGCGAGAAATCCGGCCCAGGCCCACCAGGGCATGGAACTGAACATGGCGAGAGCGGGAAACATGTGCTGCGGAGTCTGGGCCGGCCGCGGGGCCCGGAGCAAGCGGGGAGTGGGTGGAATAGCCGGGCTGGTTTCCAGCGGCCCCGCTCCCTGCGAAAACTTTGACAAGCCGGGGCCGGAAGGTTGATTGGCGCCAGAACATGAAACTGCTCCGCCACCTGCTGATTTTTGTCACCCTTGCCACCGCCGCCCTCGCGCAGGAGGCCGTTGCTCCGGCGGCCGCGCCGGGGCCGGATCTGGCCACGCAGGCCGCCGTCGTCGTCGCCTCCGGGCGCGTCGCCCCTCACACGCCGGATTTCCTGGAGCACCTGGTGGACGCCACGCTCGAGCTCTTTGATGTCCGGAGCTCCGACAACACGCTCACCCACTACGTCGTGGCCGCGCTGTTCCTCGTGGCCTCCCTGCTGGTGCGCCGCCTGGTGACCGGCCGGGTCTTCGGCTGGCTGCGAAAGATTTCCGCCCGGACGCAGTCCACCCTGGACGACAAGCTCCTGCCCGCGCTGGAGGCGCCGGTGGCGACGTTTCTCATGCTGGTCGGCGTCTTCGGGGCGCTGAAGGTGCTCAAGCTGTCCGCCGCCACCGACGACCTGCTCGGCTACGGCGCCACCGTGGCGTTCTCGCTCGTCGTGTTCTGGGGGCTGCTGCGGGCCTTCGACGCGCTGCTCGACCACGCCCAGGAGGTCGCACTGAAAAAGCAGATGGGCGTGGCGGCGTTCATGCCGTGGATCAAGAAGTCGCTGCTCACGGTCTTCGTCGTCTTCGGCGTGCTCATGGTGGTGCAGAGCCTCGGCTTCGACGTGAAGGCGCTGCTCGCCGGCCTCGGCATCGGCGGCCTGGCCTTCGCGCTCGCGGCGCAGGACACGCTGGCCAACATGTTCGGATCGGTGGTCGTCGCCATCGACCAGCCTTTCAAGGTCGGGGAGACGATCCGGGTGGCGGGCAACACCGGCACGGTCGAGGACATCGGCCTGCGCTCCACCAAGCTCCGGCTGGTGGACCGGTCGCTCGTGATCATTCCGAACAAGACCGTGGCCGCCGAGGCCATCACCAACCTCTCGCGCTTCACGGCGCGCCGCGTCGAGCAGGTGTTCAACCTCACCTATGATGCCACTCCGGCGCAGCTCGAGGCGATCGTCGCCGAAATCCGCGGGCTCATCGACGCGGAGGCGGAGGTCAACGCGCCCGACACGCACGTCTATTTCCGCGACCTCAGCGCCTCGTCGCTCGACTTGTGGGTGGCGTATGTGACGAAGGACCCGGATTTCGCCCGGCACCTGGCGCTGCGCCAGCGGCTGAATCTCGCCATCATGCGCGCCGTCGCCGCGCGCGGGCTGGAATTTGCCTTCCCGACGCAGACGGTGCACACGGTGACCGGGGAGAAGAAGTAAGGTGGAACCCGGCCTCCGGCCGGGTTGGTTGCGGCACGCGAATGGAAACCGGTTCCATTCACCCACGCATCGTCCGGTTGGCATATCTACCGATGCCACCATCGTGCGCTCTGAAAACCCGTCCGGAGGCCGGGTTCGACCTCAAGGCAGCACCCCTCAATCCAGCGTCTGCCGGTAGCGCTTCACGCCGATGGCCATCGCCACGACGAGGAAGAGCAGCAGGGGCCAGAGCTCGGGGGCGATTTCCAGCGGGCCGTTGCCCTTGAGCAGGATGCCACGCACGATGCGGAGGAAGTGGGTGTTGGGCAGGACGCTGCCGAGCCACTGCGCCCACTCCGGCATGCCGCGGAAGGGAAACATGAAGCCGGAGAGCAGGATGGAGGGCAGGAAGAAGAAGAACGCCATCTGCACGGCCTGGAGCTGGTTCTTCGCCAGCGTGGAGAACGTGATGCCGACGGCCAGGTTGGCCGCGATGAAGAGCAGGGCCACCGCGTAGAGCAGCGGCACGCTGCCGAGCATCGGCACCTGGAAGACGAAGCGCGCGGCCAGCAGGATGAGCGTGACCTGGATGTAGCCGACGGCGATGTAGGGCAGGATCTTGCCGATCATCACCTCGATCGGGCGCACGGGCGTGGCCAGCAGGTTCTCCATCGTGCCGCGCTCGCGCTCGCGGGTGATGGCCAGCGCCGTGATCATCACCATCGTCATGGTGAGCACGACGCCCATCAGGCCGGGCACGATGTTGTATTGGGTGATGTTTTCCGGATTGTATTGGGCGTGGACGGCGAAGACCACCGGCCCGTCCTGCCCGCGCAGGCGGGCGAGCGGGCCGCGGAGGTCGCGGTCGAACACGGTAGCGGCGAGCGTGCGCGCGGCGGCGACCGCCGGGCCGGTGGCCGCCGGGTCGGAGGCATCGGCTTCGATCAGCACGGTGGGACGCTCGCCGCGCAGGAGCCGGCGGGAGAAATCCTCCGGGATGTTGACGACGAACTGCACCTCGCCCAGCTGGAGGAGGCGCTGGGCCTCGGCATCGGTGGCCGGCTCCCGCACGAGCGCGAAGTAGTCGCTCTGCCGGAGCGCGGCGACGAAGCTGCGGGCGAAGGGTCCCTGGTCGGCGGCCCGGAGCGCGGTCGGCAGGTGCTTCGGGTCGGAGTTGATGGCGAAGCCGAAGAGCAGGAGCTGCATCAGCGGGATGCCGACCATGATGCCGAATGTCACGCGGTCGCGCATCATCTGGATGAACTCCTTGAGCACGACGGCCCAGAACCGATGGAGGGAAAACCGCGGCATGTTCAGGCGAAGTTGTCCTTGGCGGTTTCCATCAGGCTGATGAACACATCCTCCAGCCCGGCGGGGATCCGGGTCCAGCGGTGGCCGCCGGCCGCGCGCCACGGGGCGACCGCGGCCTCGAGCCGGGTGGCGTCGCGGCCGGTGACGTGCAGGGTGTTGCCAAAGGGCACGACCTGTTCGACGCCCGGGCGGCCGCGCAGGGAGGCGGCGAGCACCGGCAGGTTGTCGCCGGTCACTTCCCAGGTGGTGAGGCCGGCCCGGGCAACGACCTCGTCCACGGTGCCGTGCGTGAGCAGGTTGCCGTAGGCGAGGTAGGCGAGGCGGTGGCAGCGCTCGGCCTCGTCCATGTAGTGGGTCGTGATGAGCACGGTGAGGCCGTCGGCGGCGAGCCGGTGGATCTGGTCCCAGAAATCACGGCGGGCCTTCGGGTCCACCCCGGCCGTCGGCTCGTCGAGCAGGAGGAGCTTGGGCGAGTGGATGAGGCAGGCGGCGAGCGCGAGGCGCTGTTTCCAGCCGCCGGAAAGTTCGCCGGCCAGCTGGCGGCTGCGGTTGGCCAGCCCGAGCTGCTCCAGGCTGCGCTGCACGGCGGCGGCGCGGTTGGGCACGGCGTAGATGCGGGCGATGAAATCGAGGTTCTCGCGGATGCTGAGGTCCTCGTAGAAACTGAACTTCTGCGTCATGTAGCCGACCTCGCGCTTGATGACGGCCTGTTGGGTGAGCACGTCGTGGCCGAGGCAGGTGCCGCGGCCGGCGTCGGGGGTGAGCAGGCCGCAGAGCATGCGGATGAACGTCGTCTTGCCCGAGCCGTTGGGACCGAGGAAACCGTAGATCTCGCCGCGCCGCACCTGCAGGGCGACGTCGTTGACGACGGTCTTGCGGCCGAAGCGCTTGGTGACGCCAGTGACGTCGATGACGAGATCTGAGGAAACCAAAGACATGTTTTAGCGTGTCATCCTGAACGAAGTGAAGGATCCAGCGGGATAGGCGCGGTCGTGGATCATGCTGGATTCTTCGCTGCGCTCAGAATGACAGGAAGCGGTGAATCAATTGGCGGGGGTCACATCCACCGGCTGGCCGGGATGCAGGTCGCGCGCGGCGGCCGGGTCGAAGACGGCCTCGACCATGAAGACGAGCTTGGCGCGGTTCTCGCGGTTGTAGAGGACGGGCGGGGTGAACTCGGGCTTGGGTGACAGGTAGCTGATGCGCGCGGTGAGCGGGGGTTGCCCGGTGATGGCCACCTGCACCGGCTGGCCGGCCTTGAGCGCGGCGAGGCCGGCCTCGGGGACGAAGAAGCGCACCTTGAGGTTGGCGGGCGGGAGCAGCGCGACGACCGGCTGGCCGGCGGCGACGAACTCGCCCGCGCGATACAGCGTGTCGTAAACGAGCGCGGCGACCGGGGCGGCGCGGTTCTTTTGCGCGACGTTCCAGCCGGCGCGATCGAGGGCGGCCTGTGCGGCACCCGCTTCCGCCTCGGCGGCGGCGATGGTGTCGGCGCGCGAGCCGAGCTGGGCGGTGTCCAGCTGCGCGGCCGCCTCCACCACCTGCTTGCTGGCGGCCTCGTGGGCGATCCGGACGCGGTCGAAATCGCCGTCGGAGAGCACCGTCGTCCGGTGGAGCTGGGTGGCGCGCTGGAGCTCGAGGGCGGAGAGCTCCTCGGCGGCGCGGGCCTGGGCGAGGCGGGCCCCGAGGGCGGCCAGCTCGCTGGGGCGCGAGCCCTTGCGCAAATCGGCGAGCCGGGCCTGCGCCGAGCGCAGCCGCTCGGCCGCCTCGCGCATGGCGGAGAGCTCGGCGCCCTGCTCGAGGGCGAAGAGCGGGGCGCCGGCCTCGACGCGCGCGCCGCGGGTGACGGCGAGCTGCTCCAGCTGGCCGGCCAGCGGCGCGGCGACATAGACAAACTCGCCCTCAAGGTAACCCTGGTAGGCGGACGATTCGCGGCGGGCGCAGGCCGCGAGGAGCAGGGCGGCCAGCGCGGCGAGCGCGATCTTAGCGCGGGAATAGTTTTTCATGTTCTTGGCGGCCGGCGGGCGTGAGGAGCCCGCCGAAAAAGAGTTCGATGGCGCGGGGGACGATTTCACGCGGGGTCAGGCCCAGCCCGTCCATGGTGGCGGGCATGAGCAGGCCGCGCATGGCCTGCAGAAAGAAGGTGGTGGCGAAATCCGTGCGCAGGTCGGTGCGCACAAAACCGGCCAGCTGGCCCTCCTCGATGAAACGGCCGAAGATGTAGGGGATGTTTTCCTCCCGCAGCTTGGCCACCCGGCGGTGGAGCGGGGGCGCAAAGCGTTGCAGGTCGCGGAACAGGCGGGGATTCATCCGCGTCATCCTTTCCGCCATGCCCTCGGCGAAGCCGCGGAGTTTTTCCGCGAAGTTCAGCTGCCGGTTGGCGATGAGCGCATCGGCGGAGGCGCGGATTTCGCGGCCGAGGTCGTCGATCACGGCGGCCATGATCGCCTCCTTGCTCGGGAAATGCACGTAGAGGGTCTTCTTGCTCATGCCGAGCTCAGCGGCGAGTTCGTCCATGGTGCACTGGCAATAGCCGTGCTCGAAGAAATGCATGCGCGCCTGGCTCACGATGCGGGCGAGGGCGGGGGTGGCGGCGGATTTGGGTGGGCGGGGCATAAACCTGAGGAAACTATAAAAGTATTGCCAGTTTCCTGCGTCAAGTATCTTTGCCCGAGAGCCGGGATTGCCTTGGCCGGAGCGGGACTCTTAGGCTGCGCCTATGCCTGTGCAGGCCAGCAACTTTAAGTCGGAGGTCAGCGCCTTGCTGGCGAACAAGGATTTTGCGGGCCTGAAGGCGAAGCTGGCGCCGTCGCTGCCGTCGGATGTGGCGCCGCATCTGGCGGAGCTGCCGGTGGAGCAGCTGGCCACGTTGTTTCGCGGCTGTTCCCAGGAATTGTCGGCGGCGATCTTTGCCTACGTCGCGCCGTCCGCCCGCACCCACCTGCTCAAGGCCCTCACCCAGCCGCAGGTGGCCGCCTTGCTGAACGAGCTGCCGTCCGATGACCGCACGGCCTTCCTGAACGAGCTGCCGCTCGACGTCGCGATGCAGCTGCTTTCGCTGCTCTCCCCCGAGGAACGCCAGGTCGCCCAGGAGCTGCTGGCCTATCCGGAGCACAGCGTCG
>Ga0268298_10005091_pt1 | contig 12471 bp, 10 predicted proteins | sample WWTPWeurt_MetaG_FD_194462 | JGI IMG/M metagenome (GOLD analysis project Ga0268298, IMG submission 194462) | Activated sludge microbial communities from WWTP in Nijmegen, Gelderland, Netherland - WWTP Weurt | ecosystem: Engineered > WWTP > Aerobic digester > Activated sludge | place...
GCACGTCTCACCGGCCGCGCACGCCGTCCCGCAGCCGCCGCAGTTCGCGGGATCGTTCTGCGTGTCGACGCACTTGTCGCCGCACTTCGTCGTGCCGCCCACGCACACGAGGCCGCACGCGCCCGCCGAGCAGACCTCGCCGTCCGCGCACGCGGTGCCGCACGCGCCGCAGTTCCCTGGGTCGTTCTGCAGGTTCACGCAGACGTCGCCGCAGAGATCCGTGCCGGGGCCACAGTCGCTCCCGGTGCCGCTCGATCCCCCTGTCGATGACGATCCGCTCCCGCCGCCGCAGGCGACGCCCGCGAGCGCGAGGAGCACCGTGAGGGCCATGAGCAAGGCGTTCGCGCTCGGCGCTCGCACGATCGGGCGCTCATTTGCCCCGTTCGGAGCGGCGCGCCCATCCAGCATCGTTCGATTCATTCTCGTCGCCTCCTTCAAGTTCCCCCGGATGAAAGCGTCACCAGGAGACACGAGGGCTCGGCGCGCCGCAACATGGCTGTCCAGAGATCGGAAGTTTTCTGACCGCGATCCAGGGTCGTGTAGAGTCCGAGGCCGCGCCCGCTTCGGGCCGTGGTCCCGACGCTGCGCGCTCGTCGCTCGATCATGTCGCTCGCCCGAATCCTGTTGATCTCGATCGTGACGCTCGCGTTCACGACGGAGGCGGCGATCGGCTTCGGCGCGACGCTGATCACGATCTCTTTGGGATCGCTCCTCTCGCCCCTCGACGAGCTGCTCTACGCGGTGGTGCCGCTCAACGCGCTCCTGTCCGCGACGGTCGCGCTCCGCGCGCGGAGGCACATCGACGCGCGGATGCTCTTCTTGCGGATCGTGCCGGCGATGGCGCTCGGGCTCCCGATCGGGATGTTCGCGTTCGCGCGCTTCTCGGGAGGCTTGCTCCAGCGGCTCCTCGGTGTCTTCGTGCTCGTGCTCGCGGCGCTCGAGCTCGCGAAGAAGCTCCGTCGACCGCCGCTCCTGGATGGAGCCCCGACGCCGGGCGTGCGATCGACAGAAGAGGCTCCTTTGCCCCGCGCGGCGGCGCTCGCGATGCTCTTTCTGGGGGGCGTGGTGCACGGCGCGTTCGCGACAGGGGGCCCGCCTGTCGTCTACGTCTGCGGCCGGATCGTGAAGGACAAGCGCGTCTTTCGAGGCACGCTGTCCGCGCTGTGGCTCTTGCTCAACGGGGTGCTGATCGTCACGTATGCGCGCGGGGGTCACCTCGACGCGGCGTCGCTCTCGCGATCGGCGTGGCTCGCGCCGGGGCTCGTGTTGGGCCTTGTTTTTGGGGAGATCGCGCACGGCCGCATCCCGGAGAAGGTGTTCCGGGCGGTCGTCTTCGCCATGCTGGCAGGGGTGGGGCTCGTGCTAGCGATCCGCGGATAGCAGGGGATTTCTGGGTGATTTTCACCACGGAGCCGCGGAGATCACGGAGGGGTCACGGAGGATTTTTCAAGGGTCTTCTTCCTCGTCGTCCTCTTCGCCGTCGCCTTCTTCCTCGTCGCCTTCTTCACCCTCTTCGTCGTCGCCTTCTTCACCCTCTTCGTCGTCGTCGTCTTCACCCTCTTCGTCGTCGCCGTCGGCGGCAGCGCCCGGGTCGACCTGCCAGCGCTCGATCACCGCGTCGACGAGCTCTTGTTCTTCGTCGCTCATCCCGTCCGCGCTCGCGATCTCCTGGAGCTCACCAGCGATCGAAGCGAGCGTCTCCGCCGGCAAATACTCGCCCAGGAGCTCGACGGACTCGCGGAAGATCGCCGGATTTCCCGCCACGCGAAGGGCGTGCTTCAGCACCCCGCGCACGTTCTGATTGCCCCCCACCTGCTCGAGAACGGGCGTGAGGTGCGCGGCGATCTGCTCCATCTCCTCTTCGCTGATCGAGCCGTCCGCGCCCGCCGCCGCGAGAAAAAGGATCGCGAGCCGCGTCTCGAAGTGCACGTCCCCCATCGCCTCGAGCATCGCCTGGTAGTCCTCGTCGGACATGTTCGCCAGCGTCGTCGCCACGTCCTCGAGCACGCTCTCGTCGTCGTCGGCCCACGTCCCCTCGTCGATCGGCGGCATCTCGATCCGCTTCAAGATCCACGAATCCCCGAGGTTGTGGCTCTCATCCATCAAGTAGCGATAGGGGATGTAGCAATATCCCTTGTCGCCCCACTCTGGACCCCACGAGTTGCGGACGATGAACATCTCGTCCGGATCCGAGTAGCCCACGGCGAGCATCGCGTGCGCGCCGTGCGACTCGCGCGCGGCCTCGGTCTTCGTCGGCATCGGAACGAGCCCGGGGCGCTTCTGGCGATCGAACGAGTCGTAGGTCCGGCAGCCGAAGATGATCGGGTTGCCGCCCGCGATCGCCGTCTTCCATGCGGTGAGATCGACGGGCACGAGCTCGGCCTCCTCCACGAGGAACTGCGAGGCCTCCTCGTACGCCTCCTCGCTCGGCTCCTCGTTCACCCGCTCCTCCTCGAAGGGCCAGGTCGTCTCGGAGCACGCGCCGCGCTCTTGGAGCCCCGCGATCACGTCCTGGAGCGCCGAGCCCTGGTCCTCGATCTCGTCGGCCTCCAGCTTGCGCGCGTTGTAGTAGATGAACATGCGGCTGACGTCATAGGCCTCCTCGCCGAAATGCCGCTTGACGAGGTACTCGTAGGCCCCTGCGGTGGCGTTGGCCGCGCAGCTATTTGTCTGTCCTTGGTTCTCCACCGCGGTGAGCTGCGGGCGGAGATCGACCTTGGGGGGGAGGCGCGAGACTCCGCCGCTCGCCGAGCTGAAGCGGCGGGCTGCGAGGGGAGGTGCCTTGTAACGATATCCGCGGACCGGGAGCTCGGAACCGTCGGCGCGAGTGAATGGCTGGCTCATATCGCCGACGCTAGCCGAGAGGCGATTGTTTTGGAACGTCCGACGGGGTCTCTTCGCTCGAGGAGGGCGCCTCTCCGCCCCGGAGCCACAGGAAGGTCCAATGCGCGCGCTGCTGACGTGTGGTAGCTTCGGGGCATGTCGTCTGTGACGTTGACCCTCCCCGAGGACATGGCCGATCGCATTGGCGATCTCGCCGCGCGCATCCCGCGGACGTTCGAGGCCGCCTTGCGGAGCGTGCTTCGGGCGGACGCGCCGACCGTCGATTCGGTCGACGAGGTCACTCAGTTCTTGGCGACGCTCCCCTCCCCCGACGAGATCCTGGCGTATCGAGCCTCCCCGGCCGTCGAGAAGCGCATCGCGGAGCTGCTCGAAAAGAACCGGACGAGCGGACTGACAGAGGATGAAGAACGGGAGTGGCAGGCCCATGAATACGCGGGGCACCTCATCCGCACAGCCAAGGCCAACGCAGCCCTGAAGCGACTGGCCTCCGAGCGTCGATGAGCCGGATCCCGGCGGCTCTCCGCCGAACCGTTCACGAGCGAGCCGAAGGATGTTGCGAATACTGCGGCTTGCCGGACGGGATGGATCTCGTCAGCCACGAGGTCGATCACATCGTCGCGGTGAAGCACGGCGGCCAGACCGATCCGGCGAACCTCGCTCTCGCTTGTTATCTCTGCAACAAGCACAAAGGCACCGACCTCGCTTCCGTCGACCCCGAATCCGGGCAGGTCGCGCTGATCTACCATCCCCGGCGAAATCGATGGTCGGACCATTTCGACATGCTCGACGGTCGAGTGATAGGCCGAACTCCGGAGGGGCGAGCGACGGTGCGCCTCCTGCAGTTGAATCGGGAAGACCGCCTCTCGGAGCGGGCGCTCCTCTCGCACGCCGGCCTGCTCGGCTTGCCCCCGAAGGCGACCGGCAGCGATCCATAGAAAACCGCTCCGGCCCCGCCCCCCTTGCAGGATCCAGACTCCCCTGCTCGGCGGAGCCCGCCAGCGCTCACTCGCAGTCGTAGTGCACGTACGTCACGCCCTGCTCGCTGCGGAGCGCGTACATCACGCCTCCGTCGTTCTGCACGACGATGTCGCGGAAGGTCTCCTCCGGCATCGTGTTGACAGGCAACACCGCCCCTCCGATGGGCGTGCCCTTCAATGGCTCCAGGCACGTCAGGAGCACCACCTCGTCGCCGCCCTCCGGCGCCACGATCGCCGCGAAATAGATGGTCCCCGCGAGGTCCGAGTCGAGCAGCACGATGTTCTGCACGAACGACCGGAGCCGCAGCTCCCGCGTGAACCGGTGCTGGTTCGTGGCCCGATCGATCGCGGAGACATACACCCTGCCCACCTGCGCCTCGGTGATGCCCGCGTTCAGGAACAACAGGCCATCTCGGCTCGGACGCCCAGGGATCTCGGCCCGCGGCTCCGCGAGCTGCCCCGAGGTGTCACCGATCTTCACGAGCGGCCCGTGCTCGCGCTCCACATAGATGTCATTCCCATCCGTGAATACGCCTGTCACCAGCCCGACGTCGTCGACGCCCTCGCCCACGATGGGGATGTCCGCCCGGACCTTCCCCGACTCGTCGTAGATCACCACCTGTTTATCCACGAAGCGATCGAGCACGACGGCGGATCCATCGTCCGCGACAGCCATGTCCTGCGCGGCGATCAGGTCTGTTCGAAACGTCGTCTCGGGCTTGCCGTCCGCGCCCCTCCGGACGATGCGCCCGTTGATCTCGTCGAGCACGTAGACTCGACCCTTCGAGTCCACCGAGAGGCTCATCGGCCCCATCGGATTGCCCTCCTCCGGCCGCTCGCGCCCGAGATCGCCGGGGCCGCTGCCCCACTTCGCCGTGAAGAGCGTCTGTCCGGCGCTGGGCCCCTCGGACGCCGGATCTCGCGTGGAGCCGGCGCGCGTGCTCGTCCCGACGGGCCGGGGCTTGCCGCGCGAGCCGAGAGGCGCGGCCGGCGACACCGCGGTGGGGGTCGCGCCGGAGCCTTGATTTTCAGGCGATCGGCTGATCCACAGCACCGCGACGACGGCCGCGACGAGCAGAGCGACGACGACGATGCGCTGGCGGTTCACCGCTGCTCGATATCGCGGATGGAGGTGGGGTTCAACAGGCGCCTCGCGGAGAGGTCGGAGGCGCCCTCAGGACCAGGTGGAGACCAGGTGGAGACCAGGTGGAGACGAGGCGGAGATCAGTAACCGACGCGGTGGATCGCGTGGTACGAAGAAGATGCCGTGCGATAGCCGGCGACGCAGCCGTACGAGCAGCCCTTGCACTCGTAAGCGTACATCGAGCCCCAGCCGTCACCCTTCGAGTAGATGAAGATGTGACCATGGCCGTTCTCGTTGTAGACCATCGCGTCCGCCTGCTTCACGTTGCCGCGAGACACGGTCTTCCACTGGCTCGTATCGTCGTTGAAGCTCACCGTGCTGTACGGGTGCGAGTCGTCCGAGAGCGTGTCGTTGCTGGCTGGCACTTGCCAGACCTTCGCCGCGAGGCCGGAGCAGTCGCCGCCGTAGCTGCCGCTGTGCGAGCAGCTCGGGCACGAGCCCGAACAGGAGCCGGCCTTGCCCGAGGGGCCCGCCGAGAGGAAGCGGCCGTGTCCCCACCAATACGAGAAGCCCACGGCCGACTTGGCACGATCGATGGCCGCGTCGAGGACGGAGTTGCCGCCGCCGCCGTTTCCACCGCCGCCGCCGCTCGCCGTCGTGTAGTACTTGCCCGAGCTCCAGCCGACCTGACCCTGGTAATCGATCTTGTAAAAGCCGTTGTCCGGAGTGCCATTCACCACCGTCACGTCCGAGCCCGTCGGCACGGTGAGGATGATGTTGTAGCTCGTGCCCGGGCCCGTGCGGAGGTTCACGTCGGCCGTCGAGGTCAGCGTGCTGCCGTTCGGGAGCGCGTCCACGGCGCCGCCCGTCGGTTCGTAGTACTGGCCGTAGGACCAGCCGACGGTGCCGTTGTGCTTGACCTTGTAGAAGCCATTCGAGGGGCTCGCGGACTCCACTGTCACCGTCGCGCCCTTGGGGATGACGTGCAGGATGCTCGCGTTCGTCGACGCCGAGGCCCGGAGGTTGACATTGCCAGTCGCCTTGAGCTGCGACCCGACAGACAGGCTACCCGAGACGCCTTCTCCCTGCGTCCCCACGTCCTCGGTCAGCTCCTCGGAGTCCGGATCATGCGGCGCAGCGGAGCAACCGAACGACCCGGCGGCGGTGAGGGCGACGAAGAGAGCGAAGGAAGAGGTGCGAACGCTGGACCACATGGGCGGAGCCTCCTGAACAGCCACCCGTTCTGCACGCCACGTGCCACGCGTGAACGCCTTTTGTTTGCGACAAATCACGACGGATCAAGGATGTAGGCGACGCTCGCACCACTGTCCGGATCGTCCAGACAGGACGGACACCGTCCGGACACTCTGGACACTTCTGGACAGTGCGGTGACGGCGCCCGAGCCCGTCAGCCCGTAGGCGCCCGCGGCGCGCCGGGGTTCGGGGCTGCTTGCGGCTCCGTCGAGACAGACTGCGCTCGCGCGAGGCCCATCTCCTTGAGCGGCTTCCACGCCCACGCGGTGAGCGCGAGCCCGAACGTGAAATAAAGTCCCGCCGAGAGCTGCATGACCCGCGGATAGCTCATCTTGTCGGCGAGCGCGCTGATGCCGAGCGAGGCGAACGGCATCACGCCTGTCCACGCCATGCTGAAGACGGCCATGACGCGGCCTCGGAGCTCCGGCGGAGCGCGCTCCTGCACTGTCTGCGAGACGCGCCCGAGGAGCGAGGAGACAGAGAAGGCCAGGATCCCCACCATCGGGGCCGCCACGCGGAGCACAGGATACAGTGAGAGCCCAACGATGGCCCCGCAGACCCCCACGATGCCGCCGGCGAGCCAGTACCTGCGAGATCCAGTGTTGCCCCACAGGATGGCCGTCGCCCCCAGGAACGATCCGAGCCCCGACATGCTCATGATCGTGCCCGCGACGGAGGCGTCCTCCGTGTGCATCACGCGCCTCACATAATAGGCCATCAGCACGGCGATGAAGGGGAACACCGTGGCTGTCGTGAGCGCCGCGAGGAGCATCAAAGGCCCGATCACAGGGTCCTTCCGCACGATCGCGAGCCCCTCGCGGAAGCCGCCGGGGACCTGCTTCTTCGCGGCGCCCGCCCGCTTCTCCCGAGGCTGGATGATCGCCAGGCTGTAGACAACAGCGATGAACGACAGGCCGTTCGCGACAAAGGCGCTCTCGTTGCCGAACCGAGCGATGAGGACGCCCGCGATCGCGGGGCCCACGAGGCGCGCCCCGTGGAAGATCTGCTGCATCAGGGCCACGGCGCCGCCGATCTCCGGCGGGGCCACGAGCTCGGGCGGGAGCGCCTGCGCGGCCGGGAGATCGAAGGCCGTGATGATCCCGAGGAGCCCCGACATCACGAAGATCATGCCGATGCTGAGCCACCCTTTGTGGATGAACGCCGCGAAGGCGAGGGCGAGGACCATCATCCCGAGCTGCGTGGCGATGAGGATCCGGCGCTTGTCCAGCCGATCGGCGAGCGAGCCGGCCTTGAGCGAGAGCAAGAGGATGGGCAGAGAGCCGATGAGCGCGGAGACCCCGAGATCGCGCGCGCTCGCGGACATGCCGGTGAGCACCCAGCCCTGGGCCATTGTCTGCATCCACGTGCCCGTGAGGGACACCGCCTGGCCGGCCCAGTAGATGCGGAAATCGCGGTGACGGAGGGGCGCGAGGGCTCTCGGGAGGTTCATCGTGTCGGATCGAGATGCGCGAAGGACCCCGCACCTTGACCCAGGGCCCGGGGGGACGTCCAGCGCCACGTTGCGCCCCGGGGGAAAAAGGGCGCATCATGGGCGCGTGCAGGAGCCTCCGGCCGAAAGAGTGACTCTACCAGTGCAGATCGACAGGCTCCGTCGAGGCGCACGCCTTTCGGCGGACGCCGAGGGACGCGAGCGTGGACTCGGCCTTTCGATAGCTGTCGACGTCGCGCACCGCGGCCTTGTCCAGATAGGCAGTCAGGGCCGTGCCGGCGCGGGCGCGCTTGCCCTGCTCGACGTACGCGAGCCCGAGATAATAGAAGGCCTTTCCCTGCACGCCCACGGCGCTGTCCTTCGCGAGCGCCCGCTCGATGAAGAGGCTCGACTGCGAGAACCGCTCTCGATCGAAGAGGGCGACGCCCGCGGCCAGGAGCTCCGGCGCGTTCTTCGTGCGCAGGAGATCATAGAGGTTCTGCGTCACGGAGATCCCCTCGAGCACGGCGAGGCCCCCGAGAGGCTCCATCCCGGCGATCGAGCCGAACACGACAGACGTGGTGACCGCCGCGGCGATCGCCGCCCGATGATCGTGCATGTCGTCCATCGCGAGGTCCTCGTGCAGCTCACGCCACTCGACCACGTCCTCGCGACAAAGGAGCTTCTTGCCCGTCACCGGATCGCGCAGGAGGAGCACTGTCTCGTCCTTCGCCGGGTCGTCGCTGCCGTCGTTCTTGGCCATCACGTAGCCGTGAAAGGCCGGTGAGAACCGCGCGCGATCCCCGTAGACCGCCTGCGGCGACGCGCAGCCGGCGAGCCCGAGGAGGCACACGACCAGAAAGAATACGCACTGTTTGGAAGCCGCCATGTTCACCAGGAGACGAAGCTCACCGGCGACTTTTTTTTCAGAAATCCACGCTCAGAGGTCGTTGAAGGCGCGGCCGAGATCGAGCTGCACCATCACGCCGATGTTGGCCGAGGCGAAGGCGGGGGGGGAAGGCGGGAGAGAGGCGCCGATCCAGCGGTTGCTCGCGCCCGTGAGGCCGAGGCTCGCGCCCGGAGCCGGGGTGCGGTCCAGAGCCGCGGAGTCCGCCGAAGGGGGGGTGCTCAAGAGGACATCGGCGCTCGCGTGCGACGGAGAGGCGATGTTGTCCAGGGCCGCGACTCGAGGGGTCGACGGGGCGACGTCGAAGAGGGAATCACCGGCGCTGCGCGGGCGATAGGCCGCCCCCCACGGGGCCGCGGGGACAGCGTCGGACGCGACCGCGGGCCACGCCGAAGGGGAGCCCGCGCTGCTCGCGAGCGTGTAACCTGCGGGCTCGACGACGTCGCTGTTCGTCTCGACAGGGTCCGTCGCGACATCGGGTGTCTCGCGAACGTCCTTCCGAGCGCGCCGGGCCACGACGGCGCCGGGAGGCACAGGCTTCGCGTCGCGCGGGACCTTGGGCGGAGGGGCCGGCGTGGCCGTCGGGCCCTGCGGCGGCGCCGTGCGCACGGGGGCCACGACCTCGGGCAGCGGGGCGTCCATCCGCGAGGGAGCGGCCCGCGGACCCGAGATCGCGTCGCGCTCGATGCCCGCCGAGAGCCCTCCGTTCGAGGGCGTCGACGAAGAGAATACGGCGAGTTTCATCACCGCCAGGAGCACCGCAGCGGCGAGGGCCAGCGTGAGGGTCGCGACCCCGACGCGCTCCCAGCCGAGGCGACGACGACCGGAGTCGATGTCCAGCGCGGGCCCTGCCTCCGCCGCCTCGCCAAGGACCGAAGCATCGATGTCGGAAAGGGCCTTGTCGGGATCCGAGACACCTTCGTTGCCCGGAGCGTCCGCGAGGCACGCCGCGCGGAATTCCCGCAGCGCCGCCGGATCGATCTCGTGCACGCCGGAGATGGGCGCCTCGTTCTGGGGCAAAGAGCCGAAGTCCCGCACGAGCGAGCGGCGAATCTGCCTCTGGAGATCCAGATCGATCACGTCGTTGATCTCGGCGGCCTTGGCGAACAGGCCCCTTCGAATGCGCTCCTCGAAGTCCTCCGAGGGCTCTGGCGCGCGCAGCGCGCCGGGGTTTGGGGCCGCTTGCGGCCCCATCGAGACAGACGGCGCGCGCAGCGCGCCGGGGTTTGGGGCCGCTTGCGGCCCCATCGAGACAGACGGCGCGCCTGTTTGCCAGCCGATCCGCCGGCAGAAGTCCTCCCAATCGTCTTCCCCGCCGCCGTCCTGGGCCTTGAGACCACCGCGCACGAGCACGAGGCCCCGCGCTCGAACACTTGCTTTCTTGGCGGCGCTCACGAGGCGGCCCTCCTGTTCTTCTGAATCAGCTCCATGGCGCGCTGCGAGCGGGCGATGAGCTCCTCCGGTTGAATCCCGAGCTCCCTCGCGAGCTGCGTGCGCGTCTTCCCCCCGAATCGAAGCTCCGCCATGAGCGTCGCCTCGTCGACCGAGAGCAGCTCATAGAAGCTCGCGAGCTCCTCCGCCGCGCGGCGAGCCTTGAACAAGCGCGCGGTGAAAGCGGCGACGGTGAGGCCGAGATCCGCGGCCACCTGGGCGTCGTCGCGGCGCCCGGAAGAGAGGCTCGCGGTGAGCGCGTCCGAAAGCGGGACAGGCAGGTGCGCGAGGATCCAGCGCAGCCGCTCGAAGGCGTGGAGCGACTCGTCCACGGAGTCACGCTCGACGGCCTTCGCCGCGTGCTCATCGCGGAGCCGATCGCGCTTCTCCTTGGCCACCACGTCGATGACGGCGCGCCGCACGCACACGAAGAGCTCGGTGTATGTCTCGGGGAGGACCCAGGTCGGCTCGTCCTTGAGGCGCCGCCACCAGCGCGCGTAGAGGGTCTGCACGATGTCTTCACCGTCGCGCTGCCGGCCGAGGCCGCAGGCGATGCGGTAGAGTGTCCGCGCGTGCCTTTGCAGGTGGGCGGCGAGCTGGGGGTGGAGGTCGCTGTTCATGGGCGGGGTCGAGCAGGCTCTTGCCTTACGTCGAGGCTAGAACGGCGGCCAGGTGACAATTTTTCGGGGCAGCAAAAAAAAGCCGGCGGTGGTGGGATTTCTGGGGACTTTTTCACCACGGAGACACGGAGGCCACGGAGGTCTCACGGAGGATCTTTGCTCTCAGAATCTGCTGGAATCTGGGACAAAAAAATCTCTGTGCGGCCGCCGCAGGTGTGATTTCTGGGGACAAAAAATCTCTGTGCGACCTCTGTGCGGCCGCCGCTGGGGGACGCAGTCCCGACGCTGTGCTCTCCGTGACTCGGTGGTGAAGAAAAGCCCCATCTCACTATCGCGCTCTTCCACCGTCGCCGGCCCGCTTCTTCCGCTGTCGGCCCGTCAAGCGCCCCAGGGCCAGCGTCCGCAGAGCCACCGGGTGCGTCTCGTACTGGTCCTGTTGCCAGAGCACCTCGACGAGGAGCCGCGCCGAGAAGCGGCGGAAGAGAGGCAGTCGCTTCGCGATCTTGGCCGGGAGATAGACGGGCACGCTCGGGCCCTCGCCCGTGAGCAGCGCGCGGATCCACGCGTCGTCCAGGAGCTCTCGCTTCTGATAGGCCCGCTGCTCCAGGAGCAGGCGCTCGGCGGAGCTCGTGAGGTGATCCGCCGGCAGGCCCTTGTTGGCCCGGGTCCAGGCGTCCCGAATACGGGCAGAGAGGCTCTCGGCGAGGTCGGGCATGCCCTGCATCGGGGTCTTCTGCATCTCGGCGGCGACGTCGAGGACCTCCTTCAGCTTCTTGTCCGAGGCCGCGAGGGGGCTCGCCGCGGCCGCGATCGCGCGGAGAACCTCGACCTCGTCCAGGCAGAGCTCCAGGGTGCCAGTCACGACGGCGAGGGCAGGCGGAGGGGGGCTCTCGTCCTCGGCCGACTCCAGCACAGACTCCAGCGTTCCGGCGGCGGCGGGCGCGCTCTTCGTGACCACGTCGTACACCCACGCTCGCGCGAGATCGTCCGGATTTGCAGGCTCCTCCGGGGGCTCCGCGGCGGGGGGAGCGACGGTGTCCGGCTTGCTCCCGCGGGCAGGGTCGGCGGCGTCGACGGGCTTCGCCGGGCGCGCAGCAGATCGTTTGAATACGGCGAACAGCGGGTGGCGCGCGTGCCGCTGCGGGGCGGCCGGATCGAACCAGATCAGCTCCACGACGGCGGCGGGGCCGGAGGGCTGCGGGGTGGGGGCCGCTTCGATCTCCGAGCGACCAGCGTCCGAGGGGCGATCCTTGTTGGCGCCAGCGCTCCCCGCGGCCGCGGCGTTCGAGGCCTCGAGCGCGCCGAGCGGTCCCTCGAGCGGCGGGGCTCCGGCGAGGGGGACAGCCTTGGAGGGACTGAGCGCATTCCACGCCGGGCTCGTGATCAGGGGCGGCGGCGCGACAGGGGGGAAGTCGGGCGGGCTGTCGCTCCAGTCGGGCAGCGTGAGGCGCGCAGCTTCGGGAGCGTGTCCCCCGCGAGCGACCTCCGGGGGACGCAGCCCCGCGATGGCGGGCGCCATCGGAGCACCGAAGGCGGGCGTCGTGGTCAGATCCGTGGGGACGCCGGGGAGCGGCAACAGGCCCGGACGCGACGGGACGGCGGCGGGGGGCGTCCAGCCTGGCGGCGCGGGCTGGAAGGGCAAGGCCGGGACCTCGGAGACGAGCGTCGTGCCGGGGGCCGTGATCGGGCGGAGAGCGGCTGTCTGCGTGAGCATGCGGGCCGGGGGCTCCGTCATCGTCACTTCGACGGCCTCGATCATGTCAATCTCGATATCGACTGTCCGCGGCTCTTCCCGGGAGTCCGGCGGATCGTCGTCGACCGGGGGCGGCGAAGATCGAGGGACCACGGCGGCCGGCGGAGAGGGCAAGACAGGCGCGGGAGGGGTGGAGACGCGGCCAGGCGGCGGCGGAGGGGCCTTCTGCGCG
>Ga0268298_10005092_pt1 | contig 12468 bp, 7 predicted proteins | sample WWTPWeurt_MetaG_FD_194462 | JGI IMG/M metagenome (GOLD analysis project Ga0268298, IMG submission 194462) | Activated sludge microbial communities from WWTP in Nijmegen, Gelderland, Netherland - WWTP Weurt | ecosystem: Engineered > WWTP > Aerobic digester > Activated sludge | place: Netherlands...
CTGGAAATGCGCGGTGGGGATGGCGGAGGCATCGTGGGTGAAACCTTCGAAGAGGCTCCGCTTCTGTTCCAGCAGCTTCCTGAGCTGCTCGGGCCGGTAGCCGTCCAGGCGGCTGAAGAGGGTGAGGTCGTGGGCCCGGGCCACCACGTTGATGGTGTCCACCTGCACGAAGCCCAGGCGCTCGACGAGGGCCTGCAACGAGGCCGAGGTGACCCGCTTCCCGGGGTCGTCGAGAAGCCCCTGGGCACCGAGGAAGAGGTGACGAGCCTGCACGGAGGTGAGGATGGGGGGCTTCGACATGCCCCCAGGGTGCCAGAAGGGGCTGGCAGGGCGGGATGGCGGGGCCTCGCGGCATTTCCTGGATTGGCAGGCTTCAGGCTCTGGGTACACTGGCGACCTGAATGTAGACAAACCTGCCTGGATCCAACATCCGGGTCCAACAGGAGATCTAACCGATGGGATGCATGCATGGGCCCCTCCTTGCCCTAGTGGTCGCTCTGCCCGTGATTGCAGCGCCCGGTGAAGGGCCCACGGCGGGTTGGGAACTGGCCGCTCCCCTGAGCGGGAATCCCGCCGCCCTTCTCGCCGCCTCGGCACGCCAACCCAGGGTTGAAGGCTTCCCTGTCGTGGAGCTGCTGGAGGAGAACCTGGTTCGGATTGATGGCCAGGGCCGGAAGGAGATCCGTTATCGGTATGTCTTCAGGGTCGATCAAGAAGCAGCCATCGAATCCTGGAGTTCGGTCAGCGCGGAGTGGTCGCCATGGTTCGAGGCTAAACCCGAGATTCTGGCACGTGTCATTACTCCGGATGGCCAGGTGCACCTGCTCGACCAGAAGACGCTTGGCGAATATGGATCGGAGGATTCAGAGGCCACGGTGTACGGGGATCGGCGCCATCTCCGCGGCCCGCTGCCCAAGCTTTCGAAGGGCGCCCTCGCGGAAGTCTTCATCCGCTATCGCGAAACCGAGCCGTTCTCGAAGGCCGGGGCCCGCGGACGAATCGGACTGGTGCAAAACATCCCGGTGGCTCGAACGAGGGTCGAGTTGAAGGTTCCCGCGAAGGCCCCCCTGACGGTCAAGCTGACAGGAGTTGCCGGACTGCAGCCGATTCGTACCACAGACGGGGAGTGGACCACGGTCAGCCTCGACCTGGGCCCTCAGGAGGCCGAGAAGGATGTTGAGGCACACCTTCCCCAGGCATTGGCCAGTGGGCCTGCGCTGGCCTATTCCACCGTATCCTCCTGGTCCGCCCCGGCCCGTGAGTATGCCGGGATTGTGCAGCGTCAGATTGAAGGCGCCGACCTGACAGCATGGGTCGCGCCCACCATTGAGGGGGCCACTACCCGGGAGGACAAGGTTGCGCGTATCCTCAACCGCCTCCACCGGGATATCCGCTACACAGGCGTGGAGTTCAGGGATGCGGCCATCGTGCCGGCCCGACCGGCCGAAACCCTCAAGCGGGGTTTCGGTGACTGCAAGGACAAGTCCACCCTCCTTGTCTGTCTCTTGCGCGCAGCCGGCATTCCGGCCGAGGTTGCCCTGCTGAAATCCGGTTCAGGTCCTGATGTGGACCCGGACCTGCCCGGGAGTTCGTCCTTCAACCACGCGATCGTCTATCTGCCCGGACTCACGCCGACCTGGATCGACGCCACGGCGGAGTTCGCCCGACCGGGAGCGCCTGTTCAGGGGGTCGAAGGGCGTCTGGCCCTGGTGGCCTCCCCCGAGACTGTCAGTCTCCTGCGGATCCCCGAATTGCGGGAGGAGGATAACTGGCATCGCGAGGTACGCGAGGTGACCTTCAACGAAGCCGGCCCGGGCACCCTGCTGGAAACCACCCTGGCCGGCGGCTGGTTCGAAGAACGCTACCGTTCGGACTATGCCCGCAAGGATGAAAAGAAAATCTACGAAGCCCTCTTGGAATACGCCAAGAGCGCCTTCACCGCCAAGTCCATCGGCAAGGTGGTCCATACCGAGACCAGGGACCTGAGCCGACCCTTCGAACTTCAGCTGGAGGTCCAGGAGACGGCCTCTGCACGTCTCGATGCGGCCAACGCGGCGGTGAGTGTGAATCCCTGGCCGATGGTGACCCGCCTGTTGCGTGTCCTCAAGGACGGGCGGAAGGACGGGGAGGACGAGACCCCCCGCAAGGCAGATCTCTACCTGCCGGAGCCCTACTCGCAGGAGCTCACCTATCGGATCCACACCCCGCCCGGCTACGTGGTCGACGTCCTGCCCGCGGACCGGGTCGTTGGATTCGGCCCCGCCTCTCTCAGCATGGCCTTCAAGAAGGGGGCAGATGGCCTGGTGCTCGCAGAGTGCCGCCTGACCACTGGGCGTAGGACCTGGACCGCCAGAGAAGTGGATGCGGCGCTGAGGGCGCTGAAGACCTTCGGTGAGGAGAAGATCAGCCAGGTGGTGTTCAACCAGGTTGGTGAGATGCATCTGGCGGCGGGCCGCATCAAGGAGGCCATCGCCGAATTCCGACGACTATCCGCCGCGAATCCGGCCGCGGCGTCCCCGCACACCCGCGTGGCGCGGGCCCTGTTGGCCGCAGGGCTGGGCGAGACCGCCCGCCAGGAAGCCCAGAAGGCCATTCAGTTGGACCCGATGTCCGCCAAGGCGCAAGAGACCCTCGGCTGGATGCTCCAGCACGACCTGGTGGGCCGACGGTTCGGGAAGGGGTGGGATCTGAAGGGTTCTGTCCAGGCCTACCGGAAGGCCAAGGAACTGGATTCGAAGAGCTACAGTATCCGGGGTGACCTTGCCATTCTCCTCGAACACAATCCAGAGGGCCTGAGGTATGGCCCCGGCGCGGACCTCGATGCCTCAATCCGGGAGTACCAGGAGCTGCGGAAGGAACTCAAAAACCACACTCTCGACAAGAACCTCGTTCTTACCCTGGCGAAGCGGGGCCGGTACCAGGAGTCGGTGGAACTGGCCCGAAGCATGCCCGCTGCGACCCTGCGCGACACTTGGCTGCTGGTCGGCCTGGTCCAGCTCCAGGGCCTGGAGCAGGCCCTGGCCGAAGCCTCCCGACTTTTCCCGGATGCAGCCACCCGCCGGGCCGCATTGGTGAATGCCGCGGATCAACTGATCCACCTGCGCATGTATCCAGAGACGGCCAGGCTCCTGCAGGAAGGAAGCAACGGCTCTGACCAGATGAGCCAGATCCGCGCCCGCGTAGAGCTGCTCAGCCGGGTCCGGAAAGTTGAACCCGATGGCCGCGATCGGAAGACGCCAGCCGGGCTCATCCGCCAATTCCTTCTGGCGATCCTCCGGCAATCTGGCGATCTGAACAACCTCCGCTCCCTCTTCTCGCCTGCGATTGCGGCTCGACTCGACCAGGAGATGGTCAAGGAGATGCATGGCACGACTCGGAACCTCCTCCGTGGCGTCGAGCTGCCCCGGGAGGCGCTGGCGGACCTGACCGTGTCCCTGGTCCAGATCGCCGTGGATGGGGATGATGCCAGGGGTTACCGAGTGCAGGTGCGGGGGCTGGGCAACGATACCAAGCTATTTTTCGTGACGGCCACCCCATCGGGGTACGCGATGGTTGGTTCCTCCGAAGACCTCCCCTCAATCGGGTTGGAGGCCATGTGGGCCGTGGACCATGGCAATCTGCCCCAGGCCAGGGCCTGGCTTGACCAGGCCCGGCAGCTCATGTCCACGCCCTCGGCTGAGGATCCCCTCTCGGGCCCGCTGTTCCCCTACTTCTGGTCCAAGGGGCAGGAAGGCGACGCCAGGGCCGTGTCTGTCGCTGCGGCCAGCCTGCTGTTCCGCGAGAAGGGCGACAGGTCCGCTCAGATCCTGGAAAGGGCCAGGCGGGAATCGGCTGATCGTCTGATGGCCGATCGCCTCGACATGATCCTCCTGCTGGAAGCCATTGGCAGGGAGAACCGGGAGGAGGCTCTCGCTCGAAGCGAGCGCCTGGTGAAGGGCCATCCCAAATCTTTCTCTGCCGCGGTGCTGCGGATGGGTTCCCTCCTTGGCAACCAGGCATGGCAGGAATCGCTCGGGTTTGCCGACGAGCAGCTGAAGATCCACCCCGATGAGCGGATCTTCCTGGAGGCTCGCTTCCAGGCGCTGAGGGGGCTCGGCCGCCGATCGGACATGGAGCGGGAACTGCAGGGGCTGATTGACCGTGGCCGCGCAGAGGCGCTCGACTTCAACAACCTGGCATGGAGCCATGTGGTGCGGGGCGCCGTGACGGATCGAACCCTCGAATTGATCCGGACCGCCAACCAGGGCAATGACAAGAACGCTGCGTCCCTGCACACCCTCGCCACCATCCTTGCGGAGCTGGGGCGCACCTCGGAAGCGAAGGCTGCGCTGCTGCAGGAGGTCGATCTCAGGGACTCGGACGTGATCGGAACCAATGAATGGTACGTGCTGGGCCGGATCGCGGAGCACCTGGGGGTGCCAGAAGCGGCCAAGTCCTGCTTTGACCGCGCTGTCTCACAGTCGGCAAGCAAGGACGGCGAAGACCCGGATTCCTGCCGGGCACTTGCCATTCGTCGCCTGAAGGGTTTGAAAGGAGCCTAGACCTTCGCCGCCAGCTCGGCGCCCTGGCGGATGGCGCGCTGGGCGTCGAGCTCGGCGGCCAGGTCGGCGCCGCCGATGAGGTGGATCGGCTTGCCGGCCGCCTGCAGAGGGGCCACGAGGCTGCGTTCGGAGACCTGGCCCGCGCACAGGACGATGCTGTCCACGGCCAGGCACTTCGCGCCGGCATCTTTGCCGTCGCGGATCCAGAGACCCTCGTCGTCGATGCGCTCGTAGTGGATCCCGCCCTGCATCTTCACCTTCATGGCCTTCAGCGTGGCCCGGTGGATCCAGCCCGTGGTCTTGCCCAGGTCGGCGCCCATGCGGTCGGTCCTGCGCTGGAGCAGGTGGACCTTGCGCGCGGGCTCGGAGCCCTGCAACGCCGGCAGGAGCCCGCCGCGGTGGGCCTGGGACGCATCGACCCCCCATTCACGCAGGTAGCGGTCCACCTGCGGCGCATGCTCGGCATGTACGAGGAACTCCGCCACATCGAAGCCGATGCCGCCAGCGCCGATGATGGCGACGGTGCGGCCCGCCACCTTCCGGCCCGAGAGCAGGTCCGGGTAGCTGATGACCTTGGGATGGTCCACGCCCGGGATGTCGGGGGTGCGGGACTGGACACCCGTGGCGAGGATGACCTCATCGAAGGGGGCCAGCGCCTCGGGGGTGGCCCGCTCGCCCAGGCGCAGCGTCACCCCGGCGGTGGCTAGGCGCCGCCCGAAGTAGCGCAGGGTCTCGAAGAACTCCTCCTTGCCGGGCACCCGCTTGGCGAGGTTGAGCTGACCTCCCAGCTCGGTGGTGGCCTCGAAGAGGCTGACCACGTGGCCGCGCTCGGCGGCATGGCAGGCGAAGCTCAGCCCGGCGGCGCCGCCCCCCACCACGGCGAGGCGCTTGGGGGCGATGACGGGCTCGAAGACCAGCTCGGTCTCGAAGCAGGCCCTGGGGTTGACGAGGCAGGTGGCGCGCTTCTGCTGGAAGACGTGGTCGAGGCAGGCCTGGTTGCAGGCGATGCAGGTGTTGATGTCCAGGGCTCGGCCTTCGGCGGCCTTCTTCACGAACTCAGGGTCCGCCAGCAGGGGCCGCGCCATGCTCACCATGTCCGCGCAGCCGCCGACCAGGATCTCTTCGGCCACTTCCGGAGTGTTGATGCGGTTGGTGGTGATGAGGGGGATCCCCACCTCGGCCTTCAGCTTCTTCGTCACCCAGGCGTAGGCGCCCCGGGGCACCATCGCGCCGATGGTGGGCACCCTGGCCTCGTGCCAGCCGATGCCCGTGTTGAGGAGGGTGGCGCCCGCCGCCTCCAGGGCCCTGGCCAACTGCACCACCTCCCCCCAGGTGCTGCCATCCGGCACCAGGTCCAGCATCGACAGCCGGAAGATGATGATGAAATCACCCCCCACGGCCTCGCGCACGGCCTTCACGATCTCCACCGGAAAGCGCATGCGGTTCTCGTAGCTGCCGCCCCAGGCGTCCGTGCGGCGGTTGGTGCGGGCGGCGATGAACTGATTGATAAGGTAGCCCTCGCTGCCCATGATCTCCACGCCGTCGTAGCCGGCCCGCTGGGCCAGGGCCGCGCAGCGGGCGTAGTCGCGGATGGTGGCGCGCACGGCCCGGGCGCTCAGCTCCCGGGGCTTGAAGGGCGTGATGGGGCTCTTCACGGCGGAAGGCGCCACGCTGAGGGGATGGTAGCTGTAGCGGCCGCCGTGGAGGATCTGCAGGGCGATCTTCCCGCCGGCGGCATGCACGGCCTCAGTCACCTTCCGGTGCTTGCGGACCTGCCAGGGCCAGGAGAGCTGGGAGCCGAAGGGCGTCAGGCGGCCCCGCAGGTTCGGCGCGATGCCCCCGGTCACGATGAGCCCGACCCCGCCCCGGGCCCGCTCCGCGTAGAAGGCGGCCAGCTTGGTAAAACCCCCCTTGGCCTCCTCAAGATTCGTGTGCATGGAACCCATAAGCACTCGATTGCGCAGGGTGGTGAAGCCGAGGTCGAGGGGGGCCAGCAGGTGGGGGTAGGACACAGGGGCTCCGGGGGATCTGGCCAGTGTAGGACCGAGCCGGGCCTACCCGGAGCCAAGACGGGTGGGGGCCGGATGAGCGGTTCGATCCGAATATTAATCCTTATATTAAAAATAATAATTACAATATTTAAAAAAAATGTTTGAACAAGTTTGAACAAAATATAAATTTTATGTCATTGTCATCCAAAAACAACAAACAAAGATATGATTGGTGTATTTAAATGAATAAATAATTTATATTATGATTTTAAATTAATATATATAACTACGAAAAAATGCATGCTGTGGAATTTATCAAATTTGATAAATGTATTATTTTAATATATTTAAAACTTGTGCTCCTTGTCACACAAGCCATGCTGGTAAATCGTGATCATTGAAACGCGACCACAAGATCCCCAAGAGGCCATTTCCGGCACCAAGCCGATCCCCCCGCCCCCGACCGCACCCGCATCGCTAACGAAAGGCAATTCCGTGGAACTGACGTGGATCTCGATCGCGGCCAGCCTGGCGATGGGCTCGGGGGCCGCGTTCCTCTTCATCTATGCCGTCAAGCGGGACTGGATGAAGAACATCGAGGACGCGAAGTATCAGGTCTTCTGGTCGGATCGGCAGGACAACGAACGCGTGAAACCCTCTCAGGAGAAGGCTGATGGCCGTCAATCTAAAACGAAGTAGCGGGGAGGATTCCAATGGGGGCAAGACCTCCCGGCGGAAGATGCTCGGGTGGCTGACCGGCGCCGGGCTGTTCGGCTCCGCCGGACTCAGTGCCGTGTCCAACTTCGTCTTCATCAAGCCCCGGGCCACCTACGGGCAGCCGCAGCGCTTCAGCGTGGGCAAGCCCGAAGACTACCCCTCGGGCGCGCGCGCGATCCTTGCGCCCCGGGGCATCTGCATCATCCGGGAGGGCTCGAAGCTGGCGGCCATCTCCATCACCTGCACCCACCTGGGCTGCACGGTGGGCGCCGCGGACACTGGCTTCGCCTGCCCCTGCCACGGCTCCCGCTTCGACCAGGATGGCAACGTGACCGGTGGTCCCGCGCCGCGCCCGCTGCCCTGGTTCCAGATCACCCTCGCCCCCAATGGCGAGATCGAAGTGGACAAGGACATCGAAGTCACCCCTGGGAGCTACCTGACCCTATGAGCCCCGCCACCCCGCCCAAATCCCGCTTCCTCGCCGCGCTGCTGGACTTCCCGAAGAACGTCTGGAGCTCCATCTTCCGCAATCCGCTCCCATCCAATGATCTCGAGCGGTCATCCACCAGCTTCACGAACTTCTTCCTGCACATCCACCCCGTGAAAGTGCACAAGCACTCGCTGAAGCCCACCTACACCTTCGGCCTCGGCCTGATCTCGTTCTTCCTGTTCCTGATCCTGACCGTGACGGGCATCCTGCTGATGTTCTACTACGTGCCCTCCACCCAGCAGGCGTACGACCGCATGCTGGATCTGCGTGGTTCCGTGGCCTTCGGCACCCTGCTGCGCAACATGCACCGCTGGTCCGCCCACGGCATGGTCGCCGTGGTGTTCCTCCACCTTTGCCGGGTGTTCCTCACGGGCTCGTACAAGAAGCCCCGCGAGTTCAACTGGGTGGTGGGAGTCATCCTCTTCCTGCTGACGCTCTTCATGAGCTTCACCGGCTACCTGCTGCCCTGGGACCAGCTGGCCTTCTGGGCGATCACTGTCGGCGCCGCCATCGCCGGCTACGCGCCCATCATCGGCAAGGACATCCAGTTCCTGCTCATGGGCGGCACCAGCGTGGGCCAGGAGGCCCTGCTGCGCTTCTACGTGCTGCACGTGGCCGTGCTCCCGGCCATCCTCACCCTCATGATCGCCATCCACTTCTGGCGCATCCGCAAGGACGGCGGCCTCTCCCGGCCCGAGGATGCTGATCCCAAGATCACGCTCGAGCCGATGGAGACGGCCAGCCCCGTCAAGGCCTCCGTGCTGGAGCCGAAGAAGGTCTACGGCTTCCAGGGCCTGGTGCGCGGGCCACTCACCAAGGTCGGCCAGATCCCCGACAACACCGTGTTCTCCTGGCCCAACCTGTTCCTGGCGGAGCTGTTCACCTTCGTGGTCACGCTGTCCGCGATCCTGGTTCTCTCCCTGCTCTTCAACGCGCCGCTGGAGGAGCCGGTCAACGCCCTGCACCCGCCCAATCCCGCCAAGGCGCCCTGGTACTTCCTGGGCCTGCAGGAAATGGTCAGCTACTCGGCCTTCTGGGGCGGCATCGGCGTGCCCGGAATCTTCGTGCTGCTGCTGCTCGCGACGCCCTACCTCGACCGCGGGCCCAAGGGCGTGGGCAAGTGGTTCTCCCGGGACCGCCTGCTGGCGAACACGATCTTCATCACCTTCGTGGTGGCGAACATCATCTTCGTGATCATCGGCACCTTCTTCCGCGGGGCCAACTGGGCCTTCGTGACCCCCTGGTGAGGAGCGCGACATGAGACTGGCACTCGCCATCGGCACCTTCTTCATCCTCGTGATCCACGGGGTGGTGTTCTACAACCAGTTCGGCCACCCCTGGGAGCGGAACCAGAACACCTACTTCGACCAGGCCAGGGTGCTGGCCAAGACCGACACGGAAAAGGCCGCCCTTGCCGCCCGCAAGCCCCGCATCGAGCAGATCGTGGTGAGCAACTTCGGGGAGACGCGGGTGGACCGCTGCACCACCTGCCACATCGCTTCCGACGACCCGCGCTTCTCCGCCCATGCGGAGCCCGTGAAGACCCATCCCTACTCCACCGCCATGGGGGATCAGCAGAAGAACGGCAAGTGGGAGCGGCGCCACAAGTTCTCTGAATTCGGCTGCACCGTCTGCCATGACGGCCAGGGTCGGGGCCTCGACTCCGAGTACAGCCATGGCAAGGACGAGTACTGGCCGGATCCCCTGCTGGGCTACACCACCCAGGCGCATTGGCGCCAGGACTTCGCCCCCAAGCTCAAGGGCAAGGAATACATGCAGGCCAACTGCGCCCAGTGCCACACGGAGATCGCCTTCCCGGGCACCCCGCTGGTGACGAAGGGCCGCGAGCTGTTCTTCAGCTCCAACTGCTACGGCTGCCACCGCATCGAGGGGCTGTCCGACGGCACCATCGGTCCCGACCTCTCCGACGTGGGCAAGAAGTGGAAGCTCGACTACCTCTGGGGCCGCATCGCCGATCCCAAGTTCATTCTGGCCACTTCGATCATGCCGAAGTTCAACCTGAAGGAAGAGGACATCAAGGCCCTGGTGGTCTTCCTCAAGAGCCGGAAGGGCCGCAACTTCGCCGAGACCGAGATCCAGCGCTTCAAGGTGAAGCTCACGGGCGGCGCCGAGCTGGTCCAGGCCACCATCAAGCCCGTCCAGATCAATCCGGCCGAGATGGTCAAGCAGGGCGAGAAGCTGGTGCTGGATCGCGCCTGCACCGCCTGCCACAAGCTGGGCGACCGGGACGGCGGCATCGCCCCCGACCTCACCTTCGAGGGGCTGCTGAAGGACGGCCCCTGGATCTACGAGCACTTCAAGAACCCCAAGTCCACCATGCCCGACTCGATCATGCCGGCCTTCCGCTTCACGGATGACGAGTTCAAGGCCATGACCGCCTACCTGCTCACCCTCAAGGGCAGCCAGGCACCGGCGTCGGGAGAGGCCATCTACAAGTCCCTCTGCCTGCGCTGCCATGGCGAGAAGGGCGATGGTCACGGCCCCATCGCCGAGCACCTGGATCCCTACCCCCGCGACCTCACCAAGGCCGGCTTCATGAACTCCAAGTCCGAAGCCCGCCTGGTGGCCTCCATCCGCAATGGCGTGGCGGGCACCTCCATGCCGGCCTGGGGCAAGCTCCTCAGCGAGGAGCAGGCCAAGGTGGTCCTGGGCCACATCCAGACCGCCTTCACCAAGGAACCCCGACGCGAGCTGAAGGTGCGGAATGTCCCCGAAAAGAATCCCGTGGCCATGAGCCCGGAGTCCGTGGCGCGTGGCGAAGGCATCTTCGTGGAACGCTGCGCCGGCTGCCACGGCAAGAAGGGCGATGGCAAGGGACCCAATTCCCTGGACATCCTGCCCAAGCCCCGCAACCTCCGGAACACCTTCTTCGTGGACAGCGTCGATGACCGGCGCCTCTTCGAGTCCATTCAATACGGCGTCCAGGGCACGGCCATGCCCCCCTGGATCGACTACGGCCTGACGAACAACGACGTGGGCGACCTCATGAATTTCATCCGCAGCATCAACCAGAAGGCGAAGGGAGGCCAGCATGCAGCCGCAATTCAGTAAGGCCGAAGTGGCGACGACGCCCGAAGGGGCCCTGGTCCACGACGACTCGACCGCCAAGTGGTTCCTGGTGAGCTCAGTGGCCTACTTCTTCATCGTGGGCATCATCGCCGTCATCATCGCGGCCAAGTTCGTGTGGCCCGACCTCATGGGCACCATGTCGTGGCTGACCTACGGGCGGCTGCGGCCACTGCACGTGAATGGCATGCTCTTCGGCTGGCTGCTGGCCGCCGACATGGGTCTGGCCTACTACGTCATCCCCCGGCTCTGCGGCGTGAAGCTCTGGAGCGAGAAGCTGGGTCTGGCCACGGCGATCCTCTGGAACGTCATCATCCTCGGCGCCGTGGTCACCCTCCTCGCCGGGAAGAACCAGGGCTGGGAATACGCCGAGCTGCCCTGGTATCTCGACGTCCTCGTGGTGGTGGCCTGGATCATGTTCGGCCTGAACGTGCTCATGACCGTGGCTTCCCGCAAGCACCAGGCCATGTACGTGACCATCTGGTACACCATGGGCTGCATCCTCTGGACCGCCTTCGTCTACCTGACCGGCAATTTCGCCACCCTGGTCACCACCGGCACGAACCAGGCGAACCTGAACTGGATGTACGTCCACAATGCCGTGGGCCTGATCTTCACCCCCATCGGCTTGGCCATCGCCTACTACTTCATTCCCCGCGCGTCGAATACGCCCCTGCATAGCCACAAGCTGTCCATGGTCGGGTTCTGGTCCCTGGCCTTCGTCTACGTCTGGACGGGCGCCCACCACATGATCCACGGGCCCATCAGCCAGTGGCTGCAGACCATCGCCATCGCCTTCTCGGTGATGCTGCTCATCCCGGTGTGGGCCGTGGTCTACAACCTCTTCGCCACCATGAAGGGCCAGTGGCACCAGCTCCGCGAGAGCGTCCCCCTCAAGTTCCTCATGTCCGGCGTGGTCTTCTACCTCCTGACCTGCTTCCAGGGCCCCATGCACAGCCTGCGCACGGTGAACGCCATCGTGTCCAAGACCGACTGGATCCCTGGCCACGCGCACATGGCCGTGCTGGGCTGCTTCAGCTTCTTCGCCATCGCCGGCACCTACTTCACGGTGCCCAAGCTCTGGGGCAAGCCCCTGCACTCGCAGTCCCTGGCCAACTGGAGCTACTGGATGCTGATGATCGGCGGCCTGGGCTTCTTCACCACCCTCTGGCTGGGTGGGTTCTGGCAGGGCTGGCAGTGGAACAACTGGAGCATCCCCTTCATCGACACCGTCATCGCCCTGAAGCCCATCTGGATCGTCCGGTTCGTATCGGGAATCCTCATGTTCATCGGCATCGTGATGTTCGCCTACAACATTCTGGCCACCGCCATGGGCGCCAACGAGGAGGCGGCCGCCTAGGCCGCAGAGAGGAGCGTGACCATGTTCAAAAAAGCTGACAACAACGCCCTTTGGGCCATCGGAATCTCCCTCGTCCTGTTCTTCATTGGCGGGCTGCTGACCACCGTGGTGCCACCCCTGGTGGACACCACCTGGGCCAAGCCCTTCGAGAACCACGATCCCGCCAAGGGCATGACCGGCAAGGTGGTTCCCCTCACGGCCCTGGAGAAGAAGGGCCGCGACATCTACGTCCGGGAAGGCTGCTGGTACTGCCACACCCAGCAGGTCCGCACCCTCCTCGCC
>Ga0268298_10005093_pt1 | contig 12467 bp, 3 predicted proteins | sample WWTPWeurt_MetaG_FD_194462 | JGI IMG/M metagenome (GOLD analysis project Ga0268298, IMG submission 194462) | Activated sludge microbial communities from WWTP in Nijmegen, Gelderland, Netherland - WWTP Weurt | ecosystem: Engineered > WWTP > Aerobic digester > Activated sludge | place: Netherlands...
ACGATCTCGCAGTGCGCCGGCACCAGCAGCTCGCTGCTGCGACAGCGCAACACCGGGATCGGCGCGCCGGCCAGCGCTCCCGCCACTTCGAGCTCGTCGTCGCCGAGCTTCAGGTACAGCGCCGCGGCCATCAGCACCGCCGGATGGTTGCCCAGCGTGATGGCCACCGGCAGCGTCTCGCCGCGCGCCTGCGCGGCGCGGGCCATCACGGCCAGGTGGTGGTTGGGCGCTATCCCCACCAGCGCGCGGTCGGGGCCGAGCGGCTTGACACGCGCGTACGACAGGTTGCGCTGCCCGCTGGCGCGGTCTTGCGTGACGATGCAGCCCGCGGTGAGGTAGGGGCCGGTTTCGTGCTCGAAGAAGCGCGGGATCGGCAGCCGGCGCAGGTCGGCGCCCGCACTCACTTCCTGCGCCGGGCCTTGCTCGAGCAGGCGCGGCACGAGCGGCCTGGCGATGGCCGCGGCAATGCGCGACGTGATGTCGGCGCGACCGCAGCCCAGGCCCAGCGCGATGCGCTCGAGCGTGGCCAGCAGGTGGCCGACGATCGCCATGCCCGTGGCCCCGGTGTTGGTGAAGCGCAGCACGGCGCCGCCGTCCAGCGCCGACAGGCAGGCTGCCAGGTCGAACTGCGTGGGGTCGAATCCCTGGGCGATCGACACCAGCTCGCCGCACGCCTGCACCTCGCCCAGGAAGCTGCGCATCGAGCAAGTTTCGTCACTCGTGAGCGGCGGCAATGGGGGCGGCAGTGGGCTCACGATGCACGCTCCGTGGCGACACGGTGCAAGGGCAGTTCGCGGTCCAGGCGCTGCACGGCGGCAAGCATGACCGCCGCGCCGGCCGCCAGCTCGGCACTGTCGGTCCACTCCTGCGGGCAATGGCTGCGCCCCTCGCGGCAGGGCACGAACAGCATCGCAGACGGTGCGACACGGGCGACGAAGGCGGCATCGTGGCCGGCACCCGAGGCCATGCTGCGGTGGCGCAGACCCAGCTGCTGTGCGCTGGCGGCGAGCACGCGCTGCAACGCCGCGTCGCAGGCCGCCGGGTCGTTGTGCGACAGCACCTGCCAGCTGGCTGCCACGCCGCTGCCGTCGCCGGCGATGGCGTCGACGCGGGCCTTCAGCTCGGCGCAGAAGCGCTGCATGGACGCGGCGCGCTCGCTGCGCGCGTCGACCACCACGCGCGCTTGCCCCGGCACCACGTTGCTGGCGTTGGGACGAACTTCGACCACGCCGCAGGTGGCGACGAAATAGCCTTCGGGCCCACCGTCCAGCGCCCGGGCCAGATCGCGCGCGGCCAGGATCGCCTGCGCGGCGGCCACGGCAGCGTCGCGGCGCCCGCTCATCGGCGCCGTACCGGCATGCGCGGCGGCGCCGTCGAAGCGCAGCTCGATGCGCGTGATGCCGACGATCGAGCTCACCACGCCGACGTCGATGCGCGTGGCTTCGAGCACCGGCCCTTGCTCGATGTGCAGCTCGAGAAAGGCAGCGACGTCGCCGCGGCGCGCCCGCTCCAGTTGCCCCGGTGCGCCGCCGACGCGGACCAGCGCGTCATGCAGGCTTTCGCCGCCCGGGCCGGTGAGGGCCAGTTGCGCGGGCTCCAGGGCGCCGGCCAAGGCCCGGCTGCCGATGCACGAGAGGCCGAACTCGCTCGGCTCCTCGGCCAGGAAGTCCACCACCTCGAAGGCATGCGCGAGCCGGCAGCCGGCGTCGCGCAGTGCGCGCGCCAGCTCCAGGCCGACCAGCACGCCGGCGATGCCGTCGAAGCGGCCGCCCTCGGGCACGGTGTCGCTGTGCGAACCGACCATCAGCGTGGCAGCGTCGGCGGCACTGCCCTCGCGGCGCCCGATCAGGTTGCCCCCCGCATCGGTGCGCACGACCAGGCCCGCCTCCTGCATGCGTTCGGCCAGCCAGGCGCGCCCGCGCGCGAAGGTGGGCGAGAACGAGCGCCGCGTGTAGGGCCGCTCGGCCTCGGTGATGTCGCCCAGCGCCATCACGTCGCCCCACAGCCGGGCGGCATCGACACTGGGCATCACGACCGGGCTTCGCATCTGCACAGTGGACGCGGTGTCGCGGACGTCGACCTTGTGGGCCGTCAACGGGCGGTGGCCGGGGTCACGAAACGGCCGCGTCCGGGCGCGGCCAGCACCTGCGTGCCGTCGAAGACCAGTTCGCCGCGGGCAAAGGTGGCCAGCGGGCGGTGGCTCAAGGGCAGGCCTTCGTAGGGGCTCCAGCTGACGCGGTTGTGGCCGCTGGCGGCGGGGTCGTAACGGCCGGGCTTGTGCCCCAGCACCGTGATGTCGGCGTCGCGACCCAGCTCCAGCGCGCCCTTGCGATGGCCGATGCGGAACAGTCGCGCCGGGTTGGCGGCCAGCAGCCGCGCTGCCCAGGTGAGCGGCAGGCCGCGGTCCATCAGACCCTGCACCAGCAAGGGCACCAGCACTTCCAGCCCCGGGACACCGGACGCGTTCTTCAGCATCTGCGGGTTCACCTTGCGGTCTTCCGACCAGCTCACGTGGTCGGTCGAGACCACGGTGACGTTGCCGGCGGCCAGGTGTTGCCACAAGGCATCGCGCTCGGCGCGGCGGCGGATCGGCGGGTTGACCTTGGCCTTGCCACCCAGGCGGGCCACGTCGTCCTCCTCGCTGAGCATCAGGTAGTGGATGCAGGCTTCGATCGTCGCCGTCACGCCTTGCGCGCGGTAGGCGGCCGCCAGCTCGTAGCCACGACCGAGCGAGCAGTGCACGATGTGGGCGGCGCAGCCGGTGTCGGCGGCGATCTCGTAGACCTCGGTCACGGCCAGCAGCTCGGTAATAGGTGGGCGCGACAGCCCTTGTGCACGGTAGTCGGTGATGCCGGACGCCTCGACCCGGCGCACGTACTCGCGCGTGGCCTCGTCGTTCTCGTTGTGCACGCCCGCCATCAGCCCATGCTGCGCGATGGCCGAGAAGGCGTCGTGCAGCGTCACGCTGGGGATGCGCGGAAAGCGCGTCGGGTGCGTTTCGAAGGTCGAGAACTTGAAGGCCGCAGCGCCGGCCTGCACCATCTCGTCGATGTGGCGCGCGCCGTCTTGCGGGCGGACGGTGCCGAACAGAGCGAAGTCCACCCGCGCGTCGCGGCCTGCGCTGGCAGCCTTTTCGCTGAGTTTGTCCGCGGTGCAGATCAGGTTGCCGTCGTCGTAGGGCATGTCGACGATGGTGGTCACGCCGCCAGCGGCGGCAGCGCGGGTGGACCAGTCGAAGCCTTCCTGGCCTTGTTGCGAGCAGGAGTGAACCTGCGAATCGATGGCGCCGGGGAGCACCAGGGCCTGGCCGAAATCGTGGCGCTCGCGTGCCGCCGGCCCCGGCCCCTGGCCGACGAGTTCGACCTTGCCGTCGCGCACTGCGACGAAGCCGCGGTCGATGACGCGGTCGGTGCCGACGATCCGTCCCAGAACCACCACATCGAAATCGCTCATCGTGACTCCCAGGCGTGCCGATGTTTGCGCAGAGGACTCTAGTGCGGCGTTGCGCGATGGCCTGCGCCAATTTCGCCGCGATCCATGAGCGGTGGTTATGCCGGGCCGTGTGCCGCAGCTGGCGCGAGGCCGCATTCGCGGCGCAAGCGACCGCTGCCCCAAGTCAACGCTGAACAAGTCCCCCGCGCCGTGCGCATCGTCGATTCGGGCGCCCGGCGGTGCTGCAGATGCTCGCCATACCTTCGGGCATTGCTGCGCTTTGCGCCTTGCAGCCCATCCCGACTCGAGGCGCGCGCATCCACGAGGACTGATTCAGCGTTGCCCTAACATCCACCCACCCTCCCCCGCAGCGCCTTGGCATGTCCGCCCCCGATCGCGCCATCCGCGGCGCACGACCGCTCGCACGCGCGCGCCGTGTCGACAGCCCGGCGCGGCCCATCGCGTCGGCGCTGGCATTGCCCGCCTGGCACGTGGACCAGATCGACCGCTCGCACGAACGCTGCGCGGCGCTGGGCTTGTCGCGCATCGAGGCACCAGACCTGTCGCCGCTCGGTCGCGCCGACGTGGGCGTGCTGCGCGAGCGCAATCGGCGGCTGCATTCGCAGGCGGCGCCGGTGATGGAAATGCTGTACGAGCAGATCGTCGACACCGAAAGCATGGTGGTGTTGTGCGATGCGAGCGGTACGGTGATCCACTCGATCGGCGACGACGACTTCCTGGCGCGGGCGTCCAAGGTGGCTCTGGCCCCGGGGGCCGACTGGTCGGAAGCGGCCAAAGGCACCAATGCCGTGGGCACGGCCCTGGTGGCCGAGACGCCGACGCTGGTGCACGCCGACGAGCACTACCTGCACGCCAACCACTTCCTCACCTGCTCGGCCGCGCCCATCCTCGACCCGCGCGGCAATCTGCTGGGTGTGCTCGACGTCTCGGGCGACCAGCATCGCTACCACCAGCACACGATGGCGCTGGTGAAGATGTCGGTGCGCATGATCGAGAACCAGTGGCTGGCCGACAAGCACCGCCACGCGATGCGGCTGCACTTTCACGGCCGCGCGGGCCATCTCGGCACCCTGATGGAAGGCATCGTCGCGGTGGCCGGCGACGGCCGCATCGTCGGCGCCAATCGCAGTGCACTCGAGCAGCTGGGCCTGCCGGCGGCTGCGCTGCGCCGGCACAACCTGCAAAGCCTGTTCGGCACCACGGTCGGGGCCCTGGTGGACCGCTTCCGCCAACCCCTGGCCGCGCCGTTGGCACTGCACACCGGCAGCGGCCGCTGCGTGCACCTGCAGGCGCGTTTCGACTGGCCGATGTGGAGCGGCGCGGCCCCGTCTCCAGCCGCCGCCGCGGCGCCGCGGCCGGCACCCGCGCCCGCGCGGACTGCAGCCGTTGGCCTGTCGCATCTGCTCACCGGTGACACGAAGATCGCCTCACTCGTGGCCCGGCTGCAGTCGGTGATCGACCACGACGTGGCGGTGCTGCTGCTGGGCGAGACCGGCAGCGGCCGGCAGACCTTGGCCCGTGCGCTGCACGCTGACTGCGCGCACGCCGGTGCCCCTTTCGTGGCCGTGCACTGCGCCACGCTGGCCTGGCCGCAGCCAACGGGCCTGGCCGCCGGCCGCGCCGGCGAAGCCGCGACCGCGCCCACCCTGGACCTGCTGTTGCAGGCGCGGCAGGGCACGCTGTTGCTGCAAGAGATCGGCGAGCTGCCGCTGCCGCAACAGGCATGGCTGCTGCAGTGGCTGCAGCAACGCGGCCATGCGACGCCCGCCGGGCCGGCCATCGTCTGCACCAGCGGCCACGACCTGCGCCCGCTGGTCGAGGCCGGCCGCCTGCGCGCCGACTTGGTCCACCGTCTGGCAGGCCTGACCTTGCAGGTGCCGCCCTTGCGTGAGCGCTCCGACCTGCAGGTGCTCGTGCCACGGCTGCTCGAACGTGCCGGCGTCGACCACTCACTCGCCTTGCACGAGCAGGTGTTGCACCGGTTCCGGCAGCACCCGTGGCCGGGCAACCTGCACCAGCTTTTCAATGTGCTGCGCAGTGCTGCGCTGATGGCCGGCGCAGGGCCACTGATCACGCTCGACCATCTGCCCGCCGAGTTCATGGCCGAGCCGCCGGCGACCAAGGCGCGGACAGATCAGCGTCAGACCGGGACCTCGCTGAACGAGCTCGAACTCGACGCAATGCGCAACGCATTGCGCGACGCGCAGGGCAACCTCACGCTTGCCGCGCGGCGGCTGGGAGTGAGCCGCAGCACGCTGTACCGCAAACTGCGCTGGCGCGAGCGCGCGGCGGATTGAGCGCCGCGACCTTGCCTTGGCCGATGGGGCAAAGCCCCAAGCGCCCGGGCCATATCCCCCAAGTTCGGGGGTGAGCTGACGGCTTCGGCAGGGCTTTGCGGCCGTTGCTGTAGGGCGTTCTGAACTCGTTGATTCCGAACGGCTTTTCCGGGTTGCCAAGTTCGTCACGGGCGGCGCTGGCCTGCGCTCTTGACATATGGCATGCAGCTTGCGGATGGGGCTGGCGCCCGGCCCCTGCCCAGACGTGATGGACCGCCAAGCCCCACCCGGAGAAGCTCATGCCCCTGCCCAATTCCAAGGTATTCCTGTCCCAGGCCATCGCCACGGCCAAGGCCAACGTGCTGCTGCCGCAGGTGGTGGGCGACTTCGTCTCCGCCGCCTCGGGCCAGTTCATCGCACCCTGGGCGGCCGGCCTGAGCGACTTGAACGGCGACCTCGTGCCCGATCTCGTCGTCGGCAGCTCGGGCCATGACAGCGCTGCCGTGGACGCGGGCCGCGTTCACGTCACGTTGGGACGCGCGGTGGGCGGTGCGCAGACCACGCTGGGCAACACGGCGAGCGAATTCATCATCGACGGCGCGCTCGCGGGTGATCGCGTCGGTGGCGCCGTGACCGGTGTGGCCGATCTCAACGGTGACGGTCGCTTCGAGTTGCTGATCGGTGCGGCCGGCTTCGACAACGGCAGCGCCACCGACGCCGGCGCCGCCTACGTGGTGTGGGGTCAGGCGCTGGGCAGCTCGCTTGCGCTGACGCAACTGGCGGCGGCCGGCAGCGGCAAGGGCTTTCTGCTCAGAGGCGAAAACGCCGCTGATTTCGCCGGTCAGACGGTGGCTTCGATCGCCGACCAGAACGGCGACGGCAAGGCCGACTTGCTGATCGGCGCCCCTGGCTACGATTTGGTCAAGGCCTCCGGGGGAGGCGGCGGTGGCGGGGGTGGTGGTGGTGGCGGCGGCGCCGGTGGTGGTGGCACCAAGCTCGACGTCGGCGCCGTCTACGTGGTCTGGGGCAAGAGCAGCGACGCGCCGGTGAACCTGGCCAGCGTGGCGGCCGGCACCGGCGGCTACCGCATCACCGGCGACGGCACCCACGACGAGGTGGGCACCACGCTGGCCACCATCGGCGACCTCAACGGCGACGGGCGCGCCGAGATCATCGCCGGGGCGCCGCTGTCGGGCATCGGCGGCCTGGACTCGGGTGCGGTGTACGTGGTGTTCGGCAAGAACACCGGCACCGAGGTGCAGCTCAAGTCGCTGGGCACGCAGGGCTTTCGCATCATCGGCGCCGCGGGCGACAAGGCCGGCGCCTCGGTGGCCGGCATCGGCGACCTCAACGGCGACGGCAAGCCCGAACTCGTGATCGGCGCCGAGAACAGCGACCGCGTGTACGTGGTGTTCGGCCGCAGTGCCACCACCGACGTGCTGCTGTCCGAAGTGGCCGCGGGCATCGGCGGCTTCGTGATCCGCGCCGAGGCCGTGGGCGACTTCCACGGCATGACGGTCGCCGCAGGCGGCGACTTCAACCGCGACGGCCGGCCCGACATCGTGATCGGCGCCCCCGCCAATGGCGAAGGCGGGCGCGATGCCGGTGCGGTCTACGTGGTCTGGGGCGGCGCAGGTGGCGTCATCGACCTGACCCTGGTGGCGCAAGGCGTCGGCGGGGCCAAGATCGTCGGCGCTCCGGGGAGCTTGCTCGGCACCTCGGTGGCGACATTGGGCGACAGCAACGGCGACGGCACGCCCGAGCTGCTGATGGGCACCGCCGGCTTCGGGCAGGAGTCGGTCAACGTGCTGTTCGCACCCGACACCTGGCAGCCCGACAACAACATCTACGGCACCGATGGGGCCGACGTGATCGGCGCCGGTTACGGTGTGGCGCCCAACGTGGTGGGCGCGGGTCACGACAACGTGATGGGCCTGGGCGGCAACGACAGCATCGCCACCGGCGGCGGCGACGACGACCTGGACGGCGGCGCCGGAGTCGATGCCTTGAGCGGCGGCACCGGCCACGACAAGTACTACGTCGACAACCCTGGCGACACGACGATCGAAGCGCCCGGCGAAGGCACCGACACGGTCTACGCCAGCGTGAACTGGACCCTGGCGGCCAACGTCGAGAACCTCGAACTGCAGGGCGCGGCCAATGCCGGCAGCGGCAACGAGGGCGACAACCGCCTCACCGCGGGGGCCCTGGCCGCCACGCTGTCGGGCCTGGTTGGCGCCGACACGCTGATCGGCGGCACCGGCAACGACACGCTCGACGGTGGCGCGGGCGCCGACGTGATGGCCGGTGGCCTCGGCAACGACCGCTACGTCGTCGACCAGGCCGGCGACGTGGTGCAGGAGGCCGCAGGCGAAGGCACCGACACCCTCGTCGCGGGCGTCAACCTCACGCTGCCGGCCAACGTCGAGAACCTCGAACTCGCGGGCGCGGCCAACGCCGGCACCGGCAACGAGCTGAACAACCGCCTCACCGGCACGGCGGGCAACGACACGCTCGATGGCGGCCTCGGCGCCGATGTGATGGCCGGCGGTGCGGGCGACGACCTCTACCTCGTCGACAACGCCGCCGACAGCACGGTCGAAGCCGCCGGCGGCGGCAGCGACACCGTGGTCTCCAGCGTCAACTTCACCTTGGGCGCCGAGGTCGAGACGCTGCAGCTCACCGGCGCAGCGCGCCAGGGCACAGGCAATGCATCGGCCAACACGATCGTCGGCACCGACGGTGACGACGTGCTCGACGGCGGCGCAGGTGCCGACCTGCTGCGCGGCGGCCTGGGCAACGACATCTACAAGGTCGACAACGCTGCCGACGTGATCGATGACAGCAACGGTACCGACACGGTGCTGGCCAGCGTCGACTACACGCTGGGCGCGGGCCTCGAGAACCTGCAACTCACCGGAGCCGCCCATCGCGGCACGGGCAACGCCGATGCCAACACGATCACCGGCGGCGCCGGCAGCGACACGCTCGACGGTGCCGGCGGTGCCGACACGCTGGTCGGCGGCCTGGGTGACGACACCTACCTGATCGACGCCAGCGACACCATCGTGGAGGCCGCGGCGGGAGGCAGCGACACGATCGTGGCCGGCTTCAGCACTTCCGTGGTGGCCAACGTCGAGACCTTGCAGGTCACGGGCGAGGGCAGTGTCGCCACCGGCGACGCTGCCGACAACCGGCTGCTCGGCGCGGCCGGACACCAGGAACTGGTGGGCAACGCGGGCAACGACACCTTGGACGGCGGTGCCGGCGCCGACACGATGACCGGCGGTGCCGGTGACGACATCTACTTCGTCGACGACGCCAACGACGTCGTCGTCGAAGCCGCCGGCGGCGGCAACGACCAAGTGGTGATCGCATTCGACTACACCATTCCCGAAAACATCGAGAACGTGCGACTGGTGGGCAGCGCCCAGGCGGTAACCGGCAACAGCGCCAACAACCGCATCTCGGGCAACGAAGGCCCCGACACGTTGGACGGCGCCGGCGGCGACGACGTGCTGCTCGGCGGCGATGGCAACGACGTGCTGCATTCGCATTCGGGCAACGACACGCTGGTCGGCGGCACGGGCGACGACGTCTACAAGATCGGCCACGGCAGCTCGGCCCACATCGAAGACCTGCTCGGCCACGACAGCATCGACGCCAGCGACGGCTCGGGCAACAACACCATCGACCTCTCGGGCGACAACCCGAGCCACATCGAGGACGAAGACGTCTACATCACGCCGGGCGGCAGCACCGCGGCGCCGCTGGACGTGCAGTTCCTGCAGGACCTGACGGGCTCCTTCGGCGACGACATCGCCAACGTGCGGCTGCTGGTGCCGCAGATCGTCAATGCATTGCGGGCGGTGCAGGCCAACAGCATGTTCGGCGTGACCTCGTTCGTCGACAAGCCGGTGTCGCCTTTCGGCGCACCCGGCGAGTGGGTCTACAAGCTCGAACTGCCGCTCACCGCCGACGCGGCCTCGCTCGGCGCGTTGTACAACCGCCTGGGCATCAACAACGGCATGGACGAGCCCGAGTCGCAGCTCGAGGCCTTGATGCAGCTGGCGCTGCACACGCAGGAGACCGGCTTCCGGCCCGACTCGGCGCGCTTCGTCGTGCTGTTCACCGACGCGCACTACCACGTGGGCGGCGACGGCCGCCTGGGCGGCATCACCGTTCCCAACAACGGCGACAACATCATTGCCGGCGCGGGTGCCGGCGAAGACTACCCGGTCATTCCGCAGGTGCGTGCGGCGCTCGAGGCGGCCAACATCATCCCGGTGTTCGCCATCGCCAACGGGCTGACGGGGGTCTACCAGGGCCTGGCCGATCAGCTCGGGCGCGGCGTCGTGGTGCCGATCCTGACCGACAGCTCCAACGTCGTGGCGGCGATCAACAGCGGCCTCACCGCGGCCACCACCACCTACATCGAAGACGCCTACGGCGGCCACGGCAACGACACCCTGACCGGCAACCTCAAGGACAACGCGCTGTACGGCAACGACGGCGACGACACGCTCAACGCCGGCGGCGGCAACGACCTGCTCGGCGGGGGCGCCGGCAACGACTCGATCGACGGCGGGGCCGACAACGACACGGCGATCTACAGCGGCAACCTCTCCGACTACCTGATCACGGTGGCCGACGGCGCGCTGCACATCGTCGACACGCGTGCCACCTCACCCGACGGCAGCGACACCGTGCGCAACGTCGAGTCGCTGCGCTTCGGCGACGGCACCGTGCCCGCGCCCGGCACCACCAATCTCGCCCCGGTGGCGGTGGACGACGCGGCCGGCGGCGTGGTCGAAGCCGGCGGTGTGGCCAACGCCACGGCCGGCACGCCTGGCGCCAGCGGCAACCTGCTGGCCAACGACACCGACCCCAACCTGGCCAACGCGGCCTTTGGCGAACAGATTTCGCTGTCGGGCATCGGCGCTGGTGCGGCGGCCACGCTCAACGCGGTGAGCGGTGCCACCAGCGTCACCGGCACCTACGGCACGCTCACGGTCCAGCCCGACGGCAGCTACAGCTACCTGCTCAATGACACGGCCGCCGCCACGCAGGCCCTCAAGGCCGGCCAGGCCGCGAGCGACGTGTTCAGCTACCGCGTGGCCGACAAGGGCGGCCTGAGCGACACCGGCGTGCTGACGGTCAACCTCAACGGAGCCAACGACGCGCCCCAGGCCACGGCTGCGAGCTTGCCGCCGGCGTTGGCCGACGGCGGCACGCAGCTGATCACCGCTGCCCAGCTGCTGGCCGGGGCCAGCGACATCGACGGCGACGCCCTTGGCGTGAGTGCCGTCGGCGTCGCGACCGGCACCCTGGTCGACAACGGCAACGGCACCTGGAGCTACACCCCGGTGATCGGCGACGAGACCGCGGCCGCCTTCAGCTACACGGTGAGCGACGGCGCGCTGTCCACCACCGGCACGGCGACGATGGACCTCTTGCCCGCCAGTGCCGCTGCGCCCGTGACCACCGATGCCAGCGCCACCGGCGCCGAGGACGGTGGCGCCATCGCCGTGACCCTGGCAGGCAGCGACGCCGGTGGCAGCATCGTCTCGTTCCGCATCACCGGCGCGGCGGTCAACGGCCAACTCTTTGCCGATGCCGCGGCCACCACGCCGCTCGGAGTGGCCGCCAGCGTCGCCGCCACGGCCAACGCCGCCACGGTCTACCTCGTTCCCGCCGCCAACTTCAACGGCACGGCCAGCTTCGGCTTCGCGGCCGTCGACAACGACGCGCTGCAAGACAGCACGCCGGCCACCGCAACGGTGACCGTGACGCCGACCAACGATGCGCCCGTGGCCGCGCCCGACAACGTGACGGCCACCGAGGACACGGCGGCCACCTTCGCTGCCGCAGCGCTGCTGGGCAACGACAGCGACATCGACGGCGACACGCTCAGCATCGGCAGCGTCACCAGCGGCACCGGCGGCACGGCGGTGCTCAATGTCGACGGCAGCGTCGGCTTCACGCCGGCACCCGACTTCAGCGGCGCCGCCAGCTTCAGCTACACCGCCAGTGACGGCACGGCACAAAGCAGCGGCGTGACGGTGACCGTGGCCGTGGCGCCGGTCAACGATGCCCCGGTGGCCAATGCCGACACCCTGGCCGCCACCGAAGACCTGTCGGTCACCTACACCGCCGCGCAGCTGCTCGGCAACGACACCGACGTCGACGGCAACCCGCTGTCGGTGGCGACCGTCACGGCCGGCAGCGGCGGCACGGTGGTGCGCAATGCCAGCGGCACGGTCAGCTTCACGCCGGCGGCCAACTTCAACGGCGCGGCCAGCTTCAGCTACACCGCCAGCGACGGCTTGCTCTCGAGCGGCGCCGCCACCGTCACGGTCAACGTGGCCGCGGTGAACGACGCACCGGTGGCCTTGGGCGACACGCTCGACGCCATCGAAGACACGCCCGTCACCTACACCGCCGCGCAATTGCTGGGCAACGACAGCGATGTGGACGGCGACGCGCTCACGATCGCCTCGGTGGCCGCCAACGGTGGCGGCAGCGTGGTGCTCAATGTCGACGGCACGGTCACCTTCACGCCTGGGCTCAACGTCAACGGCGCAGGCGGGTTCAGCTATCGCGCCAGCGACGGCAAGCTGCTCTCGGCCGCCGCCACGGTGAGCGTGAACGTGGCCGCCGTGAACGATGCCCCGGTGGCGGTGGACGACGTGGCCGGCCCGGTGAACTCGGGCGCCACCGCGTCGAACATCGTCGTGC
>Ga0268298_10005094_pt1 | contig 12466 bp, 10 predicted proteins | sample WWTPWeurt_MetaG_FD_194462 | JGI IMG/M metagenome (GOLD analysis project Ga0268298, IMG submission 194462) | Activated sludge microbial communities from WWTP in Nijmegen, Gelderland, Netherland - WWTP Weurt | ecosystem: Engineered > WWTP > Aerobic digester > Activated sludge | place...
CGCTGCTCCGCGTCGTTGGCCCCTCCACGAACCTGCCCGCCAGCGGGCCCAACCAGCTCGGCATCCCGTCTTCAGGCGGCGGCGCCACATACACCGTCGAAGCGATCGAGCGTTTGTTCCCCTGTGGACAGGCGCCCCTGGCCGACCCGACCGCTTCCCACCTCGTCTTGGTCAGCGATCTGGTGAGGCAAGGCGAGCCGGCGTCGATGATCCTCGAGATCGCCAATTTTCCATTGGTGCTCCCCCCTCCGGGCCAAGGCACCTTCTCGTTGGCGGTGGGCACCTATGGCATCGACTACGCCGCGCTCAATGGCCTCGGAGTCGCTCCGACCGGCGTCGGGCCCGGCTCGATCGTCACCTGCGTGCAGTTGGTGACCTATTGGGTCGACAACCTGAACCGCCTGCGCATGTGGCGCTCGACTCCCGCTGATCCGGGCGGTTCGGCGGCGATCGCAGGTTCCGGGGCCTTGGCCGGGCCCCTCCCGATCAACCCTGCGCAGGACGCTGTGTTGGCCGAAGGAGTCGCGGACCTACAGATCGCGCTCCTGATGAGCGGTATGGCGGGCCTGGGAGCGGGCGGTACCGCCGTCGCCAACGCCTGGAACTACGCGACCGCCGCGGAGTTTACCACCGAGCAGGAGCTGGTCGAGACCCGCGCGGTGCGCATCAGCGTGCTGCTCGCCTCGCCTCGCCGCGGCGAGCAGCGGGCGATGAACGCTCCTGCTCAGCTTGAGAACCACGTGACGGGTGCTGGCTTCTACGATCCGGCCTATCACTATCGGGCCGTGCAGTACCAAGCTGAGCTTCGCAACATGCGCTTGTTCGACCTACAGTCCTCAAACACCAGAACCTGGGACGCAGTGAGGAGCTATCCATGAATCGCCGCCGGATGCAGGGCTCCGAACGGGGCTACGTACTCATGATCGTGCTCGTGCTCATCTTGGTGATGACCACCGCGGCGGTCTATGGCGTTCGGGCGATGGACAGCGAGGTCAGGGCTTCGTCGTCCACGCGCAAGAACGAGATGGCGATGCATGCCGCAGAGGCGGGGGCTTCGGAGCGTCTGGCCGAGATCGCCCTGGCTACCGACGATGCAGGCGCGGCGCTCGATTCCGCCTTCGAGCAGCAGACGGCGGGTAACAACGGCTGGGTGCAGTGGCCCCCGCCCTCGGGAGGTCCTGGTGGCTTCACCACGACCACCCAGATGGACAACTTCGCGCAGTTTCAGACCGACTCGCAGCCTCTGGTCGCCGTCGAAGCCAGGCCTCCGCCCGGGGTTCAGATCGGTGCGGGTGGCCAGGTGACGGTGTGGCGGGTGGACAGCTACGCGATCACCGGTAGCGGCGTCGTCGGCAGCTACGGCTTCTCGCAGCAGGTCCAGGTGGGCGTTAGCCTCTGGTCGCGCGGTGGCATGAGCTACAACAACTAGGTCAGGGAGAAGCAAAGTGAACTACCGAATCCAATGGATACTCGCTCTCGGGATGGCCACCTTGGCTACCCCTGCCCTGGCTCAGAACCCATACGATCCGCCGACCTCGGTCCGGCCCCCGCCGAACGTCATGCTGCTGATGGACGCGACGGGAACGACGCGGATCAACGGCTCTACCTGCCGCGGATCCTGCCACGTCGAGGGACCCACGCCCGGCGCCTGCGGCGGCTGGGGCGGCGAGTGGGACTGCAACATCTACGGCGCAGGCGAGACCCGTCTCCAGCTCGCGCGCCGCGTGCTCACCGGCGGCTGGGGCTGGAACACGGGCCACGTCAACGTCCCTAACGGCCCCGCCGACGCGCAGCTGCGCACGGACGGCGTCATGGATCAGTACAAGGTTCGCTGGGGCGTGACCTGGTACGACGGCATCGGCACCCGCCTGGCGATCGATCCCACCGCGGACAACCTGCTCGCCCAGAAGGCAGTCATCGACTTCGGTCACCCTGGCCGCAACGAGGCGACGTTCAAGACGGGCGCGGCCACCGGCATCTCGGTGCCCGCGCTGAACTCCTACAACCCCGCCTTCCGCACGACGGGCTGCTGCGGTGTCACCAACGGGCCCATCAACCCCGCGGCCATCTGGGACGAGCAACCCTGGGTCAGCTACGCTCAGACCGGGTGGCGCTCGCGTACCCGCCAGGCCCAGGCGCTCCAGTTCGTCCGCGACTACTGGCAGTTCGGCGTTTCTCCGACGACCTTCACCGCCGCCGCGATCAACGCCGACACCGCCGCCTACATGGACGATGGCGCGGTGGCCAACGACGCCACCGTCATCGATGGGGATGTCGCCAACACGATGGTGAGCGTGGCGCCCGCCGGATGCCGCCGCAACTTCACCATCATGATGATGGATGGCCACGGCGAGAACCCATACGCCGGTGTCAGCAACGGTGATTCCGCCGCTGCGATCTACAACCTGCAGACGGCCAACACCTCGGCACTCCCCGTGACCCTGTCCAACCAGGTCTTCGCCATCCACTTCGGTGTGCAGAACTCGGCCGAAGCCGGTCGCGTGGCCGACGGTGGCTATGACGGTCTTGTCGGCAATGGCGTCGGCATCACGACCGCGTTCGAGGGCGCCCCGGGTGGTGCCATCACCAACCTCTCGTCGATGTACGCTGCCTTCGCCTCCATCTTCTCGCTCGTGCTTCATGGCACGTATATCGGCGCGCCCCCGACCGTCACCCGCTACGGCGACCAGCTGGCGGTCAGCAAGTTCACGATTCAAGACTGCACGGGCCTGCGGCCGGATGAGTGCAACATCGGCCGCCCCGGCTCCCTCACGGTGCAGACGCTCAACGCTGCCGGCAACGTGAGCGCGACCTTGTGGGACGCGGGCGACAAGCTCCGGAGCCACCTCTACAGCGCGCGCAACATCTACTCCAGCGCGCTCGCCACCGAGGCAAACTGCGGCGTGACGGCCTCCTGCGCCGCGAACACCGTCACAATCTCGCCGGTGACGACGTTCTGGCCCATGGGCACCGAGCCCTTCCCCGGTTGGCGTACCGACAGCGACTTCATCCGCGGTCGCCCCGACGCGCGCTTCGCCAACAACGTCTACCGCGCCGACACGACCAATCCGCACGTCGATGACCCGACCTACGATCCCTACAAGCTGATGGACATCGCCAACTCCCAACCGGTGTTCGTCGGCGCTCCCTCGGGCATCGGCGAGGACATCGAGCGCTGGAAGGCCTTCCTCAACATGAACGTGCCCCGGAACGCGCTGTTCAATGGCGATGGCGGCAACGTTCAGGTCAAGAAGCGTGACCAGGTCCTGTACATCGGCAGCAACGACGGCATGCTCCACTCCTTCCTGGTCAACCGCGACAGCGGAGCCACTCCCCCGAACGGCCGCACGGTCGCCTATTCACCCGTCGCGCCCTGCGTGAGCAACCCCGGCGCCAACCCGCCCCAGGCCAACCAGAACTACTGCGGCGGCGTCGAGCTCTGGGGCTATGCCCCGCAGATGCTCCAGACCGTTTGGCCTTCGGTGCGCGGCGGCCACTACTTCATGGTCGACGGAACGCCGATCGTGACCGACGTGCTCTTCACCAAGAACACCAACAACCCAGGCGCCGTCTGCGCCGCGCTGGGAACCTGCGGAGCGGCTTGGGAGTACCGCACGGTCTTGCTCGAGTGCCTCGGCGGCGGCGGGCCCGGCTGCTTTGCGATGGACGTGACCAACCCCTTCAACCCGCAGCTGCTCTGGGAGCGGCGCTTCTCGGCCTTCGGCGGTCGCGGCACCTCGACCTCCAAGCCGCAGGTCGCTCGGGTGAAGAAGATCGTCGGTGGTCAGGCGATCCCGTATTACGTCGCGCTGATGGGCGGCGGCTTGAACGAGACCAGCGGAGCCGTTCGTCGCGGCACCTTCTTCGCGGTGGGCCTGGAAGATGGCGTCATCTATTCCTCCGCGACCAGCGCCCTAGGCGCCAGCTTCGGTGACGCCGACTTCGCCGGCGGGCCGACCTGCCTCGACACGGACGGCGACGCCTTCGTCGACACCTGCTACATCGCGACGACGGAGGCTTCGATCTACAAGATCCGCCTTGATCAGAACGACCCGGGCCGGATGCAGATGGCGAAGTTCTTCGACGGCCGCACCGCGTCGGGCAACGCCTCGATCAACGCCTATGGTCGCGTGATGGCCGCCTATGACACCTACAAGCACATCACCTTGTTCTTCGCGACCGGCAACTTCGAGGACGTGCAGAACGCCACCGAGCACAACTTCATCTTCAAGGTCTTGGACATGACGCCCACGGACGTGCCCGTGGCCAACGGCGCGGTCTACGCCACGGCCTGTGGTGGAGTCTCCACCGGCATCTACACCCTGCCCGTGGGTGAGAAGGTGGTCTTCGACGGCGCCTTCGCCAGCGGCGTGGCGTACTTCACCAGCTTCAAGCCCAACGCGAACCCCTGCTTGCAGGGGGACGGCTTCCTCTACGGCTTCAACTACGACCTGTGCGGCCCTGGCATCGATACGGACGCCGACGGAACGGCGGACGCGACGGTGGTGCCGCTGGGACATGGCCTCCCCACTGCCCCGGTCATCAACGAGACCGCCGGTGAGGTGATCGTAGCCATGGACAATGGCGCGGTGAACACTACGGCCGCTCGGACGCCTCCGCGGATCCAGATTCCCATGCAGAAGCTGTGGTGGCGTACGCTCCGATAGTTTACGGATCGCTCCCCCTGAGGTAAGCCGTGGCGGTGCGCCCGCTTGTAGCTGCTCTCACCTTCCTGTGCATCGCCGCTGGCGTTGGGACCTTAGTGTCCCTCGCTTGTGGTGGGGGCACCCCGACCCCAGTCCAGCGCTGCTGCGAGTCGGCGACCGGCAAGACGGTGCGTGACGCTTGCCTCGCGGGAGAGGTCGGGCTCCCCCTCGATCGTTGCGCGCCCCCAGATGCGGGGATGAGCTGCGGCGACGGCACCTTCAATCCCGCCACCGAGCAGTGCGACCCCAGCGCGAGCAAGGGCTGCCAGCCCCCGAAGTCTTGCGTGAACTGTCAGTGCGCCGACGCCTGCGGTGACGGGGTCAAGAGCGCCACGGAGCAATGCGAGCTCAACAGCGACTGCAGCGGGCAGGGCGTCGTGTGCCGCAAGTGCCTCTGCGCCTTCAGCCAGACGGCCTTCGAGGTCACCGATCCCATCGATCTCCCGGCAGCGGCCGCGGGGGCCTTCGACATCCGCTCGCTCAGCGTGACCATCGACGGTCCCCCCAAGGAGGCCTTCAACATCGACGTCGTCCCCGGCACTGGCCAGATGGCGGACCCGCCCATCGCCCTCTGCGTGGTGCTGATGGAGAACGCCGCGGAGGCCGCGCGCGTCTGCTACGACGTGGTCCCCGCCGACCGCGTGGTGCACTACACGGATCTCAACGGGGTGCGGACGCTGATGCCCAATGAGGTGACCGTGTTGATCGGCGGGGCGGGCAGTGGCCCGTTCCTACAGATCTCGGCCAACTTGATGCTGATCCGGCCCAGCGTGAGCTTCCATGTCGAGAGCTTGCGCGGCGGGCAGGTGGTCGATCGCCTCCCTGATACGGGCGAGATCCCGTACACCGAGATCATCGGGAAGTAGTCGGGGCATGGTCGGCGAGATCATCTCGTTCTCGCTGGTGGCCTTCAGCGCGATCTTCTTCATCGTCGATCCTTTCGCCGTCGTCCCGGTCTTCATCGCGATGACCGAGCGGGACTCCGACGAGAAGCGCCGGGCGATGGCCCGCCGCGCCTGCTTGATCGCTGGCGGTGTGCTGCTCTTCTTCGCGCTCGGCGGCAGCGTGCTCTTCAAGCTGCTCGGCGTGACGATGGCGGCCTTCAAGATCGCGGGCGGCATCCTGCTCCTGCTCACCTCGCTGGACATGCTGCAGAGCAAGGCCTCCCAGACCAAAGCGACCGAGGGCGAGATCGCTGAGGGCACCGGCAAAGACGACATTGCGGTGGTCCCCTTGGCGATGCCGCTGCTCTCCGGTCCGGGCTCGATCGCGACGGTGACGATGTTGACGGCGCAGTCCACGCGGCTGTGGGAGATCGTGCCCATCGTGGTCAGCATCGTGCTCACCGCCTTTATCAGCTACCTGGTCCTGCGAGCCGCGCCCTTCGTCGATCGCGCGCTCGGCAAGAGCGGCCAAGCGATCGTGGCCCGCATCATGGGCCTGCTCCTGGCGGCGATCGCCGTGCAGTTCGTGCTGAGCGGGATGCGCGAGGCCTTCCCCGAGCTGATCCACCAGGTGGCCGCCCCGCCGTGAAGGCGAGGGGCCTCCTCTTCTGCTCCTTGGCGCTCGTGGCGGGCTGCGACTCGCCGTTCTTCGTGATCCACGATGGTGGGACTCCGGCCGACGCGGCCCCGCTGCTCGACGCCGGCTGCGTCCCCTACACCACGCGGAAGATCGCGATCGATCCCGCTCACGGCGGAGAGACGCGGCTTCTGATCGGCGCTGGGTCGGGAGTGCTCGTCGCCTCGGTCGGTAGCCCGGCCGCGCTGTACCGCTACACCGAGAGCGCGGGCTTTGCGCCCGCGAATGCCGTCCTGCCCCTCGGCTTCATCCCCCGCGCTGGCGCGGTCGCCGACGATGGCCGGGTCTTGCTGAGCGGGTCGAGCGGGCGACTGGCGCTCGGGGCTTCGATCGACGCGCAGTTTCAGATCATCGCCACCAGCACCAGCGGCGATGACCTGACCTTCGCTAGCGCCGTGTTCAGTCGGAGCTCGACGACGGTGTTCATCCTCAGCACCGCCCAGGACCACTCCGGACGCCTCCTCCGCTACGACGGGCAGCGCTTCTCTCGCCTCTGGGGGCCTGGTCCACTGACGCCCCCCGGCTTTGGCTTCGGCCACGCCGCGGTGGTGGCGGTCTCGAGCCGCGAGGCCTTCGCCGTCTCCCGGGGCGGGGTCTGCCTCACCCTCCCGCGCTGCGTGCTGCACGCCGAGGACGACGTCGTTGCGGAGGAGTCGACCGGAGATGAGGTCCCGACCACGGTCGCGGTGCTGCCCGGCGGAAGGGTCGTGGCCGGGACGGCCCGCGGCGGGCTGCTCGAGCGCGGTGCGGACGGAGCCTGGCGCGCGCTGGGGTCCTTGCGTACGCCGAGCTTCGTCACCGAGGTCAGCGAGACGTCGATGGTGCGGACGATCTTGCCGCTCGAGGCGGGGGTCGCCTTCTTCACCGATGTCTGGTTTGGCCGCGTACTGCCCGGGGAGGGGACCTGCGAGCCGACCGTCATCAGCCTGTTCAGCACGCTCGAGCACGTCTTTGGCGCTGCGCAGGTCGGGGATCAGTTCGTGGTCGTCGGCGCCCCTGCCTCGGGTTCGGTGGCGGCCGTCGTGGAACCAAACCAAAGATAGACGATGCCCCCGGCCACGAGACTCGCGGCGGCTCCAAAGAGCACGTTCGAGATCGTCCCTTGTGCGACCGAGCGATCTTGCGTCGCTTGCCGGGTCAGCGGATCCAGGCTCAGCGAGGCCACATCACTGCGCGCTCCGTCGCTGGCCGCCCGCAGCGCGATCGCTGAAACCGTGGCCACGGCCCCGAGCCCGACCGCCGCTCCAGCCAGCCAGGTGCCAACGCGGGGAGGGGGCTCCAGCGGGATCGGCGGAGAGCGCAGGGCGCTCGGCGCTGGAGCGGGGTCTGAATTGCCATAGAGGAGCCGGGCCACCGAGGCCAGGGAGGCAGCTTCGTTTCCGCGCAGGAGATCGACCTGCACGCGCTCGGCCGCCAGGTCTGGCGCTTCGATCCGGGCCGCGACCAGCCGCAGGCGCTCCCCGGCGGCGAACAGCTTGAGCAGTACGAGATCGGAGACGCCGAGGCTGGTCCGGAGCTGACCCAAGCAGCTCTTGTCGCTGCAGTCTCGCTCGGCCTCGCTAGCGACGAAGCTGCGACGACCCGTGGAGGCCTCGAGGTCTCCGGCCAAAAGCGCGCAGAGGGCCCGCGCTTCCTCCGAGCTGAGGCCCTCGGACTGCTCCAGGTACACGCCGATGGGCATAGGCTCTGGAACCTGCGCGAGCGCGAGGAGGAGCGCCGTCGCCGCCAACATGGCAGGAGTGTATAGTTCGAGGGCGACGCTGGCCACCTCATGAACCTCTGCCCGCGCTGCCTCGCTAGCTTTCCCTCGGCGGTCACCACGTGCCCGCTCGACGGGGCGCGCCTGGTCGACGCGGACCCGTTGATCGGCCAGGACATCGCCTCCTACCACCTGGAGGCCCTGCTCGGGGCGGGGGGCATGGCGCGCGTGTATCGGGCGCGCCATCGGGTCCTTGATCGCGTCTACGCGCTGAAGATGCAGACGCAGCGCTCGCGACCCGAACACGAGGCCCGCTTCGTCCGTGAGGCGAAGATCATCGCCCAGCTCGATCACCCGAACGTCGTAGGGGTCCACGACTTCGGCTTCACGCCCGAGGGGCGAGCGTATCTGGTGATGGAGTGGATCGACGGCCAGTCATTGGCGGACGTGATCGACGTCGAAGGGCCGCTCCCGGTCGGTCGGAGCGCGGCCCTGGCGCGGCAGATCCTGCTAGCGCTGGAGGCCATCCACGCGCGCGGCTTCGTCCACCGCGATCTGAAGCCCGCCAATGTGATGCTGACCAAAACGGCTGCAGCGGAGCACGTCACGCTGCTCGACTTTGGTCTGGCCCGGGCGGCAGACCCAGCGGGCGATGCAGGGCAGCGGCTGACCGAGGTCGGTCGCGTCGTCGGCACGCCGCATTACATCGCGCCCGAGGTGATGCGGATGGAGGGGCCTCCGGACGCGCGGGCCGATCTCTATGCGCTGGGCGTGATCCTCTACGCCATGCTCGCCCGCCGTCGACCCTTCGCTGGGGCGACGGCGGCGGAATTGCTCGTGTCCCAAGAGCGAGATACTCCGCAGTCGATCCCTGGCTCGCGCGGCCTCGATCGTCTGGCGATCACCCTGCTCGCGCCGCGACCAGCGGACCGGCCCGGGAGCGCGCGTCGGGTGATCGAGGCGCTCGACGGGCTCGAGCTGGGGACCTCGCCCCCGATAAGCGCCGCGATCGTCGAAGAGAGCCCCTCGGAGGGCCCCGCGATGACCGTCTCCTATCCGGGCCCGATTGCGCGTGAGACGGAGCCGCCGGCCTTGGTGACCGTGACGGTGGCGCGGGACGCCGAGCCACCACCCTCGTTGACCGTGACCGTGCCGCTGGCGACCGTACCGTTGCGTGCGCGGCCAGAGCTTCAGGCGCGGTCGAACGGTCCCTTGCTCCTGCTCGCGCTGGTGGCGGTGGGGCTTGGGGCGGCGCTGTGGCTTGGGCGTAGGCCTGCGGCGGCCCCGGCTCCGCCGCCGCCGCCGCCGCCGCCGGAGGTGCGCACCGCCAGCGGTTCAGCGCCGCGGGCGATCTCGGCGCTCCCACCGCCCCGCGAGTCGGCTTCACCTACTGCGGAACCCCCTTTGCGCCCCGAGCGTCATGAGGCGCGGCCCGCTGCGTCGCCTCGGCCCAGCCGGCCCGCACTGAATGCGGAGTCGCCTGGGCCGGTTATCGGCGGGGCGAACCCGCCTGCGGGCGCGATCGCTTCGCTCAACGCGACCGCCAAGTCTGCCGCCGCGATCCTTGAACAGGTGGGCTGGACCCGTGCGGAGGCGTCGCACCTTGAGGCGTTGCGCGACGAACTGCAGGCTCTGGACCGCGCCCTGTTGGCCCCAGACCTCATCCGGGCCGCGACGGCGGTGGAGCGCTTGAAGGCTGCGGTCGAGCGCGGCGCCGACCCCAGCGGTCTGATCCTCAAGGAGCGGCTGGCCCAGCTCAGCACGCAGCTCACCTCACACAAAGACCAACTTGCTCGCCCCGCCCTGCGATCGCTGGAAGATCGCTACTTTGAGCTCGCCCAGCGGCCGCGGGAGCGGTTGCCGCTCGCGGAGTATCGCGCGCGGCTGCGTGCACAGGAGGACCTCGGCCGCGACATCGAGCGAGCGCTCGCCAAGGTGCGCTAACATCCGACCCTCTAGGCCCCTCAGAGGACCAAGTGTTGCCTCAAGACATGATCCTCCAGACGACGGTGACCGCCTGACCCGACACTTTCGGGCTGGAACCGGCTTCCCGGTTCACTGGCACTAGGGTTGCTCTCGTGGGCGCCCGATGAAGCTACGCCATGGAGACCTGGTGTTCGACCTCCCGGAGGGCTGGACCGACGCCTCGAGCCTGATGTTCCTCTCGCCCCCCGACAGCAAGCTCGCCGATGAGCTCCGTCAGGCGGTGGCCCGGGGCGGCATCCCGATGCAGCTCCCGATTCAGCCCAAGCTCTCGGCCAATATCACCTTCAGCGCGCGTCCTTACCCCTTCTCCACGCCCGGCAACGAGTTCTGCGAGAAGGAGCTCAAGGCGCTGCTGGGGTCGGTGCCCAGCGGTCGGGCCTCGACGTTCGCGTGGGGCAAGCTCGGTCCCTTCGAAGCGGCCACCGCTGAGCTTGAGCTGAGCGCTGAGGGTGTTTCGGTGAAGCAGCTCCACGCCCTCGCGGTCGGGCTAGGCCGCGTCTTTCACTTCTGCGCCACGTCACCTTTAGGCGACTACGAGCGCGTCAAAGCCGATATTGTCCAAACCCTGGCGTCGATCCAGGTCGACTGAACGCACTTCTAGGAGGAAGTCTCATGATCACTTCGCTGTTCCCGCGCGCCCCCACCTACAATGCAGAGCTCAAGGTCAATGAGTACCAGGGGCGCAACGACGCGGAGGCCGTCGTCAATCAACACGGCACCGTCAACCACACCAAGAGCTTCTGGAACAACATCGGCTCGGGGATCCTCGACGCGGTTGGCGCCGTCCCTGGCGTCGGTAACGTCGTCAACGGTGTCCGGGCACTGGGCAACGTCGTCACCGGCGACTTCGCGGCCGGAGCGGAGAGCGCGCTCAAGGCGATCCCGTTTTACGGCAACTGGTACTCAGGAATCAGCGCCGTGAAGAACGGCGGCGATGCCCTGGTGCACGCTGGCGGCATGATCGAGCAGTCAGCCAAGGGCGGCTACGAGTACCAGACCCGGGTCGGGAACATGATGGCCGGTAACATGAACTTCGGCATGGCCGGTCTCTACGCGAACTACTATCCGTACATGCGGGCCTAGCATATGGTCCCCGCTGGATGAGCGTCCTCGCCCTTCGCGAGCTCGGTCCGGCGGTCGGCCCTCTTGCCTCGGCTTGGGACGCCTACGTTCGGCGGCACCCGGCCGGCACCTTCTATCACCTCGTCGGTTGGCGTCGCGTCATCGAGCGCGCCTTTCACCACGCTCCGCACTACCTCTACGCCGAGCGCGATGGGGTCGTGGTCGGTGTCGTGCCCCTGTTCGCTGCCGGAAAGAAGCCATTTTCGCGAGCGCTGGTGTCGGTGCCGCTCGGCGTCGGGGGAGGCGTCCTGGCCGACGATCCGGAGGCGGCCCTCTTGTTGCGCCACGGCGCGCGGGCCATCGCCGAACGCGAGCACCTGGCCTACGTGGAGTACAAGTCCGAGAAGAAGGTCTTCGACGATCTCCCCACCAAGGATGATCTGTACTTCGGCTTCAACCAGGAGCTCTTTCCCGATCGGGAGCGGCAGCACAGCGCGATCCCGCGGAAGACCCGGGCGGTGCTGCGGGATGCCGAACGCGCCCGGCTGCGCACGGACTTCAACCGCGTGGATCTCGAGCCGCTATGGGACCTCTACGCGCTGTCGCTGCGCAACTTGGGCACGCCGATGTTCCCCAAGGAGCTATTCATCGCCTGCCTCGAGGAGTTCCCGCGCGAATGCGACATCCTGACGGTCCGCGAGAACGGCCGGATCCTCGGGGCGGTGATGACCTTCTACTTCGAGCAGGTGATGTTGCCCTTCTTCGCGGGGACGCTGCCCGAGGCGCGCGACGTGGGCGTCAACAACTACGTGTACTGGGTGATGCTGGAGACTGGCTACGCGCGGGGCTATCGACGCTTCGACTTCGGCCGGTCCAAGAAGGACACCGGCGCGTTCAAGTTCAAAGAACACTTCGGGATCGCTCCGGTCGCCCTCGAGTACCAGTACGATCTGGTTGCGGTCTCCGAGCTCCCCAACATCAACCCCACCAATCCCCGGTACAAGAAGGCCATCGAGACCTGGCAGCGCCTCCCCGTACCCTTGACCAAGCTGGTGGGGCCGTTCTTGTCGCGGCGATTGCCGTGATGCCCCATCCGGAGTAGAGCCGCGGACGATGTGCGGGCTCGTCGGCGTCTACCATTTCGACCCTCAACGGCCCGTGGATCGCGCGCTCCTGGTTCGGCAAAACGACAGCCTGGCCCACCGCGGTCCTGACGCGGGCGCGGTCTTCATCGACGCCGGAATCGGCCTCGGACATCGTCGCTTGTCCATCATCGACGTCGGCGGCGGCGCCCAACCTATGTGGGACGTCGAGCGGCGCGTCGGGGTCGTCTTCAACGGAGAGATCTACAACTATCGCGAGCTGCGCACCGAGCTCGTCGGGCGCGGCCACCGCTTCCACTCCGACTCCGACACCGAGACGATCATCCACG
>Ga0268298_10005095_pt1 | contig 12466 bp, 11 predicted proteins | sample WWTPWeurt_MetaG_FD_194462 | JGI IMG/M metagenome (GOLD analysis project Ga0268298, IMG submission 194462) | Activated sludge microbial communities from WWTP in Nijmegen, Gelderland, Netherland - WWTP Weurt | ecosystem: Engineered > WWTP > Aerobic digester > Activated sludge | place...
TTCCTGGCATTGCTTGCCTGGACATTCACAGGCGCGTTCCTGGGATTGATGGCGCTGGTATTTTCGCCCGCCAACGTGAACTTGGAAAAAGATGTGATTCCCGGTGTGCTCGACATACTAAGAGATTCGTTTCTTTACAGCTATATCTTTATCGCTGATTCGATCAGGGTGTTTCCAATTCCCAGCCTTGTTTCAGCTTTGATCCCCGCGCTATTAATTTGGTTATATTTGCAGACTACCACCTTGGAATTTTCTCGAACACAAAAACGCTTTCTATGGATGATCGTTTTTTTTGCTCCCTTTCTCATGTGGATACTCATCGCGGCTGGCTTTTCTCCCAGCGTATATGGACAGGGGTTTCCAGTGGAACGGATGCGCTTTCTTGCCCGCACCATAATGACTGTCACGATTATGCTGGAAGGTGCGCTGTTTGGGATCTTGGCTCAGGATTTTAAATTAAGATCGGGTCGTAGTTATGTTCAATCATTTGCCGTGGTTCTGCTGCTCGTTCTCGGATTGATCTATCCTTTGAGAGCCGCTGTAACTGTTTATGAAAATAATTATAATGAATATCGTTCCCGTGCCGCGCTGTGGGATCTGCGTGACGCTTACATTATCCGTCATGCGGATCTGGGCGAAAAAGATTTGATCATCCCCGCTTTCTCAGGCGTGTATAAAATCAAGGAACTGGATCTCAACCCCGATCACTGGACAAATCGCTGCGCCGCCCAATATTATGGCGTGGATACAATTCAAGCTGTATCTGTTCCGGATGATTATATTTTGGAATACTTAAGTGAACAAAAATAATCCCATCCTCGTAACTGGCGCGCATCGTAGCGGCACAACCTGGGTCGGCAGGATGCTGGCCTCCAACCCGCAGACCGCGTATATCAGCGAACCGCTTAATGTTTTGCATCGCCGCGGCGTGTACCGCGCCGAGGTGGACCGCTGGTATACATATATTACTGAAGAGAACGAATCCAAATATCTTCCCGCCTTTCAGGAACTCCTGGGATTTCGTTATCATCTTTTTGCAGAAATGCTCTCGTTGCGTTCCCAAAAGGATTTTCTCCGCTCGGGGCGCGACCTGGCTGTCTTTACAAAAGGGAAACTTCTCAAGCAGCGACCGTTGCTAAAAGATCCCTTCGCGGTTTTTTCCGCGCCGTGGTTCGCCCAAAAAATGAATTGTCAGGTCGTCATCACCATCCGTCATCCTGGCGGCTTTGCAAGCAGCCTCAAGCGTTTGGATTGGCCCTTTGATTTTAATGACCTGCTCAAACAACCCATGCTCATGCGAGATCATCTTGAGAAAGACCGCGCAGAAATGGAAAATATGCGGGCTGATGACATTGTGGGACAGTCCGCGTTGCTTTGGCGGATGATCTACCGTTCGGTTCATGCTACCCGCAGCCTGTTCCCGGACTTCAAGATCGTCCGCCACGAAGACCTTTCCCTGGATCCCGCCAAGGGGTATAAATCTCTGTATGAGTCGCTTGGTTTAACTTTTGATGATAAAGTCCGTGATACGATCATTAATTCCAGCAGCTCTGAAAACCCGGCCGAGTTGTCGAAGAAAAAAGTTCATTCTGTAAAATTGGACAGCCGCGCCAACATGGATAACTGGAAAAAGCGACTGACCGCTGCAGAGATCGTTCGCATCCACAAAATGACCGAAGATGTATCCCATCTTTTTTACTCCGATAATGAATGGTAAACCTGCTTTCTGTTTGCTGATGAATGATCACTGATGACTAATCTTCCCCTTGTCTCCATCATTACCCCCTCCTTTAATCAGGCGCAATACCTTGAAGCCACGATCCAGTCTGTCCTTGGGCAGGACTATCCGCGCATTGAATACATCATCGTGGATGGCGGTTCAACTGATGGGAGCGTGGATGTCATTAAAAAATATGAAGGTAGACTCGCCGGGTGGGTCAGTGAACAGGATAAAGGCCAGACTGATGCGATCAATAAAGGATTCAACCGCGCCAATGGCGGGATTCTCGCGTGGTTGAATTCAGACGATACATATAATCCTGGCGCCGTCAGCGCGGCTGTGAAATTCCTGATGGATAACCCCGAGATCGCGATGGTATATGCTGACTGCGACTTCATTAATGAGCAGGGCGGCGTGATCGGTAAATTCAATTCCGCGCAGACAGATCATCATCGTTTGCGTGAGGGCTATGTCCACATCCCGCAGCAGACCATGTTTTTCCGCGCCAAATATTGGAAGGAACTTGGCCCGCTTGACCCGTCTTTTTATTTTGCAATGGATTATGACCTGTGGACACGCATCAGTTCGCGCGCGCCAATAAAATATTTGCGGGGACAAACCTGGGCTAATTTTCGCATCCATAATTTCGGCAAAACCAGTTCAGCGGATGACCGTTGTTGGCCTGAAATGCTCCGCGTTCATTATCGGGATGGCGGTGGTTTCTTTTCTGTGATCGTCGCAAAATATTATCTGAGAAAGATCATTGGCCCGCTATGGAAGTGGCGCATCAAACGAGCCTGAACCTATGAGATACCTTTTCACACCTCCTTCCCTTGACGATTTCATCCGCTTGCTCAGAGCCTGGCGCTTTTGGATGCTCTGTGCTTTCCTGGGCGCGATTCTTGGCGCGATTGTTTATTATATTATCCCGCCACCGTTTCGTGCGCGCGCAACTGTTAATGTGGATTTCAATCTGGAACAGGCCTGGCCTCAGGATACGGACCGCCAGCAGTTTAATTATTTGGAACGTGAGGCGCGCAAGTTGGAGGAACTCGCCTGGTCAGACGATGTGATGGGACAGTTGTCGTCACAATTCGCTTTGACCGTTGCCGATCTGCGGGGCAGTTCGTTACAGCTTGGCCAGCCTGCCGAAGCGGGTTGGCATTTTTATGCGGATGACAGCGACCCGCAAATTGCTGCCTCCCTGGCTTCAATTTGGGCGCAGGCTTTCGTTGATGAGGTGCAGGATCAGGTGGATTCTGGCACGGTCAACGAATATGTCCGCCTGGAAGTTACTCAGTCACAAGACCTGCCAATGGAACGCAGCATCCCAATGAGCGGATACTTGCTTGCAGGTTCGCTTGGCTTTCTTACAGCGGCTGTGTTTGTTACGTTGTTCATTAAACCCAGGGCGGAGTCCGACATCACTTGATGCGCGCGTCTATGAATATAAAACTTATGCAAAACAAAGGCATGGGAACTCCTTGAATAAATTCGCTTCCTTCCTTTGGGGCGCGGTCCTGCTTGCCGTGCCTGTCACCAGTTTTCGCTGGTTCCCCTTTTTAGGGGAAGGCACGTTCGTTCGCCCGCTGGCGTTATATCCGCTGGTACTGCTTCTTCCTCTTTTGCTTGTGCAGGCATTTCGTAAAAAAATACACTTATATTGGGCGGGCGCCTTCGTGGCTCTGGCTGTGTTGATCCTTTTCATTTTCACTGCGACCAGCCTCGGGGTTATGTTCGATCCGCTTCCATTGCGCGGGCAGACATATTTTGGACGCGCGATCCGCGCGTTGGTCACGCTCCTGATCGGCGTCGCTTTTTTCATCGCCGCGGTCTGGATGAATAAAGATGAAAATGATCTGCGTTTTTCGGCGCGCTGGATATTCGCGGGTATCTGCCTTGATATTTTTTGGAGCGGCCTGCAGGCCGTCACTTTTTATACAGACCTGCTTGAAAAAGAAATGGTCACCCACTGGCAGCTTGCGTTTTCAATGCGCGAATTAGTCCGTTCGAATCGTATTTCCGGCCTGGCATTCGAACCCGCCTGGCTGGCGGGACAATTCGCGACGGTATTTATTCCTTTCCTATTTGCCAGCCTGCTGACGAATTACCGTGTCACTCGTCTGAAATGGCTGGAACCTGTTTTATTGACGTTCTCCCTGCTGGTACTGTTGGCCACCTACTCGCGCGGCGGGATATTGGTCACGATCGCGGCGGCTGGTCTGACAACGCTATTTCTCGGCCGCGACATGCTCCGCGCGATCTGGGATTGGTTTGCTGGAGGTTTTCACGCGCGCGTTTTGGATGTGACGATTCGCGCCGCGATTCTTCTTGCTGTTGTTGGCTTTATCGCGGGTGCGTTCCTTTTTCTCGGACAAAAAGAATATTTCAGCCGTTTGTGGAATATCAACGCGGACAGCCTGAATGAATATATTGTGGATATCAATGCGGGCGCGCGCGGCGCGTATTCGGTAGGGGCCATGGCCGCTTTTGAGGAGTACCCCTGGAGCGGTGTCGGGCTCGGTGCAAGCGGATTTTATATTTATGAAAACCTGCCTGATTGGGCATTGACCACTTTGCCGGAGATTGCCAGGCAACTGGACCCCGCCAGCCGCTCCTACCCCAACCCGAAAAACCTTTATGTGCGCCTGCTGGCCGAAATTGGATTGATCGGCTTCTTCCTTTTCCTTGCATTTCAATTTCATCTGCTCGGCGATATTCTTGACTTGTCGCATCGTAAACAGCCCTGGGCGCGCTTTGCGGTCACTGCCGGGGTGTTCGCATGGCTTGCGATCACATTCTATAATTTCACCCAGGATTCGCTCGCAACCCCAAATATATGGCTGGTGCCAGGTATTCTGGTGGGGCTCTCAAGGCCGGTCAGGGATGAGAATCTGGCTTAAACTGCAGATTTAACGTGTTTGTTAGGATTGAGAACAAGGTGTAACCTCCCCACATTGCGGGCATTTGATTTATTCGTTATGATTGGGAAGTATGATGCGTAAATTTGAAACTCCCTATATGGCAGATTGGTTTGCCATCTCTCTGCGCTGGATCACCCTCGTGGGCCTGGTCGTATCGCTTGGACTTGGGCAAAAACTGGAGATTATCCTGTCGTGGCCGCTGGGATTACTGATCGTCTGGAACCTTGTTATGACCATGCTGGCAAGTTCCAATGTTCGCATGACGTATCATCGCCGCATCAGTTTTTTTATGGACCTGGTATTATCGGGTGCTTTTTTTCTGGTGCAGGGCGGCCTGCAAGGCCCGGCCTTGTGGACGGGATTACTACCCATTCTAACCAGTGCGATCTATTTTGAATTTCTGGGGGCATTGCTGGCGGCCGGTTTGTTTTCCATACTTGTGATCAGTATGAGTTTGTATGAAACCGGCAACAGTTCGTTTGCGATCATTGTTTCCATTAGCATGGTTTTGTTAAGTTTGCTTTTTGGATTTCTTGGCAAACGCATGATCATACGCATCAGGCAGAATCGTTCGCAGTTTTTGGATTCAGAAGAAAAGAAACGGGCGGTCCAAACCGAACGGATGCGCGCGATCTACGAATTAACATCCGAGCTTTCCTCCACATTAAGTTATAAACGTGTGCTTGACTCTGCTTTGGACATGAGCGCGGCTGTGTTGAATCCCGACCCGGAACAACTGGTGAGCGACCCGCTGGTGGGTATGGTCATGTTATTCAGCGGTGGTAAATTGCATATCGGTTCAGCGCGGCGATTAACGAGCGCGGATATGCGTGTTACATTCGATGCGGCGGAAGGTCTGCTCAAAAGGGCACTCGATGAAGGCGAACCGATGCTTCTTAATAACATCGGCTATGACCCTGAACTTGGACGTGTGGTTGTGCTCCGAACCTGTACAAGCGGATATTGTTTTCCCCTGCGCAGCGGGTTAAATGTGTATGGCGCATTATTGTTTGCTCATCCCAACCCCGATTACTTCAATTCGGAACGCAGCAACCTGCTTGATATCATCGGCAGACAATCCGTGACCGCCATACAGAACGCGCGTTTGTATCAGGATCTTGTCGAAGAGAAGGAGCGTATGGTGGAAGTGCATGAAGAGGCGCGCAAAAAACTGGCACGCGACCTGCATGACGGCCCCACCCAATCGGTGGCGGCGATCGCGATGCGGTTGAATATTACGCGGCGCATGATGTCCAAGGATGTCCAGGCGGCTGGCGAAGAGATCATTAAGCTGGAGGAACTGGCGCATCGCACCACGAAGGAAATTCGTCACATGCTTTTCACCCTGCGCCCGCTCATTCTCGAATCCCAGGGTCTTACCGCAGCGGTTCAATCCATGGCCGACAAGATGCTGGAAACTTTTTCTCAAAAAATGACCGTGCAAATTGATGAACGTGTCACCAAACAATTGGAGATGGGCAAGCAGGGCGTGATCTTTTATATTATTGAAGAGGCGGTCAATAACGCCCGCAAACATGCTGCTGCTGACACCATTGCCGTGCGCTTGAAACCAGTGGAAGCTGGTATCGCGCTGCTGGAGATACAGGACAATGGCGTTGGGTTTGATGTCGGGGCCATGTCCCAGGCCTATGATAAACGCGCGAACAGCAGCCTTGGCATGGTCAATCTGCGGGAACGTTCTGAACTTGTGAATGGTTTGCTGCATATCGATTCTGCCCCAGGCAAGGGCACAAAAATCCAGGTTTATATTCCTCTCACAGAAGACGCCGCGGACCGTATCCACCATCCGCGCGCAAAATAAAAATGCCGATCGCCGCAGACCTGTACTATTTCTTGCACGAGTCGCAAGACAATTCCGTGAAACGCCCTCCGTTGATCCTTATTCACGGGGCGGGCGGCAGTTATATCTCCTGGCCTGCACAGATCCGCCGTTTAGAAGGTGAAAGAATTTTTGCGCTTGACCTGCCGGGCCATGGGCAATCTGAAGGCGTGGGCAGGCATTCGGTGGACGAGTACGCCGAGGATGTAATTGCCTTTATGAAAGCATTAAAGATTCGCGCGGCAGTGCTGGTGGGAATTTCGATGGGCAGCGCCATCGCGCTGACGGTCGCTTTGAAATATCCAAAGAAAGTATTGGGACTGGGTTTGCTCGGAGGCGGGGCAAAACTGCGGGTTGCCCCGCTTGTCCTGGAATGGGCGGCCAACCCGAATACATTTGAGTCTGCCGTGGATATGGTGAATGAAAATTGTTTCAGCGAGGGCGCCCCGCAAAGTTTGTTGGCCCTTTCAAAAAAACAAATGATGGAAATCCGCCCGCCTGTTTTTCATGGAGACCTTTTGGCGTGCAATGAGTTTGATGTGATCGGTCAATTGGAAAAGATGGATCATCCCGCACTGATCATCTGCGGTGCGGAAGATAAAATGACCCCCGTAAAATTTTCAGAATTGTTAAAAAGCCGTATTGCAAACTCGCAGCTTCACGTGATCGAACATGCCGGACATATGGTCATGCTGGAACAGCCTGATAGGATTGCGGAATTATTAAAGGAATTTGTTGATAACCTCCCGCTGCGTGTCAGGAAAACGAAAAAGCCGCGCATCACTGCTCCTGCTCAACAACCAGAATCTCCCCAGGAGGAAAGCTCATAACCCGAAGATTTTCCTCAAGATTGGAATGGCATTCATCACCGCAATGGCCCGATGGCTAAGGCGGTTTTTTTCACCCATGTCCATCTCCGCCATTGTCTTATTTTTTTCAGGAAAATAAAAAATGGGGTCATAGCCAAAGCCGCCATTGCCGCGTTCCTCTGCAATGATCTCGCCGTGGCAATTGCCTTCCACGATCTGGACATCCTGATCTGGTACTGAAATTGCGATCGTGGCATGGAAGTGCGCCGTCCAGGGATGCGGCCTGTCTTTGAGATTCTCCAGCATATAGGCACGGCGGTCTGCATCCTTTGCGCCCGGCTTGGGATGATAGCGCGCGGAATGTAATCCTGGCGCGCCATCCAATAAGTCTACTTCGAGCCCCGAGTCATCGGCGAGGGAAACAAGTCCGCTGGCGCGGGCAAAGGCGATGGCTTTCTTTGCGGCATTCTCGGCATAGGTCGCGCCGTCCTCTTCCACTTCAAGGGATAAGTTGATATCTGCCGGGGTGATGAGCTCCAGCCCCGTATCTTTTAGCAGTTCCTGTAATTCTTTAACTTTGCCTTTGTTATTGGTTGCGATCAGTAGTTTTTTCATATTCTAATTTTCCCGGAGCGCAGACTTCAGTCTGCTTTTATCAGAGCGGACTGAAGTCCGCGTTCCAGCTTTTCTTTTGCCCATTTTGCATGCGCGCTGACCAATGGCTCATCATCTTTTTCAGCCTGCTCCAAAACGGGAACGTCATTTTTATTTCCCGTGTTTCCAACAGCCACTGCCAGGTTGCGTAAGTATCCGCGCCGCTTCGCGCGTTTGAGCGGACTTTTCTTGAAGCGTTGATTAAATTCAACAGGCGTCATGAGCAGGTCCGAGCTTAAGACCGGAAGCGGGATTTTCGGTTCGAAAGCAGGGTCTGCTTTTTGGGAGAATCGATTCCACGGGCAGACCTGCTGACAGACGTCGCAGCCGAAAATCCAATCCCGTGTAGGCGCTCTTAATTCATCTGGGATTTCCTCTTTGAGTTCGATCGTGAGGTAGGAGATGCAGTGGCGCGCGTCGAGGGTACGGTTGGGCAGGATGCACTGCGTGGGGCAGGCCTGGATACAGCGTGTGCAGGTACCGCAATGGTCAGTGCTGAGCGCCTCGTCGGGTTCGAGTTCGATGCCGAGCAGAATCTCAGCCAGAAAAAAGGTGGAACCCGCTCGGGGGTTGATCAGCATGGAATTTTTACCGATCCAGCCAAGACCTGCGCGCTGTGCGAGTTCGCGTTCTAGGATGGGACCGCTGTCTGTGTAATAGCGATTGGGGATGGGATGTCCGAGCTGTTCTTCGATGAATTCAACAATTAATTTCAGGCGCGCGGGAATAACATCATGATAATCTTCGCCCAGTGCATAAGATGCAATTTGAAATTCTGCCTTCTGCCTTCTGCCGAACGCCTTTGTATAGGGCATTGCCAGCACCAGAATGGATTTACATTCGGGGAGGATTTGTTTGGGGTCGGCGCGGCGGATGCGGCTGCGTTCTTCGGCAAGATAATTCATCGTGCCGTGTTTGTTTTGATCGAGCCATTCTTCGAAAATATTGTAGTCCGTGGGCGGCTCGAAAGAACTAACGCCAGCCAGGATGAATCCCAGCTGGCGCGCTTTTTGCTTGATTGCCTGTTTTAGTGCGGCAGTCACTCTTTACTTGACGATGATCTTTACAAAAATGGCTTTGCCGAATGGGATGCCTTTGGCGTTCGCCATTTGCCAAGCGCTGGTGTATTCGCCGACTTTGATCGGCGCTTTGAAGTTAACCGAGACTTCGGCTTCCTGTCCGACTTCGACCAACGTGCCCAGTGGAACCGGCTGTCCATCCATTTTTTCCGCGTAGCCGGCATAGATCAATCCGTAGCCATCACCCCATGAGCAGATCCCTGTATTCTTGATCTTCCAGGTCTTTACGAACTCCTGGCCCGGGGTCATTTGTGTGCCGTCAAGAATGGTGACATCCACAGTGGCGTTGTCAAAGGAAGTGTCGTCGCATAACTGGCCCGGTGTGCCGAGCGCGATCTGGGTCGGATCCGTTGTAAAGGCGGCGGTTGGGGTTTCTGTTGCCAGCGGTTCAGGTATTGGCGTTTCTGTTGGTGGAAGCGGGGTGGAAGTAAATGCCGCCGCTGTAAGTGTCAACTCTGCCACTACCGTGGACGCCGCGGATGTGCGTATCGCGGAAACATCCGGAGTCGGCTCGATTGGTGTGGCTGGAGCACAGGCTGAGAGAATTAATAGACAAGCTGCTGTGAGGATAGCTAGTTTGGTTTTCATTATTACCTCTCTTTTTTTATTGGACAACGAACCAGACGTATACGAGCGGGCCAAAGAAGGCACCTGCTTCATCCGTCATCTTCCAATACCCCTTGTATTCTCCCGGGGTCTTTGGCGCCATTAATTTTACAATGAATGTCTGGCTGTGTTGAGGCGCGGTATAGTCTTCAGGAGCATTGGCTTTGAGGACAATGTTATAGCCCTTTACCTCAGGGCTGGAAAGAGCAGGCATAAAGGTAAAGGAGTAGCCCTCGTCCCATGTGCATGTACCTGTATTGAAGAGCGTCCAGCCTTTGGAGAATTTCTTTTCGGCCGCCACCACCGCCTTGTCAAGCGGAGCTGTTTCTCCCATATATGTCGCGTCATTACAGCCATTTTTTGTGGTGACCGTTGAAACGATACCCAGTGTGGGAATCGGGGAGGCCAGTGGAGTGAAACCAGGGGGCTGGGTGTTGAAAGGAGCCGGTGTGCCAAAACCGCCTACAGGCGCAAATGTAGGGAGTACTCCCAGTGTCGGGGAAGGCAGGGGCGCAAGGGTATTTGTTGGCAGGGGAGAGGGAACTGCAAGCGCTGTTTGGGTCTGTTGCATGGCGACCTGGGTGAGTACGATACTGTATGCCTGGGTTTGGATCGCGCCAACATCTTCTGTCGGTGCGGGGGTCGCACCCAGTGTGCATGAGCTTAAAATAACTGCCAGCATTAGCGTGCTTACCAGCCAACGTGACTTACTGAATTTCATGGTAGTACCTCCGAAAATAGTTACTTTATTATAACGCACCTACGGAACTGACGTATTGGTTGGTGTGGCGGTCAGCGTCGGGGTGGCCGTGACCGTATTCGTAGGGGTGGCTGAGAAAGTTGGGGTAACGGTGGGTGTAAAGGTGGGGGTAAACGTAGGCGGCGGGGTCCCCTGACGTAGAATTAGCGGGTTTAGCCAGATGGCGTTGTCATTATTATTTCCGCCGTTGGCTTCCATAGCCAGGATGAACTTCACGGTCTGCCCTGCCAGTGCATTCAAGTCAAGGTCAATGGCGTAGAAATTACCCTCGTACACTTCGTGCCAGCTTCCAAGTGTTTTCGTCTGCCCATCCACCCTGTAATCGAGGCGGAAGACCACGTCGCATTTCTTTGAATTGTACTGACAACCCGCCAGCCCTCGGAATCGATCACCCGCCTGGACTGTGAAGGCAGGGTACTGCCCGCTGATGACGCCATTTCTCTTGTCTTGTGGAGACATCAGCAGACCGGGGTCGCTCTGCTTTACGCCATTTTCCATCACAGGCTGGTTGAGTTTGAGGACAAAGCCGTTGATATCACCGTCTGTTCCAGGGCATGCCAGCGCGTCGCTGCCATTTGCCCAACCGGCGCTGCAATAATTCGCGGCGAAGTCATAAGCAATGTGGGTGGATCCGCTGGCTACCTTTACATCCACCCAAAACGCTGTGTCAGCCTGACTGCCAATGCCGAACAATATGCCCGCAGCGTTACGCAACTTCCAGTAGCCGCGATACTTCCCATCCTTATTGGGGGCCGTCAGGGTTACCTGAATTTCCACAGTGTCTCCGGGATTTACGTTACCGGGCAGCGTTGCCACGGCCGGTCCGCTCATCTGATCGCCGCTGGTAAAGACTAATGCGTAGGAAGGAGTCCATGAGCAGGTGCCGATATTTTGAATACGCCATACTTTGGTGAATGTATTGTTCCGTGTGACCAGACTGCCGTCCGGGAATGTTACGTCGCTGACAAATTTCGCCGCATCACACCTGGACAGGGGGACTGCTGTCTGCGAAACGGGTTTTTTCGTTGCTGAGGCAGATCCGCTCATTGAGGCGGTTGGCTGAGGCAATCCGGGAGTGGCTGTGACAACCGGTTGGGTGCCGGCGGCTTCAAGTGTTTGGGCAGATGCGGTATAAAGTCCGTTTAATGTGGCAAATGTATCCGGCGTTGCTGAGTTTGATGGAACATTGCAAGCCAGTTGAGCCAGAAAGATAATAAAAAGTGAAAGATTTATGGTTAATTTTCGAGATAACATGGTTCCTCCGTTCGTGTGTTCCAGTAATTAAAGACGAGCGGAGGGCGGGAATGGTTCCATTGAATCAAAAGAGAGGCGGGCCTTAGCCAACCTCTCTTTATGCTGGATTCTGGGGGAATACGCTATTTACACTCGAAAACAAAATCCTGACGTTGTTCCATTTGTGTGGGACTTGTGACTATAAAGGAGATCCACTTCGGACCCTGGGTGTTTGTGCGCCCAAATTTCCATTCACGGGCGAAGGTCTGCGTCGTTGCGGACGCGATGGAAACTTTTTTCTGATTTGAACCGTTGCCATCGCTTTGCTCCCAATAATACGTAAACTCGACCGGACCGTTGGTTTTCACGGTGGCATACACGGTTACCAGGATGTTGGCAGGCTGACAACCGCTTAATGGATCACGAGTAACGCTGGAGACGATCGATGTGACTGAGTATGCGGGCTTTTCCGCGGACGAGACGACAATCTTTGTATAGAACGGTGAATTATAGGGTCCGACACCGAACATGTAATCATCGGGTGTTTGCAGCTTCCATTCGGAAGTATATTCTCCGTCGGTTGCGGGGGCGGTTAATACCAGTTCAATGGGCACTGTTTGTCCGGGTCCTGTAACGCGCGGGAGATTGTAAACATATCCGCCGCCCAACAGGTCACCGGAAAAGAATACGATCTTATAGTTCGTATCCCAAACGCAGGTGCTTGTATTGGTGATCTGCCAGGTCTTTGTGAATTGCACGCCCGGCTTGAAAATGGTTCCATCCACGACAGTCTCGCTTGTCAAGCTCGCTTTTCCGCATTCGAAGCTTGCGGCATTATTCA
>Ga0268298_10005096_pt1 | contig 12465 bp, 12 predicted proteins | sample WWTPWeurt_MetaG_FD_194462 | JGI IMG/M metagenome (GOLD analysis project Ga0268298, IMG submission 194462) | Activated sludge microbial communities from WWTP in Nijmegen, Gelderland, Netherland - WWTP Weurt | ecosystem: Engineered > WWTP > Aerobic digester > Activated sludge | place...
ATCGCCGTCGGGCCCATCACCAGTCGTCGCAGCCGTCGTCGCCAGCCCATGTCCCGATTCACCTGCGCTCGAAGCGAAAGCGCAAGGCCTGGGAGGGCAGCTGCGGACCGAGCCCGTTGGGGATCCTCCAGAACTGCCCACCGCCCTGGAGCACGATCAGCTCGTAGTCGCCCACCGGCGCGGGACCGAAGAGGCGCAGCTCCCGTCGACCCGGCTTGCGCAGAAGCTCCTGGGCCTGGGGAACGACGGTGAACGAGAGCCGATCGACCAACAACCGGGTGCGCACGTCGCCGGAGAGCTGGGCGAGCAGCGGCGCCGGGTTGAGCACGAGCGGCACCACCACGTCGGTCCCGTCGGGGTGCTGGCCTGGCTTGGGGAGCCACCGCAGAAACGCCGTCAGCGACAGATCGGGCACCCGATCACCGTCGAGATCGTCGGGCCGGCCATCGCCGTCGACGTCGAGCAGCCCGATGGAGAACCCGGTCTTCGTCGGCTCCAGGCGCCCGAGTGGATCGGCGACGAGGCTGAGGAGGCTCGGGGTGATCCCTTCGGCGTCGAGGCCGAACACCTCGGACGAGGCGTTCTCGACTCGAAATGCGGGTGGGTCGAAGCGCACCAGCCCGCCGAAGCTCACGTTCGCTTCGGAGCGCTCGCGCGGCTGCAGGTTGAGCTCCTGCGCGTCGGCGAGGCGATCGCCGGCCGTCGGCTGGGCCAGCACGTCGATCTCGCCGCGGAACGACTGATCGACGTCCAAGAAGCCCCACAGCCGCCAGGGGTTCGCCTGCACTTCACCGAAGACGTAGCGGTGGGTCGCCTCGAGCCGCGCGGCGCCGACGGCCGTCACGTAGACCGGCAGCCCAGGCTCCGAGGGAGGCCCGCTGCCGGGCTCGTAGAGGAACAGCCAGGCATCGCCGCCGACGCCGTCTGGGGCCGCCACGGTGCCTTCCAGCCTGGTGACGGGACGAAGCGACTGGGGATCGGAGACCCCGCAGGAAGACACGAGCGCGATCGCCGACCACCGAAGCACGCCGCGACGATGTCTCGTCCGGTTCGCCGACTCAAGCGCCAGCGAGCGCGCGAGGGAGACAGAGGAAGATCGCGCCCAGGCGGTCGCTCAGCAACTGCGCGAGGTGCGCTTCGATCTCGACGCCCCGCACCGACCAACTCCCATCTCGTGGGAGCCCCTCGAGTGGCGTGGTGCTCCAGACCGGCAGGCCTTCGGTCGCGCCCAGCCCCGCGCCGCGCAGCCAGGCATCGACGACCGCCCGCGCGCGCGCCTCAGCCGAGCCGCCCACGAACGGAAACGCTTCGCGCTCGAAGACGGCGAGCTCGACGCGGCCTCCACCGATCAGCTCCAGCCGAAAACACCCGACGTGCGGAAGCTCGTCGTCCTCGAGGCTGGTGAGCGGCCACCACCCGATCTCGAACAGGTTCAGGCGCGCGCCGGGCCACCACCCGAGCAACGCCTCCATCATGGAGTCGTCGGCGCGGGTCACCACGGCTCGCCAGCGAGGCGGCAGCTCGATCGTCATCTCAGGTGAGCCGCAGGAGCTCGCGCGCCTGCTGCGGAGTCGCCAACGTTCTCCCGGCCGCCTTCGCGCGCCTCACGGCCTCGGCGACGAGCTCGAAGTTGCCCTTCGCGAGCACGCCCTTCGAGACGTAGATGTTGTCCTCCAGGCCCACGCGCGCGTTGCCGCCCTTCGCCGCCGCGAGCTCGACGAACGGGAGCTGGTGCCGCCCCATGGCCGCGCACGTCCACGTCGAGCCCTCGGGCAGGTAGGAACGCATGAAGTCGAGCGCTCGCTCGTCGGCGCCGAGCGCCCCTCCGACGCCGAGCACGAAGTCGAAGTGCGCCGGGAGGGAGATGACGCCTTCCTTCGCCAGCGCGCGGGCCTCGTCGATCATGCCCACGTCGAAGCACTCGATCTCGGGCTTGAGGCCGAGCGCCTTGATCCGCGCGGCGATGTCGCGCACCAGCGGCCGCGGGTTCCAGAAGACGTCGGGGCCGAAGTTCACCGTGCCGGTGGTGAGCGTCGCCATGTCGGGTCGGTCGGCGCCCTCGAGCTTGAGCCCGCCACAGCGCTCGTCGACGCTCATGCCGACCGCGCCGCCGGTCGAGACCTGCACCAAGATGTCGCACCTCTTCCGGATCGCGCGAATGGCCGCGCGGAAGAGCTCGGTGTCCTGGCTGGGTTTGCCGTCGGGCGTGCGGACGTGGAGGTGCACCATCGCGGCGCCCGCCTCGCGACACTTGGCGGCGTCTTCGGCGATCTCCTCCGCGCTGATGGGAAGGTAGGGCGTCTGCTCGCGCGTCGTCTCCGCACCCACCATCGCTGCGGTCACCACCATCGGCTGAGTCATCTCGCGCTCACTTTCTGGCTCTAGCTCAGCGCGTGAGTGACGGCCTCGACCGAGTTCCCATCCGGATCGAGGAGGAACGCGCCGTAATACGACTCGCTGTAGTGCGGTCGCGGCCCGGGCGCGCCGTCGCTGGTGCCTCCCGCCTTGAGCCCCGCATCGTGAAACGCGTGCACCTGCGCGCGGGTCTTCGCCTCGAAGCCAGTGTGGTGCTTGCTGGGCTTCTCCTTCTTCTCGATCAGCCACAGCTGCGGCCGCCCACCCGGTCCGAACGCCGCGATGCGCCCGGTGGGAAACGTCGGATCCCACGAGGTCACCATCTCGGTGACCAGCCCATGTCCGAGCGCCTTCATGATCTCGGAATAGAACGCCTTCGCCGCCTCGAACTTCGTCGTGTACGTCGAGATGTGATCGATCATTTCTTCTCCAAGCGCTGCTTGTCCTTCGGGGTGACGCAGGTGCCAGTGGCCCTGCAGACGACGACGGGAGGGTCGAGGACGATCGCCGCCGAGTCGTTGATCTCCGGCGCCGCACGGATCACCTTGCGCGCCTCGAACTTCATCTTCCGGCTCGTGTTCCCCACCTGGGTGATCTCGCCGATCGCCTCGATGTAGTCACCAGCGTGCACCGGCGCGAGGAACTCCACCGAGTCGTAGGCGCGGAAGAGGCCCTCGTCTCCGTCGTGGCGAATGAGCAGCTCGGTGGCGACGTCGCCGAAGAGGCCCAACATGCGGGCGCCGTCGACGAGGTTGCCGCCGTAGTGCGCGTCGTGGCTCGACATGCGCAGGCGAATGGTGACGGTCTGGTTGCTCACGTTGGCTCTCCTTCGAAGTGGGTGCCTCGCTGCTCCTTGCCCATGCGCTGGAGCAGCTGGTGCACCACGAAGTTCGCGACGTCCGACGGCTTGGTGCCCGGCCCGAAGCCAGCGTCGAAGCCGAGCTCGAGCGCCAGCTTGTGATCGACCCGCGGGCCTCCGAGGAGCAGCGTCATCTTCCCGTGCACGCCCTGCTTCTTCGCCTCGTCGATGAAGGCGCGGCTGTTCTCCTTGTGCACGTCGCGCTGGGTCACCACCTGCGAGACCAAGATCGCGTCGGCGTTCTTCTCTTTCGCCCGGCGAATCAGCTCGGCGTTCGGCACCTGGCTGCCCAGGTTGTAGGCCTCGAACCAGGGGTAGCGCTCGAGCCCGTAGTCGCCCGAGAAGCCCTTCATGTTGAGGATCGCGTCGATGCCGACGGTGTGCGTGTCGGTGCCGGTGCAGGCGCCGAAGACGACGACCCTCCGGGCGATCTCCTCTTCGATGAAGGCGTTCAGCTCGTCGAAGCTCTTCTTCTTGATGAGGATCTCGGGGGTGTCGATCTCGTTGTAGTCGAGCACCACGCCGGTGCGGCCGTAGACGACGAAGAAGGTGTAGTGCTCGGCGGCGCGCTCGACCGCGGCGACCTTCACGTCGGTGAGGCCCAGCTTCTGGCAGTACAGCTTCGCCGCTTCCTTGGCCTTCTCCGACGCCGTCACCGGCAGGGTGAAGGAGAGCTGGATGATGCCGTCGTCGCGCCGATCGCCGTAGGCGCGAATGAGGTGCTTCTCTCGTCCGGAATGGGTCGTCATGCGATCACTTGGTGTAGGTGATGGAGTCGAGCACCCGCTTGAGGAGCGCCCCGCCCTTCGCGCCCTCGGCAGTGCGGTTGGCGAAGGTGAGCAGCCACTTCGTCTTGCCGTTGCAGCCGACGATGGTGGTGGTCGTGACCTTGTTCTCCTCGGTCTTGTCCTCTTCCTTCTCCGCCACGTAGTCGGTGCTGATCTTCTTCGCCGCCGGCTGCCCGCCGATGGTGACGTTGCTGAAGCCCTCGCCCTTGATCGCCTCGACCAACTGCTTCACGCAGGCCTTCGCCGGGCGAAGCGGCTCGACCGGGTAGGCGTTGAACGCCATCTGCGCGCGCTCGTCGGCGCTCGCCCACTCCTTGCCCGTCTCGTCCTCCGCCGACACCGGCCAGGCCTTGGGCGCCTTGAGCGAGATGCCGGTGAAGTCGTACTTGGTGAGCGCTTCGCCCTGACCGAGCGTGAGCGCGAGCACGAGGCTGAGCATTCAGCGACCCTCCATCAACTCGAGGAAGGGGTTGAAATAGTCGGGCGCCTTTTCCACCACCCCGTCGAGCCCCTTGCCGCCCAGCTCTTCCCGCTTCACGTCACCGAAGTGGCCGCGGCCGATCGCCGCCACCATGCCGTCCTTCTGGCATTCCTCGAGCAACTCGATGGCCTTGCCGAAGACGAAGCGCGCGCGGTTGGCGATCTTCCCGTCGTCGCGCACGGTGAACTCCTCGTCGATGCCGCGGGCCGCGCGGTGCACGTAGCTGGCCGACTTGAGCGCGACGTAGCGATCGGCGAGCAGCGGCGTGTGCATGGCCTCGGTCATCATCCCCAGGAGCTGAATGCCCTGCCGCGTCCACACCGCGACGAGATCGGCCATCACGTCGTAGGCGTGGCTGAAGAAGATGTCGGTCTCCTTGTGCTTCGTCGGCGGCATGTACTTCAGCGGCGCGTTCGGGAAGCAGCGGCGCACCAGCATCGCCTGTGACAGCTCGAGCAGGAGCGTCTCGGGCCGGTGCGGATCGATCTCGTAGGAGTGCCCGATGCCCAGCTGCCAGTCCTGCACGCCGGCGCGCTGCGCGAAGCACTCGTTGATGAACTGGCTGGCGATCACCGTGTGGGCCGCGTCGTAGGCATCGGCCGTGGTGATGTAGTTGTCCTCTCCGGTGTTGATGATGATGCCCGCCTGGGCGCAGATGCGGCGGCTGAAGTACTGATCGATGAAGGTGCGCCGCATGTTGATGTCGCGAAAGAGGATTCCGTACATCGCGTCGTTGAGCAGCATGTCGAGCCGCTCCCAAGCCGCGCAGAACGCGATCTCGGACATGCAGAGCCCCGACGAGTAGTTCGTCAGCTCGACGTAACGCCCCAGCCGCTTCGACTCGTCGTCGAGGGCCTCGCGCATGATCCGGAAGTTCTCCTGCGTCGCGTAGGTGCCCCCGTAGCCTTCGGTCGTCGCGCCGTGCGGCACGTAGTCGAGCAGCGACTGGGCGGTCGAGCGAATGACCGCGATGACGTCGGCGCCCGCCTGCGCCGCCGCGCGCGCCTGATCGACGTCGTCGAAGATGTTGCCGGTCGCGACGATCACGTACTTGTGCGGCGCCTGCGCCATCGGGAACTCGTCCTTGAGCGCGTTGCGTCGGGCGACCCGATCGGTGAGTTCCTGCACCATCGCCTTCGCTTCCGCGCGCACCTCGGCCCGCAGCTTCGCTTCCTCGTCCGCTGGGAGCGCCGCCAAGGTCTCGAGAGGAGCACTGGTGAGGCGCTCGACCGCGTCCATCGGGCTCGAGGCCCCCATGCGCAAGGCCCGCCCGTACCAGTACGCCGCGCCCTTGTTCAGCACGCCCGCTGTGCGCAGGCGCTCGACCATCAGGTTCACCAGCGGAGCGCCCATCGTCCCCACGCCATCGACCCCGAACCAGCGCAGCACGGTGCGCTCGACCGAGACGGTGGTGTGCTTCGCGATCATCTCGAAGATGGGAGTGGTGATGTCACGGGCGAGCGCGCGCGCGTGGGCGATCTGCTCGTCGGAGATGAAGAGGCCAGCCATGGGCCCTCCATATACCGATCACCGGGTTCCGTGGCTTGTCTCGATGGCCTGCGTGCCGGTACGCTCGCCGCTCCCCGCCATGCGCTCATTCTTCGCCGTCCTCGCCACCGTCCTGGTGTTCGCTGCCTGTCAACCCGAAGAGACGCCCGTCCTGCCTCGTGGAGGTGGCGGCTCCTCTCAGTCGACGACGACGAGCGGCCGAAGCCCCCTCGTCCTCGGAGGCACGGTCACTCCCGCGGCCGGCGGCGACCTCGCCATCGTCAGCGACCCCGAGCGCGATCTGGTGCACGTCATCGACGTTCGAAACGTGTCGCGCCGCGCCACCCTGCGGCTCCCGGCGGGCAGCCAGCCGACCCGCAGCGTCGAGGATCGGTTCGGAGCGGTGCACGTCGTGCTCCGGGGCACGGGGCAGCTCGCCACCATCGCCATCGGGAGCGGCACCCTCGTTCGCACCACCTCGGTCTGCCCCGAGCCGCGCGGCGTCACCTTCGATCGCACCACCGACTCGATCCTCGTCGCCTGCGCGAGCGGAGAGCTCGTCACCCTGCCCTCCAACGGCTCGACCTCGGTGCGCCGCCTCGGCGTCGAGCTGCGAGACGTGCTGACACAGAACGGGCGGGTGAAGGTCACCACCTTCCGCACGGCCACCCTGCTCGAGCTGGAGAAGCCCGAGGCGGCCCCCAAGGTGACCCATCTCCCCTCGCTCGCCCTGCCTCCAGTGAGGAACCAACCGGCGTCGTTCGAGCCCACCGTCGCGTGGCGCGCCGTGCCCGGGCCCAACGACAGCGTGGTGATCGCTCACCAGCGCGCGGTCGAAGGAGACATCGACGCGATTCGCAGCGGCCTCCCGCCAGTCGCCGTGCCCTACTACACGAACCCGTGCGCAGGGCCGATCGTGCGCTCGGTCGTCACCGTCGTCGACTCGTTGGGAGTGCCGACCGCGTCGGTGGAGGTGCCAGGCTCGCTTCCGGTCGACGTGGCCGCCTCGACCGAGCAGGTCGCCGTCATCACCGCCGGGAACTCCCAGCTCATCAGGCTCAGGCTGAGCGATCTCAGGGGCGTCACTGGGGGGCTGTGTTCAACGGGGACCCTCCCCGTCCCACCCACCGATCCCGTCTCGGGGCAGCGCCAGGGCGAGCTCGGCCAACCCGTCGGAGTCGCCTTCGTCGGGAACGACAGCCTCCTCGTCCACAGCCGGAGCCCGGCGCGCGTCATCCTCCAGCCGTCGGCGAGCGAGACCCGGTTCACCACCACCCAGGTGATCGATCTCGAGGGCGCGACCGAGCGCGAGAACGCGGGCAGCTCGATCTTCCACACCTCCACGTCGGCGGGCCTCGCCTGCGCGTCCTGTCACCCCGAGGGCGGCGAAGACGGGCACGTGTGGACCTTCTTCGGCAGCAAGCGCCGCACCCAGCCGCTCACCGGCGGCGTCACCAAGACCGCTCCCTTCCACTGGAAGGGCGACCTCCGCGATCTGCCCGCCCTCATGGCCGACACCTTCGTGGCGCGCATGGGGGGCCCCATGCCGCTGGTCGATCAGCTGTCGGAGCTCGGCGCGTACCTCGACAAGCTGCCAGCGCCCAAGGCGCCCACCCTCGATCACCCCGTCGATCTGGTGAAGGGCCAGGCCGCGTTCCAGAAGGCCGGCTGCGATGCGTGCCACGCCGGCCCGATGCTCTCGACGCCCAACAGCGTCGACGTCGGTACGGGCGTCTTCCAGGTGCCGTCGCTGCGCGGGCTCGCCCGCCGCGCGCCTTACATGCACGACGGCTGCGCCCTCACCCTCGAGCAGCGGTTCAACGACGCTGCCTGTGGTGGTTCGCGGCACGGTGACCTGAGCGCGCTCACCTCCGACGAGCAGCAGCTCCTCACCGACTACCTCAAGCAGCTCTGAGCGAACGTCACGGCCCGTTCGGATCGGCGAGGATCACCACACCGCTCGCGAGGACCCTCAGGCTCGACTCGGCGACCTTCGGGGCCGCGCTGGTGCTCACCACCAGCGCGAGGAGCGCGTCGCTCGAGGTGATCGCGCAGGCGGCTCGCAACGTTCCAGTGGCGGCAGGGACCTCGAGCATGGGCGTGCCGCGGGGAAATGGGGCGGGTGCTTCGTCTCCGGCCTTTCGCGCCGAGGCGCCGAGGCTGGCGAGCAGCCCCTCGCAGGTCACCTCCCCAGGAAGGCGATCGAAGACGAGGGCGGCCTGCGCACCCTCGTCGTCTCCCGCGAAGAGCACGGAGCGTCGAGAGGTCCTCTTCGGCGCGGCGAGACCACCCGAGAGGTGCTCGAGCTCTCTCCAGCCCGCCGGGAGCCCCCACCGCAAGCCCACCGCGTCGTCCGAGAGGCTCATCGACTCGGAGGCGCCTCGGGCAGCCATGGGCACCGCGAGTCCCACGAGGGCGACCAGGGCGACTCCGACCGCCGCGGCGGTTCCTCCCTTGAGCCGAAGCGAGGAGGGCTCGGACACGGTGGCGCCGATCAGCACCAGGCCGTAGCCGATCAGTGCACCGTCATGCAGGCCCAGGTGCGCAGGCCACACCGCCGCGATCGCGCTCGAGACGAGCCCCAGCGCTGCCGACACGTGCTTGGCGGGGCCGACCGCGGCCATCACGCTCCCGGCGCCCGCGACGAGCAGGGCCGGCACCGCGAAGACCCACGCTGGATCATGCGACGGGGTGAAGACGTCGACGAGCCGGAACAACCAGACGACCGCCCCAGCGACCAACGCCACCGCCGCCGGGAGTGGGCTGGCGGTCACCGCCCCGGTGATGCCTCCCGCGCGCGTCGCCGTGACGGTGCTGACGTCGGGCGCGTCGTCGACGAAGCGCCGCCGACATCTCGGACAGGCGTCGCTCTCACGCGGAATCGGGCTGAAGCCACAGAAGGGACACCGCGTCTCGGCCATACTCGCTCAGCTCCTCTGCAGCGCCGCGCGGTCTCCCAGCCATCGATCTCTCTTCGACGAGCCTTCGTGCACGGTGGAAACCGAGGCCGACGATATCGCCCTGGGCCAGACGACGCGAAAACGTCGAGCGGTCTCCTCGGCGGGACGGGGCTGCGTGGGGCCGACGAACTTCTCGGCGGTTGCACTGGACTGGGAGCTGCACGGCGCGGGCGTCCACCTTCACCGAGGAGTTCGCCATGCAGCTGCCACAGGTCGTCGTCGTGTCGTCGTTCGTCTTCACCGTGGGTTGTGCCGTCGCCCTCAAGCCGCCGCCGAGTTCGAACGGTGCGCAGCGCGTCGTCGCCGAATACGGAAGCAACGTGATGCGCTTCGAGGAGTTTCAGGTCAGCAGCGTCGCCACCAAGAGCGTCACCTTGAGCGTCGCCATGCTGAAGGGGCGCGCCGCCGTCGAAGCGCGGACGGTTCGCTTCACGGTGAAGAAGCGCGGGCAGCCGTTCAAGGAGATCGTCTGCGGCGCTGCTCCCGATTCGCCACAGCTCACCTTCGGAGGCCTCAAGGTGACCCGCGCGACGTACAACGTGTCCTGCAAGGCGGAGGACTTCACGCTCGAGATGTCGGGCGACGCCGAGCGGCCCATCGCCGGCGTGGTCACCTACCGCGGCGAGCGGTTCCCAGTGAAGACGGTGTTCGAGACCGCCGAGAAGGGACAGAGCGCGCACATCGGCTTCGTCGTGGAAGACGGCGCTGGTTGGCTGGCCTCGTCGGACATTCAGGGCGCGACGTGGGTGTCGCCGACCATTCGCCCCGAGGCTCGCGAGGCGGTGGTGCTCGCCAACTTCGCCTGGGCGTCGCGGCGAAACGTGGTGATGGAAGGCACGTCGGGGATCACCGTTCTGCGTTGAGCCGGCTCGACCGAGGGCTCATCGCCGGGCCCTCGGTCTTCGGTCGAGCAAGCACTCGACTCCGCCTTCCTCTCACGGTTTCCACTTCGCGTGCCGCGTCAGCCACGACTGCCCACCGCGCCCGTCGCGCACCACGAAGAAGAAGGTGACGTCACGCGGCTCCCGTACGCTCGAGTCGGGCTGCCAGCGGCTCCTCTGCCGTTCCGTCATGCCGTTGAAGTCGGTGCCGCCGGTCTCGAAGGACGACATGCTGCCCAGCGTGGTGTACCAGGCGATCTTCCAGCTCTCGACGAGGCTCACTGGCGTCAGCTGGACGCTCGGCACCGTGTAGGGCTCTTCGAGCTCGCTGAAGTCCATCGGCTCGAGCCGAACCTCGCCGTAGCCCGACAGCTCGGCGACCTCGTCCTCGGGCCAGGGCGTGCCGTTGCGCAAGATGCCCGGGAGCACCGGCGTCACGTTCTCCTGCATGGAGGGGAAGAACTGGCACTGCACCACCATCAACTTCTGGGCGTAGATGTGCTCGTCGGTGTCGCTCGCCTTCACCTCGAGCACCACCGGAATACGAATGCCGCCGAGGCCCTTGGCGCTGTCTTGAATGAGGGTCTCGAGCAAGAGCGGCTGGCCGTCGGGCAAGAGCGCGGTGCCGAGCAACGGCTTCGAGGGCGAGCTCCCGTCGAGCGTCACCGTCCACTCTCCGGCAGGCCGCTTGCCGCTGGTGAGCTCGACGAAACGATCGGTGTTGTCACACTCGCGATCGCCCTGCGCCACGCACGCCCGCAGCTTGTACGACAGCTCGCGCCCACCACCTTGCGGGTCGACCACGAGCGCCTTGTAGGTGAGCGGTCGTTGACCGATCGCGAGCAGGCGCTGGAGCAGCGCAGGATCGAGCTGGCTGGCGTCTCCGCTGGAGCCGAGGCTCACCAGCAGGCGCGGATCACACGGAGCGATCAGCACCTCCGGGCTCTCGAACGACGCCGCGATGATGCGCAGATCGACGACGCTCGTCGGGCTGGGCAGCGGCTGCGTGCAGGCGCCGAGGATCGCCAGGCTGAGCCACCACGCGCGCATCAGAGCTGTCCTTTCACGCCGAGAATCGGGAGGAAGGGAATGCCGGGCACGTCGACGCCGTACCGCCCGCGGAACTCGTACTGGGTCGCCTCGACGTTCACCTGGTTGTAGACGTTCTGAATGTCCAAATAGACGTTCAGCGTCCACTTCTCGAAGACGAAGTACTTGTCGATGCGAACGTCGAGCTGGTGGAAGTCCTTCACCCGCGCCGAGCGGAACTCGCCGAAGGTGTTCGAGTAGCGGTTCGCGTCGAGGCGTTGGAAGTCGGCGTCGTGAATGAGTGGGGAGCTGGGCCGCCCGGTGACGTAGCGGAAGCGCGCGCCGAGCTCGAAGCCGTACGGGAAGCGGTAGCTCGCGATCGCGGTCAAGATGTGGGTCTGGTCGAAGCTGCTCACCACGTAGTCTTGAGCGCTCCCTGCGCGGCGCTCCTCGCTGCGAGAGAGCGTGTAGGCGAGCCAGCCGAAGAAGTTCTTCGTCACCTCGTGGCGGAGCAGCACCTCGACCCCATAGGCCCTGCCCAGGCCCGCGTTCGCGGCGCGGTAGGTCGTCACCGAGCCGTCGTCGTTCACGATTCGCGCCCCTGGAGAGACGACGTTCTCGAAGCGCCGGTTGTAGAAGCCGGTGACGTCGACGTTGATGACGTCGGTGATCTTCTGCGCGACTCCGAGCGACATCTGGAACGCCTTCTCGTGGTTGAGGAACGGCGTGCCCAAGGGAGGCGGCTCCATGTCGGTGGCCTGCGGCGGCTGGGTGTAGAGCCCGACCGAGCCCTTCAGCGCCGTGCCGTCGAAGGGCTCGAAGCGCATCCACAGGCGGGGGTCGAAGGCGTTGCGCGTCTGCGTCCCCAGGAAGGCGATCGACGAGCGCAAGCCGGGCGTGAAGGTGAACTTCCCCAGCTTGAGATCGCCCTCGACGTAGACCGCGCCGTCGAAGGTGGGCACGGTTCGGCCGATGCGCTGCACCTCGGTCTTGGGTTCGGCGCCCGGAAACGAGATGAACTGAGTGCCCGAGATCACCGGCAGCTCGGCCGACCCGACCAGGGTCTGCTGGAAGACGTCGGCGCCCGCGCGCAGGGTGACGTACTTGCCGAGATCGACCCCGAGATCCTGGCGCACGCCCAGCGTCCACCGATCGGCGTTCAGCTTCGCGATGCCGAAGTCGACCGAGGCGAGATCGTAGCCACCGTAGGGGGTGAGCTTGAACTGCACGTTGCCGCGCCGGTAGTTCCAGGTGCCGATCACCCGGTGGAAGAGCGTCTTGAAGGCGACCGAGATGTCCGCGTTGCGGTTTCCACCGGTGGCGACGACCTTGAGCTGGTCCTCCGAGCCGAAGGCGAACAACGAGTAGGTCGAGCTGCCCTCGGCGGGGTTCGACGAGCGTTTTCCGCCGTCGATTCGCACCTGATAGTCCCAGTACGTCGGGAGAATGGTGATCGCCCCACCTTGGGGATCACGAGGGAGCACGAGCGGCAGGAGCACGTCGATGTAGCTGCGGCGCGCGGCGGCGGCGATCGACACGTCCTTGGTGAGCGGCGCTTCGACGAAGATGCTCGAGTCGAGGAAGTCCACCTTGGCGACGCCGTGCCAGGTGTCGGACGCGCCCT
>Ga0268298_10005097_pt1 | contig 12463 bp, 11 predicted proteins | sample WWTPWeurt_MetaG_FD_194462 | JGI IMG/M metagenome (GOLD analysis project Ga0268298, IMG submission 194462) | Activated sludge microbial communities from WWTP in Nijmegen, Gelderland, Netherland - WWTP Weurt | ecosystem: Engineered > WWTP > Aerobic digester > Activated sludge | place...
AGCTGGCCAACGTCGGCGAGAGTGGGGAACCTTTGAGCCAAGCCCTCCGGAGATTTGACGAGTTTCGACGACGGACCTGACGCTGTTGGGCTCTCACAGTTGCCGGACCAGAGTGCGGCGAGTTCATCCACCCGCTGCACATCCCTTGCGAGGAGGAGGAGGACACTCACGAGCGGTGCACTTGGGTCGGCCTTGCTGTTCTTGAGCTTCGATAGATAACCGACGGAAAGTCCCAGGATTGGCTCGAGGTCCTTTTGACGCAAGCCTTCCTGCCCCAAAGTAGCCAGCGCTTCTCGCGCTCTCCTTCCGAGTTCCGCCCCATAGACGGGCTCCATCGCGGCGTCGAGCGCCGCGGCGGACTCCCGCGTGAGAAGCCAAGCCCCGCAAGCATTGCAGGTAGGCAGCGCGAGGTCCGCAGGGATTGGAAGCTGAGGCACGTTGCGATACGCGCACCGCCGGCCTACACCCTTGCGTTTCTCGACGACTTCATGGCCACACACCACCTCGTCGTGCTCGTTAGTCATTTGGACCTCCTACTCTTCGCCGCCCGGCACGGTCTTGCCGTCGCGGCAGCGCATGTCGCGATCCGGTTCATGAATTGAGACAAGCAGGCATGTGCGTCCCGCACGGTTCCGGCTCAATTGGACGCCGACGTACCAATGCCGCCTCTCCGTCAATTGAAACCGCTCCACGACATCGTCGCATAGGGTTATTCCGTACGCGCCGTATTGGAACGACTCGTCCTTTCGTTGGACCTTGTAGAAGCAACCGGCACGCAATTCCAAAATCACGCGTTCTGCAAACTCTTGTACCGACACGGCCGTTTCGAAGATGCCCAGGAGCCGATTAAGATCGCGCCCATGAGGGACTTCCACCCCTCCCTCATCAAGTGCGGCTTGAATATCCGCGAGAGGATAGAGAGGTTCTTCTTCCATTCGAGGACAAGGACACCTGCTTGTAGCGTTGGACTGAGTCCAAGTCAAGCCCAGATTTGGACTCAGTCCATCCAGATGCCTTTGAGTGTTCGTACGGTTGCCACTTCGCCCGTCTGTGCGTTCCAAAAATTCTGCCGCCGGTTTTCCAGAACTCTGGCCGCAATAGACTCCTGTTGCCTCTCGTCTTGGAGAGCCTCTGCAAGCAAGTGTTTCGTGCGTACGCATGGGCCGTCGAGGCGGAGCAGCCGACCGCGCTCGAGGATGCGGTCTACCGCGCTACACGACGAGGACCTCGGCGAGGCCATCGGCGCCCGGCGCTTGGGGTGCTTGTTGGTCTTGAAGATCGTCGCTCGTCGCTTCACGTGGCGATCATTCACCGCGTCGTAGAAGACGTTGGCTGCGTCATCGCCCTAGGCAAGGTACTCAACCTCGTCGACGACGAGGACGTGCGGTCATACGTAGGCCGCCCAGCACCTCCCGCATGCGGACGAACACCCGCGCGATCGCGCACGTCCTCGCGCGCCGCGAGCAGGCCCACCCGCTCGGAGGGCGGCGAGATAACGGACTGCCGGATCGGGACCTGCGGGAACGCTAGCTCCAGCAGGTGCTGAGAGAGGTCGTGCATCCGCCGCGCCGCAGCTCGGGCACAGGCCTCCCCCCTTGCACGAGAACGCCAGCGCGCTCGGCCTGTCAGTCCGGCCAGCGCAGGCGAATGAAACCGGCCTCCGCGACCAAGAAGGCAGTCCTCGCCTGCAGCAAGTGCCTCGACCCACTGCCGGAGCCACCCGCGCCGCACGCGCTGAACCTCGCCAGCGGAACCCATACTTGCACGCAAGCCCGTGCACCCCCGCGAACACCCCACGCCCCAACCCCACCACTTGCACGCAAGCATTCTTATCTATTTTCCCCGCCCACTTCCGTACCCACCCTCCGCCCCATGCACCTGCTCACCCCCGACGAGCTGGCCTCCGAGCTCCGCCTCACCCGACGCGCGATCTACCGCCTCGCGGCCTCGCACCAGCTCCCGCACCTGCGCGTCGGGCGGCGCTTGCGTTTTGACCGGGACACGATCGAGGCTTGGCTTCGGAAGATGCAGCGAGCCGCCTCGGAGGAGGATTCCGATGGTGGCAAAGAAGTGGAGAGGCAAGTGGGTCGTCGACTTCGGGGGAGAGGACGGAAAGCGTCTTCGGCGGGTGTCGCCGGTCCAAACGAAAGAAGGAGCGAGGACGTTCGAGCGGTCACTCATGGGGAGTGGCCCGGCGATGGGAGCAAGAAGCTCATCGATATCGACGCCCTCCTTGGACCCGAGGCCTGAGGTTCCGAGCTTCGCAGCGTTCGCGCCTGAGTGGCTTCGAACGTATGCGGCGACGAACAACAAGCCCTCAGAGGTGGTGGGCAAGGAGTCTGTGCTCCGCGTCCACCTGATCCCGTTCTTTGGTAAGCGAAAACTAGACGAGATCACCGCGAAGGACGTCGAGGCCTTCAAGGGCGAGAAGCGAGCGAGCGGCCTCGGGCCGAAGACGGTGAACAACATGCTCACGATCCTGCGGAAGCTCCTGGCGACCGCGATCGACTGGGAGCTGATCGAGAAGCTCCCGCGGATCCGAAGGTTGAACGTCGCGCCGGCGAAGTTCGACTGGCTCACAAAGGAAGAGGCGAATCGGTTCCTGAAAGCCATCGACGAAAACTACCCGGCCTGGCGCCCGCTGTTCTGGCTGGCGCTCCGGACCGGGCTCCGGCGTGGGGAGCTGTTCGCGCTCAAGTGGGAGGACATCGACCTGACGGCGACGACCGTGACGGTGCGGCATTCGGTCTTCCGAGGCCGGCTCTACGCACCGAAAGGCGGGAAGGCGCGCACGGTGCCGCTGACGCAGGACGTGACCGAGGTGCTGAAGCAGGCCCAAAGAAGCGAAAGGGACGCGTTCCTGTTCCCCTCGAAGGACGGAAAGCTCTCCCGGCACCAAGGCCACGCCGATCGGCCCCTCAAAGGCGCCCTGAAGCGCGCAGGCTTGAGGCCGATCCGGTTCCACGATCTCCGGCACTCCTTCGCGTCCCAGCTCGCCTCGGCGGGCCGATCGCTGAAGGAGGTGCAGGAGCTGCTCGGCCACGAGTCGATCGCGGTGACGATGCGCTACGCCCACCTGGCTCCAGGTCGGATGCGGGAGGCCGTAGCGGTGCTCGATGGGGATGTTCCAGATGTTCCAAGCGCCAAGAACTCGGAACAACCGCTGGAACAAAAACAAAAAGAGCCAGGTCCTTTCGAACCCAGCCCGTTGTCCAAACCTCAGATTTTCAGAAATAGCGGGGGCAGGATTTGAACCTACGGCCTTCGGGTTATGAGCCCGACGAGCTACCAGACTGCTCCACCCCGCAACAGGTGGTGGCGGTCTATACCTGGCCTGGCCTGGGGTCAAACAAAATATCGTGCCCTTCGAAAGAGCGCAGGATTTCCTCGGTGTGCTGGCCGAGGCTGGGCGCCTCGGAGAGCGTCGCGCGGGCGATCGGGGCCTGAAACGTAGGCTGAATTCGAAGGGGTGAGGCGGCGTAGCCGTCGACGAAGGCGCCGCGGGCCTTGAGCTGGGCGTCGGCCTCGACCTCGGACATCTCGAGGACGGGCTCGACGCAGCAGTCGATGTCGCGAAAGAGCGCGGTCCACTCGGCCTGCGTTCGCTCATTCAGTCGAGCCTGGACCTCCGCGCGAGCAACTCGGCCGGACTCCCCGGTGTCGAGACCGCAGGGGACGAGGTGCGGCAGATCGATGGCCCGCGCGAACATCTCCCAAAACTTCGGCTCGAGCGCGCCGACCGCGAGGAAGCGGCCGTCCTTCGTCTGGTACACGGAGTAGCAAGGACGAGAGCCGTCGAGGAGCTCCGCGCCGCGCACCACGCGCTCACCTCCGCGCAGGGCGCCAAAGGCTAAGGACGCGAAGCCGAGGGCCGCCTCCATCATCGCCACGTCGACGATCCCGCCCCGGCCGGTGGTGGCGCGAGAGAGCAAGGCCGCCATGATCCCCGAGATCGCGACCCAGCTCCCCGCGACGTCGGCGACTTGGATGCCCATCACCATCGGCGCAGAGGCGGGCCCGGTGATGCCGAGGGCGCCCGCGCGCGCGAGGTAGCCGACGTCGTGGCCAGCGCGCTCGGCGTCCGGGCCGGTCAGGCCAAAGCCGGTCAAGGAGCAGTAGATGAGGCGCGGCCGCTCGGCCATGAGCGCGACGGGATCGAGGCCCATCTTCGCCATGGTTCCGGGGCGAAAGCCTTCGATGAGCACGTCGGCCGTCAGCGCCAAGGATCGCAAGGCGGCTTGCGCGCGCCGATCCCGAAAGTCGAGGGCGACGCTCTTTTTGCCGCGGTTGAGCTCGCGAAAAGCCGTGCTGATCGGCGGATCGCCGGCCAGCGGGGGCCACCAGCGGGCGTAGTCGCCGCCGGGGGTCGCTTCGACTTTGATGACCTCGGCGCCGAGCTCAGCGAGGACGCGGGTCGCATAAGGACCCGGCAGGAGGCGGGTGAAATCGACGATCCGGACTCCGGACAGAGGGCCGACCGACGGCGTTGCTGCGGGTCGGCCCTCCGGGAGCACTGGTCTCAGCCCAGGATCTGCTGGAGCTTCAGCGCCAACGACATGTCGCCCTTGAGCTTCAGCTTGCCCTGCATGAAGGCCATCTGTCCGTTGAGGCGGCCTTCCACGAGATCCACGAAGTCCTTGGAGGTCATGGTGATCGTGACCTTGGGATCCGCGATGGTGCCCGCGACCACGAAATCGGCCTTCTTGGTGAGGTCCACGGCCCAGGTGCCGCCGTTGTCACCGGTCAGCTCGAACTGGTAGCTCGAGTTGATCTTGGCCGCGACGTCGGGGTTGTTCTTCAAACGGTCCGCGATCTTCTCTTCGAAGATCTGCTTCGGGGTCAGGCTCATCGTTCCCTCTCTTTCGGGTGATTGATTCGCGAATCAATCGACGGGCGGACTCTGCCAAACTCCCCCCGGTCAGGTCAACGACTGGAGATCGCTTTGACTCCCTGGGAGTGGAGGGATAGCCTAGTCGGAGGTGCATGATGTCCTTGGATAATCGGATCCAAGTCTACGAGGTCGGCCTCCGGGACGGCCTCCAGAACGAGGCGGCCTTCGTCCCCACGGACGACAAGCTGAAGCTCGCGGGGATGCTCGCCGACGCAGGCCTGCGCCGGATCGAGCTGACCAGCTTCGTCTCTCCTCGCTGGATCCCGCAGCTGGCCGATCACGCGGAGCTCACCCGGCGCGTGGAGAAACGCCCCGGCGTCAGCTTCTCGGCCCTGGTCCCCAACCTCCAGGGCCTGGAGTCCGCGAAGGCTTCGGGCCTCGAAGAGGTCGCCGTGTTCATGTCGGTGACCGAGAGCCACTCCAAGAAGAACATCAACAAGACCGTAGCCCAAGCCCTCGAGGTGCTCGCCGAAGTGAGCCACGCGGCCATCGCTTCGGGCCTGCGCGTGCGGGGCTATCTCTCCACCGTCTTTGGCTGTCCTTACGAGGGCAAGGTCGATCCCGAGAAGGTCATCGAGCTCGTTCATGCCCTGCTCGCCATGGGCGTCTATGAGGTCAGCCTGGGCGACACCATCGGCGTGGCCAATCCCCGGCAAGTCGGCAGCGTCGTGCGCCGCCTCCTCACGGAGGTGCCGGCGGAGAAGCTCGCGCTCCATATGCACGACACCCGCGGCACCGCGCTGGCCAACGTGCTGGCCGGGCTCGACGCGGGCATCCGGACCTTCGACTCGGCCTTCGGTGGGCTCGGCGGCTGCCCCTACGCGCCCGGCGCCTCGGGCAACCTGGCTACCGAAGATCTGGTGTACATGCTGCGGGAGATGGACTGCGAGACCGGGATCGATCTCGAGCGCCTCGTCGACGCGTCCATGCACATCACCTCGCTGATCGGGCGAACGTTGCCGTCGAAGGTGCTGCAGGCCGAGATCGCGCAGCGCCAGAAGCGCGAGAAGGCGGAAGAGAAGCGCGGTCGGCAGGGACCGCTGGCAGCAGCCTCGGGCGGCCAGCGCTGAATCCGTCGCGGCGCTGAAAGCCTTCGCGCCGAGCGGGATCGCCGAGAAGCCGGTAGAGACCGCTCAGACCTGCGGCGCGCCTTCGATGATCGAGTAGAAGTCGGCGATGACACCCTGGGCCGCGTCCTCGAGGCCGTGGGTGCCTTGGAGGATGCTCATCGTCCCAGCGGTGGTCTCGATGGTGATCCCGCCCGCCGATCCATGCAGCGAATACAGCGGATCGCTCGACTCGAGCGGGATCGGCTTCACCGAGGCCCGCACCGCGCCTTCGTCGGTCCGTACGATGTCCGCCACCAGGCGGTAGCGCGCCCCCGCGGCGGCCTTGCGCAGCTCATCGTCCTTGAGGAGCTCACAGCCCTCGCGGACGACGTCGACCACCCGGAGCGCCCCGCCCATCCAGACGTTGGCGAGCAAGGCGGCCTTGGCGGCGGCGTCCCAGCCGTCGACGTCCAAGATCGCATCGGACTCGGCGATGCCTTGGGCTTGCGCGCGGGCCAGGCCGCGGCTCCTGGTCGAGCCGTTCTGCACCGACTCGAGGACCAAGGAGGAGGTCCCGTTCAAGACGCCGCGGGCCCGCTTGACCTTGGTTCCCGGCGGCAAGCGCGAGACCCAGCTAAAGATCGGCAGGCCATCGAGGACCGTCGACTCGAAGCGGAAGGTGACGTTGGCCTTGGCCGCGCGGTGCCGCAGATCCCGGTACCCGAGCGCGATCGCCGACTTGTTGGTCGTGATGACGTGGGCGCCGAAGTCGAGGGCGGTCCGGAGGAAGGTCAGCGAGGGCTCACCGCTGCGAATGTTCTGCGGGACGCACTCGACGACCACCTCGGGGCGCACGAGCTCGATGGCCTTCTTGACGTCCGCAGGGCCGTCTTCGCCTAGGCCGTCAGCCTCGATATTCGCAACGGCTTCCAGGGGATCGACCCCCTCGGGGTTCAGCCGTCGACCGTGGTGAGCGGTCATGATCCCGACCAGGGATACAGGGCTCTCGCGGGGCGCGGCGCGCCGCAGAAATGCGCGTCCGAGCGAACCTCCGCCGATGAGCAGCGTTCGAAGCCGTCGGGTCTCTGCCACGGCGCCCTCATACCCCAATCCGCGGCCCCCCGCTACAGCATGAATCTGTGGGCCGCGCTTTTGCAGGAGCGCGCGGCGATGCGGGGAATCGCGTAGGCGAGAATGGCAGTTGCCCCTGAGCAGCGGCTTCGCTTCACATCGCTTGATGCGATCGGCCCCGCTCTTCCTCACGGCGTTCCTGGCCCTCGCTTGCAGCGAACAGCCGACGCGGCCGGTGCAGCCTCCGGTCCGAGGTCTGGGCGACCGGCTGCAGTCCTTCATGAGCTTCGAGCCCGAGGCTGGAAAATACGGCTGCCCCGTCTGCTCGCGGGCCGGCAGCCCAAACCTCGTCGCGATCGGCGACGCCAGCGACCCGGAGTTCCGGGCCGACCTGGCGGCGCTGGAGTCGCTCCTCAAGCAGAGGCCGGCGCTGAAGGCCTTCGCGGTGTCCACCGAGCGCTTCCTTGACGACGCGGCGGGAGGGACGGCGCTGCTCGCCCTTCGTCGCTCCCTCGGCTTGTCCTTCCCGATCCTCGTCATTCCCAAGGACACGGCCCACTACGCGGCGCGCGGCTACATCGACTTTCGTGAGCTCTACCCGGTCGCTGGACGCCGGACCGTGCTCCTCTCGGACGCCGAGGGGAAGGTGGTGTTCAAGGCCGAGCTGACGGCGGCGAACGCCGAGGCCCAGCTCGCAGCCTTGAGCGACCAAGCGGCGATCGTGAGCCAGGCGCTTTAAAACAGGCCGCTACCGGCCTCGGTTCGCTTTGGGCGCGCCAAAGAATGCCGCTCGGCCGGCCCGGATAGGTGTTGCGTCGGTGCACGCAGCTGACTATGGTCCGCCCGGGTTTTTGCAATGCGTAATACCTTGGATCGATCGACCCTCCTCTCTTTGGCGCGCGTCTCCGCGGGCCTGCTCCCCCTCGCCTGCGCGCTCGCTACGGGCTGCGGCGGCACGGACGCGCCGGCCGACTCGGGCGTAGAAGCGGACGCGGGCGTCGCGGACGTGGGCTTCTTGCCCCAGACGGACGCCGGTTTTCCGGACGCGGAGAGCCGCCCCGACGCCGGTCCGCGCGACTCGGGCCACTACTGCGTCGAGAATGACCAGATCACGGTGGGCACCAAGCACGTCATGATCGGCACCACCAGCACCGTGCCGACCAACCCCCAGGGCACGCGGTCCTCGATGACCTGCATCGCCACTCGCCCCAGCCTCAGCATCGGCGCCCCGGTCCGCTTGCGCGGCTGCGTCAGCTTCATCGGCGGCCGGCCCACGCAGGCCCAGCTCGACGAGATCGAGATCGCCGTCTTCCCGGCTCAGCTCAACGCCCAGCCGGTCGACCCGACCTACAACCCGGTCACGGGCTTGGATCGGACCCCGGCCGCGCGCATTCGTCCCAGCGTCACCAAGACCTTCTCGCAAAACTGCGAGCAGGGCGTAGAGGTCGAGATCGGCCGCGACACCACCGGCGTCAACGGCCTGGTCACCGACATCCCCTATACGCTCCGCATCCGGAGCTCTTCGGTCGCTGGCAACACCTGGCTCGACAGCTATCACTTCAACGTGACGGCGCGTTCGGACTTCCTCGAGCAGGGCAGCGCGAGCATCGATCGCTGTAACCCCCAGACCTGCTCCGCGCGCTTGAACATGACCTTCGTGAAGAAGGCGGCCTTCGCCGATATCGCGGCCCGCGCGGGCGTTCCGAACCTGGGCAGCCTCGACGACCACAGCGGCCCTGGCCACGTGCTCATCCAGGCCAACGACTGCCAGGACGTCCCGATGCGCCGCGTGATCGGCGGCTTCAGCCCGGTCCCGGCCGAGACGCGCTACTTGACCGGGGCCCTGGGCTTGCCGATGCCGGCCACCACCGAGACCTCGACCAGCGGCGTGATCCTCGGCCTCGGCTTCGCCGGGACCAGCAGCGCTGCGGCCTTGAGCGTCGCGGGCGCCGTGGCGCTGTCGAGGGATCTGGCCTGCACCGAGCAGTTTGGGGCCGCGCTGATCCCGGTGTACCCGGACGCGCTGTCGGTCATGCGCTCGGGCCGCGAGACCACCATCCCCTGACGTCGGCCTCATGGTCGCGTATCAGCCCCCGGATCCCGTCCTGTTGATGATCGGGGCGACCTTTCGCCTCGAGTCCTTGCGCGCCGCTGCGCTCCGCCTTCATCCCCTGGTCCGTGAGGACAGCGCGGCCCTGGCCCGCTTTGGGTTGGCGGCCGAGGCAGCCCAGAGCCTGGCTTCGGACGCCGCCGAGCTGGGCCGCATGGCGCAGGACGCAGTGCTGAGAAAGCACGACACCCCACTACAGATGGCTGAACTCCAGGAGTTGATGGCCCGGGTGCGAGGCTGGCTCGCGGAGCTCAGGGATGTGGCGCTGGTGAACCTGGCCCTGGATCGCCCGGCGGTGGCCCGGGTGGTGAGCCCCGAGCCCGAGATCCGGGACGGCTACGCCCGGGATCTGCTCCGCGAGCTGGAGGAGCGGGTGGCCGCGGCCAAGGACCTACGACCTCGGCTCGACGACGTGGGCATGGACGAGAAGTTCCTCGGCCGTGGGCGAAAGCTCGTACAGCAGCTCCAGACCGCGATCGGTAAGGAGGACATCGGCAGCGCCAACCTCCAGATCAAGACCCGCCGCTTCTATATGAAGAAGGCCCAGCTCTACCTCCTCCTCAAGCGGACAAATCGGTCGGCGATCTGCGCCTTTCGGGGCAATCCGGACCGCCGTGCGCAGTACCACCTGGATGAGATTGAGCCAGACCCGGAGATGCTGCGGTAGCTTGACGCCATCCCGAGCCGAGGGGATGCTCCTCCCCATGCGGATTCGCTCCCTTTTTGCATTGTTGCCGCTCACGGTCTTGGCCTGCGCGACGCCGAAGAGCTCTGGTTCGGGTGGTGGCTCGGCCCCGGTCGCGTCCCGGCCGGCGGGCCCGGTCAAGGCGACCGTTTTGCCTTCGGCCTGCAGCGAAGAAGGCAAGACCAGCGACGCCCGGGCGACCGACGTCGACGGCGATGGTCGGCCCGAGGTCATCAAGTACTACCAGACGATGGATGACCCTGAGCGTCCCGGCGAGAAGAAGTCCGCGCTGGTGCGCCAGGACATCGACCTGAACTGGGACGGCAAGATCGACGTCTGCCGCAAGTTCTCGGCGGCGGGCTTGGCTGTGCGCGAGGAGATCGACCTCGACTACGACGGGCGCATCGACGAGGTCCGCGTATACGAGGATGGGGTCATCGCCCGGTCCGAACGTGATCGCAATAACGACGGAAAAGCGGACGTCGTGCGCCGCTTCAAGGGTGGAAAGCTCCAGCAGAAGGAGATCGACACCAACGACGACGGCCAGGCCGATCGCTGGGAGTACTACGACGGCGACAAGATCGAGCGCGTCGGCATCGACATCGACCATGACGGGAAGGTCGACCGCTGGGCCAAGGCCGGCGGTTCGTAGGTCCCTCTCCCCCCTCGCCCGCTCGAGAGTTGCAGCCTCTCTCGCGCTCTGGGATGCTCAAGTCCTTGCTGCGCATCGCTCCTCCCCTCGCACTCGGCATCATCGCTGCGCTCGCCCTTGGCGGCTGTGCGGGCGAGGGCTCGACGCTCAACGACGGAGGTGTCTCTGAAGACGGCGCGAGCACGGGACGCGACGGAAGCGTCCGTGACGCCAGGCCCGGCCAAGACGCAGAAGACCTCTCGATGCTCGGCGCGCTGATCACGCCGCTGCCGGCGAACTTGATCGGCGTCCCGGAGGGCGGTGCCGAGGTGCTCTACGTCCGCGGCGACGGCACGCTGATGCGCTCCAACCCCGATGGTACGAACCCCGTCGAGCTCGGCATCAAACCCACGTTCGGCTACGGCCCGAGCCCCAACCTCTGGGTTTGGACCGGGGTGGATACCGACAATGCGCTGGGCACCATCAACCTCTACCGGCCCGGCGATCCGCGCGCGGTCCCGATCGCCGACTCGGCGGCGGTCGATCTGTTCGGGACCGACGAAGACGGGCATCGCGCGCTCGCCATGATCGACGCGGTGACCGTCGGGACCGGCGTGACGGCGACCCGCACGGCAGATCTGGTGTTCTTCGATGACCAGGGCGGAAAGCGCGTGCTCCTGCGCGGCCTCTCCATCGGGCACTGGGATCGGCGGACCCATCGCCACGTCAACAGCTGCACCCCGCTGGCGGACTTCCTGAGCGAGCCGGTCGCGGTCGTGCTGGCCTGCCCAGACGGAGCGACGACCCGAGCGGCCTACTTCATCGATCTGGTCACCGGCAACACCTCGACCGTCGCCGCCGAGGTGCTGTCCTTTCTGCGCGTCGGCAAGGATCGAAGCTATGCGCTCTTGGCCGATGATCAGCAGGGCTTCTTTGGCGTTGGCGCGGATGGGCGGGTCATCGATCTGCCCGAGCAAGATCGCCTCGAAAGCTTGGCCTTCCTCGACGGCCGGCGCTTCGCTTACACCACCTCGGGAGGACAGCTCTTGATCGCCTCCTGGCCGACCATGCTTCCCACGGTCGCGGTCCCAGCGGGGGCCGCGCGCATCGAGAGTGCCTCACCAACGGGCGAGCACCTCATCTTCCGGCAGATGAGCTCGATGATCGGGCTCCGCGACCTCTACTCCATCGCGACCACCACGGCTGCCCACCAAACCCCGCTGACCTTGGTCGCGGAGACCGACGGGTACCCGGGCGACGACGCCTTCTCCGAGGACGGAGCCTGGGCGCAGTGGTTTGAGGACGGAGACGCCAACTACATCGGGAACGCCGCCAATCGCCGAGTGGATGGGACCGGCAGCGCCAAGGTCCTCGGCCTCCGAGGCTACAACATCCGAAACACGGTGGACCCGGACCGGGTCCTCTTGATGGTGAACACCCGCTTCTCGGAGCAAACGCAGCGCCTGGTTTCCGACATGGCGACCGCGGCCCGCAGCGGCGCCAGCGAACCGACGGTGCTGGTACCCGGGGTGGACCCGGTGAGCTTCGCGGTCTTCGAGGAGCTGGATCGCGTCTTTTACCGGATCCCCGAGGGGCCGCACGCGGGGCTCTGGGTGCGCAGCATCCCTTAGTCCTGGCACCGCGAAGTTCTGACCGAGCGCAGACCGGTCAGAACTTCGCGGTGCCAGGACTAGCGTGGACTCTCGACCGCGAGACTGTAGGCAGCGCTCAACAACTCGAGCCTTTGGAGGGCGGCTTCGGCCGGGGATCAGCGCGGCACGCGCGCTGCATTACGTTGGTGGGCATGGAGGACGATGTTCTCGAGCTCAGGCTCTTCCGCGGGGGAGCAACCCGGGTAGACACGCGCATCTTTCCGGCTGCCCAAGTGCTCACGATCGGCCGCGCGAGCGATTGCGTCATCTGCCTCGATGAGCCGCTGGTAGGCATTCGGCACGCAGTGCTCTACTTGAACGCTGGACGTTGCTGCATCGGCAACGAGGACGGCCGCTCGGTCATCGTCGTCAAC
>Ga0268298_10005098_pt1 | contig 12461 bp, 5 predicted proteins | sample WWTPWeurt_MetaG_FD_194462 | JGI IMG/M metagenome (GOLD analysis project Ga0268298, IMG submission 194462) | Activated sludge microbial communities from WWTP in Nijmegen, Gelderland, Netherland - WWTP Weurt | ecosystem: Engineered > WWTP > Aerobic digester > Activated sludge | place: Netherlands...
TCTTCAGGGTGTCGATGTCCATGCGCGTGAGGTAGGCCATGGCCGAGTAGCCGGTGCCGAAGTCGTCGATGGAGAGCTGGATGCCGGCGGCGCGCAGGCGGGCCAGCTGGGCGGTGACGGCCGGTTGCTCGTCGAGGAGCAGGCTTTCGGTGATCTCGATGGCGATGCAGCTGCCCGGCAGTTCGAGGGCTTCGAGGCTCTCGAGCAGGACTTCGAGGGACTTGCCCTTGGCGAACTGCCGCGGCGAGGTGTTGATGGTGATCTGGATCGGGTGGGCTTCCCGGATCTCGGGCGGCAGGCTTTGCTGCCAGCGCCGGGCGGTTGCGGCGGCCTGCTGGAAAACCCAGGTGCCGATGGTGTCGATGAGGCCGAGCTCTTCGGCTACCGGGATGAAGACCGCGGGCGGAATCTGGCCGCGCTCCGGGTGCGTCCAGCGCAGCAGGGCTTCGGCCTTGTCGGGGCGGCCGCTGGCGAGGTTGAGGATGGGCTGGTAGTGCAGCGACAGCTGGCCTGCGCCGAGTGCGAGGCGCAGATCCTTGCCAAGCTGCAGGTGCTCCAGGGCGTTGGCCTGCATGGACGGCGAGAAATAGCTGAAGCGGTTTCGGCCGGCTTCCTTGGCGTGGTACATGGCCTGGTCGGCGTTCTTCAGGATGTCGGCGGGCGTTGTCGCGTCGGCCGGGCACAGGGTGATGCCGATGCTGGCCGAGACATAGGCCACGTCGTTGCCGAGCTGGAAGGGCTGGCAGAGGGACTGGATGATGTCCTCGGCGATCCGCTCGATGGGTGCCCGCTCGGACAGGCCGGGCAGCAGCACGGTGAATTCGTCACCGCCCTGACGGGCCACGGTGTCCGATTCGCGCAGGCAGGCAACGATGCGCCGGGCGGCTTCGACCAGCAGGCGATCGCCCGCTTCGTGGCCGAGGGTGTCGTTCACTTCCTTGAAGCGGTCCAGGTCGATGAACATGACTGCGACACAATCGTGGGTGCGGTGGGTGCGCTTGACGAATTCGGCCAGCCGGTCGTTGAGCAGGCGGCGGTTGGGCAGGCCGGTGAGCGCGTCGTAGTTGGCCTGCATCCAGATCAGGGCTTCGGACTGTTTGCGCTGGGTGATGTCTGTGATCACGCCGACCAGTCCGCCGAGCTGGCCGTCGGCCTTGAAATACGTGGCCTTGTTGAAGATCACGTCGCGGCGCTGGCCGTCGGCCGACTCGACCGAGGCTTCGTAGGTTTGCACGCCGGGGGTGTCGAACAGGGCCTGGTCGGCGGCGTGGTAGCGCTGGGCCAGATCAGGCGGCGACAGCTCGAATACCGAGCGCCCGATGATCGCGTCGCGAGGGCTCCCGAGGAAGGCTTCGAAGGCCTTGTTGCAGCCGACGTAGCGGGCCTGTTCGTCCTTGAAAAAAAGCGGGCTGGGGATGGCTTCGATGAGCTGGCCGATGAAGTTGAGCTGCTCGGTGGCAGTGCGTTCGGCGGCGCGGCGGGCGGTGATGTCGATCAGCATGCCGATGATGGCTGGCTTGCCGGCAAACTCGGTGCGGGTTCCGAAGACTTCCAGCTCAAGTGCCCGCCGCTCGCGATGGGTGCCGTGGAAGGTGTAGTGAGCCGTTTCGGCGTGCCCGTCGATGCGCTTGTCGATGGCTTCCTGCACCTTGTCGCGGTCTTGGGGCTCGATCAGATCGGCGGGGCCGAAGCGGCCGCAGATGTCTTTCTGGGCGTAGCCGAACATTTCGGCAAAACGCGGGTTCACGTAACGGAAGAGCCCGTTCTGGATGATGTAGACGCCGATCAGCGCGTTGCGCAAAAGGCCAAGGAATAGCCCGTCCGCCTCGCGGATGAGGTCTTCGGTCAGGGGTACGTGCGTGAGCGGCATGGGCGGGGTTCGGAAGTCTGGCTGGGTATTTTAGGTGTCGTCGCCGGCGGTGAGCGGGGCACTGTTCGCGAGTTGCTTGCGATAGCGCTCCGGCGACAGGCCGGTCCAGCTGGTGAAGGCGCGGTAGAAGGCCGAGGTGTCGGCATAGCCCAGGTCGGCGGCCACGCGGGCGATGGGCTGGCGGGTTTTGGTGAGGCGGGCCAGTGCGATGTCGCGGCGCAGGGCTTCCTTGATGCTGCGAAAACTGGCGCCTTCCTCGTCGAGCCGGCGGTGCAGGGTGCGTGGCGACATGTGCAGGCGCTTGGCCACTTCGTCCTGCGACAGGCTGGCCGGCAGGGCGTCGCGGATCAGGTCGCGCACGCGCAGCACGGTGGCGCGGTCGCGCCGGTAAAGCATGCTGATGCGCCCCGGCGCGCCCTCGAGAAAGCTCGCCAGCGCCGCTTCATCGCGGCGGATGGGCAGGTCGAGTAGGGTGGCGTTGAAACGGGCGGTGAGCCGGCTGCCGCCGACGAAGCTGGATCGCTCGGTGTACACCAGCGTGTAGTCATCGGCATGGGCCGGGCGGCTGAACGGAAAATCCACTGAATCCAGCGCCAGCCCGCGCCCGACCAGCCAGCATGACAGGCTGTGGATGAGGCGCAGCAGCCATTCGAAGGCGAACACGCGGGCCGGGTCGTCGGGGCCGGCCATGAGCGGCGCGGCCTCGGTGATCCGCAGCTCGGCCCGGTCGACGCTGCGCTCGATGCTGACTGCGAGGTCGGGCAGCACGATCGACAGGAAGCGTCGCGCCCGGTCGAGGCCGTCGGCCAGGCTGGGGGCGCCGAGCATGCCGCGGCACAGGAATTCGAAGCTCCCCGGCCGCATCCGGGTGTCGAACAGCCCGAAAGCTTCGTCGTCCAGATCGGCGATGATGCGGTTGTAGAGCGTGGCGTAACGATTCACCGGAACCCGGCTGGCCGTGTCTGCAAGATTGATGTCGAGGCCGGCAAGCAGGTGGACAGGATTTTTGTTGCGATGCAGCATGCCCGACAGCATGCCGCTGACGAAACCCATTGAAACGCTTGTAAGTTTGCGGTTGTGGCTGGCGGGCAAGGGACATTCTCCGTTCCGGTTAGCCGTGCTGAAGGGAGTAAATGCAGCTTGGCGGATTTTGCACGAATCCCGTCGCAAACGGCAATGGCAAAGGCGTGAGCAGGCTCCTAATATGTGCGGACCGATAAACATGATGTGGGGGAGACAACCATGACCGACCTGAGCGTTGCCAAGAAACTCGTCGCTTACAAGCCCAAGAACAAGGTGCGTTTCGTTACTGCTGCGGCGCTTTTCGATGGCCACGATGCGTCGATCAACATCATGCGGCGGATTCTTCAATCCACCGGCTCCGAGGTGATCCACCTCGGGCACAACCGTTCGGTAGGCGAGATCGTCAATGCCGCGCTGCAGGAAGACGTGCAGGGCATTGCGATCACGTCCTACCAGGGCGGTCACGTAGAGTTCTTCAAATACATGATCGACCTGCTGCGCGAAAACGGCGGCGAGAACATCAAGGTCTTCGGCGGCGGCGGCGGCGTGATCGTGCCGGCCGAGATCAAGGAACTCCAGGAATACGGCGTCACCCGCATCTATTCGCCCGAAGACGGCGCGGTGCTGGGCCTGCAGGGCATGATCAACGACCTCGTCGAGCGTTGCGACCAGGATCTTTCCGGTGCCGTGCCCAAGGGCGCCGACACCATCATCGCCGCGCTCAAGTCGGGCGACCGCCGGGCGCTGGCCCGCGTCATCACCGGCCTTGAAAACGGTGTCTATGGCGACGAAGTCAAGGCCGCGCTGATCGAAGCCGCCAAGAGCCTCAAGGTGCCGGCCCTCGGCATCACCGGTACCGGCGGCGCAGGCAAGTCCAGCCTCACCGACGAACTGGTGCGGCGCTTCCGCCTCGACCAGGAAGACAAGATCAAGCTGGCGATCATCTCCATCGACCCGTCGCGCAAGCGCACCGGCGGCGCGCTGCTGGGCGACCGCATCCGCATGAATGCCATCGAGCACCCGAACATCTTCATGCGCTCGCTGGCCACCCGCGACACCGGCAAGGAAGTCTCCGTGGCGCTGCCCGAAGTCATCGCCGCCACCCGCCTGGCCGGCTTCGACATGGTGATCGTCGAAACCTCCGGTATCGGCCAGGGCGACGCTGCCATCGTGCCCTTCGTCGATGTCTCGCTTTACGTGATGACCCCCGAGTTCGGCGCCGCCAGCCAGCTCGAGAAGATCGACATGCTCGACTTCGCCGATTTCGTGGCGATCAACAAGTTCGACCGCAAGGGCGCCGAAGACGCGCTGCGCGATGTGAGGAAGCAATACCAGCGCAACCGCGAGCTGTTCAACACCAACACCGACGAAATGCCGGTGTTCGGCACCATGGCCGCCCGCTTCAACGATGACGGCGTGACCGCGCTGTTCCAGGCCCTCGCCCCGGCGCTGGCCGCCAAGGGCCTCAAGCTGTCCAAGGCCAAGCTGCCGATCGTGGGCGTCAAGGCCTCGAGCCGTGGCCGTGCCATCGTGCCCGCCGAACGCGTCCGCTACCTTGCCGAAATCGCCGACGCGGTGCGCGGCTACCACAAGCACACTGCCGCTCAGGCCCGCGTGGCCCGCGAACGTCAGGCCCTGCGCATCTCCAAGAACCTGTTCGAAGGCTGCAAGAAAGACGCCGGCTCCTTTGACGAGCTGATCGAATGGAAGGACGGCGAACTCACCGGCACCTCCAGGAAGCTCCTCGACATGTGGCCGAAGACCGTCGAGCTTTACGCGGCCGATGAATACGTCGTGAAGATTCGCGACAAGGAAATCCGCACTCAGCTCACCTCCGAATCGCTGTCCGGCAGCAAGATCCGCAAGGTGGCCCTGCCGCGCTTCGAAGACGACGGCGAAACCCTGCGCTTCCTGATGAAGGAGAACGTCCCCGGCTCCTTCCCCTACACCGCCGGCGTGTTCGCCTTCAAGCGTGAAGGTGAAGACCCCACCCGCATGTTCGCCGGCGAAGGCGACGCCTTCCGCACCAACCGCCGCTTCAAGAAGGTCTCCGAGGGCATGCCGGCGCACCGCCTGTCCACCGCCTTCGACTCGGTCACGCTCTACGGCTGCGACCCCGACCCGCGCCCCGACATCTACGGCAAGATCGGCAACTCCGGCGTGTCCATCGCCACCCTCGACGACATGAAGGTGCTCTACGACGGCTTCGACCTGGTCAACCCGACCACCTCGGTGTCGATGACCATCAACGGCCCGGCGCCCATCATCCTGGCGATGTTCTTCAACACCGCCCTCGAGCAGCAGCTCGCCAAGTTCAAGGCCGACAACGGCCGCGAGCCCACCGAAGACGAAGCCGAGAAGATCCGCGAGTGGGTGCTCGCCACCGTGCGCGGCACCGTGCAGGCCGACATCCTCAAGGAAGACCAGGGCCAGAACACCTGCATCTTCAGCACCGAGTTCGCCCTCAAGATGATGGGCGACATCCAGGAGTTCTTCGTGCACAACAAGGTGCAGAACTTCTACTCGGTGTCGATCTCCGGCTACCACATCGCCGAAGCCGGCGCCAACCCCATCAGCCAGCTCGCCTTCACGCTCTCCAACGGCTTCACCTACGTCGAGAGCTACCTGGCCCGCGGCATGCACATCGATGATTTCGCGCCCAACCTGAGCTTCTTCTTCAGCAACGGCATGGACCCGGAATACTCCGTGATCGGCCGCGTCGCCCGGCGCATCTGGGCGGTGGCCATGAAGAACAAGTACGGCGCCAACGAGCGCAGCCAGAAGCTCAAGTACCACGTCCAGACGTCGGGCCGTTCGCTGCACGCCCAGGAGATGGACTTCAACGACATCCGCACCACGCTGCAGGCGCTGATCGCCATCTACGACAACTGCAACTCGCTGCACACCAACGCCTACGACGAGGCGATCACCACGCCGACCGAAGAGTCCGTGCGCCGCGCGATGGCGATCCAGCTCATCATCAACCGCGAATGGGGCCTCACCAAGAACGAGAACCCCAACCAGGGCGCCTTCATCATCGACGAGCTCACCGACCTGGTCGAAGAGGCCGTGCTCAAGGAGTTCGAAGCCATCAGCTCCCGCGGCGGCGTGCTCGGCGCCATGGAGACCGGCTTCCAGCGCGGCAAGATCCAGGAAGAGTCGCTCTACTACGAGCACAAGAAGCACGACGGCTCCTACCCGATCATCGGCGTGAATACCTTCCTCAACCCGAAGGGCATGGCTCAGCAGGACATCGAACTGGCCCGTTCCAGCGAGGACGAAAAGCAGGGTCAGCTCACCCGCCTCGCCGACTTCCAGACCCGCAACGCCGACCAGGCTCCCCAGTGGCTGGCCAAACTGCAGCAAACCGTCATCGAAAACGGCAACGTTTTTGCGGTGCTGGTGGAAGCGGTGAAGTACTGCTCGCTGGGGCAGATCACCACGGCGCTGTACGACGTGGGTGGCCAGTATCGGCGCAGCATGTAAGGCTTCGCAACCATCAGAAGAGAAGAAGACCCCTGGTAAAGGGGCTGCAAAGCACTACGCCGCCGCAAGGCGCCGTAGTGCTTTGACTTGATGGGTGGTAGGTGGCTGACTCCATGACGGAGATGGCGCGCTGGAGAACAAACGGAAAGCGTGTCGTTGAGCGCCGTGCTGCGGGATCCATTTCTCAGCCAGCCTTCGACCGTCTGGATATGCACACCGGAAATTGTCGCCACCTCGGCTTTCTTCATGCCGAATTGCGTGTGCAGTCGAATTACCCTCTTCCGGAACTCTCCTGACCCTCGGCCCCAGGTTTGCGTGCGTCGATCCTGTTCATACCTTGGTCATGACGCAAGGGGGGTGGGGGGATGCTCCCGGTTGACGACGGGAAGCAAGAGCAGGATGGCGGTTGAGTTTCCTACCCTTTATCGTCAAGAACGGTGCAGAAAATTTCGCACCGTTCTTGCTGCACTATTTCGTAACCGGCATTTACGGAGAGGCCGTTATGCTCAAGTGCCAGTGGCTCAAATGCGCCGCGTCGATCTGTACGCGGGCTGGTTTGATCCAGGCAGGCACATTCGGGATCGGCAGGTTCGGTGAGGTCGAGAATTTGCCGTCCACCAGCGCCAGCTTAATGAACGACGGGCCGATGTAAATCACGCGCGTGCTGGCGGCAGGCGCTTCCGCATCCAGCAGCGCGCGGTTGGCTGCGATCCATGCCTGGAGTCGCGCCAGTTGAGGCTTGTCTGTTGCATTTGTTACCACTTCCTGGCGAGCCGCGTTGAACATTTGCTGGATTGCAGTACCGTCGCCCTGGCCTCCCAGCGCATCGGTGTAACCGCCTTGACCATCCGCATAGCGCAGGTCGATCTGCTGGCCGTCGCTGTGGCCGCTGTGGCCCAGGATGGAGCGGCCGGTCGAGGTTTGCGTCACATGCATGCCGCTGATGTCGTCGAAGCGGTAAGCACGTGACTGCAGCCATGTGATGGTTTTTTGGGTCGCCCACGAATCGCCGCCGACATCGCGTGAACCGTAGCGGCGCGCGCCAAGGCCAGTTTCATTGTTGGCCAGATATAGCGGCGTGAAAGCGGTATCGCTATTGAACGACACCTGGCCGCCTTCCTGCGGATCGGACGTCACTTCGGTATCTTCCAACGTGCCTTTGATGCGCATGGTGACCGCCACCTTTCCGGACGTTTTCGCGCCGGAAAACGTGGGCAGCGACATGCTGGTGAACTTGATCTTGCCCTTGCTCATCGTGTGCGCCTGACTCAGTAGGTTGTCCGGCGCGAATTGCGGATTGTCGCCGCTGGGCGACACGCTGATGGTCACTTCGGTGATCTTGGCGTCGGCCGGCGAGAACTCAATTTCTAGTGGCACCGTGTGGGTGGGGTCGGTTCCAGTCAGCTGGGTCGAGAGGTACGGGCCGGGCAGGTTAGCTTGCAGCTTGATCGGCTGCAGTATCGGGTGCGCATCTTTGTTCGGCGTCAGGAACTTGGCCGTCGTGACTTTAAGGCCTACGCAGTCGGTCGACAGTTCGACTGTGGTGACGGTCGCCAGGTTGCTGTCGCCGATGTTGGTGGCGCTGACGGCGCCGCCCAAGGTGATCGGCCCTTGCTTGGCCTGTGCGCTGACGTCGATGCAATCGGTTTTGGTGATCGTGCCCTGCGTGAAGTGCGACTGGTTGACGGAGCCGCTGGTCGACAGCACCTTGCTGGGCAGGCCGGTGACGGAATACGACCAGGTGTCGTTGTACTGGCTCTGCTGCGTCGTGTAGTTGGGGTATTCCTCCGTTGAGACCGTGATCTTTACGCCGACGTTTTGCGTGCCCATCGGCACTTCATAAGAGATCGGCGTGGTGATGGTGGAATTCTGCGTGGCCGCGGTGGCGCTGAACGTTTGCGCGCCCTTGGCCAGCGCGGACACGCCGCTCGCCTGGGCGCGCTTGGCCGGGAGCTCGCGTACGGCCGGGATGTCGCGTAGGGCTGGCGCCTTGCCGTCCTGCGTTTGCGTGCTGGTGACGAAGCTGGCCGCCGGGCCAGCTGCCGCCGCGGCTTTCAGGCCGACCTTGGTGGGCGTGTAAGTGATTGATACGTTCGCCGTGGTTGTGCCCGCCAGGATGATCGCGCTGGCAGAAACCACGTTCGGGTTCTCCAGGTCGTTCAGGGTTAGCTGGTATGTGTCCGGAATCACGTTGTCAAAGCTGAACTGGCCATTGGCATCTACCGGCGCCACCAGCCGTAAGTGGGTGTTGTAGCCACGTAGCAGGATTTTCTTGCCTGCCAGCGTGGTCACAGGTACGCCGCCCGGTGCTATCAGTTTGCCGGCCATCTTGGCGCCGTGGTGGATCGCCATGAGTTCATAGGAGGATGCGAACTCGCCGTCTTTCGACACGAAGTTCAGCGATACCGTCAGCGCACCCGCCGGTAGGGCCGCCATCAGTTGCTGCAGCCTGGTGCCGGAGATCGTGAACGTCGTGCTGGCCGGATCGTAGGTCCAGTAGTTCTTCAAGCTGACCGCGGTATTGTTGGCGCCGATGGCCAGGCCGTCGCTGTCATCCCCGAGCTCGGTCGACGCTGCGCCTTCCAGCTTGAAGGTCAGCGTATTGCCGACGATGCTGTTGTTCTGTCCCAAGCCGCCTACCATCAGATTGGGCGGGTTTTCCGGCACGCTGCCATCGTCGCGCGGCTCCACATGCAACAGTGGCTCTTGCGGACGCTCTGTGACGATGGGAAGTGACAGCACGGTTGAGCCGTTCGGGCCGCTCAGTGTGAATTCCGCCTGCTGCGGAGCACCGGTATCGCCCGGCGTCGAGAAGCGCAAGGTGCCGTCTCTGAGCAGTACGTCGGTGACGGCACCGGCCACGGTGACTTTGTCGACATTTTCTGGCACGCCGATGTCGGCCAGCGGCAGCACCACCACTTCGGCGGGTTTTACGGGCGTCAGTTGCTGCACGTCGCTGGACGTGATCTTCCATGACAGGTTGGACGGATCGAACGGCAGCGTACGGTCGATGCGCAGCACGATCACATCAGATGGTGTCACGGTTGCACTGATGCTGATGCTTCCAGCAGCCACAGTGCCGTCGACTATGGTCGTGCCTGCTGGCACGGCCAGCAATTCGGCAAGAACATTAGCCGCGCCGGAAACGCCATTATTGCGGACGGATACACGATACGTGTATTCATAGATGGTTCTGCTGATGCGCTTCTCGGCCACCTTCCTTAGCTCGACCACTTCGAAGTGCGCGGCCGTGGCGGACTTTTTCAGCGCGGTCCCGCCTGTTTGCACTTTAACCGTGGCGTCAGTACTGTCCGTGCCCTGATCTCCGCCGCAACCGGCCAATGTGGCAGCCAGTATCGTCACGCAGAATGTTCCTTTTATCCACGGTTGCATTGCACACCTCCATGGTGGCGGCGTTGCCAGTAAGCCAGCGCCCCCATACCGGCCAGCATCAGCGGCAAGGTGCCGGGCTGCGGCACGCTGAAGCGCTTGGTCGTGCCACTGTCGAGTTCATCGAACGAATTCGGATTAACGATGGAGAACAGCTGCGAACCGGGTGTGCCTGCGCCCAAGTAGTCGAACGTCACGGAAAAGCCGCCCAGTGCATCGTCAAGGGCTATGCCGTCGGCCAGCGCCAGGCCATCGAAATAGCCCGCCGCGGGAATGCCGGTATCCGGTTGGATCAGCAGCAAGTCCCAGCCGGACGGGCCGGCTGAATCCGCCAAGTTGGCGAACAGGTTTTCATCGAAAAAGACCGTGAATTCATCTAGCGGCGCTCCCAATGTATCGTTGTGGATAGCGTAAACGAAACGCCAGCGGTCGCCGCTCAGCGCAGTCGATGTGAAATCGATGGTCGTTGCATGGGCTACAGAAAGTGGCAGGAACAGCGCTGCCAGCGCCATCGAAATCCCCCAGAACAAACTGCTCATAAGAAACCTCCATTTTTCAACAACGGGTAGGTATAAATTCAATGTGCATTTAATTAATTAGTTAGCAAAGACTTTTATGAAAATCAAGAAAATCCAAAATGGATGGCTATGGTTTGGTGTGTGTGACTGTCACGCGCCGTGAGGACTATCAATGCCCCATTTGCGATGACCGAACGTGAAATGGCCGTTTCCGTAGCATGTGGCGATTCGTGAATCGCGTTCTTCATGGCGTCGCCGGCGCACCGGCGGGCGGTGGCGATGGGGGGGGCAGCGAAGCTTTTGACAGGGCGCGCAGGCCGGGAGCGTGGCCGCCTGCAAGGCGTCCGGTATTTCAACCGCGGCGCTAGCCGTCGCTGGGTGCTGGAGAGCAACCCGAACCATAAGGCTGTCACTCGGGCGACATCCCCGCAAGCCATGAGTCCTGTATTGCCCTCGCCAACTTGCACGGGCCCGCCGGACAGCAGTCCTTTGGGGCCCGAAATTCTGGCTGTGTGGCGCCCTGAAAGGCACTCTACGCAGTCTGTACCCAATATTCACCCCAATGAGCCCCGCCGGCCCCGGCCGCTACCCAGCGCTTCCGAGCGTCTGACATGACTTCAAAAAGCACGAACCCCCGGGAAAACCGGGGGTTCGTCAGCAGTCTGAAACGGCGCCTCGGCGCCGTTTGTCATCGGGGCACGACGGATCTACTTTGCGCCGGCTGCCAGCCCATCCACCATCGCCCGCAGCGTCCTGATCTGGACGGCGTTTTTGGTGGCGTAGTCGGTGCCGGTGTAGCCCCACCAGTCCCAGCAGCCGTTGGGGTTGCGGAAGGGGATGGAGACGGCCTGGGGGTAGAGGATTACAAGGTGATTCTTGTCGGCCCAGCGGTCGTAGCCGGTGTTCTTGACGAAGGTGGTGCCGTTGTAAAGGCCGCCGCCTGGGGGCGGGGTGAGCGGGAGGTAGCTCTGGCCCTGCTTGCAGCCATGCAGCGCGATGTGGACGCGGCACTTTTCGCCCTTTGCGCAGGTGTTGGGCACGTAAGCCCAGCCGGTGCTGTCGAGGCCCGTGCTCCAGCTGAAGGCGCCGGCGCTACGGGCAGGAATGTAGGCACGCTGGTCGAACTGGATGAACTTGCCGGCGGGCTTGCTGCCGGGGGCCGCGAGTTTGCCGTAGGTCCAGCCGAGGATTTCACGGGCGCTGTCGTAGGCGCATTTGCCGATATAGGGTTCCTTCTCGAGGCCGCAGGCGATGCCGTAGTTTTGTGTCGGCATGGTGTGCCCGGCGTTGGGCAGGCTGACCGGCGACAGGTTGGACCCGGGCACGCCCAGGGCGGTGTAATAGGCCGACAGCTGGCGGGCGATGGGGGGCGGAACAAGAGTGTCTTTGGCGCCGGCGACGGTGAGGATGCGGTGGCCGGCCAGATTGCGGGTCGGGTCGATGAGGCCTTTGCCGGCCATCTCCTCGGTGCTGGCAACCAGCGCGGGCACGTCGGTGCTGGTTTCGGAGACGGCGCAGGGCACGCTGGGTTCGCCGGTGCAGGAGCAGCTCGAAACGGCGCGCAAGACGTCCGCCTTCGAGCAATTGAACGGCCCGCCGGCCACCACGCCGACGCCCTTTACGATCGAGGAGTGGGCCAGCTGGAACTGCACGGTCATGAAGCCGCCCGACGAGATGCCGGAGATGGAGGTCTGGCTGATGTCGATGTTCAGCGCGGGCAGCGGCGGCGCGGCGTGGGCCGGAAGGGCTGCGGCGAGGACGCCGAGGCTTGCGAGGGTGGCGAGCCAGGGCGCCTTGAGCCGGCGCGGGTTGAGGGCAAGGACAGGCATGGGATTCTCCTCGTGATCAGGTCGCGGGAACGGAATCGGCCAAAAGAGGCAAGGTGCGGGGGCTGGCCGGGGTTTTGCCGCACTGCGGCATTTGTTCATCATCCTCCAGGATCCATGCGGATGAAACAGGGGCGGGCGTAATGTGTGGCAAGGCCGGGCAGACTTGCCCGGTGCCTCCCGACTGCCTCCATAATGTCGGGCCGCAAAAATCTTTGCGCCAAGAATGGCCGTCCGCTGATGGTGTCGGGCCCTCTGCCGGTCAGGGACGAAATGACGATGCGTTTCGAGGAACACACAGATGAATAGCGAAGATCTCTCATGGCCGGCTCGGCCGACAGCCCGCGC